>Ga0308411_10001521_pt1 | contig 15801 bp, 16 predicted proteins | sample HotsprottomLayer_2_FD_203530 | JGI IMG/M metagenome (GOLD analysis project Ga0308411, IMG submission 203530) | Hot spring phototrophic mat microbial communities from Octopus Spring, Yellowstone National Park, Wyoming, United States -... | ecosystem: Environmental > Aquatic > Thermal springs >...
CAGCCTTGCTCGTCCTGCCAGATGTTTCTGGCAGCATGGGGAGACTTTCTCGCAACGTTATCGCCTTCGCACTCGCGTGCTACGGCACGCTTGCGGAAGGCGACATTGTGTGCGTGTCGCACTCGAATGGCGAGCCGGTCGAGTACATGCCTGATAGACTGTCGGGCATGGACTACGAGCAGATCATCAGGCAAAGAAACGTACGCGCGATAGTGATCGCTGCTGACCACGACGGCGAGGACACGTTCTTTCGCCTCGCCCAACTTGTACCGCGCGTGTATTGGCTATCTCCATTCGGCTGCAACCAAATGGAGCGCCCGCGCATCCGCGATACGCGCAAGGTGCTGGCGCGCTGGCCGGATGGAATCCGACAGCGAGTGATGTACGCCGATGGGTGCGGCGACCCAGACAGCTGTTTGACAGCGATGGAGATGATGGTATAATATGAAGTGCGTAACTGAGACGACCTGGTGCTTAATCTGATTGAAAGGAATATCAACACAGGTCCACTCAGTCTGACGAGGGGTGGTAGCCCCGAAACGCACTTTATCCCGCTTGAGGGGTTCTGAAAAGAAACGCGCCCGGTACTACTAGAGTACCGGGCGCGTTTTGTTTTGTGAGCGCTAGCTATCGAGTGCCTAGATAAACAAGCTCAATTCTTATGATGTATACCGTGAAGCCGCCTGGGCCGCCTACGTTATAAAAATTCACTTGGTAATCCGCTCCACCTTCTGGAACATCCACCAACTTAACACCACCGAAGGAGTAACTAAGGTAGTCGCCTTGCACATTGAACGGCATTCGGCCTATTAGCCAAGTTTGATAGGGCGGCGCTACTTGATACATCAAGATAACGAAGTTTGACGGACCGGTCGCTACTCCCGTGATTGATACCATGTATCCAAACACGCCACCCTGCTTAATCCTTATTGCCTGCGCAGCTGTGTTGTACTCAAAGATTCTGCCTTTTAGATTATTGATATACGTGATTGGGAAGACGTAGTTGTTGCCTGGCGGAATAAAGACAGATTCGGAACAGTTTAATTCAACCGTAGCAGGCGCGAAGCTGTCCCCGCGCTCCATCGCGCCTAATCGCTCACGTGCGTCCAAATTGTCGCCACCGCCGCTTGTATAACTCATATCTGCATCACACCTAGCTCCATACTGTCAACCTGCGCACCGGCTACCGTGTAGCGCTCGCCAACCACATACGCGATGCCGGCGCACTGCTGGTTATCTGCCGCGACCATAAACACCTGGTCTCCAAGCCTTGGCGTTTCGTCCGCGAAAACCTGCCCAGCGCCAGCTTCAACCGGTCGCCAGCGCATCAGCGCCGCCTGCGCCGCTTCTGACGAGCCGGTTGCCCGACCGTCTATTCTGTCCTCCCAATACGTGAAGACGCCGAATAAGCCGCGGGGCGACCAAGCCCGCGCCACGTCTCTGTCAACGCCTAAGCCGTAACCGAGAGCAACTCCAGCGGTCGGTTGACTCCGGTCATACGCCCACGCCTCAAACCTGATTGTCTTATTCCACCGCAAGTGGGGGACCCCGAAACGCTGTAGAGAATGAGCAAACACCAAGGAGACGGATGGTTCGATGCGATATGCGCCAACCGCGTTCTTCGTGTCGGACCACCTGCCGCACTCGAACCACCAAACTAAAGGGAATCCTTTTGCATGTGCGAGCCTTGTAATCTCCTTTGCGGATTCTAGACGAGACGCCCAAGCAAACGACGTGCTGACATTCACGCTCGGCGCTACGTTGTCTGGCACGACGATTAGCCTTTCACGGAGACCTGCTCCACCCCCATGCATTGGCACGCTTTCCGTCGGTCTCAGCGATATTAAAACGCCCCTGGCCGCATCGCCGGTCCACTGCGCATCGGCTGTCCCGGCGTACCGGTCGGGGTAATAGTCGCGCAGGTAGCGCAGGAACGTCTCTCCTCTTACCACGTAGTATGTGTTGCGCCGCTCAATCGCAGTGATGAAATAGTATTCCCTGCGGTCAGGGAGCATCACCATCAGCACGTCTCCGTACGCGCTAAGGTTGTAGCTCGACGCGCTCAAGCTTATCTCCAGCTCACACGTCGCCACGTCCATCGCACGCCGTTCAAATGAACCGCTGAGCGCGACCGCGCCGGTGCGATTCCCCCAACCGCTGAGCGATGACAATGCAAGAGTGACCTCAGCGCCAATCATGCTTGTACCTGTTTATCTCAACATTGACTGCCGATACACTTCCGCCGACCGCGAACCAGTACCGATTCACATTCTCGTTCGATGACCCCCTGAACATCCTTTTGTATCGCGTGCCGGGCAACGGCGTGACAGACCCGCCGCTGTGATACTTTGGTTCGTAGCTGCTTGCTTGGGTATGTGGGTCAATCACTTCGCCCAATATCTCTGAATCCGCCTTGCTATAGCAGCTGAACACCGGGACAGAAAGGCTGCCGAGCTTAGGCACAATCTCCGCGGTCGTGCCGGTGTTTGGGACAGTGCTGACATTAACACTTACCGGCGTCCAAAGAGTAGCAACATCCCTGAACCCAATGCACATCAGATTGTTGTTCCTGCGTACGGCGAGGCAGTTCGCGTTCGATGCAAATAACGGCATCACCGTTCCATCGTCCCCAAGCCTAAACACCTTTCGCGGTTCGCTGGTTAAAGGGAAAATGCGCTCAGCTGCACAACCTATCTGAACAGCGCCGACCGATATAGCTGGATAGGCGTATGGCACAACACCGCTTAGGTTTCTCAATCTACACAAAGTGCCGAACAAGCGCCCGGCGTGAACCGGGGATTCAGCGCCTATTATCACGTTGTCAATCTCCGACGACTGGTCAATCTCGCTTGGCGCCCATATTGACTCGCCTTCTGCTACGAAGTAAGGCGAGACTTGCTCGCTCCAAACCACAAGCCAACTTCGTTGCGGTGACGTCTGGCGATGCGCAACTGCGACGCGGACGTTGTCTTTGTACAGCACGTCTCTGATTCTCCCACCATTGGGGAAGATGACGCTCGTTGGGAATGGCGAAAACGTGTTGAGAATATCCCCGTTGATATTCACGACGACCATCCCTGCCAGCCCTCCCGTGGTCCGATACTGGCTGAACTCGCCAACTACGATGTATTGGTCTCCAAACCGCCTGACGCGAGTAGGTATGCCGTTGAACGAACCTAGTACTGTCGGAGAAGAGGAAGGATAAGCAAATCGCACTAGTTGATTCGCCCCATGTGCAACAGCTAATATGTTCTCATCGTGCGTCACGCAACCGCGCAGGAAGGTTGAACCCGTCAAAGAACCGATGAGCGTAGCTGCTCCGCCCGTAATAGGCGCGCGCCAGACCTGTGTATCCGTGAAAATAATCCACTCGTTTGATAGAGATCGGTATTCAATGTTGGTTATTGGTTCTGTGATTCCAGTGATTGGCGTGAAGGTCATCGTGCTTAAATTCACCACGAAGGCATTGCCGGTCAGCGTGCTGTTGGACGACGAGACCACACTGATTTCTTCCCGCCAGTAAATATTTAAACATGCGAAGCGCAATGTGATATTGGCACGATACTGATCGTCCTCAAACTGGACGCTCATTTGCTCGAGAACAACACCTTGAAGAGTCCATGGATCAGTTGATTGCGCTCTAACTCGCAATACAAGTACACCAGGCGGCCTGTTTCTACGCCAGCGCGTGTGCGTCTCCAGCTCTCGTATAGCCGCGTGCAGGTTTGGCATACTCGTCCCCTGCACGTCAAGCACGACGACGATGCGCCTCGCTCGCTCTTGCTGGCCTACCACTAACGTGCGCCCACCTAGCGCATCGCGCGTGAGCACCTCAACCTCGTTTATTAGGTCGCCTTGGAAGTCTCGCAACACCCACGAGTATTGCCCTGCCACGTTGCGATAGTGCAGCGTGGTCAGCGTGGATATTCCCCTGAACAGTTCTACCTCCATCCTAATCTCCTCATCAATTCAAAGTCGCTTATCACGCCCTGAGAAGACGCAGCGTTTACGGTGAGCATGAAGTTGTTGGTGACGTTCTGCGTCGTCATCTGCTGCTGTCCTCCGCCTATGCCAAACGGAAGACGAATCCTGTTGAGATTCTCCATCACGGTCTGCGCCACGTTCAGCCCGAAGTTGCGCAGGCTTAGCAGCGCGTTGTTCACTCGCTCGATGAACGACAGCACGCCGCTTAGGTTGACGCCGATTAAGGCCGATACCGTCTCTACCGCCCCGCGTATTGCATTCTTCACCATCTCGCCCAAGTTCCTGACAGTGTCGCCAAGGTATCGGATGAACCCGTCCATATCGCCGCGCAGGAGCGCGGCAATCGCGCGGATGAATGACGCAAGTGTGGTTAGAGCGTCTCGAATCAAAGTGCCGAAGTTGCGCGCAAAGGCGAGTAATGCGTTACCGATTTGAGTGACCAGCGGCGAAAGCGCCTTCAGCACATTCTGGACGTGGGGAGCGAGAGCGGACAGCAGCTCACCTATGGCGCGCAGCGCGTCTTGCGCAGCCGGCTTAATGTCAGCGAACACTTCGCCCAGGACGCGGAATCCCTGCTTAATCAGCGCTTGTAGCTGAACGCCAATGTCCCGCAGGACGGGCGCGATTGCTACACCGAGCGCGGCAATCCCGTCCAGGACTGGCTTGAACGTCGACCACAGCTCCTCGCCAGCCATACGCAGCGAGGCGAGAAGAGCAGAGAAGTCAATCTGCTTCACCGCGTCCCTTGCTAAAGCAAAGACCTCAACAATCCTGTCCTTGAGCGGCATGAACATCCGCCCAAGCTCCTCGCCTGCTGTGCGCGCGGCAGCAACAAGGGCCGACAGGTCGATTTGCTTCACCACTTCTTGCAGCTTGACGAACCCATCGATGAGCCAACTGCCAACCTTCTCAGCCACTTCGCGCGCTGCGAAGACGATAGCCGAGAAATCGATTTGACTCACCACGTCTTTTACCAAAGCCAACCCTTCAGCGAGTAACCTGCCCGCTTTCTCTCCTACAGTCCGCGCCAGCTCGACGAGCGATGACAGGTCGACTTGCTTCACCACTTCGCTCAACACAACAAAGCCCTTGGCAAGCAGGCCACCCACTTTGAACCCCACTACGCCAGCCAAGGAGACGAGCGACGATAGGTCGATTCGCTTAACCACGTCTCCCACAAGAGCAAATCCTTTAGCTAGCAAGCCGCCTATCTTCTCGCCGACCACGCGTGCTATGGCGATAAGCGGCGAGAAGTCGATTTGGCCCACCGCGTTTTTTAGCGCGACAAACCCCTTGGCGAGCAGTTCTCCTACCTTCTCCCCGACCGTGCGCGCTATGGAGAAGAGCGCAGAGAAGTCAATCTGCTTCACCACGTCTCTCAGCATGGCGAAGCTCTTGACGAGCACGCCGCCCACCTTCTCGCTGACCACTCGTATTGCCACGACGAGCGCCGAGAAGTCAATCTGCTCCACCACGTCTCTCAGCATGGCGAAGCTCTTGACGAGCAGGTTGATTGCCTTCTCGCTGACCGAGCGTATTGCGGCGACGAGCGACGAAAAGTCGATGCGCTTCACGGTCTCGCTCAGAGTCTCGAAACTCTTAGCAAGCCAATTCCCCACCTTCTCGCCGAGCTCCTCCACGAACTGAATCACCCGGTCTTCGGTCAGCAGGTCAGCAATGGTGAAGACCACCTTAGCGAGCGCCGGCAAGAGCTTTTCGCCAAACGACAGGCCGAGCGTCTCGATTGCATTGTTTAGTGCTTCCTTTGCACCCCTTAGCCCACGCATGCGCGCTTCGGCTAGCTCGGCTGCTGCGTTCGCCTTCGTCACAGCCTTGTACATCTCGTCGTAGGCTTCCACGCCGGCCATAAGGATGATGTTCGCTGCTCGGATGGCGTCTGATCCGAAGACAGTTGTGAGGATGTAGTTACGCTCCTCTTCAGTCAGCTTCGATAAAGAGCGAGAGAATTGATCAACTAGGTTGCGCAACGGAAGCAACCTGCCTTGAGCATCAGTCAGTTTGATGCCGAGTTCTTTCATCATCTCGGCAGCTTTATCTGTCGGAGCAACCAGGCGAAGCAACATCGTCTTTAATGACGTACCAGCGTCGCTTCCCTGGATTCCAGCATTCGCCATCAGCGCCAGTGCTGTGATGGTCTCTTCGATACTTCTGCTGCTCATCGCAGCAACAGCGCTCGCCATCTTGAGCGAATCGGCCATGCTGGTCACGTCAGCCGCGCTCGCGTTTGCGGCAGCCGCTAGCAAGTCCGCCACCCGGACGGCTTGGTCGCCCTGGAGATTGAAGGCGTTGAGTGCGCCGGCCACAATCTCAGCTGCGCGCGCAGCGTCCAGCTGCCCGGCGGCAGCCAGCTGAAGCGAACCCTTCGCAGCAGCCATAGCTTGCTCGACGGACAAGCCGGCCTTTGCAAGCTCAGTCATCGCCTTTGCGGCGTCAAGCGCGGACGCGGCGGGGATGGTCACGTCCGCGCCCAGCTGTTTTGCAAGTTCCGAGACTTTGCGCATCTGCTCTCCGGTTGCGCCGCTCACCGCTTGCAAAAAGTTGAGCTCGCTTTCAAGCTCTGCGGCCTTATTGACTGCTCCGCCGATTGCACCGGAGAGCGCTCTCATCCCGTCCTGGACCACGCTGGCGGCCAGGAAGCCTGCGGCTGTGGAAAACGCCGTCTTAAACGCATCGGCAAGCCCAAAACTCAGCTTCTTGAGCTTGCCAATGTCGTCCGAGACGCCTGCTATCGCGCGTCGAAAATCTCGCGCGTCTCCCGTAATCTCGATGCGAATCTCACCGTCCGCCATATCTCCTTATCTCGCGCTTCATTCGACGCACTTTCTCGCGCTCGTACTCACAGGCAGCCTCTGCCCAGAAGAGCGAAAGCTCGCGCTCGAGCACCCACGGAGCTACGCCCCAGGTCTCGGCAAGGTGGAGCAGCAAGGTCACTCGGTCGCGCTCGTGACCGGTAAAGGGGCTGACTCTCCTGCGATATGCTTAACCACTTCCACCAGCTCGTTGAACGAGAGCGCCTGCACGTCAACGCCGTAAGCTTCCAGCGCACGCGCAATAGCCATCAGGTCGCCTTCAGCGATGGTGGCTTGTAAACGCGCGTACTCCATGAAGCTACCCGGAGCGTTTCGGTCAATCCTGCGTACCTTCGTCAAGTCAATCATGGCAGCGTCCCAACACCGTTTATGGTTCGTATTTGCAGCCAGTTGTTCAGGGGAGCAGCCACGAGCGCCTTGAACGTAACCTCTACAGTCATGTTGCCGTCGCGGTCGCCAAACAACTCCGGGGACTCGGCAATCAGCCCGACAAAGTCGATTCGCAACTCGCGCGAACCTGCTGTCTCCACGAAGTTGACGCGGATGTTGCGCGCGACTCTGTCCGTCAGCAGTGCATCCACCAAATCCTCGGCGGTCTCGTTGAACTCTGCGGTGATGCTCAGCTGCGCCTCCCATCGCCCTTCACCCCAGTCAAGGGGCTGCGGGCCTTCAAACATCTTTAGATGCCGGTTGGTGTTAATGCTCAACTCGGCCTCTATCACCGTACCAGGTATCGGTGTCCTGCCGTGGGCTGTGCCAACCGGGTCGACGTACCAGGACGCATGACGAGAAAGAACAGGCGTCACGATGCGCGTCGGCAGAGAATCGGTCAGCGAATTCGCCTGCACCTCTCTTCCGATGAACGCCCAGCTCTCGGTCACCCCGGCGTTTGCCTCGTAGCGCAGCGTCCACTCCCTGATGATGCCGCCGATTACTCGGTATTCCGCGCCTGGTGCGCCGTACTCAATCGTGTAAATTTGCGGTGCGTTATAGACGACGACGGGCGCATTGAATGTGCGTGCGCCACCGCTCGGCGCAACCGGGCCAAACAAGCCGAACAGGCCATAGAGTATGTCCTCGTATGTGCACTGGAGCTCTAGCTCTCCTTCGGCATGACGCTGCGAGAAGACAATCAGGTCACTCACTGAGCGACCTAGCTCTTCAACCACCGCGTCATTGTGGTTGATGGTGACGCTCCCGTCCTTCACGCCCCGCAAGATGGACGTGGCAGCGACCGGCGTCGCAAACGCCGTCTGCTGACCTAGCTGAACCCTACGTAGATGAGTCGCTGGCATCTTTCACCTTCTCCTTTTGAATCGCGTATAAGCCTCTGACAAACTGAATATCGTAAGCGTGCACCTTTGCTAGCTCAACAAGCTCGTCGTCTGTGAGCGGCAGAAAAGGCAAGCCGGGGTAGTACACCCTGTGCCACTTCTCAGCCACCGGCTCGTAGGCAACCTTAATGGTCTCCTCTCCCAGCTTCTGTTTGTCAGTCACTTTGCTCATATCTTCTCCACCACCCTTACGGCAATGCTGACGCTCAGGTAATCCGTGCCTGCCAGCGTATAGATGGCTGGCTCGTCGGCGTCCACGCTGGCGACGTGATCCACCTGCCCGCCCAGCGTGATGTCATCCGTCAGCGCCGTCATCACCGCATCAGCCAGCGTGTAGAGTGCTGATTGCTGGGCCTCCGTGACGCCCTGGGCAATGGGCGAATGCACAATGCGCACGCGAACAAGCGTCTCGATGCGCACCAGCTCATGCGCGTGCTGGCGGCGATTCTCGCCGACCGGCGTCACTAATGCCATCGGCAGTGCAGCCGTGGTGACGCTCATCGGCACGGTCGTGTAAGCCGCGACGATTCCCGGCACAGCAGCAACCACGGCATACACGGCGTTAACGGCGCTCAACATGGCATCACCTCAAGCACAACGTATGGGTCAAGCATCTGCGCGATGTCGCGCGGCAAGCGCGTATTCAGAGTGTTCATTCCTTCCTGCCCCGTCACGTCAAAAACCTGCGCGTCCTTCGAGCGGTACATCCAGCTGGCCAATCGAATGCAGATTTGCACGATGTCATCTGGCGGGGCCGCGGTGAATCCCCATTGGCCCGTGACGTCTGCGGTGTATTCAATGCTCCAAGATGGTGCGTCGGATTTGATGCGCAGCAACCTGGTCGGCGGGTCAAACGGCACAAAGTCTGATGGCAACAGGGTGTCGCCTTCGTCGGTCACAACCTGCGTCAGCGCGCGCAAGTCGTCCGGCAGGAAGAACACGTCCCGGACGATGTGTTCCCGGCGAATCTTCTTCGTCGCGGTTGACGCAGTGAATCGCCTGCCGGTGTAGCGGTCAATGGCCGCTGACGCGGCGTCTCTCAGCCGCGTCAGCAGCGCATCTTCGCTCGTCCCGGTGATGCCCAGATACTGCTTGACCTGAGCGAGCGTTGCGTACGACATTAGCTAACGATGGTCGTAGTAGTCAACTTCGCAGGCGGGTTGTTGCGCGCCGAAGTGCCGATGAAGACCACGGCGACCGTCGCGTTCCCGTTCACCGCCGCGCGAATCCAGCGGTGACCGTCCGGCAAATCCTCGTCGCGGATGTTGATGACGGCCTCGCTGTTCGCAGGGATGCTGGTGACGGACTTGCCAGCCAAGTTGGTGAACGTGGCGTTGTCTGCGCTGCTCTGAATCGCAAAGGACGGTGGCGTAGTAGCAGTGCCTACGATGCACACAGCAGCCACACCACGCAGCAACTGCATGTCCACACTAGTTGTTTCCGTCGCGCCGGTGATCGCCTGCGCCGGCAGGCGACCGGCGATGTTCAGAAAGTCAGTCGGCTTCATGTCAACCTCCTGCTACTGTAGCCTTACAAAAGGACTCACTTCCACGTTCGTGTTGATGTACTTAGCCTTGTCCACCACGCGCGGCGTTCCGTCAGCGTAAACCGTCAGCCGATACGCCGTCTGATCGAACTCGAAGTAGGCATCTGCGCTTGCTGCTATCTCGATGTCGCGCACCAGCTGAACGGCGTACATCGAGAAGTCGGCCAGCAGCACGTCGCCGGCAGTGCCTAGCGGGTTGACCTTCTCCGTCAGGATGACCGGAATACCCATAAGCGTACCGGCAATGCCTTCCTGCCAGTTCGGTTGCCAAACCGGGGTATTGCCGATGGAGAACTGGACGAGCTGCGGCAGCACGGTCGGATGGATTAACCACACGGCGCGACCAAGCGAGCCTGGCATCAGCCGCTCCAACATTCGAGCTGCGTCAACTGGCTTGAATTGGTTGGCAGTGTCGCGCGCCACGCTGACCAGCGCTTGCGCATTTAGCACGCCAAGCGGTTCGCCTGCGCCGCTACCACGAATGTAGTAGTAATCCAGGTAGTCCGAAGCACTTTCAGCCAAGATGCGCCTGATTTGCGCGTCAAACGTGGTGCTGGCCAACATGCGATTGCTCACGCGCACGATGCCGGCCATCGTCAGCGCGCGCAAGGTGTACTGCTTGAAGGCTGGCTCGGTCTCGGCAATCGCGCTGTTCTCGTTCGCCCACGTGAACTTGACGCCACCGTACCAGGCGAACACACCCGAAGCACCCTTGCCCAAGTCAATGACCGGCTGGCGGACCGTGCCGGGAGCATCAGTCACAAACGCGCGCGGCAGCACAATAGACTGCTCACTCACAGCGGTTAATAGGTCGGGGAGGAGCGTCTCCGGCACAAGGTAGCCCCCCGATGGGCCTTGTCCTGTGCCTAGCGCCTTGATTGCTTCTACGTCCTTGCGCGCCACGGCGCTCATGAAGTCGCGCAAGGTTGCAGTCTTGGTCTCAGTTACAAACATGTGAATCTCCTTCGCCACGCCCTTTCGCGCATCCGCCTTGCCTTCGTCGGCGGTGACGACCGCCGCAGGCTCGACCTCTGGACGCGCAATCGAGCGAATAGCTTCGACGATCTCGACGCCGAGCGTGCGCGGCTCAGCCGGCGTCGGCGTCAGCGACACTTCAACAATCGGCCAGCGCTCAATCTCGCCTGTGCTCTTGCGCGAGACCAGGTGACCGGGCGCGCCAGTGCTCATGCCAAGCGCGCCTTGCTCAGCTAACTGGCGCACGAGCTCGATGTACTTGCTGTGCCGGTCAAGCTCGGCCCTGACCAGCACGCCAATGTCGTCAGCATCCATGCGCTCTACGCGCCCAATCACCCGTAGCCCAATCTCAGGATGGATGCCATGCTCGTACAGGAGCGGTGGGTTGCTCAACCCGAGAAGCTCCGACCCGAAGTCGGTCTTGCGCGTGAAATGCTCGCCGTGTAGGTCACGCCCGCCGAACACGACCGCGTAGCCTTCAGCGTAGAGCTTTCCCTCACGCTCATACACCTTCACTGCAAACGAGCGAGTCTCTGCCTCTAGGCTGGAGTTTTGGGGATCCGGATCCGGGCCCGGACTCCGCTTTGTATCGAACGAGCGCGTCTCTGTCTCCTGTTCCTGCTCGCCAAGCAGCTTTTCGAGCGCGTTGCGCGCCTGCGCGAGTAACTCTTCTGGCGCGTCAATTCCCCCGCGCGCGCCATTCAAGGCGGCCAGCGCGAACCGCATACCGGACGTGATAAGGCGCGGATCGCCATTCACAATGTCGCCACAAGGGGCGACCAAATCATCTTTCGTCGCAGACTCGTCGCGCCTGAACAGGAACAAGCGCGCAGCGCGGTCAAGTGCTTCGTTGCGCATATCCTCTTCTGCCTCTGTCTCGTATCCGGCCCACGACAGGATGCGCTCGCGTGCGGCGTCTCCGTCCCACTCGCCGCGCTCAATTACAGGAAGGTCTGTGTCAAGCGTGAATCTCATCGTCTTAGCTCCCGCTCGATGATGCGCGAGAACTCGCGCATCACGGCACGATTGTAAACCAGTTTACTTGCTTCTTCGTCGGCGCGTTTCCAGCCGCGATCTCGATGGAACGGCTGTTGTGCTCGCCCGATCACGAACGCGGCGTAGCGCGCTTTGTTTCGCACGACCACTTGTGCACTGCTGGTCGGCGTGACGAACCACTGCTTTGCCAGCCATCCCGTTCGTCGGTAGGGCAACTTGACGTTGGCCAGCACATACCTGCGCTGACGCATGCTCTTCCAGCGGATGCGCATCCCGGGCTTTCTCAACGGATACACGTTCACGTTGTCGCGCAGCCGGTAGCCCAGGAAGAGCAGAGCCGGCGTAAGGTCAATCTGGCCGCGGAACACGCGCGGCAGGTTCAGGCGAACGATGGTCTTGCTCATCTTCGGCGTCTCCTCGGTTGCTCAAGCGTCGTCCAGCATCTGCACCTGACATGCGCAGGTGGCAGATCATCCCAGCCGTCGCCTTGCTCGCGCCCATCGCGCGGCGCGCAGATTGGGCACACGCGCTCGTCAGCGGCTGTGCGCCACACGTGAACGAGCGATACACCCGACTCGTCAAGTATCTGGCGCGCGATGTCAGTTCCCTGCGAGTAAGCGCGCGTGATCTCAGTTGTGGCGATCATCTCCGCGCGTTGCGGACCGAACATGCGCGCAATACGGTCAACAAGCATATTGCGCGTCCAGCCTTCTGCGCGAGAGCGCGTGAATAGCTCTTGCAGTCGCTTCCTCGTGGTCTCGTTAATTCCGCGGATGAGTTCGTAACTGTAGTCTTTGGCCCACTGACTTGCGAAGTCGTACGCTTTCTCCACGTCAGCAAAGGCTGCGGATGACAACATTGCGGCAGTCGCTTGGTCAACAGCAACAGCAAGCAGCAAAGACTCAGCATAGGCGCGCGCTTGCTTCTCGAAGCCTTGCTCATCGTAGCTCAGGTCATCCAGCGAGATTGAGTCATCAAGGACTTGAAGCATCTGCGCAGCCAGTTGCTCGCGTTCGCGGTCGAGTGGCGGATCAACGCTACGTGCCTTCGCTTCGACAAAGCGCGCGAAGGCAAACGGCGGATGGCCAAGTTCGGCAAGCGACTTGACCGCGCGAACCCACGAATCCGGCAGCTCACGCGGGGAGAAGTCGGCAAGTAACGTCTTGCGCGCCTCGCTCTTTCGTCGCCATTGGTCGAGTTCGCGCAGCGCAGATTGCGTCGCAATGTCAACCGGCTGCTCTGTCTCAAACCCCAGCATCTGGCGCGCTTCTTCGCGCGTCACCAGGCCGGCTTGGTACAGGTCAATCACGCTCTTGCGCTGTGCGCCTACGTCCTCGGCCAGCGCCTCAATGTCGTCGTAGTTGATTGCCAGACCTAAGGCTTCTGCGATCAACTCCGCGTCTGGCAGCACCGTGTCGCGCCAGAAAGAGATGCGATGTTCAGCGGCGGTGGCGTAGTTCGCGGCATCAGTTAGCATCGTGACCGGCACGCCAAACGCTGCGCTGATGCGCCTTAACGCCATTTCATCAACCTGCGACATGGCGAGCTTATCAAGCGCCGGGATGTCTAGCGGTCGGATTTGCATGTTGCGCCTGAGCACAAGGGCGCGCCACGCATTGCGCACGCCAGACGTGAGACGCTGCCATGTTGTGCGCACAGCTTCGGCGTCAGCGTCCGTCAGCGCGCCTTCCTCTGGCGTGATGATGAGTGGTGGAAGTGCGCCCTGCTCAAAAAAGGCGCGCGTGAATTGCTCGGCAGCTAGCGCGGTAGCTGCACTGGTCTCAGCTATTTTCAGCGGCGCTAAACCAGGCCCGATATCGCTCGTCGGAGACCAGGTGTGAGCGTATATGACCTGGTCGGGCGAGTAGCGGCGCGAGAACTGGCCGTTCTGCCAGACGTGAGCAGTAATTCCTCTCATCGCATCCCCTTCCACTCGCATCGCGGTTGGATTGAGCACGCGCATAGTCGCACGCTCAACCCAGAACGCACCTGCGACGCACAGCGACGCTTCGCAGAGATAGTACAGGCGCGCCGGAAACGGTGCTTGCTCTTCGCCACGCAGGAAAGTGAGCGATGCGACGGCATTCGCGCGCAGAGTGATGCAGCGCAAGACGTAGGCATGGAGCGAGTGCGACTGTGGGCGAGTCACGTAGCCCACAGCATCAATCGCCTTTGTCGTCCCATATGCCGTCTTGATGGTCACCATATCGCATCCGCAATCGCGCTGCTTCTGCCGGCTGCGCGCGAATACACCCACGCGATGGCCATCACGCAGTCATCGTGCATCCCAGCAGGTGCGGAGTACTCGTACGTACCGTCCTTTCGTCGTCGCTGCGAGAACTGCTCCAGCTCAGTCAGCACGTAGTCGTCGTCCGGCAGCGCTATCTCGCCACGTTCAATCGCCCACGCCAGACGCTCAATGATTGCACGCTTTGTGCTGGCCGTGGTCGTCGCGCCTAAAACCGGGACGTTCTGAGACGCAAGGTAGTCCATGACCGGCGCGCCGGCAGCGTTCTGTTCCACGACGACCTCTACGGTCTGGTATTCGCGCGCGATCTGCGCAATGCGCTGAACGGTGCGCGTGTAGTCTTCGTGCCGCCAGCGCGCGACCTTCAAGACGGCTGAATGGCTGATGTCAAACACAGCAACCGCGGTGTAGTCCTCGTCGCGCCCGATGTCCACTCCTAAGGCGAACGGGCCGCGCGGTTCGACCTTGCGCACGCAGGCGCGAACACCACGGAAAACGCCGCCGGCTTCATCCACGAACTCAGCCAGCCACTCCTGACGGTAGGTGCGCTCGCTCACGAGTTGACGCGCGCGCTCCGCAGCCTCGCGGATGCTTTGCAGCGGATTGTCAGTGCTCGGCGCGCGCCACGCCGCCTTTTCCTGCTTGCATCGCTCGTACTCGCGCCAGAACCAGTTGCGTCCTCTTGGCGTGCTAACGAGTATCGCGTGCCCCCGGCGGTCTGCCAATGTCGGCATGAGCACATCGTACCAGACGCGCTCGTCCATCAGCGCGGCCTCGTCCACGATGACCAAATCAAAGGCTTCACCGCGGATTGAATCAGGAGAGTCAGCAGAATACACACTGATTGAGCCGCTGGATGGGAACTCGATAGTGCGCTCGGCGCGCCGGATGCGCAAGCGGTCCGCGACCGGCGCGGTCATGCGTTCTGCAAGTCGCCACAACGGGCGCGAGTTGCGGTACGTAGGTGCAACCCACGCGACTGCGCCGCCATGCGCTGCGCATGAAAGCGCAAGGCTGCCGGCCATGACGGTTTTGCCCCATCGCCGACCAGCGCAAACAACCTTAGTCAACGCTGGACTCAGAGCTATCGCCGTCTGGTCTCGCCGCAATCGCGGCAGCAGCAGCGTAGTAGTCATACGCGCGAACCTCAATTGGCGCACCGTCTCGTCCGCTCACTTCTACCTTGTCTGGTACTTTGCCGTAAGCAACCTCAAGTATCCACTGCACGAGGCGCGGGTTGCGCATTGCACTGCGCAAGATGGTCTCGACGTTTGTCGCTACATGGCCGTCAATGACAAGCGGTTGCCCGTCCGGAGCTTTCGCTGGCTCATTGAGCAAAGACAACGCAAGTCTGCGCAGCTGGTCGAAGGTTCGTGGGCGGCCTTTGCGGTTTATGCGCGGGTCGCCCTTAACGAACCCCTTGCCCGTAATCCCGCCGGGCTTTTTCCCCGCGTTGTTCTCGGTTGTACTGCTACGTGTCTCGTCGCTCATTTGAGCTACTTCGCTCTGAAAGATTCCATCGCCTGCTCCAGCAACTCAAACGCGCGCTGGTGACGCTCCAGATCGCGCTTGAGTGCCTGAATCTCGTTGCGCAGCGCGCGAATCTCCGCGGCCTGCTTGGCCGTCATTGCGGCCAGCAGCACAGCAGAGACGGCGAACAGCGCAGAGAAGGCGTCCATGCGCATTCAGTGATCTTTCTTAAGGAACTTAGCTAAGTTCTCCGGCAGCGGTATGCCAAGCTCATGTAGGCTGGCGACGATGCGACCAATCAGCGACGCTTCGATGATGAACCACGTCGCGGTAGCCACGGCCTGCAACCCAAGCTCATCTGCGGCGATACGAATGCTGGTGTATGCGACGACGTAAGGCAGCAGATGACGCCATAGG
>Ga0308411_10001525_pt1 | contig 15795 bp, 13 predicted proteins | sample HotsprottomLayer_2_FD_203530 | JGI IMG/M metagenome (GOLD analysis project Ga0308411, IMG submission 203530) | Hot spring phototrophic mat microbial communities from Octopus Spring, Yellowstone National Park, Wyoming, United States -... | ecosystem: Environmental > Aquatic > Thermal springs >...
AACCGATCTGGTGCCCACCTTGCTCGAACTGGTCGGCCGAGACATCCCTACCGGCCTCGATGGCATTTCCTTCGCCGGCCTGCTACGCGGCAAGGAACTGCCGGCTCGCTCGCTGTACTGGCACTTCCCGCACTACAACAACCAGGGCGGCCGACCCGGCGGCGCAGTCCGTCAGGGCGACTGGAAACTGGTGCATCACTACGATACCAATCGCTCCGAGTTGTATCATTTGGGCGAGGACCCTGGCGAGAAGGACGATCGGGCCGCTCGCGAACCGGCCCGCGTTCGGCAGATGCTCGCCGATCTCGTCGCCTGGCGCAAACAGATCGGTGCCCAGGAGAACACGCCCAACCCAGACTTCGATCCGGCCCTGTATCGGCAACTGTACGAGGACGTGGACGTGTCGAAACTGCGTCCAGCACGAACCGCCGCCGAGATGACCCCCGGTCTGCAACGCTGGCGACAACTCATGGATCGCGTCGTCTCCGGCAAGAAGGCGACCCGATGAATCGCTCCGTCAAGCGACGATGCCCACCTGTTGCCCTGGAGGCGGTTGTGAAAAACCGGGCAAAAACTTCCTCTGTGGTAGATTCGGATCTACGTTTCGTTATAATAAGTTCGTACTACACCGTCGTAGGGCTTTGTATGTTCGGAGAAGGGAATGTTCTCTCAGAAAGTGGAATATGCATTGCGTGCCGTCGTCCACCTAGCACACGAAGCTCCTAACCCGCAAACCGTAGAGCAGATCGCCCGCGTCACCAAGGTGCCTCAAGCCTACCTGGCCAAGGTCGTGCAAGAACTCGTCCACACGGGCCTGCTGCGTTCACAGCGCGGCATCGGCGGCGGCATCTCGATGGTCAAGACTCCCGATCAACTCACTCTGCTTGAAGTCGTCAACGCTGTCGATCCGATCCACCGCATCGAGACCTGTCCGCTGGATTTGGCCTCGCACGGCGTGCGGTTGTGTCCCTTGCACCGCAAGCTCGACAACGCTTTGGCTCTAGTCGAGGAGGCGTTCCGCACCACCACGCTGGCGGACGTTCTGTCGCAACCCGGCGAGAACAAGCCGTTGTGCGATGTGCCGGTTACTCCGCTAAGGCAGGTTTCCGGTCGCTCCTGAGCCGTCGCTTCACGCCTCGTCCAGCAGGGGCAACTCTTGCAGGTCACGGCGACCGGCAAACAGTTCCTGGAAATGCAAAAACGCCTCGACGAGTCCCTTGGAGCCGGGCATTTTGCGTCCCTGGATCTCGACGCGATCGCGGTAGAGGCGAATCACCCCAGCGAAGCCGGCCACGATCACGTCACACCATGAACAGTCACTGGCACAGCGCAGCTTGACCCGCTCGGGCACCTGCTCTTCGATGCGATCCACCCACGCTTCCAGATCGAAGGCTCGCGTGAACTCGAACACCAGCGTGTCGAACCGCTCGCCGAACACCTGCTGGAACGGCCGACTTAACACGACATCCGGTTGACGAATCCCGGACACCTCGCGTCTCCAGATGACCGTTGTCGGATCATCGTCGGACAGTTCGATGTGGATGGAATACTCGAAGTCCGGCGTGCGAACGAAGCCGGAATTGCGATCGGCCGACCCTTCGACATCCCGGCGTTTGTAGCCTAGCGCATCGCGAACGGCGGCATAGACCTCGTCAATGTCCGACTTGACATCCTCGCTGCACAACTCAGCCACAAAGCTGCGGGCACTGGGACTGACGCGATCGGGCAGCCGATGGAACTTGCGATAGCCGGCCAAAGCCTTGACTCGACCGCGTGTCTCGCTGCGCAACGCGCCACGCCGCAGCGGTTGCAAGCGTGGATCGCTGCTGGCCGGTTGCAGTTGCTGCAACACCGCCGTCACGTCGGCCAGCACCTGATCGACGGCTCCCAGCAGCACCGGAGTCTGAGTCGGTGCCTCTCGAAAGGTCGCCCGCAGCGCGCGGGGCAACTCCTGCTCCAGATAGCTCTGCAAAGACCCCGCCGTCAGCCGATGTCCTTCGAGCAGTGCCCGAGGAGCCTTGCCCGTCAGAGCTTGCACGATCTGATGCGTCCACAGACCGGCCTTGAGTGCCCCGGAGACCTGCGACACCTCTCCAGGACGACAGGCGATCAGGATCGCCGCATCCGCTCGCGTCGTCGCGAAATCCGCCAGGCAGTCGTGGGGAATGCCTCCTGCTGACAGGTCGCTGCGCGGATCGAGCAGAATTGTGAGCCGATGACACGGCAGAACACGCAGTGCGTCGAGCAGTTCGGTCAGGGCAACCGCTGTCTCGGCGAGGTCGTCAGACTGGGTATCGAAACAGGCTAGGTAGACTTCGCCCTGCTCGACGAACATCTGTCCCGCGACAAAGACGACGAAGTGATCGGCCTCGGGAGGGGTCTTCCGCAACTTGCGCAGACGCGACAGCAGAGCCGTGCGCGTGGCCTGGCTGCCGGTCAGCAGCACCTGAGTGCCGCGAGCGAAGCCCAAGGCGGCCAGGGCGCGGGACAGCGTCTCGGCATCCGTCTCAGTGTGTGCAGCGGGTGGAATGGTAGAGTCCTGATAGGTCTCGACAGCGACGAGAAAGGCCAGTTGCGTCATGCTTGTTCCTTCTGGGTGTCTGATGCGTGTATTCTACCCAGCTTACCGGGCCAGGGCGAGCCAGGTAGCGAAGAGTCGTCCTCCCTGGCAGTCCCAGGACAATCAGACGGATACCCGCCACCGGGTAGTCGGACTATATCGCTCGTTCCGAAGGAAGGACAAGCCTGCATGGCAAGCCCTCTGCAACGGACAGGTTCGGCTGTGTGACGTTTTTCTGCTGTGCCGATGTAATCTAGGTTGCTGCCCTGAGATGCCTTATATGAAGAGTGGGAGCAGGCATGACGGCTTTACTGTGTGTGCTGCTGTGCGTGACGGGAACGACTCCTGTCGCTTCGATGGGCAGTGGACTGGAACTGATCGGTCCGTCCTGTGGCGAGTGCCAGCGACAGGGGCGGATGCCGTATGTGCCCCAGCCCGGCGATCTGGTGCTGTTCCACCACCACAGCTATGCGGTCAACGCGCTGTACTACCTGGGCTTTTGCGGCGGCACCACGCATTCGGGGATTGTCGTAGCTCACCCCAGGGGCGGTGTGGTCATGCTGGAGGCTCCCTTTTTGGAACCCGTCACCTTCGTTGACTTGGCCAGTCGCGTGGCGGCCTATAAGGGTCGCGTCGAGATCCGTCGTCGCAAGATTCCTCTGACCGAACAGCAATCGGCCCGCTTGACGGCCTTTGCCTGTGCGCAACTGGGCAAACCCTTCCACCTACCGGGGATGCTGCTGCCGACCGTCACCTGGCCACTGGATCTGTTCCAGGATCACTGTGTCAGCGACAAGGAGTTGAATCCGCCCAACTGGATCTGCTCGGAGTTGGTGATCGCTGCCACTATCGCGGCCGGATTGGTCACGCCCTGCGGCGTGAAGCCGGCTTGCGTCTGCGCCGACGATCTGCGCACCGACCGCATTCTCGATCTGAGCTGCGGTTGGTGGCCGCCGCTGACGGTCATCCGAGTGAAGTAGTCGGCAGTACGACGATTCTCCCTCTCTGTGTCGCCATTTCTCTGCACCTGCCTACAATGGAGGATGAGTTGACGCAAGGCCGTCACAAAAACGCTGGATGTGGGTTGCTCCTGCGCCACACAAAAAACAAGGAACCTCCTCTCATGACCCTGCTTAGCACTTCTCCTTGCACCGATCTTGTGGAAGAGATTCGCCAGCTCAAGCGGCAAAAGGATGCCACCATCCTGGCCCACTACTACCAGGAAGGTGAGATCCAGGAGCTGGCCGACGTGATCGGCGATAGCCTGTTCCTGGCCCGCGCGGCCACCAAGGTGACCACCTCGACCATCGTCTTTTGTGGGGTTCACTTCATGGCCGAGACGGCCAAGATCCTCAATCCCACCCGACGCGTACTGCTGCCGGATCTCCAGGCCGGCTGTTCGCTGGCGGACAGTGCGCCGGCCAGCAAACTGGCTCGCTACCAGGAAATGCTCCGCATCAACGGTCGCAAGTTTCAGACCGTCACCTACATCAACAGCACCGCCGCCGTCAAGGCCCTATCCGACTGGGTCGTCACCTCAGGCAATGCCGAACAGATCATCCGTCGTGTCCCCGAGGAGTTCGAGATCCTGTTCGTGCCGGATCGCCATCTCGGCCAGTATCTCAGCGAGGTCACCGGCCGACCGATGATCCTCTGGGATGGCGCGTGCATGGTTCACGAAATCTTCAGCGTCGGTGATCTGTTGGCCCAGAAACGGCGATTGCCTAGTGCGGTCACCATCGCCCACCCAGAGTGTCCGGCCAACATCCGCGAACACTCCGACTTCATCGGCGGCACCGAGGCGATGGTTCGGCACGTCGGCACCTACACCACGCCGACCGATTTTCTGGTCGCCACCGAGGCCAACATGCTCTGGCGACTCCAGACGGTCTATCCGCAGCATCGCTTCCATCCTGTGCCCGGCATCAGCTGTGCCTGCAACAAGTGTCCACACATGGCACGCAACACGCTGGAGAAGCTCCGCGATTGCCTGGTGACGGGCCAGCCAGAGATCGGCTGGGCACCCGAGTTCGACCGGGCCAAAGAAGTGCTGGAGCGGAGTTTGCTCGGCTGAGAGTTTGTGAACCCCGAGCGAGCCGGGAGCGTCAGCGACCGGAGGGGTTGGCTCCACCCGCTAACCCGGGGTGGCTCGCTCTGGCGGCAGCGAAATCTCTTGCCCGGTTGTCGCTCTACGCTGGCCAACAGAGCGTCGGCGGATAGTATGGTTGGCAACGACCTGCCATCACCCCCGCCCTGCCGAGGCCAACTATGTCCGAACCGCTCTTTCCGCTGATTGTCGATGCCCATCTCGACCTTGCTTGGAATGCCATCGACTGGAACCGCGACCTGCGTCTGGAGGTCGCCGCGATTCGTCAACGCGAGAAAGAAGCTGGCCTGATCGGCAAGAGCCGAGGCGAAAACACCGTGTCCTTCCCGGCCCTGCGACGCGGCAACATCGGGCTATTCATCGCCACCCTGCTGCCACGCCTGCATCGACCGGGTCTGATGCCCGCCTTCCAGCGATACGATTCGATGGAGTCGGCCTATGCGGCCACGATGGGGCAACTTGCCTACTACCAGACCTTGACGGACAGCGGCTATCTGCGCTGGATCAAGGATGCCAACTCTCTTACTCAGCACGTCGAGGGCTGGCTGGCTAACCCTGAGAAGCAACCGCTCGGCTTCATCCTGTCGATGGAAGGAGCCGATGCCGTGTTATCGCCGCAACAGGTGCAGCACTGGTGGGATGCGGGGCTGCGCATCATCGGCCCAGCGCACTACGGAGTTAGTCCCTACGCACACGGCACCGGCACCGAGGGCGGCCTGTTCGAGCAAGGCCCGGCTCTGCTCCGTGAGATGCAGCGTGTCGGCATGATTCTCGATGTCACCCACCTGTCCGATCAGTGCTTCGACGAGGCACTGGATCTCTACGGTGGCCCGGTACTGGCTAGCCATCACAACTGTCGCACCTTGGTGCCTGATCAGCGACAACTCAGCGATGACCAGATTCGCCGGCTCATCAGCCGGGGTGCGGTTATCGGAGCGGCCCTGGACACCTGGATGCTGGTGCCCGGCTGGGTTCGCGGCAAGACGCTTCCTGCCGAGGTCGGCGTATCGCTCGCTACCGTGGTCGATCACATCGACCACATCTGCCAACTGGCTGGCAACTGCAAGCATGTGGCTTTGGGCACCGATCTGGACGGCGGTTTCGGACGCGAGCAATCGCCGATGGATCTGGACACCATCGCCGACATCCAGAACTTCGTGGGACTGCTCCGGCAGCGCGGCTATGCCGAAGAGGCCATCCGCGACATTCTCTACGGCAACTGGGTGCGATTCTTCCGCGAGGCCTGGAGCGGACGGGGTTGAGTGCCCGATTGGCTGGCGAGCCAGAACGCATAGAACAACACGCAAGCCGTCGCCCCGCACCAGCACACGAGATTTTCTGCGAGAAACCACCGGAAAGACATCATGAAACTCATCCGCTTCGAGAATGCCGCTGGACAGATCCACCTAGGCCGTCAGCACGCCGATGGTCGAGTCACTCGGGTCGAGGGCGATTTGCTGGGCAGCTACCGCGACACGGGCGAATCCGTCGAGGTCGCGAAGTTGCTCGCGCCGCTAGAGCCGCGCGACATTCTGTGCATCGGCCTGAACTACCGCCGACACGCCGAGGAAGGCAAACAAGCCATCCCCGAGCAGCCGGTGCTGTTTTTCAAGAACTCTGGGGCCGTCCAGAATCCGGGCGATCCGATCGTCCTGCCGCGCAAACTGCGCAGCGACATGGTCGATTATGAATGCGAGTTGGCCGTCGTCATCGGCAAGCGGTGTCACAACGTCTCGCGAGCCGAGGCCTTGCAGTATGTCCTGGGCTACACCTGTGCCAACGATGTCAGTGCCCGCGACTGGCAGATGAAGTACGGCGGCGGCCAGTGGTGTCGCGGCAAGACCTTTGCCACCTTCTGTCCGCTCGGCCCTTGTCTGGTGACCACGGACGACATTCCCAATCCCAACACGCTGGGCATCAAGACCATTCTCAACGGCGAGGTCATGCAAGACTGGAACACCAACGACATGATCTTCGACGTGCCGACCCTCATCGAATTCCTGAGTGGCAGCACGATTTTGCGTCCTGGCACCGTCATCCTCACCGGCACGCCACACGGCGTTGGCGCAGCGCGCAAGCCCCCGATTTTCCTCAAGGCCGGCGACACGGTGACTATCGAGATCGAGCAGATCGGCGCACTGACCAACCCTGTGATCGAGGAGTCGTTCAGCGGTTGAAGCCCAGGCGTGAAACACCTTCCGTCGCCCCGCTATCGCAGCAATTCCCGGCGAGTTCAAATGGCTTTGAAACTGCCTTGATCAGCAATTGCTGTAAGACAGAACGATCCTAGGCCTTCTCTAGGCTCTCTCGCTGTTGACGACTCCATCGGACTGAATGGCGACGGTCAGCACCTCGGTTGTCGCTGTCTGCACAGCATGGCTTTGCTGTTTCCACCATTGTGCGGCAGTTTCTTCTGTCCACAACCCAGCAGCGGCACAACTTTGCAGGGCTGCACTTAGTTCTTCGACCGTCTCATAGCGGTTTTCCCGCTTCTTTTGCAGACAGCGTAACACGATGGCTTGCAGATCCTCGGGAATACTGGGGCGGATCTGTCGAGGAGGGATGGGCTGTTCGTAAGCATGAGCCAGCAACATTTCCATCGCGGTTTCACGCGGAAAAGGCGGTTGACCGGTCAGCAAGAAGTAGCCGACTCCTCCTAGCGAATAGATGTCGGTGCGTGCGTCCAGGTCGAGCCGACCAGCGGCCTGCTCGGGCGACATGAACGGGGGAGATCCCAGGATTGCACCGGGAATGGTCAGTCGAGCCGAGTCCGCACCGGGCAGTACGCCTTGCACCAGTCCGAAATCCAGCAACTTGACCACGTCATCCATGCCGCCACGACGACAGGCGATGATGTTGCTGGGCTTGATGTCGCGGTGCAACAATCCGACTCCGTGAGCTTCCCGCAGCGCGGCACAGACCTGGCGTAAAAAATAGATCACGCGCTCGGGGGGTAACGGCCCGAAGCGTTGCACCAGCGTTTCGAGATTCAGCCCTGCCAGGTACTCCATGACGTAGTAGAAGGTGCCGTCGCTGGAGCGGCCGTAGTCGAACACCTCCACGGTGTTGGGATGCGTCAGGGTGGCCATCGCTTGTACTTCGCGCTCGAATCGCTGCAGGACGGCTGGGTCATGGGTCTGATCCGGTCGGATCAGTTTGATAGCACAGCGACGACGCAACAGGACGTGTTCCGCTTCGTAGACCTCGCCCATGCCGCCCGATCCGAGCCGCTGACCGAGCCGATACTGTCCCATCTGCCGCGCCTGGAAAGCCTGCTTTTGCAGCACTTCCAGGCGATGAGTGCCAAAGACGGAAATGGCCAGGGCGGTGCCCACGATCATGGTCAGATCGAACAGCGAACTGTACAACTCGCCACTGAGATGGTCGTACCACCAGGCACTGACAAAGGTCAACACCAGCGGAAGGACGGCAGCGGCCAAACTGATGCCCAGACAGCGTTTCCAAGTGTTAGGAATGAATACCCCATAAGCGACGATGAGGAAGAACCAACGCACGCCGCTGGAATCGACGTACACGCGTACCAGTTCGAGCTTCTCAGCACGAGCCGCCACTTCGAATAATGTGGAGTCGCAGAACAATCGCCATTGCAGCCAGCTGAACAGCAGAGCTAACGAGCCGAACAGAAGCAGTTCCAGCCGACGCAGCGAACACAGCGTCCAGGGCAAACGAAGCCAGAGCAATCCCGTCACCACAAAGCTGACCACCACGACCGCCGCATGCAGCGGTAAGCCGATGGGATCCCGAGCCGACATGGATTCTGGGTCGGCGAGGACTCGCAGCAAGAAAATCAGCAACGGCAGCAGAGCGATCAATCCGACAACCCGCAGGCGACGATACAGGAGTTGGCCGATCTCCACCTGGAACTGCGAACCGCAAGACACGTCGGGGACGAGCAAGTAGGCCGGTCCCCGCACGGCGGTCGAAGGGGATTCGGGACTCCACGGCGTTGTTTTCGAGTTGCGCATCGCTGACTCGCTCCTGGCCGGGCTGCCAATACTCTGGTTGATAACTGCTATCACACTATACGCTACAGCCCTACAAACAGCCCGCAAGTCGTTGCTGACACTGCCCTGACTCCAAGAATAACTCTATGCACAACAGGGGCTACAGACAGCCCGCGCAGATGGTATCGATGGTGGAATCTGGCGAACCAAGAAAGATAAGTCCGGTTCTTTCACAGAATTGCTTGTCCTGGGAACCGGGCGCGCCTTTAATGGAAGATAGACACCCACCGGGCAACTGCGGCCCTCGGCCACCGGAAGACAGGATCATGACTCACGGCACTCTCTCCACAGCACTCAACCTCGAAATGATCGAAGCAGCTTACCAAAGCTGGCGACAGAATCCGCAATCGGTCGATCCCAGCTGGCAGTACTTCTTTGAGGGGTTCAGCCTCGGTCTGACTCAATCCTCTACTGTCGGCTCCCAGGAGCGCGGCTCCCATGTGCCTATCGTGCGACTCATCTTCGCCTACCGCAACCTCGGCCATTTCATCGCTCACCTCGATCCTCTCAGCGAACCTCGAACCGGCCATCCGCTGCTCGAACTGTCGGAATTTGACCTTAGCGAGGCCGATCTGCCCCGAGTAGTCGATACCACCCCCTTCCTCGGCAACCTCGGCCATGCTCCTTTGGCCACTTTGCTCGAAGCCCTCCGCGAGACCTACTGCCGAACCATCGGTGTCGAGTACATGCACATTCAGGACACTCGCATCCGTCGTTGGTTGCAGTACCGCATGGAGCCCAATCGCAACAGGCCCAACTACGACCGCGATCGCAAGTTACGCATCCTCAATCAGCTCCTCAATGCGGAAACCTTCGAGCGATTCCTTCATACTCGCTACAGCGGCCAGAAACGCTTCTCGCTGGAAGGCGGTGAGACGCTCATCCCCCTGTTGGAGACGCTGGTCGATGCCGGCCCGGATCTGGGGGTTCGCGAAATGGTTCTGGGCATGGCCCATCGTGGCCGGCTCAACGTCCTGTGCAACATCCTCAGCAAGCCCATCGAACAACTCTTCGCTCAGTTTGAGGATCGCTATCCGCCCGGCTTCCACGACGGCGACGGCGATGTCAAGTATCACCTGGGCTTCTCGGCCGATCGCGTCAACTACCGCGGACGTACTATTCACGTTTCTTTGACCCCTAATCCCTCGCATCTGGAGATCGTCGATCCGGTGGTCGAGGGTCGTACTCGAGCCAAGCAGACGTTGTTCCACGATACCGAGCGAACCTGGGGGGTTCCGGTGTTGATCCATGGCGATGCGGCCTTTGCTGGTCAAGGCGTGGTCGCCGAAACCCTCAATCTCTCGCAGTTGCAAGGCTACGCCACCGGTGGCACCATCCACATCATCGTCAACAATCAGATTGGCTTCACGACCTTACCCGCCGATGCCCGCTCGACCCCGTATTGCACCGACGTGGCCAAGATGATTCAGGCACCGATCTTCCACGTCAATGCAGAAGATCCCGAGGCGACCTGTTTCGTGACAGAACTGGCTTTGGCCTTCCGCCAGCAGTTCAAGAGAGACGTGGTCATCGACATGATCTGCTATCGTCGGCACGGCCATAACGAAACCGACGAGCCGTCCTACACCCAGCCGATCATGTATCAGAAGATTCGCAGCCGACAGCCGATCAGCCAGATCTACACGGAGCGACTGGAACGCGAAGGGGTGTTGACTCGCACTGAGATCGACACTCTGGTGAACGAATACGAGGAGCGGTTGCAAACCGCTCTCAACGCGGCTAAGGCTGAGCCGACCGCCTATCCGATTACGCATGGCTTTGCCGGCGGCTGGAAGGGGTTGACTCCCGTCTATTCGCACACGCCTGTTCAGACTGGGGTGCCTGAGGATACGCTGCGGATCATTGCCGATGCTCTGGTACGAGTCCCCGAAGGCTTCACGGTACATCCGAAGGTGGCCGGCATCTTCCAGGAATGGCGACAGAACCTCTACAACAATAAATCGCTGGGTTGGCCCTTTGCGGAATCCCTGAGTTTCGGTTCACTGCTGCTCGAAGGCACGCCCGTTCGTCTGAGCGGTCAGGATAGCCGTCGCGGCACCTTCAGCCAGCGTCATTCGGTGATCTACGATATGCGAACGGGCGAGCGGTATTCGCCCCTGGCATCGCTATCTCCTGATCAGGCGACCTTCGAGGTCTACGATAGCTTGCTGTCCGAGGCGGCTGTCCTGGGCTTCGAGTTCGGCTACACCCTTGATGCCCCTAACACCCTGGTTCTCTGGGAAGCGCAGTTCGGCGATTTCTCCAATGGTGCCCAAGTGGTGATCGATCAGTTCATCGCCTCCAGCGAGTCGAAGTGGCAGCGTGACAGCGGTCTGGTGATGCTGTTGCCGCACGGCTACGAAGGGCAAGGGCCGGAACATTCCAGTGCCCGACTGGAGCGATACCTGCAATTGTGCGCTGAGGACAATATGCAGGTTTGCTATCCGTCCACTCCGGCGCAGTACTTCCACGTCCTGCGGCGACAGATGCGTCGGCCGTTCCGCAAACCGCTCATCCTGATGACTCCCAAGAGCCTGTTGCGGAGTCCAGCCTGTGTTTCGCCTGTGCAGGATTTCGTGTCCGGTCGATTCTTCGAGGTGCTGGACGACCACACCGTACAGACCGATCGGGTTCGTCGAGTTGTGCTGTGTTCGGGCAAGGTCTATTACGATCTCATCGCCGCTCGGGCCAGCCGAGGCATTACCGATGTGGCGCTGGTGCGGGTAGAGCAGTTCTATCCGTTCCCTGAGCAGCAACTGCTAGAGGTACTGCGACGCTATCCGAGCAAGTGCGAGTGGGTGTGGGCCCAGGAAGAATCGCAGAACAACGGCGGCTGGTTCTTCATGGAGCCGCGACTGCGCAAGCTAGGCTTTGAGTTGAGTTATGTGGGCCGCGATGCCAGCAGCAGTCCAGCGACCGGGTTCCATTCCATCCACCTCAAGGAGCAGGCCGAACTCGTCGCCGCGGCGGTGGCCAGCGAAGTGCCGCACATCGTGCAGCACACCAAGCTCAACCTGGCACTCACCCAGTCCGTTCAGCCATCACACGGCAGCAACAACGGTCTAGTGGAGCGACCAGCGGCGGCCAATGGGATGAATGGAGCAACCGATCCGGCAGCTTCGCCGACCTCTAGTAAGACGTAATCGGTAGAGCGGCCGACTAGTAAGCTTGCAAGCGGATACGGTGTTTCCGAAATCCGAGCAACGCGGAACCGGCCGCTCGTAGATAGATATTTGAAGGCGTTTTGAAATGAGGCTCTGAGATGGCAGTTGAAATCAAGGTGACTCCAGCCGGAGAGTCGGTCACGCACGCGACGCTGCTGGCGTGGAAGAAGCCAGATGGTGCCATAGTCAAGGCAGGCGAGGCGATTTGTGAACTGGAAACCGACAAGGCCACCAAGGAGGAATACGCGCCGATCAGCGGCGTGTTGCAAGCCAAGACGCAACCGGGCACCAAGGTAGCCATTGGCGCAGTGATCGGCTTCATCGATCCAGCGGGCGTGCCGCGAGCTACACCTGTCACCCCGCCGCCGACAGCCGCTACGCCGGCCCCGCAGCCGGTTCCACCCGTGGCGACCCCCACGCGTCCCACGTTGCCGGCCAGTGATCCAGAAGTGCGTCTGTCGCCAGCGGCTCGCCCACTGGTCGAGGCGCACGGGTTGGATGTCAGTCAAATCCCGTCTTCTTCGCGTGGCGTGGTGACCAAGAGCGATGTGCTGAACTTTCTAGAAACACACTCTACGCCGACTCCAGCGGTGGCTCCCTCCAGTCCGCCTGCCGTCGCGGCACCTGCTGTCCAGCCACAACCCCCCGTTGCCTCGCGTGGCGGCGAACGTCGTGTCAAGATGAGTCCGGTGCGTCAGCGTATTGCCGAGCGACTGCTGGCCGCTCAGAGCAATGCGGCTATTCTGACCACCTTCAACGAGGCCGATCTGTCGCGTGTCATCGAATTGCGTACCCGCTACAAGGACACGTTCCAGAAGAAGCACGGTGTCGGCCTGGGCTTCATGAGCTTCTTCGTCAAGGCTGCTGTCGAGGCTCTAAAGGCTTATCCTGCGGTCAACGCCTTCATCGACGGCGAGGACATCGTCTACCACGACTACTACCACATCGGCGTGGCGGTCAGCACTGATAAGGGGCTGATGGTGCCGGTGCTACGCGACTGCGACCAGTTGAGTTGTGCGGCGATCGAGAAGGCGATTGTCGATTTGGCCAACCGGGCGCGGGAAGGCAAGATCAGCGTGGCGGATCTGCAGGGCGGCACCTTCACGATCACCAATGGCGGCATCTTTGGCTCGATGCTATCCACGCCCATCCTGAATCCGCCGCAGAGCGGTATCCTGGGCATGCACGCCATCCAGAAGCGGGCGGTGGTGGTGGACGATCAGATCGTCATCCGACCGATGATGTATCTAGCGTTGTCCTACGATCACCGCATCATCGACGGCAAGGAAGCGGTGAGCTTCCTGGTGCGCATCAAGGAGTGCATCGAGAATCCCGAACGCCTGTTGTTGGAAGTTTGAGCCGATTGATGGTCTTTGATAATCCGCACATGAACGTCGCTCAACTGGAGCGATTGCTGGCCGGCGAACTGCTCGCTGTGTGTGTGGAACCCGATGGTCGGCTGCATACCTCAACGCAACAGGCGAAGTTATTGCTGCCTGGTTCGTTCAATCCGCTGCACGAGGGACATCGCGAACTGCTGGCTCTGTCCGCCCAGTTGCTTGGACGGTCGCCAGCGTTTGAACTGAGTGTGACCAACGTCGATAAGCCGACTTTGAGCGTAGAGGAGGTGCGACGGCGAATCGACCAGTTTGCCGGACTGGCACCCGTCTGGCTGAGCCGCGCGGCGCGGTTCGTTGAGAAGGCTCGCTTGTTTCCCGGTGCCGTCTTTGTAGTCGGAGCGGACACCGCCTTGCGGATCGTCGATGAGCGATATTACGCCGAGGGAGCAAATGGACTGCGTGCTGCCTTGGCCGAATTGCGTCAGCGCGGCTGTCGCTTTCTAGTCGGAGGTCGGATCACGGGCAACGAGTTTCTCACGTTGGACAAGTTGCCGATTCCTTCAGACTATCGCGAGTTGTTTGAGGCCATCCCCGAGACGCTGTTTCGACGCGACATCTCCTCGACGTGGTTGCGCCAGCAGCAGGGGTGAGCCGTTGTTTGTCTGGAACTTGCCATCACTTGCGTGGTTCGGCCGACTGCACGCGAATGGAAGCCACTTCCAGACGAAACGGGCCAGGCTTCTTGTCGCCGAGCAGAAAGCCCAGTGCGGTGACTTCCGCCGGATCGACGGGGCCGGCTCCTGGGACGACCCGGCCAAAACTGGTGGCCTGGAACTTGTCCAGCGGTAGACGGACTTCTTGCCACTCGTCCTTTTTCGTCGGCACGACGGCGCGGTACGAGAAAGCAACCTGGGGACGCGGCACATAGAGATTGACCGAATACTCCCGGCCATCGCCGCGCAGGCGAATCAGCAGAGTGTCGCCGGTTTGCAGGTTCAATCGGGACGGCCGACAGCGCACGGAGGCAAACCCGCCGTTGTTTTCCAGAGAGAGCGTGCCGCTGAACTCCAGCGTCTGGCGATCCGTCCAGCGGAAGGTGCCCACTGACATGCCGCCCATGACTCCGTCATTGACCGTCAGCCAATTACGAGCTGCCTCGGCAGTCGTGAAATCAAATAGCAAACGTGGTGGCTGGTCGGCCATCACCATACCTCCCTCGAACAACAACGACAGCAGCACCAGTGCCAGGCCGGCATTTCGTGTCATTTCGTCAGATACCTTGCTAGAATCCCTGTAACAGTTTCTCCCCAATGTATCTATAGTCGGACGAGCAGACCGGGGACGAGAAAATCACGGATCGCACGCAATTGTCTCTTGCGCGATCTGTGATCTTTGCCGACTACCCGCCGATTCAGCGCGAGTGGAGCAAATCGTGTTCGGCCTCGAACCAGAATTGGGTTCCATCGCAGTTTGGCCGACCGGCTGCCTCCCAGTGGTAGTAAGCAGTGCGACGAATCCATTCGCGGTCGATCTCTTCCTGCGCTCCCTCGACAGCCCAGTTCCAGGCTTCCTCGCTCTGCTCCGGCGTGAAGAAGCGAGCATTGACGAATGGCTCTACCATTCGCTCCATCCACTTGCGGGCAGAGGCATCAGCCACGATGGCGACCCGGCCCACTCTCTCACGCTCCCGCAAACTCAACGTCGCATCGTCCCAGGCCGACAGGTTGTCCCAGCCTTCCAGGTTGTCCGCTTCGCAGAGAATGCGAACACTGCCATACTTTTCGATCACCTCGTGGATGCGTTTCAGAAACGCTTGATGATCCGCATCGGTCAACGTACCGCCGATCTTTATGCGAACCAGATTGGCCGCACTCCCTTCTAGTAAGTGTAACATGGTTCCCCTCCCTTCTCCCCATTCCCCAACCAGATCGTTGAGCAAAATTCATGCCGAACCTTAGTAATCGATCCAGAGCCACTCCCCCCTGTCTGGGAATGGGAAAACGATCCGTCTAGTGAGCAGTTGGAATCCACTTGAGTCACGGCAACCCACTTGCCGACACGCGGCAGAGGTGTCCGGAGTGTGCGGACTTGTATCACCTGTATTCAATGTGTGTGCTGCTTAGGCGCAGGGGAGGGCGGGCATCCAAGTGGACTCGCTGGCAAGCAAGCGATAAGATGATCTCCAGAACAGCGATTCGGCTTCAGAGTACAAGGCAGATGGGATTCGACAGTTTCAAAGGGCTGGTCTTGCAAGACAGTCGCGGCAATGCGGTCGGTCTGGATAGTCTGCACGACGGCCCGCTGGTGCTGCTCTTCCTTCGCCATCTGGGCTGACTGCCGTGTCGGGCGCACCTCGGTGAGGTGCAGGCGGAGTTGCCGGCACTCCGAGCCGCTGGGGCGGAACTGGTTGCCGTGTGTCAAAGTCGGCCGAACGTACTCGCAGCGTTTCTGGAGGAACAGCCCTGCGAACATCCGTTTCTGTGCGATCCAGAGCGGCAGGTTTACAGGCGATTCGGATTGGAGCGAGGAAACTGGGGCATGTTCTTTGCGCCGTGGGTGCTGAAACGCTACATCGGCCTGATGCTGTCGGGCTGGCGGT
>Ga0308411_10001527_pt1 | contig 15782 bp, 12 predicted proteins | sample HotsprottomLayer_2_FD_203530 | JGI IMG/M metagenome (GOLD analysis project Ga0308411, IMG submission 203530) | Hot spring phototrophic mat microbial communities from Octopus Spring, Yellowstone National Park, Wyoming, United States -... | ecosystem: Environmental > Aquatic > Thermal springs >...
AGCCGGGCCGGGATGCCGGCGACGCCGGCGGGGCGTCACGCGATGGTGTCGAGCAGGTCGTCGAGGGGGGCGAACAGTCGCGGCTTGTGGTGCTGCTCGCGCAGCAGGATGCCGAGGCGGCGACTCCGGGCGAGCAGGTCCCGTGCCCGCCGCCCGGGCCAGGGGCGGGGGAGCAGCTCCGGGGGCAGCAGCGGGTCGGCGTTGAAGCACTCCTGGAACCTGATGCCGATCACGAGCGCCCCGGGCAGGAAGTCCGCTTCCCGGAGCCGCCGTCGCTGGCGTCGCATCCGCTCGAGGGCTTCCGGGATGCCCTCGTAGATGTCGATGAACGCCTGGTAGCGGGCCGCGAGCTCCTCGATCGGCCAGAGCCTGGCGGCCAGCGCCCGGGGGTCGCGGATCCCGCCCACCTCGAGGTCGTCGGTGCTGGCCACGGTGACGTGCTCGGCCACCCCGAGTCGGGTGGCGGCGTCGAGGACATCGGGCTCCCAGCGGTGGGGCGAGACGTACAGCCCGTTGTGGATCGGCGCCCCGCCGAGCTCGAGCAGGTGGTCACGGAAGGCGTCACGGGCCGCCCGCTTCGACTCGGGGATGGCGAAGCCCACCAGGCGCCAGCGGCGGTCCCAGCCCCGGCCGGCGGCGTCCTGGGCGTAGGCGAGGCGCGCCCGCTTCGGGAACGAGGTGAGCGCCCGCAGCCCCTCCTCGGTGGCCCGGAACACGGCGTCGCGTCCCTCACCGTGGCGGGTGAGGAGCCCCTCGGCGACCAGCCGGCGCAGGCAGGAGCGCACCTGCTCGGCGCTCTGCCCGCAGGCCTCGGCCACCGGGTACAGCTCGGAGGCGAGGATCGTTCCATCCTCGTGCGCCATGCCGAACACGAGCACCCGGGTGGGCACGTCGAGGTCGCTGCCTGGGTCGGTCGTTTCTTGCACGACCGTATCTCAGCACGACCGCCGATCGACGGTCAACGAGGCGTCAGGCGCGCTCAGGCGGTGGCGCCCGCCTCCGTGCCGGGTCCGCCGACGGAGGCGCCGGTCGCGACCGACTGGCCGAGCCACCACACCCCCGACTCGTAGGCGGCGAGGAGCACGAGCAGACCGAGCAGGCCCCACCAGGACAGATCGAACGCCAGCAGCCCGACCACGGCCACGGCCAAGCCGCCGACCTGGAGGGCCGCGGTGTTGGTCCGCAGCCAGGCCACGGTCCGCTCGTCGCCGGCCCGGGCCCCGACGGCCCCGGCGCCCCGCAGCACGATGGAGGCCACCCGGGCGCCGCCCCGGCGCACGGCCACCGCCCAGCGGTAGGGGCCGGTCACGAGGGTGACGACGGCGATGGCCGCCAGGGTCCACAGCATCCAGGCGGTGGCGTCGAGCAGCGGGTCCAGGAACGACGACGCGATCGCTTCGGCGGCGGCGCGGGTGGTCCCGTCGGGGATCAGCTCGAGGGCGTCGCCCTCGATGCGCAGACCGAGGCGTCGGACCAGCACCAGCCCCAGCGCGACGCCGAACACCAGCTGCAGCAGCGTGCGCCGGCGGCGCTGCGAGAGCCACAGGGCGAGCGGGACGAGGACGACGGACAGGGTCACGAGGACCCACACCACCAGCCCGAACAGCCGCACCGCGTCCTGGGCGGCGGCCAGCTGTCCGTCATCGTCCATGACGATGACCCCGAAGTCGCTCCCGACGGGTCTGCCGAGGGCCTCGGAGAGCCGTTGCTGGGCGGTGGCGGGCAGGTCCTCCACGCTCAGCTCGGGCAGGTCGACGGTCCGGCCGAACAGCTGCGGGGACAGCGATCCGATCCTGGCCAGCGCGGCGTCGATGAGCGGCACCAGGTTGACGACGATCTGGTCGTCTTCGGCCTGCACGACCTCGCTCTCGCCTTCGACGATCGTCACCGCGGCGGCGTGGGCGCGGGTGGTGGCCTCGGCCCACAGCCGGGCGAAGGCGTCGCTGCGGACGAAGTCGTCGACCTGTCCCTGCACGAAGCTCTCCACGGCCGCCGTGAGCGGCACCGCCAGGATCTGTCCCCGCTCGCCGAGGGCGTCGGAGAACAGCTCCTCGGGGTTGACCACCGTCATGATCTGGCCGGTGAGCCATCGGCTCACCGCCACCTGCACGGCCGGATCCTCACCCAGCGGCGCCGCCCGTCGGGCGAAGACCTCGTTGTCGAGGAGGCTGCGCTCGGCCCACACGCCGACGGTCGCACCGGTGAACGACACGCACGCCAGCGCCACCATGACGGCCACCGCGACGCCGCGGACGCCGCCGGATGTGCGGGACCCGGCGTCGAGCTGCTCCACCTGATGGCGCAGCGCGTCGCGCTCAGCCCGGATCCGTTCCAGCTCACGGCGGAGATCGGCGGGGTCGGAGGCGTCGCTCATCGGGCCATGATGGTCGATGCGGGCCCGGTGCGCGCGGTGGGTGCTCAGCTGTGGTGCAGGCCGCACTCCGTCTTGGGTCGGCCCGCCCAGCGGCCCGACCGGGGGTCGGCCGGATCGGTCGGGCGCTGCGTGCACGGCATGCACCCGATCGAGGTGTAGCCCCGGCGCAGGAGCGGGTTGACGATCACGTCGTGGTCGGCGATGTAGCCGGCGACGTCGTCGTCGGTCCAGGTGGCGATGGGGTTGATCTTCACGAGACCCCGCAGGTCGTGGGCCACGATCGGGGCGTTGACGCGGCTGTCGGCCTCGGCCCGGCGCAGCCCGCTCATCCAGGCCGCCTTGCCGGCGAGGGCACGGTCGAGCTGGCCCACCTTCACCGCCGAGCAGCAGTTCTCGGGATCGGCGATCCAGAGGGCCTCGTCGTGCGGGGGCACGGTCATGATCCGCAGGTTCAGCCCGTAGTGACGCCGGACCGCCTCGACGGTCTCGAGTGTCTCGGGGAAGTGGTAGCCGGTGTCGATGAACACGACCTCGATCGCCGGGTCGACCTGCACGGCGAGGTCGATGAGCACCGCGTCGGTCATCGACGCGGCCAGCGACAGGTGTGGTGAGAAGTTGTCGACCGCCCACTGGATGATCTTCGACGCGGGCAGGCGCTCGAACTCGGCGTTCAGCTCGGCGAGCTCGTCGTCGGTGAAGGTGGGGATGTCGGCGAAGGTCGGCATGGTGGGTGGCATCGTCTGCTCAGCTGGTCGGTTGCTCAGGTGGCACACTCGCTGGCGCCGACCTCGGCTGCGTACGGGCCGGTCTCGCCGTAGTCGACGTAGAAGTCGGGGCGCTCGTCGGGCTGGGGGAAGACGTCGAGGTCGGCGAGCCCGGCGGCGATCGCCTTGGCGCCGCCCGCGCGCTCCATCCAGGCCCGGAAGGTCTCGCCCGGCTCCCGCTCGGCGGCGAAGCGGCCCACCACCCGCACCGCCGCCTCGGGAGCGGCCTTGGCCGGCAGTCGCAGGGCCTTGTCGCCGAAGTGGATGCGTTCCTCGCCCACGTAGCCGCCGAGCAGCATCTGGTAGCCGGGCGCCGAGCGACCGTGGGCCCGTCGCTCCGCACCGAAGAACCCGATGTCAGCGGCGTGGTGCTGTCCGCAGGAGTTCGTGCAGCCCGAGATGTTGATGCGCACGCCCCCGACCTCGGCCAGCCCGGCCTCCTCGAGGGCGGCACCGATGGCGTCGGCCAGCCCCCGCGACTGGGTCACGGCCAGGTTGCAGGTGTCGGCGCCGGGGCAGGCGACCACGTCACGGGCCAGCTCGGCACCCGGCTGGGCCATCCCGATGGCGTCGAGGCGGGCGAACAGGGTGGGCAGCTGGGACTCGGCGAGCCCGCGGAAGGCGAGGTTCTGACGGTTGGTGATGCGGATCTCGCAGCCCAGCTCCCGCTGGATGGCGGCCAGGGCACGGAACTGGGCCGCCGTGATGTCACCGAGGTGGGCGTGCGCCATGGCCGAGACCGTGCCCTTGGCGACGCCGCGCACCACGTTGGCCGCCTCCCAGCGTTCGTAGGCTCCCCGGCCCACCAGGGTGACGGGGGTGCCCTGGCCCATCGGCGTCGGGGTGGCACCCCGCCCGGCCGGGTCGTCGCCGTGCTTGCGGACCTCCTCGGGGATGCCGCCGGGCCAGCTCGCCGAGGCGAGCAGGTACCTGCGGGTGGTGAGGATGCGTCGCTGCAGCTCCTCGAAGCCGAGCGTGTCCACGAGCCACTTCATGCGGGCGCGCAGCTTGTTGTCCCGGTTCCCGGCCTGCTCGAACACCCGCAGGATCGACTCGATCGTGGGCAGCAGGTCCTCCCTGGCGGTGAACGGTTCGAGCGCCAGGGCGGGGTGCGGGTTGGCGCCGAGCCCGCCGGCGACGTACACGCGGAAGCCGGGCTCCACCGTGCCGTCGTCGAGGGTGCGGGTCACCGCGACGACGCCCACGTCGTTGAACATGGCCTGGCCGCAGTCGGTGGTGCAGCCGGAGAAGTTGATCTTGAACTTGCGGGGGAGGCGCTGGGCGAGCGGGTTGCGCAGGAAGTGCCGGAAGGTGGCCTCCGCCCAGGGGCTGATGTCGAGCACCTCGTAGGGGCAGGCGCCGGCCAGGTGGCAGCCCATGACGTTGCGGACGGTGTCACCGCAGGCCTCCCGGGTGGTCAGCCCCACCGCAGCCAGCTCGCGCATGACCTCCGGCACCCGCCGGAGGTCCACGAAGTGGAACTGCACGTTCTGGCGGGTCGTGAGGTGGCCCCAGCCCCGGGAGTAGGTCTCGGCGATGTGCCCGAGCGCGTCGAGCTGGTCGGGGGTGATCGACCCGTAGGGGACCTTCACCCGCACCATCTGGTTGTGCCCCCCCTGGCGCTGGCCGTAGATGCCGTTGTTGAGCCGGAAGACCCGGAACACGTCCTCGGCCAGCTCACCGGCGAGGTAGCGCTCGAGCTGCTCCTCGAACTTGGCGATGTCGGCGGCGGCGCCGGCGTCGATCTCCCGCTGGAGCACAGCCCACCTCCGGAGGATTGCTGACAAACCTGATCGGGATTTGCTCCTTTCTAGCAATCCCGATGGCGGAACTCAACTTTTCCGGGGTGGGTGTGCCGCACGGCGCCTTCCGGGTCGCCGGCGGGAGGCTGCGGGGTCAGGCCCGCAGCAGGTCGGCGACCCGGAAGGCGACGTCGAGGGACTGGCGGGCGTTGAGCCGGGGGTCGCACATGGTCTCGTACCGGGTGTCGAGGTCGGCCTCCGCGAGGTCGTCGGCGCCGCCGAGGCACTCGGTCACGTCGTCGCCGGTCAGCTCGATGTGGATGCCGCCGGGCCAGGTGCCCTCGCTCGCGTGCGCCCGGAAGAAGCCGGCGATCTCGGCCATGACGTCGTCGACGTGTCGGGTCTTGCGGCCGCTCGGCGAGGTGAAGGTGTTGCCGTGCATCGGGTCGCAGGCCCACACCACGGGGTGGCCCGACGCCCGTACCGCCCGCAGCAGCGGCGGCAGGGCCTCGTCGACGCGCTCGGCGCCCATGCGGGTGATGAGGGTGAGCCGGCCGGGGACCCGGTCGGGGTTCAGGGCCTCGCAGAGGGCGACCACCTCGTCCGGGTTCGCCGAGGGCCCGACCTTGCACCCCACCGGGTTGTGGATCCCCGACAGGAAGTGCACGTGGGCGCCGTCGAGCTGGCGGGTCCGCTCGCCCACCCAGAGCATGTGGGCCGAGCAGTCGTAGAAGTCGCCGGTGAGCGAGTCCCGGCGGGTGAGCGCCTCCTCGTAGCCGAGGATGAGCGCCTCGTGGCTGGTGTAGAAGTCGACGTTGTGGAGCTGGGGTGTGGCCTCGGTGTCCACCCCGCAGGCCTTCATGAACCGCAGTGCGCGGTCGATGCCGTCGGCCACCTCCTCGTAGTGGCGACCCTCGGGGCTCGAGGCCACGAACTCCTGGTTCCAGGCGTGCACCCGGTTCAGGTCGGCGAAGCCTCCGGTCGTGAACGCCCGCAGCAGGTTCAGGGTCGCCGCCGACTGGTGGTAGGCGGTGATGAGCCGTTCGGGGTCGGCGACCCGGGCGGCGGCGGTGAAGGCCAGCTCGTTGACCATGTGACCCCGGAACGACGGCAGCTCCACGCCGCCCACGGTCTCGGTGGGGGAGGAACGGGGCTTGGCGAACTGGCCGGCGATGCGGCCCACCTTCACCACCGGGACCCCGGCCGAGTACATGAGCACGACGGCCATCTGCAGGATGACCTTCAACTTGTCCCGGATGGCGTCGGCGCTGAAGGCGTCGAAGGACTCGGCGCAGTCCCCCGCCTGCAGGAGGAAGGCGCGCCCGGCGGCCACCTCGGCGAGCGCAGCCCGGAGGTTGCGGGCCTCACCGGCGAAGACCAGGGGCGGCATGGACGCGAGGGTCTTGACGGCGCGATCGAGCTCGGCCTCGTCGGGCCAGTCCGGCTGCTGCACCGCGGGGAAGGCCCGCCACGACGACGGGGTCCAGGGCGTGCTCACAGCTCCCCAGCGTGCCGGACCGGGGCCCGGGATCGCAACGTCGCGGTGCACGACGCGGACCGACCCCCTCGAGGGAGGGGGTCGGTCCCGAGACCGGGCGGCTCAGGCGGCGTCGAAGGCGGCGACCTCGGCCTGCTCCCGCACGGTGTTGACCGCCCGCTTCACGAGTCGGCGTGCGGCCTCGGCGGTGACGCCGAGCTCCTCGCCCACCTCGCGGTAGCTGCGCTTGCGTCCGTCGTGGAGGCCGAAGCGCTGCTCCACCGCGTAGCGGGCCCGGGCGTCGAGCACCGACAGCAGGTCGGTGACCATCTGGTCCTCGACCTTGGCGATCACCTCCTGCTCGGGACCGGGGTTGGCGTCGGGCAGCAGGTCCACCAGCTCGTTGCTGTCGTCGTCGCCGATGGTGCGGTCGAGCGAGGTGGGGGTGGTCAGCCGGTGCAGCCGGGCGTGCTCGTCGTCGAGCTCGTCGCCGTCGCCGGAGACCTGTCGCAATGCCGCCCGCAGGCTGGCCGAGCGGTCACCGGGGAGCCGCACCAGGCTCGCCTTCTGGTCGAGGGCCCGGCCGATGGCCTGGCGGATCCAGAAGGTGGCGTAGGTGGAGAACTTGAAGCCCTTGCGCCAGTCGAACTTGTCGACGGCGTGCTCGAGGCCGAGGTTGCCCTCCTGGATGAGGTCGAGCAGCTCCATGCCGGGCGGAAGCGGGTAGCGCCGGGCGACGCTCACCACCAACCGGAGGTTGGCCCGGATGAAGCGGTCCTTGGCGGCGGCCGCCTCCTTGACGGCGCGCTGCAGCTCGCGGCTGCGTTCGCCGGCGTCGAGGCGGGCCTTGGCCTCCCGGCCCTTCTCGATGATCTGCGACAGCTCCCGCTCCTCCTCGGCCGTGAGGAGCGGGACGAGCCCGATCTCGTTGAGGTACTGACCAACCGAATCGCTCATGGCTACCTTCGTTGCGGGACGGGGGTCATCCCGGGTCCCGTCGTGTTGTGTGGTTCCGTTCCGGCGCGTGCGCCGGGAGTGGGGGCGGAAATGACAGACGTGTAAGCGTTCCCCCTACCGGAATTGTTCCGGGTTTCCATCGTGACGTTGGTCACTGCATGGGCTGGGAGGGGGGATGACAACGGTAGGGCCTCTGGCCGGCGGATGCACGTCAGTGTCGTCGACAGTGTCGTCGACCGGACCGAAAAGCGGCTGAAAGGCAGACGGAACCCCGGCGGGCACGGGCCTCCTACACTCCCGGCGTGACCGACCACCGCGGATCCACCGGAGTCGGGGGGCGCCGCCTCGGGATCCTCGGGGGCACCTTCGACCCACCCCATGTGGCCCACGTGGTGATGGCGGCCGACGTCCGGTTCGCGCTCGGGCTCGACCTGGTGCTGCTGGTGGTGGCCAACGTGCCCTGGCAGAAGGTCGGGTCCCGCCCGGTCACGCCCGCCGAGCACCGGCTGGCGATGGTCCGGGCGGCCGTGGCCGGCGTCGAGGGGCTGGCGGCCTCGGACGTCGAGATCCGGCGTGGCGGACCCTCCTACACCGCCGACACCCTCGCCGAGCTCGCCGCCGGGGACCCCGCCGGGCAGCGGTTCCTGATCCTCGGGGCTGACGCCGCCGCCGGTCTGCCCACCTGGGAGCGGGCCGAGCGGCTCCCCGCCCTGGCCACCCTCGTGCTCGTGGATCGACCGGGCCTGACCTGTCCGCCGCCACCGCCGGGCTGGGAGTTCGAGCGGGTGGAGATCCCCCGTCTCGACGTCTCCAGCACCGATGTGCGCGCCCGGCTGGCAGCTGGACGTCCGATCGACGGGCTCGTGCCGCCCGGGGTCGTGGCCTGCATCCGCGAGCTCGGGATCTATGGTGGTCCCCGGTGACCGCACCCACCACCAGCGGTGGTCGTAGCCCTGCCCGTGGCGATCCTGACGACCTGTCCCCGATCACCCGGGCGATGCTCGGGCTCGACGAGGAGGGTCGCCCGCTGCCGAGAACCGGGCCGCCGCGGCCACGACGGGCGCGCCCGCAGAGCGGCTGGTGGCGCTACGGGTTCCCCGCCGTCATGGTCGTGCTGGTGCTCAGCATCCCCACCCTGATCTGGGTGGGGACGGTGGTGGTCCTCGGCTCCAGCGAGGGGCGGGTGGTCGAGCGGATCACCGATCCCGCCGCCCCCGGGTTCGAGGCCGTGGTGGACGCCACCCCGGTGGCGCTGGTCGTCGGGCTCGACGGGGCCGGTGCGCTCGATGGGCTCACGGTGCTGACCCTCACCAACGACGGCAGCGGCGGGGTGGTGCAGATCCCGCCCGACACCGTCATGGGGGTGCCCGGGATCGGCAACATCCCCCTGTCGGTCGTCTACCAGACCGCCGGCCTCGAGGTGGTGAGGGAGGGGGTCGAGGGGATCCTCAACGTGGGCATCCCGACCGTCGAGGTCGTGCGGCCCGAGGACTGGGCCGCCCTCACCGCCCCCGTCGCCCCGATCGAGGTCCGCAACCCCGACCCGGTGACCGCTGCGAACCTGTTCGGGGTGCAGGAGATCCGCTACCCGGCCGGTCCGGTCACCCTCGCCGCGGCCGACGTCTGGCCGTTCCTCAGCACCCGCAGCCCGGGAGCGAACGACCTCAGCCTCATGGTGCGTCGGGAGGCGTTCTGGCGGGCCTGGTTGGCACGGGTGGGCGACGCTTCCGAGCTCGAGGGCGTCGTCCCCGGCGAGGTGGACTCCGGGCTGGGGCGGTTCGTGCGGACGCTCGCTGGCGACGAGGTCGAGCTCACGACGCTGCCGGTGCGGGCGCAGCCCTTCGACGACGGGGCGAAGGTCGCCTTCGAGCCCGACATCCCGGCGGTCGAGCAGCTCGTCGCCCGCCTCATCCCGTTCCCGGCCGGCCCCGAGGGCAGGCGGGCCCGCCTGGCGGTGCTCGACGGCACCGGTCGTCTCGACGCCGGGCTGGGCGCGGCAGTGGAGCTCGCCCGGGCCGGGGGTCAGGTCCAGAAGGTCGGCAACGCCGCCAGCTTCGACGTGGCCGTCACCCTGATCGTCTACTACGACGAGGCGGTCCGTCCGTTCGCCGAGCGGTTCCGGGAGGCGCTCGGGGTCGGCGAGATCATCCGCAGCGACGAGCTGAACGCCGCCGTCGACGTCACGGTGACCCTCGGCAGCGATTTCGAGCAGGCCCGTCCCGACGTGGTGGCGCCACCGGTCTCACTCGTGCCGGCACCCGCGAGCGGGGGTGAGGGCGCTGGCTGAGTCCGTGCCGCTCCCCTCCGGGGCCGACGACGGTCTGTCCTGGGCCCTGGTGGCGGCCCGGGCGGCCGACACCAAGACCGACGAGGACACCGTGGTGCTGGAGGTGGCGGGCGTGCTGTCGATCACCTCCTGGTTCGTGATCACCGGCGGTCGGAACCCGAGGCAGGTCAAGACCATCGTCGAGGAGATCGAAGCGAAGGTGGCGGAGGCGGGCGGACCACGGCCGCTGCGCGTGGAGGGACTCGACGCCCGTCAGTGGGTGCTCATGGACTACGGCGACGTCGTGGTCCACGTGTTCCTCGACGAGACACGCCGGTTCTACCAGCTCGAGCGTCTCTGGGGCGACGTGCCCCGGGTGGAGTGGCGCGAGGGCCGTCCCGGGAGCGCCTGAGGACCCCACCGCGGACGACCGGCGGTGCGTGCCGGAGCCGACGACGGCTCGCAGCCGCGCCCGCCAGTGGAGCTAGTGGGACTCGAACCCACGGCCTTCGCCATGCCATGGCGACGCTCTACCACCTGAGCTATAGCCCCGTCGGAGCAACCGACGATACCAGCGCCGCCATGAGCGTCGAAATCGCTGCGCACCCGGCACCCGTCGGCACCCGTGATCGGGCCCGGCCGGCGCTCGGGGGACCGGTTCCGGGCGCCGCGCGGGCCGTCGGTACGATGCGGCCCATGACCGACGAGGTTGCGGCCGACCCCTACGTGCCACAGGAGATCGAGCCGGCGTGGCAGTCGTACTGGCGCGAGCACGGCACCTACGAGGTCGACAACGACGACCCCCGCCCCCACTACTACGTGCTGTGCATGTACCCCTACCCCAGCGGGGCCGCGCACATGGGTCACGTCCGCAACTACACCTTCGGTGACCTGAACGTGCGCTACCGGACCATGCAGGGCCACGCCGTGCTGTCGCCGATGGGCTTCGACAGCTTCGGTCTGCCGGCCGAGAACGCCGCCATCCGCACCGGGGTCCACCCCCGGGCCTTCACCGACGCCAGGATCGAGGAGCTGCGCAGCTCCATCCTGCGCATCGGCGCCGTGTACGACTGGCGGCGCGAGGTCACCAGCCACGATCCGACCTACATCCGGTTCACCCAGTGGATCTTCCTGCGCCTGCTGGAAGCCGGTCTGGCCTACCGCAAGCAGGCGCCGGTCAACTGGTGCCCCGGGTGCCAGACCGTGCTGGCCAACGAGCAGGTGCTGGCCGACGGCACCTGCGAGCGCTCCGGTGACCGGGTGGAGAAGCGCGACCTCGAGCAGTGGTTCTTCCGGATCACCGCCTACGCCCGGGAGCTGCTCGACGACGTCGACGACCTCGACTGGCCCGATCGGGTCAAGGTCATGCAGCGCAACTGGATCGGCCGCTCCGAGGGCGCCGAGTTCGAGATGGTGGTCACCGACGCCGATGGCAACCCGGTCGGTGACCGGACCGTGCGCGTGTTCACCACCCGGCCCGACACCAGCTTCGGCATGACCTACGCGGTCATGGCGCCCGAGCACCCGCAGGTGCCCGAGATCGTGACCGAGGACCGTCGCGCCGAGGTCGAGGCCTTCGTGGAGGCGACCCGCCGGATGAGCGAGATCGACCGGATGTCGTCGGAGGGCTCGCTCGCCAAGCGTGGGGTGTTCACCGGGGCCTACCTGCGCAACCCGTTCACCGGCCGTCCGGTGCCGCTGTACCTGGCGGACTACGTGCTCATGGGCTACGGCACCGGGGCCATCATGGCGGTGCCGGCCGAGGACCAGCGGGACTGGGACTTCGCGGTGGTGCACGGGCTGCCGATCGTGCGCACGATCCAGCCGCCCGAGGGCTGGGAGGGTGAGGCCTACACCGGTGACGGACCGCACATCAACAGCGGGTGGCTCGATGGCCTCGGCAAGCAGGAGGCCATCGAGCGCGCCATCGCCTGGCTCGAGGCCGAGGGCATCGGCGAGCGGAAGGTCAACTACCGCCTCCGGGACTGGTTGGTGAGTCGGCAACGGTTCTGGGGGTGCCCGATCCCGGTCGTGTACTGCGACACCTGCGGCATCGTGCCGGTACCCGACGACCAGCTCCCGGTGCTCGCCCCCGACGATGTCGAGTTCCGCCCGACCGGGGAGTCGCCCCTGCGCTTCCACGACGGGTTCCTGCACACGACCTGCCCCCGCTGCGGAGGTCCCGCCACCCGCGAGACCGACACCATGGACACCTTCGTGGACTCGTCCTGGTACTTCCTGCGCTTCTGCGACCCGTGGAACGAGGAGCGGCCCTTCGACCGCGATGCGGTGGCGGCGTGGATGCCGGTGGACCAGTACATCGGGGGCGTCGAGCACGCCATCCTGCACCTCATGTACGCCCGCTTCTTCACCAAGGCGCTCGCCGATCTGGGCGTGGCCCCGAAGGAGCTGCGTGAGCCGTTCCGCCGCCTGTTCACCCAGGGCATGATCCGCCTCGGGGGCGACAAGATGTCCAAGTCGAAGGGCAACCTCGTGGCCCCCGAGGAGATCCTCGACGCGGAAGGCGCCGACGCCCTGCGCCTCGCCCATCTCTTCGTCGGCCCACCCCAGGACGACGTGGACTGGGAGGGGGTCGGCATCGAGGGGTGCTCGCGCTTCCTGCACCGCCTCTGGCGTCTCGGCACGGGCCAGGCGCTGGCCACCGAGCCCGTCGAACGTGACCCGACCCCGGCCGACGACGCCCTCGAGCGGGCCACGCACCGGCTCATCGCCCGGGTCACCGACGACTACGAGCGCTGGGCCTACAACACCGCGGTGGCCGCCTGCATGGAGTTCACGAACGAGCTCTACCGGTACGTGCAGTCGCCTGACGGCCCCCGGGCGGGGACCCTCGCGTTCGCGCTCGACACCCTGCTCGTGCTCATGGCCCCCATGACGCCCCACATCACCGCCGAGCTGTGGTCCCGCCGCCACGACGGCGAGCACGTGCACGAGCGCCCGTGGCCGGTGGCTGACCCCACCAGGCTGGCGGTCGAGACCGTCACGCTCGTCGTGCAGGTCAACGGCAAGGTCCGCGACCGGCTGCAGGTGCCGGCGGGCATCGACGCCGCCGAGGCCGAGCGGCTGGCGCTCGCGAGCGGGCGGGTGCAGGCCCTGCTCGACGGTCGACCCCCGAAGAAGGTCATTGCCCGGCCGCCCAGGCTCGTCAACGTCGTGACCTGACCGGGCCCGGTCGGTAACCATCTTCGTCCCCGTCGGGTCGAAGGCGGCATGACCACCCTCGTCGACCGTCTCGAGCGCGCCGCAGAGTGCGACGCCCACATCACCTTCGCCTCCGGGGACACCGAGGTGTCGGTCCCGTGGGCCCAGCTCCACGAGGAGGCCCGCGGCATGGCCGGGGCGCTGCAGGCCCGGGGGATCGAGCCGGGCGACCACGTGGGGGTGCTGGCCCCGACCAGCCGGGCGCTGGTCACCGCCATCCAGGCGACCTGGCTGGCGGGCGCCACCATCGTGCTGCTGCCGCTGCCCATGCGGCTGTCCTCCATCGAGGAGTTCGTGCGCCAGACCCGCGAGCGGGTCCGGCGGGCCGACACCGACCTGCTCGTGCTCGACCCCGACCTCGCCCCCTACGTGGAGACCGGTCCCGGTGACCCCCCGACGATCCTGCTCACGGAGCTGGTGGAGCAGGGGGCGCGCATGGGCCCGGCCGGCTGGCAGCGCCCACCGGTGGACCGCGAGCGGCTCGCCATCCTGCAGTTCACGAGTGGCTCGACCTCCGAGCCGAAGGGGGTGATGCTGCCGGAGCGGGTGCTGCTCGCCAACCTCGACGCCTGCGTGACCGCCGGGCGGCTCCAACCCGACGACGTGTTCGTCTCGTGGCTCCCGCTCTACCACGACATGGGTCTGGTCGGGATGCTCACCATCCCGATGACGATCGGCAAGGACCTGGTGCTCGGCGCCCCGCAGGACTTCCTCGGCTCCCCCGGTCGGTGGATGCAGTGGCTGTCGGATCATCGGGGCACGGTCACCGCCGGCCCGAACTTCGCCTGGGTGCTGGCCACCCGCGCCCTGCGGCGGATGGAGGGCCTCGACCTGTCCCCGCTGCGGATCGCGCTCAACGGGGCCGAGCCGGTCGACCCCCGCACCGTGCGGGCGTTCGTGGCCGAAGCGGCCCGGTTCGGGATGCGCCCGGGTGCGGTGTTCCCGGCGTTCGGCATGGCCGAGCTGGCCATCGGCGGCACCTTCCCCGAGCCCCTGCGTGGGCTGCGCACCGATCCCGTCGACCGTCGCGTGCTCGAGTCCGAACGCTACGCCGCCCCCGCCGAGCCCGACGCCGAGGGGACCCGGGAGTTCGTGCTCCTGGGCCGGCCCGTGCCCGGACTCGAGATGCGCATCGTCGACCCGGCCTCGGGCTCGGTGCTCGCCGAGCGGGAGGTGGGCGAGCTCGAGATCCGCGGCAGCTCGGTGACCACGGGCTACTACCGGAACCCGCAGGCCACGGCTGCGCTGTTCCGGGACGGGTGGCTGCGCACGGGGGACCTCGCGTACTTCGTCGACGGGGAGCTGGTCCTGTGCGGGCGGATCAAGGACGTGATCATCATCGGCGGCCGCAACGTGTTCCCCGAGGACATCGAGCGGGCCGTCGCCGACGTGGAGGGGGTGCGGCCCGGCAACGTCATCGCCTTCGGGGTCGAGGGCGCCAAGGGCCGCGAGCAGGTGGTGGTGGTGGCCGAGACCAAGGCCGACGACCCCGAGGTGGTCCGCCGCGAGGTGCACCACCGGGCCATGGAGGCCGCCGGTGCGCCGCCCCATGACGTGGTGCTGGTCCTGCCGGGCACCCTGCCCAAGACCTCCTCCGGCAAGCTCCAGCGCAGCCTGTGCCGGGCCCGCTACCTCGACCGGGCGCTCGCCCCCGTGTGCTGAGGAGCCGGTGTGCGCTCGTCGGCCGGCGCGGGCTGATCAGCCGGCCCGCAACGCGGCGATCACCGGCAGCCAGGTCTCGGGGTCGGTCTCGTAGGGAGCGTAGAACGAGATCCGGTCCACGAGCCCCCCGAACCGGGCGAGCAGCTCGGACGCGAGCCGGTCCGGTTCGGCGACCACGGCGAAGGTGGTCAGCACCTCGTCGTCGATCAGCTCACCCATGCGCTCCCACTCGCCCTGCTTCGACAGCGCGTTGAGCTCGTCCTGCAACGCCCCCCAGCCGTGCAGCTCGAGCACCGGACGGTACGCGGGGGTCGAGCCGTAGAACGCGATCTGGCGACGGACGCCGACCGCCGAGGCGGCCAGCTGCTCCTCGGTGGTGCCGGTGACCACGAACGCCGGCAGCGACAGCTCGAGCTCGGCCCGGGTCCGACCGGCGCGCGCCAGGCCCCGCTCGAGCGCCGGCAGGGTCAGCTCCCGCAGGTAGCGCTCGGTGGTGAACCCGTGACAGAGCATGCCATCGCAGGTCTCGCCGACCACCTCGGTCATCCGGGTGCCCACCGCTGCGAGGAACACCTTGGGCGTCCCGTAGGGGTTCGGGCCCGGGTTGAAGAACGGGGTCATCAGCGTGTGGGTGTAGAAGTCGCCCCGGAAGTCCAGCTTCGCCCCCGTCTCCCACGCGTCCCAGATCGCCCGCATGGCGAGCACGAACTCGCGCATGCGGGCCGCCGGCTGTGACCACGGCATGGAGAAGCGCTTCGTGATGTGCGGCTTGATCTGGCTGCCGAGACCGAGCAGGAACCGGCCCTTCGAGTACACCTGCAGGTCGTAGCCGAGGTTGGCCATGGTCATCGGGTTGCGGGCGAAGGCCACCGCGATGCCGGTGCCGAGCTGGAGCCGCTCGGTGTGCTCCGCGGCGAGCACCAGCGGCAGGAACGGGTCGTGGCTGGTCTCGGCCGACCAGAAGCCGTCGTAGCCGGCCTCCTCGGCCCGTCGAGCCGACGACGCGATCCCCTCGAGGGACGTGGTGAGCGCGAGTCCTCCGTCGACCTTCATGGCCCGGCACGCTAACCGGCGCGTGCCGGTGGTGCCCGTCGTTGGCCCGCCCCCCGTCGGCGCCGGGCGTATCGTTGCGCGACCGGCGGCCGCGGGACCGGCGCCGGATCGGACGGGGGGTCGGAGGATGAGCGAGGTCGGCGTGCGGCGGTGGCTGCGCCGGGCGGCACCGGTCGCGGGGCCGGCGCTGGGCGTGCTCGCGCTGCAGGTCGTGGCCTTCCCCGTACCCGCCGGTGTGTACGTCCTCGGGGTCGTGCTCGGGCTG
>Ga0308411_10001528_pt1 | contig 15773 bp, 10 predicted proteins | sample HotsprottomLayer_2_FD_203530 | JGI IMG/M metagenome (GOLD analysis project Ga0308411, IMG submission 203530) | Hot spring phototrophic mat microbial communities from Octopus Spring, Yellowstone National Park, Wyoming, United States -... | ecosystem: Environmental > Aquatic > Thermal springs >...
GACAGATCAGGGAGAAATCATGGGCGTCCGCCATGCTCATTATCCGATCGAAGGGGTTCAGTTCCACCCAGAGAGTTTTCTGACGACTGAAGGGATCAAGCTCCTGAGGAATTTCATCCAACAACGACGAGAGGCTTGATGGCTGGAGAGACTGGGAGGACGGCGGAGTGTTGACGGTTGCCGAGGCTCTCGAGCGGGTGACCAGTTCGGCGCGGAGGTTGCCGCCGGTCCGGTCTGAGTTGCGGGTTGCGGTGGGGTGCGTGCTCGCCGAGAATATCGCTTGCGAGGAGGATCAGCCGCCGTTCGACAAGGCCTTGGTCGACGGCTACGCCGTGCGATCGCAGGACGTGGCCAGGCACGCCCGGCGTTTGAAGGTCAGTGAAACCATCCTGGCCGGCCAGACCTCTCAACGGCTGCTCGCGCCGGGGGAAGCGGCCCAGATCATGACCGGTGCTCCCCTCCCCCCCGGCGCTGACGCCGTGGTCATGCACGAGGAAACCACGGTCGACGGTGAGTTCGTCCAGCTCGGCCCGACCGATCCTCGGCCTGGCCAAAACCTCCTTCGCAAGGGACGTGTCCTGGAGGTCGGGACGCTGGTGTTGCGTCAGGGAACCAGGTTGGGGCCAACCGAAGTCGCGCTGCTGGCGATGCTCGGTCGCACTCAGGTGGACATCTTCCCCCGGCCCTCGCTGGCAATCCTGGCGACCGGCGATGAGCTGGTCGAGCCTGGCCAAGTCCCTGGCCCCGGCCAGATCCGCAACTCGAATACGCTCTTATTAGAAACTCTTGCATGGCAAGAAGGGGTTGCGGCGCAGGGGTTTCCGATCGTTCGCGACGAGCCCCGCGAGCTCCTTCAGGCCGTCTCCCAGGGGCTCACCTTCGACGTCCTGGTACTCACCGGAGGCGTTTCGGCGGGGCAGCGCGACCTGGTTCCGGCGGTGCTTGAGGAGTTGGGGGTTCAGAGGATTTTTCACAAGATCCGGCTCAAGCCCGGCAAACCGCTGTGGTTCGGTGTTGGACCCAAGCGTGGCGACCGTCCTGGGGCCTTGGTTTTTGGGCTCCCGGGGAATCCGGTCAGTGCCCTGGTCGGTTTTCACCTGTTTGTCAAACCAGCCGTTCGGTTGCTGTCGGGCCGGGAGGATTGGGCCGAGGAAGCTGAGGAGGCCCGGCTTGCCATGGATCACCCTCATCGTGGCGATCGACCGACATATCATCCCGCCCGGATCATTCGGCCGAGGTCCTCAGCCAAGCAACCGATCGAGGTGGAGCTGCTCCCCTGGGCCGGTTCGGCCGACCTGGTCACTCTCGCGCAAGCGGACGGTCTGGCGGTCTTTCCGGCCGGCGATCGGGATTTCCGGTCAGGTCAAATTGTTCCCTTCGTTCGACTTCGATAACATGCGGCGGTCGCGGGGAGAGTGGGGAGCCGTACCTGATCCGTGGACGATCCGCCGTCCTGAGGTTTCCGATGGAATCGACCAGACCAGGGAGCTTGCGGCGCCACGTTGGCTTGCCGAAATCCCGACCGCAAGGTGGTCAGGGCGGGCTCGAACGCGGTTGGAATCAACAACGAGGAGTGGCCGATGACCTCGCCAGGAGTTCTGGAGCCCGAACCGCTCGCGAGTTCGAGTCCGCGTCCGTGGGAGCGACGGATCGCGGGGCGGCCGGTCGTGGCGGGAATCCTCTCGGGCCTGCTCCTTTGGTCCAGCTTTCCGCCCTTGGAATGGCATTGGCTGGCTTGGTTCGCCCTCACACCTCTGTTTGGGCTGGCGGTGTTCGAACGGCCCAGGCTCCGGCTTTACCTGGGTGCATGGGCCGGGGGACTGGTTTTCTGGCTCTTGAGCATTCAGTGGGTTCGGCTCACCGACCCCAGCGCCTGGCTGGCGTGGGTGACCATGGCGGTCGTCCTATCGCTCTGGTGGCCGGGCTTCCTGGCGCTGATTCGATACGCGGTCAGGGGACTGAGGTTACCATTAATTGTGGCTGCCCCTCTGATCTGGGTGGGGTTGGAATTTGTCCGAGCTCATTTCTTGACCGGATTTCCCTGGTATTACCTGGGACACAGCCAGTATCGCTTCCTTGCCTTGATCCAGGTTGCGGACGTGGCCAGTGCGTTGGGCGTCAGCTTCCTGATCGCAGTTGTGAACGCCTGGTTGGTGGACCTGGTGTCGCTCCCCCTGCTCCAGAATTCCCCCGCCGGCCCGCGGCTCACGCAGCGTCAGACCGTGCGGCTTTGGGCTGTGACCTTGCTCATTGGCGGGACCCTGATCTACGGCGCTTATCGTTTGTCGACGGCCCGCTTTCGCGAGGGGCCTCGGTTGGCCTTGCTCCAGACCAATTTTGAGCAGCGTTATAAAATGGGGGGAGATCCGGCCGCGCTCGTGGAGCGGATCCACGACCTGATCCGACGGGCGATTTCCGCAGAGCCTCTCCCCGATTTGATCGTCTGGCCGGAGACCTCCTATCCCTATGGTTATATTGCGATCGATCCAGCGGTCGCGCTCCCGGAGTTGTCCCGGCAGCTCGCCCAGGTGTCACCGGATGTTCGAGTGGAAGATTGGGTACGAAAGAGAGACGACATCGACCACCATCTTCGTGGCTTGGCCGCGGCTGCCCGGGTCCCCATGTTGGTCGGCACAACCTACTACGATCATCGCCCTGGCGGGTTGCGGAAATACAATTCGGCCGTGCTTTTCGAGCCCCTCGTCCAGTCGATCCAGGCCTACCATAAGATCCACCTTGTCCCGTTCGGCGAATACGTCCCGTTCCTTGAGGCTTTCCCCTGGCTGACCGTCCTGACCCCTTACCGAAATGGTCACATTCCCAGTTTGGCCTTTGGTCAGGAGGCCAAGTTGATCCAGCTGGGTCCGTACCAGTTGGCGGTCGCCATCTGTTTCGAGGACTCGGTTCCACACGTGGTTCGCCGCTTCTTCGCCGAAGCGGGATCGGGCCACGAGCCCGACGTTTTGATCAACCTCTCGAACGACGGGTGGTTTCACGGCTCTTCGGAACTCGATATGCACCTGGCGGTCAGCGTCTTTCGGACCATCGAGCAGCGCGTCCCACTGGCCCGCGCCGTCAACACGGGCATCAGTGCTCTCATCGATGGCAACGGCGAAATTCGCGAAACCCTGCCCAAACTCAGCGAATCGGTGCTCCTGGTCACCGTCCCGCTCGACGACCGCACGAGCTACTACACCCGGTGGGGGGACTGGCTGGGGATCTCCTGCCTGGCTGTCACGATTGGACTGGTTCCCGTGGGGGTCATCCGGCGGCGGCTGCACGATCGGAGGAAGGAGAGCTGAGTTCGCGGCCGTGCGGGGCTTCTCCTTCGGCCATGCAGCCGCTGCGCCGCAGGCTGCGTTCCGGTTGCTGAGGCGGTCGCTGTCGGCGGAGTGGGCTTCTCCTCCTGCCATGCCGCCGCGACGCCAGCGGCTGCGCGACGACTCCGCTCCCAGTCCACAGGCGAGCGACTTTGGGTCGGCCCCTCGTTCACCGCCACCTGCCTTGCGTTTTCATGGAAGTCTCCGGTGCCTTCGGCAGGCTGGCCGACGCAGGCCAACCATTGACCCGGGTCACTCCTCATCGAGGAGGGGCGTGGTGACATCGACTCCCAGCCAGCAAACCACGCCAAGGAGGTAACTGGCGGAAAAGACGGCAAATGGCACAACGAAGAACCCACGGTCGAAGAGGGTTCCGGTCACAAGCGCGGCCGCCGCAGCCGTAAAGCTGGCCATCATGTTCATCGTGCCGGAGATCGTCCCGGTGTGTCGGCCTCCGAGGTCTCCAGCCGCGGCCCAGGCTGGACCCATGGCCAGATCGTTGCCGACAAAGGTCAGGCACAAAAGCACCGCGAGTGAAACCACATCGCTGGCCCAGATGGTTCCAAGAATCGCCAGTGCCGCGACGGCCATCCCCGAGGCTCCCACGACCGGGCGGCTCCACCGGGTCTTCCATCGCCGCACCAGCGCGTCGGAGGCCGCGCCACCGACCAAGCAAGCGGCCACTCCGAAAGCGAACGGCAGCGAGGTCAAGTAGCCCACGGTCACCGAATCAAACCCGCGATGGTTCTTGAGGTAGGAGGGCAAAAGGGTGAGGAAAAAGTTCCCGCTGTAACCAAGGAATCCATACATCAAGCAAAGCGACCAGACGCTCCGGTTCCTCAGGATCGAGGCAAGTGGGAAGGGACGGTGGGCGGATTCCCAGTTGCGGTTCTGCCGAGCCGAGATCAACGCTTGTTCGGCTGCATTGACCTGCGGCATTTCGTGAGGACGATTGCGAAACCAGGGGCAGAAAACGGCACACCATATGAATCCCAGGGCGGAGACCATCACCAGGGGCGCCCGCCAATCGCCAACCAGGGCGAAAAGCCAGACCAGCAGCGAGGGAGCGATCGCGCCGCCGAGCCTGCTCGACATCCAGAGGACACCCTGGGCGCCCCCCCGTTCACCGGCGGGCATCCAATCAGCGACCAGCCGCGAGATCGCTGGAAAAGTCCCCGCCTGGAACGCCCCGAAAAGGAACCGCACCACCAACAGGAATCCGACGATCCAACCAAGCTCGCGGGGTAGAACGCCGACCAGAGGCAAGACCGCAGTGAGGACCGACCCCCCGAGGATCACCACCGCCAGCACGATCCGCACCCCCAGCCGATCGCTGAGGTATCCCCAGGGAATTTCAAAGAGGCCGTAGGCGACCATGAAAGCCGCCATCAGCATGCCCAGATGCTGATCGCTGAGCTGCAGCGGTCCCCTCATCTCCGCCGAGGCCGTGGCAAAACCGACGCGATGGATGTAAGTCACCACGGCCAGCGCACAGGCACCACCAAGCACCGCAAACCGCACCCGCGTCGGCTGGCAAGAGCTGGGATCGATTGCGGCGTCTGGGTCCACGTCGTGAATGTCCTCGAAACCAGGGCCTACAGCAAAACACAGAATCGCAGCCCCCGAAGCCCGATCACAGACTATGAGAAGGACCACGGCCTCGCCAGACCCCCCCGGTCCGCTGTCCAAGCGTCCCGCCGCAGTCGCGGAATCCTCAGGAACCAAGCCCCACCTTCACCCCCTTCAAGAAGCAGTTCCGAATCCGAATTCTGGGAAACTTGCTCTCGTCTTGGTCATGGGGTAGATTTGGGCAAGCCTGAGCCAGGTCCGTTGAGGTCCGCGAAGGGACCGATCGAGTGCCAGCGATCGCGGACGACACTTGCCGCTTCAGGTCCACTACCGGTAAATTTAAGAGGTGGTTCGCCAAGCTTGCCGGCTCCCAGCAGTGGCCGATTCCGCCTCATCTCCCTGAAAACACGGTCTAAGCCCCATCCCTTCTTGGACTCGCGGCGGCGACGTCGCGAGGATGGTCGGCCGGCCGTCTTACTCTGATTTGGTAGGATGGGACCATGACCTATATCGGCAGAATCCTGGTGATCGTGATCATGGCCTTCTCCTTGATCTTCCTGGGCATTTCGTCCGTCGTGTTCACGACCGCGAAGAACTGGAAGACCGAGACCGAAGCCCAGAAGAAAAAGGTCAGCGAGCTGACCACAAAGCTCAACGACGCCCAGGCCGGCGTCGACGCGGCGCAGAAAGAACTCGCCACCGCGAAGGCGAGCTACGAAGCGCAAACCAAGCAGCTGAACGATCGCATCAAGCTCCTGGAAGACGAGAATCGACGGGCCCAGGATCAAATCACGACCGCCCGCGGATTGGTGTTCACGGCGGAAATGAACGCCAAGACAGCCCTCGACGAGGTCGAGGCTCGCCGCAAGGAGACCTACGAGCTCCGCGAACTCAAGTCCGCCGTCGAGAAACAAGCCAACGAGTTCAAGCTGCGTCAGGCCGAGCTCAACGATCGCATTCGCGAACTCGAGCGAATCCTCGAAACGGCGACCAAGAACAATGCTGATCTGCGGGAGCGGGTCGCCAAGTTTTCCTCGCTTCTGCGGCAAAATGGCCTCTCCGACGACATCAGCCAGATCAAAGGTCTGGAGAGCCCGCCTCCCGTCGTGGGTGAGGTGAGGAAGGTGGATCCGAGCAACCGACGGGTGGAGATCTCCATCGGCTCAGACGATGGACTGGTGGCCGGGCACGAGCTGTACCTTTTCCGAACCGCCCCGCGGCCAGAGTATCTGGGCAAGATCACCATTATCTCCGTCGATCCCGATCAGGCCGTCGGACGGGTGAACGGAACGACCTATCAAGGCAAAAAGATTCGGGAGGGCGACCTTGTCTCGTCTACGATCAAGCCGCGGATCTAGTCGCACCGCCACGCCACGCCCGGCGGCCCCCCGGAGGCCGGGCATCCTGGTGCAAACTCCGAAGAGCGATATCTTCGTCGTGATGTTGGGAGTGGCCTTCGCCGCATTGCTGATCAGCTGCATCCTCATGCTCCTGATCTGGTGGCGGTACGATTTCAAAATCAACGCGAAGCTCGCCGACAACCGTCAAGCTCCCTCCCAAGTCGCGATTCTGAGATCGGCGGATGGGCTGCCCTCGACTCCCCTGCTCACCAGCTGAACCCCCCTTCACTCCGGGGCCAGCTCAGTGAACTTCGGGGGCGAGATGACCCCGACAGCCGGGCGTTGGCGGCCTCAGCCGAGATGAGGATCCGAAACTGCAATCCGCGAGGGCCCCGGACATCCGGGCCCTCGCAACCCCCCACTCCAGCCAAGGCCGATGGCCTCCCCACAACCCCCCCGACCAACCCTCCGACGAGCCGGGCAGTGGCTGCACGACCTCGATCCTTTCGGCATCAGAACGCTGGGAGCCCCGGTATCCCCCCTCAGGCAGACCGCCGAGGAGCGGAGACCGGGTCAACATGAACCTCGTCGTGGTGGCTTCGGAAGGTGTCCCCTTCGCCAAGACCGGCGGGCTCGCCGACGTGGCCGGCGCACTTCCAAGGGCCCTCGCCGCCCTCGGACACTCCGCCTCACTCTTCCTTCCCTGCCATCGGCGGGTCTGGTCGGCCGGATTTGAACTTTCAGGGACCGGCCTGATCCTCAAAATCCCCGTCGGCCCCAGACGCGTCGAGGGGCACGTCTACGAGAGCCACCTCCCCGGCTCGGCTGTCCCGGTCTTCTTGATTGATTCACCAGTTTACTTTGACAGGGACGGCCTCTACCAGCACGAAGGCACGGATTACGAGGATAACTGCGAACGGTTCGTCTTTTTCAACCGAGCCGTGCTCGAGACCATCCGCAAACTGGATCTCGGACCTGATGTCATCCACTGCAACGACTGGCAGACTGGCCTGATCCCGGCCTACCTCCAGACAACCGATCGCAAAAGTCCCGGCCTGGCCGCAGCGGGGTCCCTCTTCACCATTCACAATCTCGCTTATCTTGGCCTGTTTCCGGCCTTTGATTTTGCATTGACGGGGCTCGATCGCCGCCTCTTTCACCATCGGGGTCTCGAGTTTCATGGCCGATTGAGTTTCATGAAAGCGGGCCTGGTGTTCGCGGATGCCTTGAGCACGGTGAGTCCCACCTACGCTGCGGAGATTCAGACTCCGGCGCTGGGTTGTGGTCTGGATGGCTTGCTCCGCGAACGTCGCCGGGATCTCCGAGGGATTGTGAACGGGATCGATCTTCAGGTCTGGAGTCCCGAGCATGAGCCCATGATTGCCCGGCGGTATGGAAAAGACGACGTCGAAGCGGGTAAGGCAAGCTGCAAGGCCTGGCTGCAGGCGAAGGCGGGGCTCTCCGTTCGACCCGAGATCCCCCTCTTTGCGCAGATTGGCAGGTTGGACCCACAGAAGGGGTGGGATCTGCTGGCCGACGTGGCCGATCGGCTGCTCAAGCGGGATGTCCAGTTGATTGTCCTGGGCACTGGGAGCCCGAAATACGAAACGCTTCTGGCCGAGCTGGCACGCCGCCATGAAGGAAAACTTTGGGCTCACATCGGATTTTCCGACGAACTGGCCCACCAGATCGAAGCAGGGGCGGATGTTTTTCTGATGCCCAGTCTCTTCGAGCCTTGCGGCTTAAACCAGCTTTACAGCCTGGCCCATGGAACGGTCCCGATTGTTCGGGCAACGGGAGGGCTCGCCGACACGGTCGTGGACGCGACTCCGGAAGCCATTGCCGCGGGCCGGGCGACGGGTTTTGTATTCACCGAGCCAACCGCCGATGCGCTCTGGAAGGCAATTGAGCGCGCATTGGCGGCATGGGCCGATCGCGGCCTCTGGAATCAGCTCCGACGCACGGGGATGGAATGCGACTGGTCGTGGGAGCACAGTGCTCGTGAGTACGTCGCGCTTTATGAAGAGATCCTCCAGCGAACGTCTCGGGCGGCGGCAGTTGCAGGGACGCGCTAAGCCCGGGTTGCACTGGAGGGACGTTGCCCCCCCGGTTACGCCGGGGGCAGCGGCGATTTGCGCCGATTGAGCCGCGTCCAGCCCGGGTTGCACTGGGGGGATTTCGCCTCCCGGTTACGCCGGGAAGCTCGGCGATTTGCGGCGATTGAGTCGCGTCCTGCCCGGGTTGCACTGGGGGGACTTCGCCCCGGATCGCCTTAAGTTGGCTCTCTCGGGAACCGAGCATAATCGAGTGGGATCCGGTCTGGGTGATCGGTCTGCGATGGTTCCTCGACCCGAGGGGAAGCAATGGCAGCAGTTTCTCTGGCCATCATGTGGCACCAGCATCAGCCCTACTATCCCGACGACGTGGCGGGCGAGAACCCCATGCCCTGGGTTCGGCTCCACGCGACCAAAGATTACCTCGGGATGGCTCTCCACCTGGAGGAAGTTCCCGAATTCCACTGTACGATCAACCTGGTCCCGAGCCTGATCACCCAGCTTGAGGCCTATCTCGCCGGCGCGACCGATACCCATCTGACCATGTCCCGGCGACCGGTCGATGGGCTCGACCACGACGACGCTTGTTACATCCTCGACAACTTTTTCATGGCGTTTCCCGACTCCATGATCCGCCCTCACCCGCGGTATCACGAACTCTACATGCTGCGTTCGTCCTGGGCCGGGCCCGCTGACCAAGCTCTTGCCCGATTCCGCCCGCGGGATCTCCGCGACCTTCAGGTTTGGTCGAACCTCGCCTGGATGCATCCCCTGCTCTTTGAAAAAGATCCAGAACTCGCGGAATTCCGGGCGAAGGGACGCCACTACACCGAGGAGGAGAAGGGCTGGCTGCTGGGAAAGCAGCGTGAGCTGTTAGCCCGGGTGATCCCGCTCCACCGGAAGCTGGCCGATCGCGGTCAGGTGGAGCTGACCACATCGCCTTATTACCATCCGATTCTCCCCCTCCTTCTCGACAAACGGCACGCCCGCGAAGCCATGCCCGACGTAGTTCTTCCCGCGGCCCGCGACGGCTATCCGGAAGACGCCGAGATCCATGTCCGCCGCGCCGTCGAGAGTCATCAGCGTCGCTTCGGAACCCTTCCCAAAGGAATGTGGCCCAGCGAGGGCTCGGTGTGCCAGGCTCTGATCCCTCTCCTGGCGCGCCACGGCATCGAGTGGATCGCGACCGATGAAGAAATCCTCGGTTGCTCAACGGGGGGCAAAGTCGGCCGCGACAGCCGGGGGTTCGTCCGTCACCCCGAACTGCTCTACCGGGCATGGAAGGTCCGCGAGGGGGACCAGGAGCTCTCGGTGGTGTTCCGGGACCACTCGATGTCGGATCAGGTGGGTTTCCATTATCAGCGTAGCCCCGGCCCTGTCGCCGCCGGTGATTTCCTGGGGAAGGTTCATGCCATCGGTGACGCCTGCCGGCACAACCCGGCGACGATCGTCCCGGTGATTCTCGATGGTGAGAACTGCTGGGAATACTACCCCGACGGCGGCGTCTCGTTCCTCCGCTCTCTTTACCAGGGAGCGGTTCGCGAACCGCGGATCAAGCCGGTCACGGTCGGAGAATTCCTCCGCGAACACCCGCCGGTCGATCGCCTTCCTCGGCTGTTTGCCGGAAGCTGGATCAGCCACAATTTCGCCATCTGGATCGGCCATCCCGAGGACAATCGAGGCTGGGACGCCCTCCACAACACCCGCCAGTTCTTGCTTCAAGAGGAGCGAACCGGCCGGCATGACCGGGCCAGCATCGCCCGAGCCTGGGAAGAGATCTACATCGCTGAGGGGTCCGACTGGTTCTGGTGGTATGGCGACGACCACTCAAGCGCTCAAGACAGCCTTTTCGACCACCTCTTTCGCAAGCACTTGAGGAACGTCTACACCGTCCTTGGCTGCGATCCTCCTGGAAGCCTCTTCACCCCGATCAGCCAGGCCGGGAGCCACCGCCCCATCAACGAACAGCCAAGCAGCTTCCTTCACGTGAAGGTGGACGGCAGCGCCACCTATTTCGAGTGGATTGACGCGGCCCGCTACGTTTGCGGCAACGATCGCGGCACCATGACCCTCGTGACCAAGGGGGTGATGCACTGCCTCTGGTTTGGCTTCGACTCCGATCGGCTTTTCCTCCGGATCGACACCGAGGGGGGCGACGCTGCGGACCGCCTTGGCGGAATCGATCGGCTTCGGGTGGGATTCGTCGACCCTGCGGAACGCGAGATCCTCGTCCTGCAACCCTCGGACGCGCGACCGGTCGCGTACCTCAACCACGCCGGTCGAACCCTCGCCAACGGCACCACCATCAACGTCGCCACTGGGCGGATTTTTGAATTGGCGGCACCGTTCGCCTGTCTTGAGTGCCATCCGGGCGAGCCGATTCGGTTCTACGTGGAGTTACTCAAGGGGGAGGCAAGCGTGGATCGCGCACCCCGCGAGGGGATCTTCGAGCTCACCGTACCATGCCCCAACTTCGAGCGGATCCTGTGGCAGGTGTGAGCGTCCTTCCCGCCTGAGCCGAGGCGATCGCCGCAGGCGGAACCAGCGGTCATCGGAACGATGTGAGGGTTTCCGCAACCAGGGCCGAACACGTTTCAATCGCTCGCCTCCATCGAGGCGGCTCGCCCTGGAAATTGTTCGTGCCATTTCTGTGGTCGCCGTCGGCCGGGGACCCTGCCCGGCGGTCGATCGGAGCGATCAGGGGACGAGAACATGCCTGAACTTCGCAAGGATCCGATCGTGGGCCGCTGGGTGATCATCGCCCACGAGCGGGCAAAGCGCCCTTACGACCTCGGCACCGAGACCAGCGCGGCGCTTGAGCCGCGAGTCTGCCCGTTTTGCGAGGGCCACGAAGAGAAGACGCCACCGGAAATCATCGCCTATCGCGACCTCGGTTCCCGCCCCAATGGTCCGGGCTGGCGGATCCGGGTCGTCCCCAATCGCTTCCCAGCGCTGAAGGTTGAGGGGGATTTGAACAAGCGGGGTGACGGCATCTACGACATGATGGCCGGCATCGGCGCCCATGAGGTGATCATCGAGAGCCCGCGCCACCACACCAGCATGACCTCCCTCAGCGAAGAGAACATCCGAGACGTGATCTGGGTTTATCGTGACCGGCTGGTCGACCTGAAGAAGGATTGCCGCCTCGTCCACGGCATGCTGTTTAAGAACGTTGGCGAAGCGGGCGGGGCCAGCCTCGAACACACGCATAGCCAGTTGATCGTAACTCCGATCGTCCCAATCTCCGTCTGGGAGGAGATGACCGGCGCCCTTGAGTTTTTCAATTATCGCGGGCGGTGCATCTTCTGCGACATGGCCCAGCAAGAACTCGGCGTCGAAAAGCGAATTGTCCTGGACTCGACCCACTTCACCGCATTTTGTCCCTACGCGAGCCGATTTCCATTTGAGACCTGGATCCTCCCGAAGATCCACGCCAGCCACTTCGAGAATATCCCCAAACCGGGGGTCGACGATCTGGGGCACGTGCTCCACCAGGTCCTCAACAAGCTCGAACTGGCCCTCGACAACCCGTCGTACAACTACATCATCCACACGGCACCGTTTGACCATGCCGAGCTTCCACATTACCATTGGCATATCGAGGTGATCCCTCGACTGACCAAGGTGGCCGGCTTCGAGTGGGGGTCGGGGTTCTACATCAATCCCGTTCCCCCAGAAGATGCTGCTGCTTTCCTCCGCGAGATCGAGGTGGAGCCGCCCTATGCAAGTCTCCCTCTGATCGAGCGTGGAGTGTCCAGCCGCCTCCTTCCCGGAGGGGTGAATCTTCGTTGAGCCCAAAGGAATCGACGTCTAGGCCTGGATTCCTTCTCCCCAGGCTTTGTTCGCAAACCCTGGTGGGCCTGCTCGCTTGGCTTCCTTCGGCCGCGGTCACAGGGCTATCATGGCTCTGCGTTCGCCGTCTGCACCATTGTTGATCGCAACCACGGGGCCTTGGTCCCGCGAGAGACTCCCCCATGTCGACTGTGCGCCTGATCCTCGCGCTGCACAATCATCAACCCGTCGGAAACTTCGACGACGTTTTCGAAGCCGCCTTCCGGAACAGCTACCTCCCCTTCCTCGAGGTGCTTGAGCGGTACCCGGCCATTCCCTTTGCTCTGCACACCTCGGGACCGCTCTTGGAGTGGCTCGTCGAGCGGCATCCCGACTACATTGACCGCATCCGCAACCTGGTCGCGGCGGGACGCGTGGAGATCCTCGGCGGAGGCTTCTATGAGCCGATCCTGACCATGATCCCGTTTGCCGACCGGGTGGGCCAAATTCGCGAATTTTCGGTCTACCTCGAAGAACTCTTCCAGACCCGGATTCGCGGGATGTGGACACCCGAACGAGTCTGGGAACAGCACCTCGTCTCGGCCATCACCGCCGCCGGAGTCGAATACACCATCCTCGACGATCTCCATTTCCAGCGTGCTGGAATCACCGGCGAGGCGCTCTTCGGCTACTACCTCACCGAGGACGACGGACGGCTCTTGAAAATCTTCCCGGGCTCGGAAACTCTCCGCTACACGATCCCGTTTCAGGAACCCCATGCGACCTACGAGTTTCTCCGAAGAGTGGCCGAACGCCAGCCCGGAGCGACGATCGTTTTCGCCGACGACGGCGAAAAATTCGGTACCTGGCCCGAAACCTATGATCATGTGTACTTGTCCGGCTGGCTCAATCGCTTCTGCGACATGATCACGGGCAATCGAGACTGGCTGGAGCCGACCACCCCGGGGCGGGCTGTCGACTCGACCTTGCCGCTGGGGAAAATCTTCCTGCCTGATGGGTCGTATCGGGAGATGACCGAGTGGGTCCTTCCGCCGCCCCTCCTCCAGGCTTATGAGCGGGCATGCAAGCTGGTGGAGAACGCCGGGCTGCAGCAGGATGTCGGCCCTTTCCTCCGGGCCGGCGGCTTCTGGCGGAACTTCAAAGCGCGGTACCCCGAAAGCGACGAGATGTATGCGCGGATGCTGGGCGTCTCGCGGCGGCTGGCGGAACTCTCGGAGCGGCCGGGGGCGGATCCTGACTATCTCGAGGTGGCCCGCCGCGAACTCTATCGCGGGCAGTGCAATTGCCCCTACTGGCATGGAGCCTTCGGCGGGCTCTACCTGCCGCACTTGCGCAACGCCGTCTACAAAAGTCTCATCCTCGCACACAACGCGCTTGACGACGCCGAGGGAATCCACGGTCCAAGGGCCGCGCTCGAGGTGGGCGATTTCAACCTCGACGCACGGCAAGAAGTCCGGCTTGAGAACGAGACGCTGATCGCTTACCTCCGGCCAGCCCTGGGAGGTCATCTCTACGAGCTCGATCTCCGGCAGACTGGTGTCAACCTCCTGGCCACGCTGGATCGGAGGCCGGAATCGTATCATGAAAAGGTTCGCGCCGCGGCGCTCGCCGCCAGCTCCGGCTCGGATCAGCAAGATCGCTCGCCACGCAGCATTCACGACCGGGTGGTGCTCAAGGATGCGAAGCTCGATCGGTTGCTGGTCTACGATCGGCATCCTCGCAAGTCTCTGGTCGATCACTTTTATCCGGTTGACGCATCGCTCGCCGACCTGGTCAGCGGCGGCGATCTCGAGCTCGGGGATTTCGTGACGGGGACTTACCTGTCGCGGGTCCAGCGGGATTCCGGGCGGGTCCTCCTCCACATGGAGCGTCCCGGTCGAGCCAACGGCGCGCTCATCCGGGTTCGCAAGACCGTTGAGCTGGCAGCCGGCAGCCCTTCCCTGGAGATCCGATATGAATTGCTCGACCTGCCGCGGGAATCGAGCTTTCATTTCGCCGTGGAGCTGAATTTGGCGTCAATGGCGGGTCATGCCCCGGACCGCTATTACTCGGATCCACGCGGAGTGAATCTGGGTCCGTTGGACTCGCAAGTCGATCTCGAGCATGTCGAGGGTCTCACGCTGACCGACGAATGGCTCGACCTGGTTGTCGGTCTGGGATGGTCCCGTCCTGGGGGCCTTTGGTGTCATCCCATCGAGACGGTCAGCCAGAGCGAGGGGGGATTCGAGGGGGTCTATCAGTCGTCTTCGGTCGTTCCCCATTGGCACATCCGGGCCGAAGACTCGGGAAGTTGGGATGTGGAGATTCGGCTCTGGATTGAGTCCTTCCGGAAGACGGAAGTTGCATCGCAGGGGTTGCGGCAGACGGTTGCGTCGCTGTGATGAGGGGGTGCGGCCGCATGTCAGTCTGTCGGGATTTGGGTTTGATCGATGGTGTGGCCGTTCCGGAATCGTCTCGACGTTGGCGTGGCGACCTCGATCACAAGCAGCGAGGCCTCGGCAATCCTCCGCCGTGCGCGACGGCTGAGGTTCCGGGTTCGGCCCTCCGCGTTGAACAGGCTCGTGGGCGCCTATCACGGTGCTCGTCCGGGTACCGGCCTGACATTCACGGAGCTCCGCCCTTATGAACCGGGCGACGATGTGCGGCACCTGGATTGGAATGTGACCGCGCGGCAAGGTCGGCCCTATGTCCGCCGGTTCACGGAGGAGCGAGCTCTCGACCTCTGGCTTGTCGTCGACGTTTCGGCGAGCATGCGGTTTGGCCTGCCCGGGGTGACCAAACTGGATCGGGCGGTCCAGGCCGCTGCACTCTTAGCTGCAGCGGCGATCCAGAGCGCTGACCGCGTGGGGTTGATCCTGGTGAGCGATCGCCCGGAACTCGAGATCCCACCGGCTGCGGGAACGCGCCAGCTTTCTCGCGTCGTCCGCGCGCTGGTCGCCACCCCCGCTTGCTCCGGTGAAACCAGGCTCGAGGCTGGGCTCCTGCGGATCCGTCGGCGGGCCCATCGGTCCATGATCGTGGTTCTGGCAGATTTCTTGACGGAGGAATCGAGCGGGATCTGGAAACGCTTGGCCGTGGCTCATGACTTGCTCGCGCTGCGGGTGGTCCATCCTCTCGAGGAACGACTGCCGGACGCCGGTCTCATCGGTCTGACGCTGGCCGAGGGCTCGGGACGACTGATGGTCGACACGGCTTCGTCGCGGTTGCGTCGCGGCTACGAGCGGCAGGGCCGAGCCCACGCCCGCTCCTTTCTGTCATGGTGCTCCACCATGGGGGTCGAGGGAGGCTTCCTGTCCACCGAGGTGGATCCGATCATTCCGCTCACAGCCCTGTTCGAGCGACGAGCGAAGCGGCGAGGTGCCTTGTGATCCCGGATGCTGTCTTGGGCGGAGTCCTGCCGAGGCCGAACCCGGCGCCGGAACCGCTACCGGCATCTGGGTTCGGTCCCCTCGCAATCTTCGCGGTCGCACTGCTGTCGATCGGATTGCTCGTTTTCTGGATTCGGCGGAAATGGCACGGCCGGGCCCAAACGCCCTTGACGAGGCGAGGCGAGGCCCGCCACCAGAAGCGTGGGCACGGTCCGGAACATCCGGTGGTCCGCACGGCCGCGCTGGCTCGGGAGCTCCTGGCCGCTCGTCTCGGTTCGCGGATCCTTGCACTAACGACCGAGGAAATTGCCCGCGACTCAAGGGTCCTTG
>Ga0308411_10001531_pt1 | contig 15765 bp, 24 predicted proteins | sample HotsprottomLayer_2_FD_203530 | JGI IMG/M metagenome (GOLD analysis project Ga0308411, IMG submission 203530) | Hot spring phototrophic mat microbial communities from Octopus Spring, Yellowstone National Park, Wyoming, United States -... | ecosystem: Environmental > Aquatic > Thermal springs >...
GTGTTGTGACAGTCCGCCCGACCTTCACCTAACCCAAACGTAGTACTCCCCGCCGCCGGTGTCTTTCAGCAGTGTCACAACACCGCATCTTCTTTTATTTCTATGCAGTGTTGTGACACCCGCTTATTACGTACCCGCTGCGATCTCGACAAACGGGCTAACAGTGTTGTTCCCCGCGCCGTCCGCGAGGATCAGCGGCGCGTTGACCAGCGGCGCGCCGTCAACCCGCACGCCGAACAGCCAGACCGACTGCCGCTTGAGGAACCTCACGTGCTCGCTGAATGCGACGCTGAACGACGCACGCTCCACCATTGCGTAGTACGACAGATCGGCGAGGATCAGCGATCCCGCGCTCGTCACCGTCGGCAGATGCTCGCTGTACGCGATTGGGATACCCGCCAGCGTGTCGCCGTAGACCAACGACTGCCCGTTGACCGTATACAGCAGCGTTTCCGCTAGCCGCGTCGCCATCAGCCGCGAGCGCCAGAACGGATGGGCGATCCACACCGCAGTGGCGCTGCCGGGCAGCAGGCGCTGGATCATCGCCAGAACGGTGCTGGTATCGTTTTCCGCCTGCGTGCTGCTACTCGTCGCCCGCGCCACGCTGATCGACGCCGGATGTCCGACGATCCCACGCGGTTGACCGACGCCGGTTCCCCGCAGCATCACGCGCGCCTTCAACACCGCGTAGGCGCGACCGAACAGCGACACCAGCGTATCCTCAAGCGCTTGCGGCGCGTCGGTGATGAGTTCGGTCGCCGCCGCAACGTAGGCGTCCGCCGCGTGCGGGCGGAAGATGCGCTGCTCGAAGCGCGGTTCGCTTTCCGCAACGTCTGCGCTCTGTTCGCGCCAGATGAGCCGCACGCCGCCCACCAACGCGCTGCTCTCAACGTTCGGCGCTTGGTCTTGCTCCAGCACCGGCAGCGCCAACTCTGCCGCGTTCGTGCGCAGCATCAGCGGACCGCGCCCGGCGGCGACCAGTTGATCAAACAGCATCGGCGCGCCGACCGCGCGGATGCGCTCCTCGAACTGCGTCGGCACGAGGAACCCGCCGCCCGCGCCGGTCGTCTCGTCAAGCGCTTTGCTGCTTTTGTAGACCGCGCGCAGCCTCTGAACGTCGCCGGTTGCAACGCACTTCAGAAAGTCGCCGAACGATACACCTTCGCCTTCCGCAGCGGTTGCGGTTGTTGCTACGCCGACATCTCGCGCTTTCACCGCTGCTGCGACTTCCTCGCGCAGCCGCGCGGCGATTTCGGCGGCGAGTTCCGACTGATTCATCACGATTTCCGTCATCTCCTCCTCCTACTTGATGACTAACCGATATGCATTCCGAATCATTGTGCGCGGCTCTGCGGGCGTCGGCGTGATGCTCGCGTCCAGCCCCAGCAGCCAGCGTTTGATGTGGAGCGCTTTCCCGACCGGCTGACGCACCACGAGATGCGCCGCGGTGCCGCTTGACCAGCCCAGTTCCGGCGCGATCTGGGCGAGATAGCGGTATTTCGCGTCGAGTAAGCCGCGAATGATAACCCCCTCGTCGGTCAGTTCCAGCGCGCCGTAGCCGATTGGCTCCTCAATCAGAATAACCCCGCTCGTCGTTTTCACCGGTTGCGCGTGGTTCAACCAGATTGGCGTTTCGCGCAAACGCCCGAAATCCGTTTCCGCAGTGAAGAACTCATTTTCGAGGTCGGTTGCGTCGGGACTGCCGAACACCACGAGCAATCCCTCAACGTCGCCGGTGTACGCCGCCTTCAGCGCCGCGCCGGGCGCGGTCTGCCATTCCATTTCTCACCTCCCCTTGAGCACAGCGACGGCTTCCTTTTTCGCCGCTTCCGCCGCATCGCGCACCGACGCCCAGCGCCCGCGATGCACCCGCGCTTGCGGCATTCCGTACACAAACCGCGCATAGGACGCGGTGTTTTCGACAATCCGCGATGTTTTCGACAGTTTCTTGATCCGCAACTTCTGCCGCAGATTGCCCGTCCGCCGATACCGCGATCCGGCGGGCGGCGGCGGATAGATTTGCATCATACCGTGCGCAGCGGTCGCGCCCGCGTCAAGCGCGGCTTCGATCCGCGCCGAACGCGGCAGCAGTTTGCGCAGTGCGTTATCGAGATCGACAGCGACGCTAACCCGCATCGACCCGCTCCAGTCGCACGCCGCAGCGACAGCGCGGGTGCGCGGGCGGTCCGGAACGCCCGCCCCACTCATCCTCACGCTTGCTGTGGAGCGCGCCGCAGATCGGGCACACGCGCTCATCGTTGGCGGTCTCCCAGATCATCACGTACTCCAGATTGTGCTCAGCGCGCAATCCGTCGCGGTACGCCCGCACGCCCGCGGCTGCGGCTTCAGTCGCAGCAGTGATGGCGACGGTTTCGGCGCGCTTCGCTCCAACGACCGGCTCTATCATCCGAACGAGTTCGTCGCGGTCTGCGCCCGGCATTCGCTGCCACGCGGCGACGGCGCGGGCGATGTAGTCGCGGGTGTACGGATAGAGCAATTCCTCAACTTGACGCCGCGTCGCTTCTTCCGCCCAGTCTGCAAGCAGCGCATCGACGTTTACCGCCACGCCGATTTCTGCGCGCATCTCGTCGGCGAACAGACGTGCAATTGTCTCGATGTTGCGGCGCATCGCGGGGTACAGCGTCTCGCTGAACATCTGCGCCGTAATTTCGTCTGCGCCGTCCAGCACCACCCCGCGCAGTTGCTGAAAAGCGCGCTTGAGGTCGCGGTAGAGTTGCACCTCGTGCGGCAGCAGTTCCGCTTCGTCGTCTTTCTTCAGCGTCTTCGCTTCAACGTCCGCCGGTTCCTCACTCACCGCGCCGTTGACGCCCGCCAGCCGCAGCGCCGTTCTCGTATCGAGACCGGCAGCAACCGCTTCCCGCGCTATCGCCAGCCGGTTGCGCAGTCGCAGCAATTCTTGATCCGCCTCGTCTTCGACGAACTGCGGCAGATCGAGGCGGGCGCGGGCTTCGTTGAGGGTCAGAACCGGTTGCCCGGTGAGGCGCTGGATTGCTTCCGCCTTCTCCAACTCCTCATTCTGCACCGCATCGATGCGCGCTTCGTTACAGCGCAGCGTCTGGTTGTACGCGGCAAAATGCGGCTGCAGCATCGCCGCAACCTCGCGCGCGCGGGCGAGGATCGTCAGAAGAATAAACGTTTGGTAGTCGCGCCGCGCGGTCGCGTAGTTGCTCGCGCTGCTGAAGACAACCGACATCGGAACTTGGAACGCCGTCAGCATCAATTCCGCCGCGCGCTGGAGCAGTTCGGGCTTTACTGCATCTGACAACGTATCACCCAGCGTCACCGTTTTGATCTCGCTCGACAGCGCCAAATGTCGGAACGCATTGCGGATGCCGCTCACCAGTTGCCGCAGCCACTGCTCAAACCGCGAACGTTCGGCGTCCGTCGGGCGCTGGGCGAACATCCAGACGGTGGGGCGCACCGCCCCGCGCTCGAAGTACGCGGTCTGGTAGCGCTCGGCAGCCAGCAGCGCGCGGGCTTGCGTCAGCGCCGTCGTCACCAGCCCGACGCCGGGTTCAACTTCGCTGCGCACAGACGGTTCCCAGATGTGCAGCAGTTCGGTTTCCGGCTCAAGCCGCACTTCTGTGTTGTTCGCGCGGCGCGTGAACCCGATCAACCCGCGCTTTGCGTCGGTGATCGGAGTGATGGTGCGCGGGTGCAACCGACGCAACCCAAGCGGCGCAGCGGGGTCGCGCAACAGATATGCCGCGCCGTACAGACACAGATCGATCTCAATTCCGCGAATGAGCGCAGTCAGTCGTTCCGCGTCGAACGCCACCAGCGTACCGCGCCGGGTGGTGATCTCCCACGGCAGCGACGCGAGGGCGTTCGCCCGCAACGTCACCGCCGTGCGCACCACCGCGACGCGCTCATACGCCGTCTCGACATCAACCGCGTCGCCGTCGCTGAACGTTCCAACCCACGCGGACGGAAGGAAATCCTCGACGTTGAGCGCCTTGATCTCGTAGCGCTCAGACGGCGACAGTACGAGTTGTGCGGCGGGCTTATACATCAAACAGCACCTCTGCGCCGCGCGCTTATACATCAAACAGCACCTCTGCGCCGCGCGCCGCGCCCCACACCGCCAGCGCCAGCGCGATCACACCGTCGTCGTGGCATCCTTCCGGCGCACTGTAGCGCGCGCGACCGGACGCGGAAATATCGACGCTGTACATCTCCAGTTCGTTGAGCAGCCAGTCCAGCGCGGGCAGCACAATCGTTCGCTGCTCCAGCGCCAGCGCGAGTGTGTCAATCAGCAGCGGTTTCGTTGAGATTGTGGTTGTAAACGCCTGCACCGGCAGCCCGGCGCGCTGCAATTCTTCGATGTTCGGCGCGCCGATACTGTTGGCTTCCGCAATCACCGCGCCGGAACCGTTGCGCTGCCAGAATGCGACCAGCGCGCGGCGCTGTGTTGCAAAATCTGCATCAACCAGACGCTCAACGTCAACAACGCAGCGCGTCTGCGGATCGAGCGCCGCAAATACCGTCGCGTCCTCGTAGCGCCCCCAGTCCACCCCAATCACCGCCGCCTCGTTGCTGCGCGTGATCGCCCCGACGCAACCGCGCACGTTCCGGAACACCGCGCCGCCGTCGTCGAGGAACTCGGCGTCCAACTCTTGGCGCGCCGCGCGTTCGGTCATTGCGGATCGCAGCAGCGCAATATCCGCCGGATCGAGGCGCGGATTGTCACTCGTTGAACGCCGAACCGTCGCCCAGCGCGGGTCTTCCAGCGCGGTCTGGTGAATGCGCCAGAAGTCGCCGCGTCCTTTCGGCGTTCCCGCCAACACCGCGCGCCCGCGCCGGTCGAGCAGCGCGGGGATCAGATTTTCGCGCCAGATTGTTTCGAGATTGCGCACCAGCCCCGCCTCATCTACAACGATCAGATCGTACCCGCGCGACCTTCCCGCGTTCTCGTTGTCGAGCGACCAGAACTCAACGCGCCCGCCGGTGGTTGTATCAATCCGCCGTTCCGCCTTGTACTCGTCCGCAACCGGCGCGCGCAGTACGCGCCGCACTTGTTCCCAGACCGGCAGCATCAGTTTGTAGGTCGGTGCGAAGTAGCCGACCGTCTGCCGCTGCACCAACGCCGCCTCAACGAGCATTCGCGCCAGCAAGTGCGACTTCCCCCAGCGCCGCCCCGCGCGCAGATGCACAAACCGCGCGCTTCTGGTCTGTTCCGAAACCGCGATCTGATCTGCGTGCAGTTGCGGCAGTCGTATCTCATACCGTCTTGACGAACGCCGCTTCATCGACGATCACCAGTACGTTCTGATCGGCGTTCGGATGTTCCTCGAACTGCGACAGAAACAGCCGCGCGGCGGCAACGCGCGCGCTTGCCGGTTCGTTGTCGTTGACAACGATCATAAACAGCGCGCGCAACACCGCAGCGCGGGCTTCGTCTGTCAGCAGTTCTTCAGTCGTCATTTGTACTTGTAGTACTTCCTCGCGATTGCTTCAGCCTCGGTCTCGTTCAGCGGGATGTGATACGAAACGACGTAGCCGAAGATGACCGCCAGCGCCGATTGCACCTCGGCGGGCAGGTCGATCCCCGCGAACTCGCGCAGCGCCCACGCAAGGATGATGACGGTCGCGGCAGCGAGCGCACCAAAGGTCACCTTGTCCAGCGGTTGCGAAAAGGGAAGGTTCATCTCCTCCTCCTACTCCTCTCTCTCTTTTCAGCGGGGCGCTGTGTTCCCCTCACTTTAATTGTACAGCAAAAGCCCCGCATTTTCGTACACCAGATCGCGGCGGTGCGCGGGTGTCACAACACCTGCTTCTCTTTTATTTCTATAGAGTGTTGTGACACTGCTGATGTTCTGACGGCGGGCGGGTGGGGAGTGGCGATGCAGCAGGCGGGCGCTGTCACAACACTGCGTATAAATAAAAGAAGATGAGGTGTTGTGACACCGCTGAACAAACAGAAGCCCCGCCAGCGACGGCGGGGCGTGGGGACGGCGGGGCGGGGGATTATTCGGTTCCCAGCGCGTACTCTATCAACCACCCGCGCCAACCCGCTCGCGCCTCGGCGAGCGAGGCGTACTTCTCGTAGTAGTAGTACGTCCGCGGGTCCGGTGTCGCGTCCGGATACGGGTCTACTTCCCACTCGATCTCCTGGACGTAGATGGTTCCATCCTCGCACTCGTAGACGAGAACGAAACCGCCGTTCGTCGTATAGGGATTCCACGCCCGCCCGTTGTCCCACGCATACGGGCGACCGAGCGGGCGGGCTTTGATGCGCACCCGCTCGTAGTCTGCAACCCCGTTCTTCGGGACGGGTCCGTTGATGATCGTAACGTCTCGAAACATTACTTTCCTCCTCTACTCGCCGCGCCGCGCGTCCTCGTACCGCAACTGTTCCACCAGCCGCCGCGCGTCCTCAACATACGCGCGCCAGCCGACCGGCTCGCCGCGGTACTCGACCGCGTAATCCTTCGTTTCGCGGTCGAAGATGATTTTGAAATCATCACCGGAGTCAATAACGATTTCGCGCGCTGGGCGCGGTGCGGGGGCTGAACGTCGCTTGGGCATTAGTGGTCTCCTTTCGCGTAATCGACTACGCTGCTAGTATACCACACGCGCGCCGGTCTGTCAACCCCACAAAAATCGCGGGAAAATCTCGAAAATTGGGTATTGACAAACGGCGCGGGGTGTGGTATAGTATAACTGTAATCGATAAGCACTTAGCACTAAGGAGGCACACAAAATGGAGACGTATCGAATTTGGGAAGGCGAGCGAACGTTTCTGCCAGGCGACGACACCAGCAAGTACAAAGTCTTCGAGATCACAGGTCAGGAACTTGGGTGGTTCGAGGACGTAATTGACGGAAAGACCTACTACGTTTATCAGACAGAGGGTGAGATTATCGTGCACCTCATCACTTGGTCGGGCATCGTCGGCGAACCGCACTACGGCTCAATTCACCGATACCGCGATCTGAGCGAGGCGGCGGCAGACGGCTTCGAGCAGGCGCTCAAAGATATGCGCCTCATCTAATCAACGAACCCGACCCGAACCCCCGCGCATCACAAGCGCGGGGTTTTCTTTTCCCCGCCGCCGCCAAGCCCGCGCACTGTTGTCACAACACATCATCTTCTTTTATTTATACAGCGTGTTGTGACACTACTGAACAAACAGAAACCGCCAGACGAGCGTCCGGCGGGTCTGGGGTTCGCGTCGGGGGCTAGTCGCGCTTGACGAACGGGGTGACGGCGAAGGTGTAACCCCACTGGTCGCTGAACGACAACCATCCATTGTTGCTTCGCCTTACGCTCAAGCGTGAGTTCCTCCCGAACAGCCGCAACCCTTTCCGCAACTGGGCGACGCTGTACCAATGCGTGTCGTTGTCCGCCTTCGAGCGGAAGAGTTCTCCCCCGTCGCGCGGGTCATCTACCAGCGCAACGTAGTCCTTCGCGCTGGCTTCTTTGACCGTCTTCAGTCGTGGGTTCTCAACAATCTGCTGCCAACCCCGACTCTCGTCTGTCAGCACCGCGAGCATCCGCTTGATCGGGACGCGCGGACAGTAGAAGTCGGGCAGATTCACCTCACAGTACTCGCCCGCGACCTCACCGCCCGCCTTCTCCTCATACCGCGTACTTCGCGCGGTCGCGGTCACGCGGTTTCCGTCAACCTCGATGCTCCCGATCCACGTGCCTTCAGCAAGTGCCTCCAGCACCCGCGCGGCTTTCGGCGAGATAGCGCCTTCGCCGCGAAGGAACTCACCGCTGAACGTCTTGGTGACCAGCATTACGCCGTCGGTCGCCGCCACTACGCCGTCGGCGACGTGAACACCGGCAAACGGCGGCGCTTGAATGTCGATGGCGACGCTCAAAAAGTGAGCAAGTTCGCTGCTGGGCATAGTGTTCTTCCTTTCTCTGTAAACGTCAACCCACTCCACCTACCTCCTACCTCGCCAGCGCCCACACACAACGCGCTAACGCCTCTGAGAGCGTCGCCGCGTCTTCCTCATACTGCGCCAGCGTGCCGAGCGCGCCGTTCCAGTACGCAACCTCGACGCGCCAGTTGCCCGCGCGTCGTTCGATCTCGACCAGCACGACGCGCGGCAGTGCGAACAGCGCGTCGAGCGGCTTGTGCGCGGCGGTGTGGATGTCAAGTGCGAGCGCGTCGAAGGCGTCGCTTGGGCGGGCGACGGTGATGATGCGGTCGCACTCGCCCGCGTCGGTCAGTACGACGCAGATAGCGTGCGGGTGCCGCTCAAATTGGAGTTTCACCGCTTGTCTCCTCAACAAAAACGAAGGGGCGATCCGGCGAACCGGAACGCCCCGAACTGCTACTCGCCCAACCTCACCGTGCGCGGCGGGATGAGACCCGCCTGTTCCAACTCCCACCAGAACATCTTCTCTGATTCTGCGATTGAGGAGAAGACGAACACATTCGCAACCGTCGCCTCGTTCTCCCACCGCGACCAGTGTATACGGTGTACAACAATCATCCCGCCCGGAGTGCGGTAGAACACCGTCTGTACACCTCTGCTGTTTTCCTCCTCCCAGCAAGCGCCTAGAACGTCGCCCTCGATCTCGATGTTCTCAACGAATTCGATGTCGTTGCCGCAAACAACCCGCTTGGTTCCTTTCCAAAGTACGAACGGTGCCATAGTAGCGCTCCTTTCTCGGTGCATATCGATTATGCCTCTACTCTACCACACCCCGCGCCGGTTGTCAAGCGGGAAATCCGCCGGAATTTCCGCGAAATTGGGGCTTGACAAATCGCGGCGTGTGCGGTATAGTAGAGACGTAAACGATAAACACACGTCAAGAAAGGACGGCACACAAATGGCAACAATCTCTATCTGGCGCGGGTACCGAAGTTTCACCGGCGACAACAACTACGAGGTCGCCACCTTCAACGGGTCGGAGATAGGCTCGGTGCGGTTCAATATCGACGGGGACGATATCCAGTACCGTGTGTTCCGCACTGAAACCGGCTCGGTCGTCATCTATTTCATAGAGCGCCGATGCTACGACTGCACTGCCGAAGTGTACGAATACAACAATCTCGAAGAGGCAAAAGAACACTACGCATTCATCCTTCGCAGAGCGCGCGTCATCTAGACGACCCGCCGCAACCCAGAAACCCCGTCCGGCAACGGATGGGGCATTCTTTACCACAAGGAGACGAAAAATGTACAAACTAATTATCGAAAAGTACAACGGTAAATATCTTGTCCAGCGCAACGACGATGTGTTTGAGTGCCAGCATATTGTTGACGCTCTGGACATCACCGAACCCAACTACAGAGACGAGATTGCCAGCCTCATCGAAGCGATGTTCGACAACTGGTGTGTAACCCGCCTCACGATCAGCGAAGATGAGGGTCTGTGGCGCGCAATTGCCGAACTAACATACGAAGCAATCGAAGTGATAGAAAGCCACCCAACTGCCGTAATTATGAAGTTGTTTCCGTATCTGATGCTGTGCAAAGCCGCCCAACGTCTGTGTCAGTAAGCAACCAACACCAAAAGCCCCGTCCGGCAACGGATGGGGCTTTTCATTTCTCCTTGCATCTCACACAATGCCCGTACCGCAGCGCAGCCGCGTACTGCTGCTGCTTCGCCAGCGCCGCACCGCAGTGCGGACACTGGTACGACGCAGTGCGCTGTGGATGCGCCGTATGCGTATCCGTATGCGCCGTATGCGTATCCGTATGCGTATCCGTATGCGCCGTATGCGTATCCGTATGCGCCGTATGCGTATCCGTATGCGTATCCGTATGCGCCGTATGCGACTGCGGATGCGGATACGACGCATCCGGTTGCGGATGCGGATGCGAACCGCTGTGCGTATGCAGCAACGTCGCAAGCGTATACGCCAGCGTCGCAAGCGGCGCGCTCTCCAGCACCGACAGCGCCAGCAGCAGCCAGTCGAACGACGCCAGAAACTGCGCCGCGCCGCTCAACCCCGCCGGAACGCGCGCGGCGTAGTCTGCCAGAACGTTGAGCGTAATCGCGGTGAGCACTGCCGCCCGCGCCACGCGCGACGCCAACCGTTGGCGCTGTTGGTCTGCGAACACAGCGAACGCCAGCGACAGATACGCCAACTCGATCCCCACCGCCGCCAGCCAGCCCGCGAGGTCGCCGCGCGTCGGGGCGAGCGCCCGCTGGACGCCCAGCGCGCTTGGTGCGCTCAGCAACAACACCGCCAGCGTTGCAAGAATACGAAACCTCAAGCGCCGCCCTCCTCGCTGTCACAACATCTGCTCTTCTTTTATTTCTATAGAGTGTTGTGACAATCCTTCATCTCTGCACTATCAATCCACAAACACCGACCGCGCCGCGCGCGCCCAATCGCCGTTGCGGAAGCGCAGCCCTAACGCCCGCGCTTGCTCTCGACTGACGCCCGCGCGCTGGAGCGCCGCCAGCGCAGCGAGCAGCGTATCGTCCCCGCCGTCCCCGTCCCCGCGAAAACCCCCGATTTGGGCGATTTTTGCGGGTTCGGGGGCGGTCGGGGACGGGACAACAGCCGTCCCAGCGCATTCTGATGCCGTATCCGCCCGTCCCCGCTGTCCCAGCGCTTGCTGATGCGCCGGGACGGGCTTCTGCTCATCAGCCGTCACAACACTTGCTTCTCTTTTAATTAAAGGAGGTGTTGTGACAGCGCTTGATAGTAACGTCTCCAACAGCGCCGCGTCGTTGCGCGCGTTGATCAGCCCGTCGAAATCCCCGACCAACGCCGGCGTGCGGATGAGAAACTGCTCGTTGTTGTGCCGCACCACAAACAACCCGCGCTCGCCCGGCGGCGGGGGCAACTGCGACGGGCGGTACAACAGCGCCTTCGGGTCGCGCACCCCCAGCGCCGGCGCGTCTTGACTGCCGTCCACCAACGCGCCGGAGATGAGCGTAGACAAGTTCATCCGCCACTCCAGCCGCTTGCCGGTGGGCGTCTGCATCGAGACGATAACCCGAATACCCAACGCCCGCGCTTTGCTGACGAGCGCGATCAGCAGTCGCTCCGTCTCGTCAACGACATCGATGATGTCCGTCGCCAGTACGATCAGTAGCGGCAGCGGGTCGGGCGCGGTCTGGTTGTACTCCTCAACGCTGCGCACCCCGGCGCTCAACAGCAGCCCGAACCGGCGCTTTGCTTCCTCGTTGATTGCGCCGATTGCGTCCAGTATCCGCTGTTGTCCTTCCTCGCCGTAACCGCCCGCAGGCGGAAACAGCATCTGCGGCAGCCGCGCGAGGTTCGGCGTCAGCCAGTCCCCTTTCCCGTCCAGTATCGCCCACCGCACCGCCGTCTCGTTGAGCAACGCCGCGAACCACAACCGCAACAAGTGATCCTTCCCGCAGCCGCTGGTTCCGTACAAACCGATATGCAGCGCATCTTTGCCAAAGTCGATCCAGCGAAACGCGCCGGTCTGGTCGCACCCCAGCGGAACCGCGAACCGCGCCGGGCGCGGGTCGGCGGGGTTGAACAGTGATGGGGAAGGAAGTGTCACAACACTTGCTTCTCTTTTAATTAAAGGAGGTGTTGTGACAGCGGGCGTAGGTGTTGTAGCAGCGGCGGGGGCGGCAGCAGCGTCCGGCGCGCTGGCGGTCTCATCAACCGTCACAACACCCGCTTCTTCTTTATTTATACGCGGTGTTGTGACAGCGGTCGGCAGCCAGCCGCGTTGTTCGAGTTGGCGCTCGACCCGGTAGGCGGCGTCGTTCAGCGCGTGGTAAACACGCGCCGCCGCGTCGCGGTTGGTCGCGGTGAGCATCGCGAGGAACGCGAAGACGCCGGCAATCGGGTCAACGCTGAACGCAACCGCGACGCCGAACAGCATCAGAAAGACTGCTTTCCCGCTGACGTTCACCGCCCGCCTCCGCCGCTGCCGCCCCCGCCGGGCGCTCTGACATTCGCCGCGAGCAACAGCGCCGTCACCGCGCACAGAATGGCGAGGAACTCAAACGCGAACGATGCGGCAAACGTCCAGCCGACTTTTGCCAGCACCGCCGCTGCGCCCTCCAGCGCGTCCGGCAACGGCGCAAACAGTCCGCCGCGCTGCCACACCTCCACCAACGCGACCGCCTCGCCGAAGTCGGTGACAATATCGAAGAAAATGAAGAAATAAACCATCCACTGGAGCGCCCGAATATCGCGTTGCACCAGCCCGACCGTCGCCAACTCGATCAGCGTCGGCAACAGCGTGAGGAACAACGCAAACAATGTGAGCCATTCCGCCCCCGTCGCGAGCACGTCGTTAGCAATCGGCTGAATGAAGCGCCACGTCGGTACGAGGTCGTAGCGGTACGCCAAAGCGCCGAAGACATACGCGAGGATGAAGAAACACACCGCTGCGACGCCCGCCGGAACGCCCCGCACCCCGCGCGCCCAGTCCACCGCGCGCTTGAGGTTGTCGCTGAGGTCGAGCGCGCTCAGCAGACCATCTGCCGCGTTGCTGTTGACGAGAACGAGAATAACGCCCCCGGCGATGATCCAGGCGATGAGGTCACTCATACAGCGTCCACCCCCTCTTGCCGCGCACCCAACGCTCAACGAGGTACGCCCCGTCCGGCGCTTCGCGCCCCGCGACGTAGCCCAACACCCCGTTCAGGTCGTAGATCACGAACGCGCCTGCCGCGCGCACCGCAACGTCGCGCTTCGCGGCACGCTCGAACCGACCGACCGCGCGTTCCCACTCTTCCAATTCTTGATGCGGAATTTCTTCAATCTTCCACCACATTTCGAGGTTTCCTTTCTAGCGCTTTTGCTAACATTTGTACAACCGTCTCGTGTACGTACCCCCACCGCAGACAGACCGCCGCGAGATCGCGGTAGGGTTGCCGCAGACGCTTCGCGGCGGCGTGCAGATCGGTGTAGACAGTCAGTACGTTCTCGTCCAAACGCCAGCACAGCCCAAGATACGCATCCGCCGCGCTAGGATCGGCGTAGGTTTCCCCGACCACCGCGCTCTCGCGGAGCGTCGGGACGTGGTAGCGTAGGAAGTATCTGATGTACGTCGGACGATACCCGACCGTCAGCATCAGTTCTGCGACCGCCTGCGTATCGTTGCGCAGTTTGTGCCGCGTCCAGCGTCGCAGCCCCGCCTCGGTCACATCCACGCCGCGCAGTCGCGCTGCGAAGAACGACATCGCGGCGCGCAGATCGTCATCGCGCATCGTTGATCCCCTCGCACAACCGGCGCAGCACGCGCGTTGACGGAACCAACCCGAGCCGGAACCACCACTCTGCCGCCCGCCGGTCGCGCTCGTCCTCTATCCGGTCAAGCGCCTCCATCACCTTTACAGTCAGGCGCAGCGCCGAACTGACGACCGGATCGCATATCGCGTCGTTCCAGTGACGGAAGATGAACTCACCCAGCAGCGACGGCGCACACTCGTCGTTCAGGAGATATTTCGCCAGCGCCTCTCGATCCGCCAGCGCGCGCCGCAGCAGTGCGCGCGCCGCGTGGCAGTCAAGCGGCGCGTCTTCCGCCAGGTGCGCGTACCGGCGCACAAAGCGTTCCTCTGCGTCATTCATCCTTCCGCTCCTTCCCCAGCAGTTCATCAAGAACGCGCTGGGGCATCATCACCCACTCCCGATCCACCCGCGCGCCGTTTTCGGTTCGGGTTGGCACATCATCCCCGAACACCAAAACGAACAGCGGAATGCGCTCAAAGCGCGCCGCGCGGTCGATGGTCTGCAATAATGCATCAAGCGTTGGTTTCGTCAACATTCGTTTCCTCGCTTTCACCTCAACAGCAAAGCCGGGGTTGTCCCCGACGAACCCATCAACGCCGAAGCGCGTGAGGTGCCCCACACGCCCGGTCGAAGTCAAAAGGCGGGCAAGCGACGGATCGCTCACCCGCCCGAATATGGCTTGCAACGCCTTGACTGCCTCGCGCTCCTTTCTCTTCCAACGAGGTTCGGATTTAGAACGGAACGTCTTCATCTTCTTTTGTCTTCCGCTGGCGCGTTCGGCGGGCGGGGGCGATGTGCACGATCTCAACCCAACCGCTGGGTTTGGTCTCCAGCGTGAGTTGATACTGCCGTCCAATCGCCTCCTTCTCCACAAATTCTTCTGCGTTCTCCAACTGTGCGTCCGACATCTGAACGACGCCGTAGAGCGCCGCCAGCGTCTTGTACAGGTTTGTGACCTTCCCGCCGTTTGGGTGCGTCAACCGTTTCGGTTTGCGCACCCACTTCGAGACGCGGATCGGTTCGCCAAAGTCGGCGTCTATAACCTCAAACTCGAAGACAAAAACGTCTTCGAGCGTCGGCTCCGGGTCGTTCCTCGTCTCGAAGGTCGGTCGTTGACGTTGGGACACGCCGCGAAAGATCGCTGTGTACGCCCCGTTCAGTTCCGGTCGTTCGCTTCGGCTTCCGTTGCTGATCAGTTCCTTGAACATACCTTCTACTTCCTTTCTGCTAACCTCGGCACACTCGCCTTACCCGTCACTATACACCAGAACGCCCGTTTTGTCAAGCGACTCACACCGCTTGCGGAACGGACACCACCGGCACTCTTCCGTACCCCACGCCGTCGCTTCTGCAATATACCCCTCCAGCGCCAGCGACTGAAGTCGCAACGCCTTGTAGAGCAACGCCTCCGCGCGTGCGCGGTCGATCTCGAAGCGCATCTCTTCCATTTCGCCGGTGTCTCTATTGACCAACAGCACCACGCCGGTCTGCGCGTCGGTCAGCGCGGCGTACACACTGATCTGGTCAACGTATTCTTCCAATTTCGACCGCGCCGCCCACTCGCGCGCGCTGACGGTTTTGATGTCAACCACCGTCAGCGTGTTGTCGTCTTCGATCAGCAGCGCGTCGATCCGCCCAGAGATCGCGCCGCCCACCACCCGCACTTCCGTCTCGACGCGCCCCGGAAACGCTTCCTTCAACAGCGCTTCTAAATGCGCGTGGATCGCGTCGCCCAGCAACGCCGACGGGCTATCTGCGCGCGGCGCGTCCGGTTCGCAGCCTAACAGCCCGAAGGTGATGCGCCGGTCGCAGTTGGTTATCTCGCTCGCGTAGACGCGATCCCGCGCCGCGACCGGGCGGCGCTTCGCGGCGACGACGGCGCGGATGGCGTCAACGAGCGGTTGTTTCTTCTGGATTTGGACGCCAAAGAACGAAGTCATCTTAGTATTTCCTCCAATTCTTTGAAATCGGGTTCGCTTCGACCGCGGGCGGGCAGCGCTGCATATACCGCTGCGCCGCGTTCATCATAACTTGCTCCAGCCAGCGCTGCGCTTCGTCTTCCGGCAGCGACGCGGGCACAATCGCCAGCGCCTCATCGTAAATCGGGGCGACGATCATTCGTTCGATTCCCAACGTCGCCTCAACCCCGCCCTCGCGCGGTTCGCAGAGACGGAACGCATCCGCCATCGCCTGCGCCATTATCACCGCGTTTCCGCCTTGACAAGGGTGATTCATCGCCTGGCGCTGAATAGCCCCGCGCTGCCGCCACTGCTCGTTGTTCGACGCGGTAGGCTTTGGCAGCGTAAACCAGCGGCGCAGACCGGCATACGTCGTTACGTATCCGGCGGTCGAACCGTCGGCGCGCCTGGCGGACTGCTCGAACGGCGCGCGCCCGCACTCGGTGAACCAACGGCTCAGCGTCGGGTACGCGGCTTTGAAGTCTTTGAAGAACTGCTCTGCTTCGGGGAGCGGACAGTGCAACTTCTTCGCCAATCCGACCGGAGTTCCGCCGTAGAAGTATAAGAACGCAACCACCTTTGCGACTTGCCGCGTCGTCTTCTTGTACGTCTTCCCGATCCTCTCCATCAACCCGCTTTCGATTA
>Ga0308411_10001533_pt1 | contig 15761 bp, 15 predicted proteins | sample HotsprottomLayer_2_FD_203530 | JGI IMG/M metagenome (GOLD analysis project Ga0308411, IMG submission 203530) | Hot spring phototrophic mat microbial communities from Octopus Spring, Yellowstone National Park, Wyoming, United States -... | ecosystem: Environmental > Aquatic > Thermal springs >...
GCTGCACGAATCGAGGGCAGCAGGCACCAGCGCCTCAGGGCTCATGGCGCGGCACTGCGTGCGCTCCCTCTCTCAGCCCGGCGCGGAAGATGCACTGCCGACGCGGCGCGTATGTCGTTTTGTGTTTTGAACGATGCGCAGGCGGTTTCCGGCAGGAGAGCGGTAGCAAGACGGGCAGGCCAGGCTCATGGCGCCGTGCCACCGGGCTCGGCAACGCCGGCCGGTCTGCGGATCGCAGCGCGCGCCGTCGCGATCGCCTCCTCGAGCACGCGCACATCGCCGATGTGGTTGGCGAGCAGCAGCACAAGCGCAGCGTCGAGGCGTCGGCTCTCCAAAGGCGAGAGGTCGCGATGCGCGGCTGCGAGGGCTGCGAACACCGCGTCCGGATCGCTCAGCCGCGTGTCGGTGCAGAGCGCCGTCGTCATGCCGCGCTCCGGATAGCGCCAGGGGCGGGGGCACGAGCCCAGAGCCGCGCCAGGGCATCGGCGACGGCGTTCTCCCCGGCGTTTCGGAACCGTGCCGCGACATGCTGGTCAGGGCGGATCAAATAGGCGGTGCCTTCGGCTGCCCCGTAGCGTTCGGCAACAAGCCCGCGCGCGGGCAGGCGGGTGACAGCGAGGCCGTCGATCGCCGGCGCGGGAACCTCTCCGAACAGCAGCAGGACGGGCCGCCCGCCCACGCGATGCAAGAGCCAATCCTCCCCGACAGGCGCATCGATCGCCGGCGCCCCCGGCGCTGGCCCGGCCGGCCAAGCTTCCCGGTCGGGGGTGCTGAGAGGCGTGGCGGTGTAGGCATGTGGCAGGGACAGCCTGCCGGAATTCACCATGCGTCGCGCGAAGTCGTGATCGCGTGCGAGCAGCAAGACGGCGTCGCGATAGGCGCTCGCCGCCTCGGTCTTGGGGGTTATGAAGTCGGTTGCGCGCGTGGAATGGAGAATGTTCTCGTCAGCGGCCGGGATCCGCTCTGCGTCGTAGCTTTCGACCAGCGCGCGCGGGGCCTGCCCGCGCAGCACGGCGGCAAGCTTCCAGGCAAGATTGTCGGCATCCTGCACGCCGCCGTTGCCGCCGCGCGCTCCGAAGGGGCTCACCTGGTGCGCGGAATCGCCGACGAAGATGATGCGGCCGTGCACGAAGCGCTCGAGCCGCCGGCATCGGAACGTGTACACGCTCACCCATTCGAGCTCGAACGCCACCCCCTCGCCGAGCATCGCGCGGATCCGCGGGATCACGCGTTCGGGACGCTTCTCCTGCTCCGCATCGGCCTCCCAGCCGAGCTGGAAGTCAATACGCCACAGCCCGTCCGGCTGGCGATGCAGCAGCACCGACTGGCCGGGATGGAACGGCGGGTTGAACCAGAACCACCGTTCAGGCGGAAACGGCACCTCGCCCTTCAGCACAACGTCTGCGATCAGGAAACGGTCGCGGAACACCTGGCCGAGGAAAGGAAGACCGAGGGTTTCGCGCACCGTGCTGCGCGCACCGTCGCAGGCGAGCAGCCATTCGGCACAAAGCCGATAGGCTCCCTCGGGCGTCTCGACGGTGAGGAGCACATGGTCCTCCGCCGGCACGACACCGGTCACGCGCGACCGCCAGCGGAGATCGACCAGACCAGTGGCAGCGCAGGCCTCGACCAGCCACGCCTCGAGATAGTACTGCTGCAGGTTGATGAAGGCCGGCATGCGGTGCCCCGTCTCCGGCAGGAGATCGAAGGCGTAGGCGAGGCTCGAGCCGTGGAAGACCTTGCCGATCTTCCAGGTGACGCCCTTTTCGAGTAGGCGCTCGCCGAGGCCGAGCCGGTCATAGATCTCGAGGGTGCGCTTGGCGAGGCAGATCGCGCGGCTGCCGACGCTGACGGTATCGTCCTCATCGAGCAGGACGCTGGCGATGCCGTGTCTTGCGAGATCAAGCGCGAGCGTTAGGCCGACCATGCCGGCGCCGACGATCACCACGCGCGCGCTCCCCTCGCCGCTCTCGAGTTCTGCCGGGCGGTGGAACGGATAGCGCGGGGCGATCCAGCCAGTCGTCATCCTTCAGCCTGCTCCGGCGCCTTCGAGAGCGCGCCACATCTCGAGATCGCGCGCAGCCGTCCAGACGCGCGGCCGGTCGATGCCGAGCGCCTCGTCGTAGGCGCGGCTGACATTGAAGGGCATGCAGTGGTCGAAGATCACCCACTGCCCGAAATCGGGCCGCAGCGCCGAAACCGCCGCGTCGTAGGTCTCCTTCAGCGAGGCGCCGCGCCGGACATAGGCACGCACCAGCGCGAACAGGCGCGAGGTGAAGGCCTCCGTGCCCTCGATGGCGAGGCGGCAGCCTTCCGGCGTGGTCAGGGCCGCCCCGCGCCCAGGCACCATCGCCACCGGGTCGAGCGCACGCAGCGAGGCAAGCGTGGCCGGCCAGTCGGCGAAATGCGCATCTCCGCAATAGGGTGTCGCACCGAACTCGACCGTGTCGCCAGCGAACAGAACGCGCTCCTTGGGCAGCCACACGATCGTGTCGCCTGCCGTGTGCGCACGGCCGGCGTGGATGATTCGAACCTCGCGCCTGCCAAGCCAGAGCGTGATCTCGCGCGCGAAGGTGAGGTTCGGCCAGGTCAGCCCGGGGATGGAGTCGCGCCCTCGGAACAGGCGCGGGAAGCGGCCGATCTCGGAGTCCATGTCCGCCGCGCCGCGCTCGACGATCAACGCCCGCGTCGCCGCGGAGGCAACGATGCTGCCGGCCCGGTAGGCAGAGGCGCCGAGCACCCGCACCGCATGGTAGTGGCTCAGCACAAGCCAACCGATCGGCTTGTCGGTCACGCGGCGGATTCGTGCGATCACGTCCTCGGCCATGACCGGCGTTGCCTGGGCATCGACCACCATCACCGAATCATCGCCGATGATCACGCCCGAGTTCGGGTCTCCCTCGGCAGTGTAGGCGTAGAGGCCAGGTCCGATCTCGTCGAAGCTCACGCGCTTATCGTCGAGGTCGGCGGTGCTCGCGAAGCCTCTGCTCATCGCTCTCCCTTTCGGAACGGCACGACGCGCTGCTCGATCGCGCCGAAGATGCTCCGGCCAGCGTCGTCGAACATCTCGATACGGATCGTGTCGCCCGCGCGCAGGAAAGGCGTCGTCGCAGCACCCGACTCGATCGTCTCGTACATGCGCAGCTCCGCGATGCAGGCGAAGCCGACACCGCCTCCGGCGATCGTCGCGCCATGCAGCCCGCCCTGGCGGTTCGACACCGTGCCGGCGCCGAGGATCGTGCCCGCGCCGAGGCTGCGGGTGCGCGCGGCATGCGCGATCAGGCGCGGGAAGCCGAACGCCATGTCCACCCCGGCATCCGGCCGGCCGAACAGCGCGCCGTTCAGCGTGCAGTGGACAGCGCCGTGCAGCCTCTCGCCGTCCCAGGCGGAGCCGAGCTCGTCGGGCGTGACCACGACCGGCGACAGCGCCGAGGCGGGCTTCGACTGGAAAAAGCCGAAGCCCTTGGCGAGTTCCGCCGGGATCAGGTTGCGCAACGAGATGTCGTTGACCAGCGCGAACAGACGGATCGAGTCGCGCGCCTCGCTCTCGCGCGCCGCCATCGCGACGTCGTCGAGGATCACCGCGACCTCGGCCTCGAAGTCGAGGCCCCAGGCCTCGTCGGCGAGCGGGATGTCCTCGGTCGGGCCGAGGAAACGGTCCGATCCGCCCTGGTACAGAAGCGGGTCGTCGCGGAACGCGGGCGGCATCGTCGCGCCTCGCGCGCGGCGGACCAGTTCGACATGGTTGAGATAGGCCGAACCGTCGGCCCACTGGTAGGCGCGCGGCAGGGGCGCGGCACAGGCGCGGGGATCGAAGGCGAAGCCCGCTTCGTCGCTGCCCGCCTCGAGCGCGACCGCCTCCTCGGCGAGCAGAGGGCCGAGCCGCGCCCAGTCGTCCAGTGCGGCCTGCAGAGTGGGTGCCGAGCGGGCCCGTGTTGCGCGCGTGAGGTCCTTGGTCACGAGCGCAAGCCGGCCGTCCCGCCCGCCCTCGCGCAGGGTGGCGAGCTTCACCTGCTCACTCCGCGGCGCGTCTCACCTTCCAGCTGTCGGCATAGTCCGGCCACTCGACGGCGTGGGCTGCCGGCGCGATCTCGAGCGCGTCGCGCGCATCGAGCATCACGGCGTACTCGTCCGTCGCCGGCTTGGGCTGCACGAAGGCGCGTTCGAGAGCCTTCGGATGCGGGCCGTGGGTGAAGCCGCAGGGGTGAAGCGTCATCATCCCGGCATGGATGTTGTCGCGCGAGAAGAAGTCGCCGGCGTGGTAGAACAGCACCTCGTCGTAGTCGTCGTTGTTGTGGAAGAACGGCACCTTCAGCGCGCCCGGGTCGGTCTCAAACGGGCGGGGGGTGAAGGTGCAGATTACGAAGCGGTTGGCGACGAAAGTGGTGTGCGCCGAGGGTGGCAGGTGGTAGCGGTGCGACGCAAGAGGCCGGATCTGGTCGATGTTCAGCCGCACCGGTGCGAGATCGCCATGCCAGCCCACAGCATCGAGCGGGTTGAACGGGTAGCGGCACACCGAGATCTGGTTCCGACGCTTGATGCGCACTTCCGTCGGCGTCTCCCCCTGCTGCGCGCGGAACGCATCGTCGATCCTCGGGGTCTCGAGCACCGCCGGATCGAAAATGGCGTGATGGCCGAGGATCCCCTTCTCGGGGAGCATGTAGGTCGACCCCGTAGCCTCGATCAAAAGGCAGACGGTAGGCTCGCGGCTTTCGAGACGCCACATGGTCGAGCGCGGCAGAATCATGTAGTCGCCTGCCCGGTAGCTCAGGCGGCCGTAGTCGCAGAACAGGTCGCCCGAGCCCTGGTGGACGAAGACGAGCTCGTCCCCGTCACCGTTTCGCGCGAGATGGTCCATCGCCGCTGGTGCGCGCCAGAACCGCAGGCGGACATGCGCGTTGAAGAGCACATCCGGCGCATCGAAGGGCGAGGCGTGTACCTCGTTCAGGCGCGTGAGATCGAAGGCGCGGGGGCGCAGCGGCCCCTCCCACGAGGACCAGCCGGTCGGCGGGTGGCGGTGGTACATGTGCGTCGCCGGCCCGAAGAACCCCTCCTTGCCGAGCTCGCGCTCGTAGGTTCCCTCGGGCAGATCGGCATGCGCCTGGCGGCTTGTCAGCCCCTCAAGGCGCGGAAAACGGATGTATTGCCTCGTCACGATTCCCTCCCGCGTCGCGGCCGCTTGTGCGGAACCCTGCCCCTGACAATACTGTTGCAGATGAAACCGTTGTCAAGCGCAACCGCGGCGGAGGAGCCGTTCCTGCTCGAGCGGTTCCTGCCCTACGAGCTCTCCGTCGCGGCGAACCGCGTCAGCCGGCTGTTCGCACGGCGCTATGCCGAAGCGTTCGGCCTGTCGATCCCGGAATGGCGCTGCATGGCGGTGATCGGCCGGTACGATCTCGTCTCTGCCACCGCAATCGTCGAGCGCACAGCGATGGACAAGGTGAAGGTGAGCCGCGCTGTCGCCTCGCTCCTCGGCAAGGGACTCGTACGTCGCAGCCCGCACCCCGGCGACCGTCGGCTTGCCCTGCTTGCCTTCACAGGCAAAGGACGGCGGATCTACGAACAGATCGTGCCGCTCGCGCGTCAGACCGAGGCGGCGCTGATGACGGCGCTCACCGCCGAGGAACGCGCCGCGCTGAGCGCCATGCTGGGCCGGCTCGCCGCGCGCTGCCTCGAGCTCGGTGCGCAGACACTTGACCAGGGCGATCCGGATTGACACTTTCACTTGCAACGAACCCGGGATGGGGAGGACACCATGAAAGGAAGGATCCGTCGCCGCACGCTTGCCATCGGAGCGGGCGCTTTGCCCCTTGTCGCGATCCTTCGCCCTGCCGCCGCGCAAGCACTCACCCTCACCCTCTCCTCCTGGCTGCCGCCGCGCCATCCGATCGTCGAGAACGCGTTCCGGCCCTGGATTGAGCAGGTGCGCGAAAGGACGGAAGGGCGCGTGGCGGTGCGCCTTCTCGCGCAACCGCTGGGCGGCCCGCCGGCGCATTTTGACCTGGTGCGCGATGGCGTGGCCGATCTCGGCTACAGCCTGCATGCCTTCGTGCCGGGGGACCGGTTCGTCGTCCATCGCGCTCCAGAGTTCTCTTTCGTCGGCGATGACGCGGAGACTCTGTCAGTCGCGTACTGGCGCGCCTACGAAAAGACGCTCCGGGCCGCGGACGAGCATCGCGGCGTGCATGTGCTCGGCCTTTACACGCACGGTCCCGGCAACATCCACACCAAGCCGCGCCAGGTGGTACAGCCGGGCGATCTCGCAGGGCTGCGCTTCCGCGTTCCGGGCGGGCACGCCTCCGACCTGATCCAGGCCCTCGGCGGCGTGCCGGTGCAGGCGCCGGCCGGGCAGATCTTCGAGATGCTGAGCCGAGGCGTGGTCGATGGCGTGACGATCACCTACGAGGCGATCACCTCGTTCCGGCTGACCGAGCATGTCCGGTTCACCACGACGATGCCGGGCGGGATCTACAACACCTCGTGGTTCTTCGTCATGAACGAGGCGAAATGGAACGCGCTGTCGCCGCGCGACCGGGAGGCGATCAGCGCGGTCTCGGGCGAGGCTTTCGCGCGGCTGATAGGCAGGGCCTGGAATGCCGCCGACCGCGCGGCGATCGAGCAGATGCGCGCCGCCGGGATCAGCATCGCCTCCGGCAGCGAGACGCTCGTCCGCGCGGTCAAGCAGGCATCCGACACGCTCGAGGCACGCTGGGTGGAGCAGGCGCGCGCGCGCGGCGTCGACGGCGCGGCGGTGCTGGCAGAGCTTCGCGCCGCCACCGGTGTGCGCCTGCCGGCGTGACCGCGCGCGATTCCATGCCGCCCCTGCTGCGGCGGGCGGCCCTCCTGGCGGAAGCGATCATTGCGCTAGCGCTCGCCGGCATGGCGGCAGTGACGGTGGTGGACGTCGCCGGCCGCTATCTGCTGAACGCGCCTTTGCCCGGGTCCTACGAGTTGATCGGGCTCCTGCTCGCCGTCGCCGTCTTCGCCGGCCTGCCGCTTGCGACGCTCAGGCGCGAGCACGTCGTCGTCGACGCGCTCGATCACCTGCTGCCGCAATGGCTGGTCGCGGTGCAGACGAGACTGACGGCGCTCCTCGCCGCAGCGGCGCTCGGCGCGCTCGCCTGGCAGCTGTGGGAACAGGGGCTGCGCCTTGCTTCCGAGAACGCCGCGACGAACCTGCTTGCTGTTCCGCTCGCGCCGATCGCCCTGTTCATGGCGGTCTCCACCGCGCTTGCCGCCGCAGCGATGGTTTCGCTCGCGCTTGCAGCCCGGCGCGGCCGGCCCACTGTCGCGGCCTGAGCGCCCGCGACGATGGGTGACATGTGGATCGCGTTCGGGCTGTTGTTCGCCCTGATCCTCATGCGCATGCCGATCGGGCTTGCGATGCTCGCCGTCGGGCTCGTCGGGTTCGCAGACCAGGTGAGCTGGCGCGCGGCAATGGCGATGCTCGGCAGCACCGTGTTCGATGCTGCGCGCTCCTACACCCTATCGGTTCTGCCGCTGTTCATCGTCATGGGCAACCTGCTGACGCGCGCGGGCGTCTCCCGCGAGCTGTTCGATGCGGCTTACGCGGTGCTCGGGCACCTTCGCGGCGGGCTCGCTATGGCAACAATCCTTGCCGCCGGGGGCTTCTCCGCCGTCTCAGGCTCCTCGCTTGCGACTGCCGCGACGATGGCGAAGGTTGCAATGCCGGAGATGCGCCGCTACGGCTACGCGCCCGGCTTCGCCGCCGGCGCAGTGGCGGCGGGCGGCACGCTCGGCATCCTGATTCCACCCAGCGTCATCCTGGTGATCTACGGGCTGCTTACGCAGTCTGACATCGGCAAGCTGTTCATCGCTGGGATCCTGCCCGGGCTTCTGGGTGTTGCGATGTATGTCGCCGCTGCCGCCGCGGCCACGGCATTGCGGCCGGGGCTCGGCGCTCCCGGCGAGCGGCAGGCGCTCGCGGCGCGTCTGCATGCGCTGCGCGGTGTCGCCCCCACGCTCTGCCTGTTCGTTCTGATCCTTGGCGGCATCTATATCGGGGTCTTCACGCCCACTGAGGCGGCCGGCGTCGGCGCTGTCGTCGCGCTGGCCATGGCGGTCGTGCGCGGGACCGTCGGCCCACGGCAGATCCTCGCTGCGCTCATCGAGAGCGGCCGCACGACGGCGATCCTGTTCACGGTGATCATGGGCGCGCTCGTGTTCGGCAACCTGGTCAACATCGCCGGCTTCCCGGACGTTCTGCACGATCTCGTCGAGGGCGCGCGGCTCGGCCCCTGGGCGGTAGTTACGCTGATCGCCGCGCTCTACCTCGTGCTCGGTTGCGTGCTCGAGAGCCTGAGCATGATCCTGCTCACCGTGCCTGTGTTCTATCCGCTGGTGCAGACCCTCGATCTCGGCCTGGACGCGGATGCGACGCTGATCTGGTTCGGCATCGTCGTCGTGGTGGTGACCGAGATCAGCCTGCTCACCCCGCCGATCGGCATGAACGTGTTCGTGCTGCGCGGCCTCTTGCCGGACGTGCCGCTTGGAGCGATCTACCGGGGCGTGACGCCGTTCTGGCTCGCCGACATCATCCGGCTCTGCGCGATCCTCTATCTGCCTGGAATCAGCCTCGTCCTGCCAGGGATGATGTGACCGGCGGCAGGGCTCAGGCAGGTTTCGGCTTGAGCACGCCGCGGCGTATCTGGTCCTCCTCGATCGATTCGAAGAGCGCGCGGAAATTGCGCCGAAGCCCTCGTCGCTGCGCCGCTCGATCAGTTCGAAGAAGATCGGGCCGATCGCTGCGGCGGTGAAGATCTGCAGCAGCACCCTGGTGACGGCGCCGACGACGACGCCTTCGCCGTCGACCAGCACCCGTGGTGCCGCAGCCGGTCGAGATCGACGCCGTGGCGGGGATGCGCGAAGCCACGCGCTCGTACTAGGTGTCGGGCGGAGGCTCGAGGAAGCGCAAGCCCCTGGCGCGTAGCGACTCGACCGCAGCGAAGATGTCCCGCGCGCCTAGGGCGACATGCTGGATCCCCTCTCCGCGGTAGTCCCTCAGGAACTCCTCGATTTGGCTGCCGTCGTCGGTGCCCTGGTTGATCGGGATCCGGATTCGCCCGCAGAGGCTCACCATTGCCCGGCTGACGAGGCCAGTGAGCTTGCCCTCGATCGCGAAGAAGCGGATCTCGCGGAAATCGAACAGCCTCCGGTACCACTCCGCCCAGGCATCCATGTTGCCGCGCCGGACATTGTGGGTCAGGTGGTCGATGTAGTAGAGGCCAACACAGGGAGGTCGCGGCTCGCGCTCGCCAAGCCAGACGAAATTGACATCCCAGATCGACCCGCGCGCGCCGTAGCGATCGACGAAGTAGAGCTGGCAGCCGCCGTCCCCGCGATCGCCGGGATGTTCAGCTCCATTGGCCCGATACGCGTCTCGGACGGCTTCGCGCCGAGCGCAAGCGCCCGCTCGCAAGCAAGTCTCGAATCGACCACCCGGAAGCCCATGGCGCAGGCGGATGGCCCGTGCGCCTCGGCGAAGCGGCGGGCGAAACTCTCCGGTTCGGCGTTGACGACGAAGTTGACGTTCCCCTGGCGCCAGAGCGTCACATTCTTGCTGCGATGGCGTGCGACTGGCGCGAAGCCCATGGTCGCGAACAGCGCGCCGAGCGCCTCAGGATCTGGCGAGGCGTACTCGACGAACTCGAACCCGTCCGTCCCCATCGGGATCGCCTCGGAGAGCACGGCCGGCGGCGCGTCGTGCGGAAACGCGCCCGTGGCGAAACTCCCTGCTGGCCGGATGGCGACACCGAGCCACGGAGCACGGATCCCGTGCCGGCCGATGCATGACGCTTGATCATGCCACGGTTTCGCGGGCGGATCGCCGATGATGTCCGCCCCCGCCCGCCCGCGGGGGCCGCTCGCGCCCCGCCACGGAACCGCCCAGCGCGACGAGAAGGACGGCGGGCGCAAGCACCCGGGAAGCGGCCACAGGGTCTTGTTCCGCCGCAAGGGGAGCGCTTGACGGCATGGGCTGCGGAACCGACACCACCCGGCATGGCCAACGCTCCGTCGCCGGCTCGCCTACGCCTTGACCGGCTCCTGCACGGGATACGCCTCCCCGTCCGGCGGGATGACCTGAACGCCGGGCTTTCCGCCCTCGCGGCCGACCCGAGCCTCGACGACATCGCCCTCGTCACCATTCTTGCCGAGGCGATTCGCACCCGGCTCAGACGCGCGCTGCAGGACGGCGCGATCACCGAGGCGGAACGCATCTCCGCCGAGCAGCGGCTCGAGGAGTGGCGGCGGACGCGCCTTGCCCAACTGCATGTCTCTGCCAGGCGGCGGCACGAGCAGGAGGTCGTCGGCGCGCTCACGCTTGGCCGCTGGGTGTCCTCCTTCGCCGAGGCGCGGGGCATGCGCCGCCGCATCATCGCCCTGCTCGGCCCGACCAACAGCGGCAAGAGCCACGCCGCCTTCGACCTGCTCGCCGCCACGGACAGAGGCGCCTATCTCGCGCCGCTGCGGCTGCTTGCCTGGGAGGGTGTGGAGCGACTTGCCGAGCGCGGGATCGCGGCAAGCCTGCTGACCGGCGAGGAACGGCGGATCGTTCCCGGCGCGCGGCATGTCTGCGCGACCGTGGAGATGGCCGACATGGGCACTGCGGTCGATCTCGCCGTGGTCGACGAGATCCAGATGCTTGCAGATGAGGACAGGGGCTGGGCCTGGACCCAGGCTCTGGTCGGCCTGCCTGCGCGAACCCTCGTCGTCGCCGGAGCGCCCGAGGCAGAGCCGCTGATCCGACGCCTCGCTGCCGTCACGGGCGAGACCGTGGAGGTGCGACGCTTCGAGCGGCTGGTGCCGCTTACCTTCCTCGACCGGCCGGTTCCGCTCGATGAGACCGAGCCTGGCGATGCGGTGATCTGCTTCTCCCGCCGCGACGCCTTTGCGCTTCGCGAGGCGCTGCTCGCATGCAAGCGGCAGCCGGCTATGGTCTATGGCGCGCTCGGGCCGGAGGTGCGGCGTGCCGAGGCAGAGCGGTTCCGCAGCGGCGAAGCGCCGGTGCTGGTCGCGACCGATGCGATCGGCATGGGCCTGAACCTGCCGATCCGGCGCATCCTGTTTGCAGCGACCACCAAGTATGGCGGCCTCGGGCCGCAGCTCATCCGGCAGATCTCCGGTCGCGCCGGCCGATTCGGACTGTATCCCGAAGGTTTCGTTGGCGTTCTAATCGGCGAGGATCCCGGCCCCATCCGCCACGCGCTCGAACACGAGGTGCCGGCACTCGCTGGGTCCTTGCGCGTGCTGCCGCGCGAGGGGCAGCTGCTCGAGATGGGCCAGCGCCTCGGAAACGCCACGCTCTTGCGCGTTCTGACGGCAGTGGCGGAACGGTTCCGCTGGCCTGCGAGCGGGTTCGAGCTCGGGCGTCTCGACGACGCAATCGCGATCGCCGAGATCACCACCGCTGCCCGCCTGCCGCTGCGCGAGGCGCTCGGCTATCTCGGCTGCCCGGCTGACCTGCGCGACCGCCGCACAGCGCAGAAGCTCCTCGCCTGGGCACGCCGGCATGCGCACGGGCTCACTGTCCCCGCGCCTCTGCAGCCGCCGAAACGCTTCGACCACGCAGTCGCTGAGGATCCGGCCGAACTCTTCGAGGTGGAGCGCGCGTCGCGCGAGCTCACCGCCTATGTGTGGCTTGCGCAGAAATGGCCTGAGATCTACAGGGAAGCGGATGCGGCGCGCCAGATCCAGGCGCGGCTCGATGCGCATATCGAGCGGAGCCTCCGCGCCTCCGCCGGCGCACGGCTGCGCAAGCGCTGGCAGGCCCGCGCGCGGCGGGACTGACCGGGGCAGCAGTCGTTCGGGGCTGTTCGGACACTGGCGCCTCGCGCAAGGGGCAGCGCCTCGCGCCGGCAGGGCTTGCCGGCCCCGCGAACCGTCGTTTAGGAGAAGCACGCCACAATCGGGAGGCCGGCGCGGCATCGCCCGGCTCGGCCGTCCTCCTCCAGGGAGCACTCCCGTTGCGACGCGTTGGCCTTGTCGGCGCCGGCTACATCGCCCGGGTGCATCTCGACGCTCTTCGCACGCTTGCCGGCGTCCGCGTCACGGCGGTCGTCGATCCGCAGCCCGCAGCCGCGTCCCGGCTCGCCTCCGCGGCCGGAGGTGCGGCCGCCTTCGCAAGCCTCGATGAGGCGCTGGCGGCGGAGGCCTTCGACGCTGCGCATGTGCTCGTGCCTCCGGACAGTCATGCCGAGGTAACGCTGAGGCTGCTTGCCGCAGGCAAGCCTGTCCTGGTCGAGAAGCCGCTTGCCGTCAGTACAGGCGAGTGCCACGCGATCCTCAAGGCAGCCGCTGCCTCGGGGGCGGCGGTCGGCGTCAACCAGAATTTCCTGCACCACCCTGCTTTCCTCGCGCTGCGGCGGGTCGTCGAAAGCGGCAGGATCGGCAGGCCCTCGCATGTGCAGTGCCTCTACAACGTGCCGCTTCGGCAGCTCGCGGCGCGCCAGTACGGGCACTGGATGTTCGACGCGCCTCGCAACATCCTGCTCGAACAAGCAGTGCACCCGCTGTCGCTGATCGCGGCTCTCGCCGGCGATGCGGAAGCGGTGCAGGCGACTGCTGAGGCCCCGCTCGCTCTCGCCCCCGGCCTGCTCTTCTACCGCAGCCTCACCGCGGTGCTGCGTTGCGCGCGCCTGCCCGCAACACTGCGCTTCGCCGTCGGCCAGAGCTTCCCGTTCTGGCAGGTCACCGTCACCGGAGACGACGGCGTCGCCGTTGCGGACATCCTCGCCAACCGGTGCTACCGACATGGGCGGACGCGCTATCTCGAACCCCTCGATGTCGCGCTTTCCTCTGCAGCGACTGGCGCATCGCTCGCCGCTGGCGGGTTTGCGACCTTCGCCGACTACGTCCTTTCCACGCTGAAGCTGCATGGCAGGTCTGACCCGTTCTTCCTCAGCATGCGCGGCAGCATCGCCGCCTTTCATGCCGCGCTCGACGCCGGCCGGCCACCGGAGGCCGATGGGGGTTTCGGCGCCCGGATGGTCTCACTCTGCGAGCGGCTGGGCGAAGCGGCGTTCGGCAGCACCGAGGCCACGCCGCGGCGGCCGCGCCCCCCTCCGCCCGATGATTGGGACGTGGCAGTGCTCGGCGGAACCGGCTTCATCGGTACCGAAACGGTGCGCGCGATGCTCGAGGCCGGGCTTCGCGTCTCGGTGCTGTCGCGCAGCGGCCGCAACCTTCCGGCCGTGTTCGACGATCCCTCCGTGGCGCTGTTCCGCGGCGACATACGCGACAGGGATGCGCTCGCGCGCGCCATCGGCAAGGCGAAGGTGGTCGTCAACCTCGCTCATGGTGGCGGGGGCGACAGCTACGAGGCGGTGCGTGCCGCCATGGTCGGCGGCGCGGAGACGGTCGCTCGCGCCTGCCTTGAGCGCGGCGTCGCGAGGCTCGTGCATGTCGGCTCGATTGCCTCGCTCTATCTCGGGCCAGGCGCCGGAACGATCACCGGCGCGACACCGCCCGACCCGCGATCATCCGAGCGGAACGACTATGCCCGCGCCAAGGCGGAAGCCGACCGTATGCTGCTCGCCCTGGCCTCGAAGGAGTGTCTTGGCCTCGTCATCCTGCGCCCCGGCCTCGTGGTCGGCGCGGGAACGCCCCCCTTCCATGGCGGGCTCGGCTTCGCCAACAACGACCAGCACTGCATCGGCTGGAACCGCGGCAACAACCCGCTTCCCTTCGTTCTCGTCCGCGACACGGCCTTGGCGATCGTCGCCGCGGCGCTGACGCCCGGCATCGATGGGCGATGCTACAACCTCGTCGGCGACGTCCGCCTCACTGCGCGCGAATTCGTCGCCGAACTCGCACGCGCGACCGGCCGCCCCTTGCGCTTCCACCCGCAATGGCCGTCCGTGCTTTGGGCGGCGGAGGTCGCCAAGTGGGCGATCAAGCGGGCAGGCGGGCGGCGCGCGCCAATGCCCTCGCGGCGTGACATCCTCTCCCGCGGCCTTACAGCTCATTTCGACTGCAGCGACGCCAAGCGCGATCTCGCCTGGGCACCGGTGTCCGACCGAGCAACCTTCATCCGCGAGGCCATCGACGTCCACGGACGATGAGCGCGCCGCCGCCTCTGATGCTGTCGGTGTTCTCCACCTTCGCGGTGGGCGGACCGCAGGTCCGTTTCACACGGCTGGCAGCGCATCTCGGCGGAGCCTGGCGGCATGCCATCATCGCAATGGACGGGGACCGGCGCTGCGCGGAGCGCCTGCCGCCTGGTCTAGACGTGGCGTTTCCCGATCTCGCCATCGTCAAGGGCGATCTCGCCGGCAATATCCGTCGCTTCCGCGCTGCCCTGCGCAGCATCGGCCCTGACCTTCTCGTCACCTACAACTGGGGAACGATCGAGTGGGCAATCGCCAACCTTTTGCCGATCGTCCGCCACGTCCATGTCGAGGACGGGTTCGGGCCGGAGGAGCGCGCGAAGCAGCTTCCCCGCCGCGTGTGGATGCGCAGGCTCACGTTGCGGCGCGCCACGGTCGTGCTTCCCTCGCGAACGCTCGAGCGGATCGCTGTGGAGTTGTGGCGCCTGCCTCCGTCAAACATCCGCTACGTGCCGAACGGGATCGAGCTTGCGCGCTTTCGGCCGCGCATGCCGGGCCCGCCCGGCGCTGAGCCAGTCATCGGCACCGTCGCTGCGCTGCGGCCGGAGAAGAACATCGCACGGCTGCTCGGCGCTGTTGCGCGGGTGCGCGCCAACCGCCCGGTGCGTCTTTCGATCATCGGCGACGGGCCTGAGCGGCCTGCATTGGAAGGGCGCGCTGCCGCCCTCGGCCTGACGGACGCGGTGACCTTCCACGGCCACCAGCCAGATCCTGCCCCGTTCTATGCCGGGTTCGACCTCTTCGCCCTCTCCTCGGATACGGAGCAGATGCCGATCTCGGTGCTCGAGGCGATGGCCTCAGGCCTCGCCGTCGTTGCCACCGAAGTGGGCGACGTGCGGGCGATGCTTTCTGAGGAGAATGCGGCCCTGATCGTCCCGGCGAACGAGGTGGCGCTTGCCCGCGCGATCGCGCGCGCTCTCGACGACACCGCACTTCGCGCCGCAGCCGGGCAGGCCAATCGCAAGAAGGCAGAACGCGAGTTCGACGAAGCGACGATGTGCGACCGCTACGCGCGAATCTTCGCTGGCCAAGCCTGAGCGTGGGCGCGGCGGCAGGTGGCTCCCGGCGGCAGACCGGCCCTTTCAGCTCGCTTCGGTGCTGCTGCCGCGGGGAGTGGCTTGACGCGTACTCTTGATGTGCGGCGCGCAGCCCGGTTTGGTCGGCTCGGTGCAGGTCAGCAGGGAAGGGCCGCATTGCGGCGCGGCGTCCGGCAAGCGCCTCTCACGGGCGGTTCCGATCAGGCAACCTCCGCAAGGGTTCGCGATGGGAGTCGTTGTGTCGACCAAAGCAGGACGTTTTGCCTTCGGGAAGAACTGGGCCAGCTATTCAGCGAAGGTGACGGAAGCCGAGATCGTCGAGGCGGAGCGGCGGCTCGCTCGACTGGTTGGAGCTGCTGGCCTCACGAACCAGCGCTTCCTTGATATCGGCTCTGGTTCAGACCTCCATGCCCTCGCTGCGCTTCGTCTCGGTGCACGGGAACCCGTCGCTGTCGACATTGACCCCGACAGCGTCAGAACGACAGAGGATTTGTTGCGCCGGCACGCACCTCGCGGCGCCACCTATCGTGTTGTGGAAGCTGACGTGTTCGACCTCACACCGGCCTCGTTCGGAACCTTCGACATCGTCTATTCCTGG
>Ga0308411_10001535_pt1 | contig 15743 bp, 12 predicted proteins | sample HotsprottomLayer_2_FD_203530 | JGI IMG/M metagenome (GOLD analysis project Ga0308411, IMG submission 203530) | Hot spring phototrophic mat microbial communities from Octopus Spring, Yellowstone National Park, Wyoming, United States -... | ecosystem: Environmental > Aquatic > Thermal springs >...
GAGAATTAGTGAAAAAAAGAGCCCAAGAAGCATTGGCCTATCGGAAAAAAACTCAACCGTTTGGTGTTTTTAGCTCGGGTTGTTTTTTTCAAAACATTTCTGAAAAAGAAAAATTAGAAAAAAAACTGCCCACCACTTCTTCGGGTTATTTAATCGATAAAGCCGGTTTAAAAAATTTTTCTATCGGTGATTTTTATATTTCACCAATCCATGCCAATTTTATCATCAATAAAGGTAATGGTAAAAAAGAAGACTTGAAAAAACTTTTGGAAACGGTTAAAAAAAAGGTTAAAGAAAAGTTTGGGATTGAGTTAAAAGAGGAAGTGATAAAGATATAAAAAGAGATAAATATAGATAAATAGAGATAGGTAGAGATAGATAGAGATTAATGGAGATTGGAGTATTGAAATTAGTGTAAGCCGCGTTTTAAGCGATCTAAACATTGGGTAAAATTTGTGTAAACTTGGTGTAAAAGTTTTTTTCAATTAGAAATTTAGGTTAATTAGGCTAATTAGGTTAATTTTTATATAATATCTCTATGGAAGATGCGTTTATTGTAAATGGCGGAAAAAAATTAAAAGGAGAGATTACCTTATCAGGAGCAAAAAACGCAGCTTTAAAATTAATAATTGCTTCCCTTTTATTTGATAATCAAAAAGTTATTTTAGAAAATATTCCCCAAATTAACGATGTAAAAGAGTTAATTCATTTAATTGAACAACTTGGCGCAAAAGCAAAATTTATCGAAAAAAATACTTTAGAAATCGATGCTTCTAATTTAAAGGTAAATAAAGTTGATATGTTTCATGCCTCAAAGATTCGAGTTTCATTTATGTTTTTTGCACCGCTTCTTTATAAATTTGGTGAATGTTATATTCCAAATCCAGGTGGTTGTCGAATCGGTGCGCGTCCGATTGATCGGATTGTTGAGGGAATGAAAAATATTGGAATTGATGTTTCTTACTCTTCTGAAACTGGTTATTATCACGCCGTTTTAAAGCAAAAACCTTCTGGTTTTTATCGATTTAAAAAACCAACTCATACCGGTACTGAACTTTTAATTATGCTTTCTGTCTTTTGTAAAGATAAAGTAGTATTGGAAAACTGTGCTTTAGAGCCAGAAATAGATAATTTAATTGAGTTTTTAAATCAAAGCGGTGCTAAGATAAAACGGCAAAAATATAAGATTGAAATTGAAGGAGTAAAAAAATTAAATTTTCTTAAGCCTTTTAAAGTAATTTCTGATCGCAATGAAGCAGTTACTTTTATCAGTTTAGTGATTGCTAGTTTTGGCAAGATAAAAATTAAGCCGATTGACGAAGACAGTCTTTTTGCTTTTCACCAAAAATTAAAAGAGGCCGGTGTTTCCGTATTAAAAGAGGGCGATAGTTTTATTTATCATCCTTATGGACCGATTTTAAAATCAACCAATATTGAAACTTCGCCTCATCCAGGTTTTATGACTGATTGGCAGCCAAATTGGACGGTACTAATGACTCAGGCAAAAGGCGAATCAATTATTGTTGAGCGAGTTTTTGAGAATCGTTTTTCTTATGTTTCTGAGCTTCGTAAATTTGGCGCAAAAATTGAATTTTTAAATCTATCCGTTGACGATCCAGAAGATTATTACTTTTTTAATTATGAAAAAGATAAAAATTATCAACAGGCAATTTGTGTCTATGGCCCAGTAAAGTTTCATAATGCAGTAGTTAATGTTTTTGATTTAAGAGCAGGAGCAAGTTTAGCGGTGGCTGCTCTTTTGGCTAAAGGCGAGTCGGTGATTAATGGCGCCTCCATTTTAAAAAGAGGATATGAAAATTTTATTGAAAAGGTAAAATCTTTAGGAGGTGAAATTAAAGAAATTTAAAAAATATGAGAAAATTAAAAAATATTCTCATTCTTGCTGGTGGAGATAGCACTCGTTTTTGGCCCTTAACCGATAAAGTAATTTTTCCTTTTTTAGGAAAACCGTTAATTTATTATCTTCTTAATCAAGTTTATCATTACGCTTCGTCGATAATTATTATTTCTCATCCTAATGTTCAAGAAAAATTAAAAAATATTGTTGGCCAAAAAGCTTTAGTTATTGCTCAAAAAGAAATTGATTTAGGAATGGCAGGCGCGGTTTTAACCGCAAAAGAGGTTATTGGCCGAAGTGAAGTTTTGGTAATTAACGGGAGTGATCTCTTGGATTTTTCTTTTTTGTCGGATTTTATAAAAAAAGTGACAGCAGGCAGCAAACTTATTATTACTGCCAAAGAGATAAAAAATAACTTTCCTGGTGGTTATTTAAAATTCGATGAAGTTGGTCGATTAATTGAGATATTAGAAAAACCAAAGATTCCTCCTTCACCGTTTTTTAAGTTGGTAGTTGATTATTTTTTTGATTTGGGTGTTTTTGTAGAAAAAATTATTAAACTAAAAAACAAAGTGGAAAATGATTGTTTATATGAACAAGGGTTAAATCTTTTAATTAAAGAGATAAAAAACAAAGCAGTTTTTTATTACCAAAATTATTTTTATTCCTTAAAATATCCCCGGCATGTTTTGACTTTAATGAATCATTTTTTAGAAACGATTAAAAAAGATTATTTTGGGAAAAATGTTTCAATATCAAAAAAGGCAACGATTGTGGGACCGGTTTATTTTTCAAAGGGGGTAAAAGTAGGAGATTATGCGAAGGTGGTGGGGCCGACTTTTGTTGGTGAAAATTCGGTAATTGCGGATTTTGCTTTAGTAAATAAAAATCATATTGGCAAAGATTGTTTGATTGGTGGTTATTCTGAAGTCACTCGATCTTATTTAGGAAATAAAGTGTTTTTACACCGCAACTATGTGGGAGATTCGGTTATTGCTGATAATGTTTTGATGGGGGCGGGGGCGGTTTTGGCCAATTTTCGCTTTGATGGGCAGCCGATACGGTCAAAAGTTTTGAAAGAAAAAATTACTACTTCTTTTTTAAAACTAGGAGCAATCATTGGTGAAAGAAGTAAAGTTGGTGTCAACGCAATGGTTCTTCCAGGAGTAAAAATTGGCAAAAAGACTTTTATTGGACCAGGGCAAATAGTAAAAGAGGATATTGCGGATAATAAATTTTTCTTCGATAATAAGTTAAAAGATAATTTACTATGAAAAAAATCACTGTGTTTGGTGGGGGAACGGGTACTTATGTCGTTTTGAGTGGTTTAAAAAAATATCCCCTTGATTTGGGAGTGGTGGTAACCATGATGGATTCTGGTGGATCAACCGGTCGTCTTCGTGATCAACTTAAAGTTTTGCCTCCTGGTGATCTTCGTCAATGTCTTTTGGCTTTATCAGAGGCTCCTCTTCTTTGGCGCAAACTTTTTTTATATCGTTTTGAAAAAGGCGATTTGGCCGGTCATAATTTTGGCAATATTTTTTTATCGGCTTTAGAAAAAAACTGTAGTAGCTATGATGAGGTTTTAAAAACCGCAGCATTTATTCTTAAAGTAAAAGGTGAGGTTTTACCCGTAACCTATGAACAAGTACAGATTGGAGTTAAGTATGCCAATAACCAAATAGTTTGGGGTGAGAAAAATATCGATACTAATTATCAAGAGAAAAGTCGAGTAATTGATGTTTTTATTAAGCCAAAAAATGCTAAAACAAATATTTTAGCTGAAAAAAGGATTTTAAAATCTGATAGTTTGATTATTGCGCCCGGAGATTTATACTCCAGTGTAATTCCAATTTTTAATTTTAATGGAATTAAAAGAGCGATTAAAAAAACTAAAGCAAAGATTATTTATATAATGAATTTAATGACTAAGTCTGGTCAAACTACCAATTATAAAGCTAGTGATCATCTTTTTGATTTAGAAAAATATCTAGAAAGAAAGATTGACATTGTGATCATAAACAGTAAAATAATTCCCCATGAAGTGATTGATTGGTATCAGAGAGAAGGGGAAAAACCAGTAATTGATGATTTGAAAAATTTCAATTTTTCGGCAAAAATAGTAAAAGGAGATATTTTAGACAATCGATTTTATAGCAAAGACAAAGAAGAAAAATTTGTCGATGTAAAAGTAAGAAGTTTACTTCGTCATGATTCGAATAAATTATCTAAAATTTTATTAAAATATCTATGATAAAACGACAATATTTATCTTTTAAAAATGCTTTTTCTGGTTTATTTTTTATTTTAAAATCTCAAACTAATTTTAAAATTCATATTTTTTTATCGATAGTGGCTATTTTTTTGGGTTTTATTTTAAAAATCAATTATTATGAGTGGTCAATCGTAGTTATTTTAATTACTGTTGGGTTGGCAATTGAAGCATTAAATACGATAATTGAAGAAGCAATGGATCTTATTAATGATGGTTGGCATGAGAAAATTAAGATTATTAAAGATATGGCAGCTGGAGTGATGCTTATTTTTGCCTTTGGATCAATTTTTATTGCTGGTTTAATTTTTCTTCCAAAATTGTTATTTTTTAAATAAAGTTATTATTATTAGTCAATTAATTTTATGGCAATTTATCTGTTTGCGGTTATAATCGCATTTATTTTTAACTCTTTATTGATTATTCCTTTTATTAATTTTTTATACAAACTTAAATTTCAACGAGCTTTACAAAAAACAAAGGATGCCTTTAATAAACCAACCCCGATTTTTGACCGTTTTCATCAAAAAAAAAGTGGTACGCCGGTGGGAGGAGGAATTCTAATTATTTTTACCACTATTTTCATCTATACGGTTTTTCTTTTGTCGCTTGTTTTTTTTGGTAAAAAAATTTATTCTAACTATCCTTCTTTTGTTTCTGAGGTAAAAATTATTCTTTTTACTTTTATTTCTTTTTCTTTTTTGGGTTTGTATGATGATCTAAATAAGATTTTTTTCTGGCGAAAAACTAATTTTTTTGGTTTACGTTTGCGTCACAAATTGATTTTTGAGATTATTTTGGCTTTGATTTCTTCTTTTTGGCTTTTTTCAGAGTTAAAAATCAGTATTGTTCACATTCCTTTTTTTGGGGTTTATGATCTATCTTATTTCTATATTTTGTTTGCGGCTTTTGTTATTGTGGCTTTTGCTAATGCGGTCAATATTACTGATGGTTTAGATGGTTTGGCTGCTGGGGTTTTAATGATTGCATTGAGTTCTTTTTGGGTAATTGCTCGATCGATTTTAGATATGCCAACCAGCTTTTTTATCGGAATTTGGTTGGGGGGATTAATTGCTTTTTTGTATTTTAATATTTACCCAGCAAGAATTTTTTTAGGTGATGCTGGTGCTTTATCGTTTGGGGCCACTTTTGCTGTTATTGGTTTACTTTTAGGTAAAGCTTTTGCTTTGCCTATTATTGGTGGAATTTTCGTAATTGAGATCGCAAGTTCATTAATTCAACTTCTGGGAAAAAAATTTTTAAAAAGAAAAGTTTTACCTGTGGCTCCTTTTCATCTTTGGCTTCAGCTTAGAGGCTGGGAAGAACCAAAGATTGTGATGCGTTTATGGTTAACCTCAATCATTTTGGCGGTTTTTGGTTTGATGATTGCTTTCATGAAATAGATTTTTGATAAAATTTTGATAAAATAAGGTTATGAGTTTGCGAATTTATCATAAGTTAAAAGAAAAATATCGGGGTAAAAAAATTTTAGTCGTTGGTTTGGGAGTTTTGGGTGGGGGTTTGGGAGTGGCCCAGTTTTTTTCTGAACTTGGTGCCTATGTTACTGTCACTGATAAAAAAAAAGAAGAAGATCTTTTATCTTCAATTAGCAAGTTAAAAGGTTTTAAAAACATTAATTTTCATCTTGGTGGTCATTTTTTAGAAGATTTTTTGAAAGTTGATCTTATTTTTAAAGGACCTTCGGTTCCTTGGGATTTGCCAGAGATTGTTGAAGCTTACAAAAAAGGGATTCCGATTGAAATGGAGATGGCATTTGTGGCTAAATATTTTCCAGGAAAAATCATTGGGATTACCGGTACTCGAGGCAAGTCAACAACTACATCAATGATTTACTCTCTTTTGAAAGAGTTTAAAAATGAGGTGTTTCTTGGTGGAGGTTTGCCGGGAATATCAACAATTGAGTATCTAAAAAAAGCTTCAGAAAATAGTTGGCTTGTTGCTGAGCTTTCGTCATGGTCTTTATCGGGATTTCACCGATCAAAAATTAGTCCTCATATTGCTGTTTTTACCAGTTTTTACCCGGATCATTTAGATTATTATAAAAATTTAGATGAATATTTTTATGATAAAGTTGCCATTTTTTTGTATCAAAAAAAAGATGATTTTTTAACCGCTAATGAAAAATTAAAATCTAAGATAGAAAAATACCCTTCTTTAGGAAAAAAAATTTATTTTAAAAAAAATGATTTCCCCCAAAAACTTAATTTCTTAATCGGTGATCATAATTTAGAAAATGCCGCCGCTTGTTTAAAAGTAGCCAAGATTCTTAATCTTTCTGAAGAAAAAGCAGTAAAGATAATTAAAAATTTTTCTGGTTTAACTTTTCGATTACAAAAAGTAAAAGAAAAAAATGGTGTTTTGTTTATCAATGACACTACCTCAACGACACCGGTGGCGACAGAAAAAGCCATTGATGCTTTTTCTCAAAAAAAAATAATTTTGATTTTGGGAGGAAATTCAAAAAATTTGCCATTTAATGATTTAGTAAAAAAATTAGAGAGAGTGGAAAAGATTATTTTGTTGAATGGCATTTTTACCAAAGAAATTATCCCTATTTTAACTCAAAAATATAAAAATAAATGTGTGGGACCGTTTGACAATTTAAAAGAAGCGGTTGAAGAAGCTTATAAAAGTGGACTTTCTTTTAAAGAGGCAGTGGTTTTATTTTCTCCGGGGGCGACTTCTTTCTCGATGTTTAAAAATGAGTTTCATCGAGGAGAAGAGTTTAATAAGGTGGTATATCAGTTATAGTTTGATTTTTTATGTTTTTTAAATTTTTAATAAAAAATCGGACTTTTCTCCCAATATTAACCATTCCTATTTTATTTTCGTTTTTGGGACTTTTCTTTATTTTTGAAGCCTCCGCGGTCAAAAGTTTTAATTATTTTAACGACAGTTTTTACTATACAAAATTACAATTTCTATGGATTATTTTAGGTATTTTAGTGATGGTTTTTTTGAATTTTTTTGACTATCATAATTTTTATCATTTAGCTTTCATAATAATGCTTTCGACGATATTTTTATTAGTTTTGGTTCTGGTTCCCCAAATTGGTCAACATGCCGGTGGCGCTCGGCGGTGGATAAATTTGGGTTTATTTAATTTACAGCCAACTGAATTAGCCAAGTTTTCTTTAGTGATTTATCTTTCTTCTTGGTTTGTTCATAAGGAGAGAAAGAGATTTTTTTCGTTTTTAATTTTAATTGGTTTTTTAATGTTTTTGATTATTTTACAACCCGATATGGGAACCGCCATCATTATTTTTCTTCTAAGTATTAGTTTGTATTTTTTAGCCGGTTTTAATATCTGGCATATTTTATTATTAATTCCCCCAACTTTGATTATTTTTTTACTTTTGATTAAATTTTCTCCCTATCGGATTGCTCGTTTAATCACTTTTTTAAATCCCTCAGTTGATCCTTTAGGAATTTCTTATCATCTTAATCAAATTATTATTTCACTTCAAAATGGAGGGCTTTTTGGTTTAGGATTTGGCGCTTCTCGCCAAAAATATCTTTTTTTACCCGAAGCCCATACCGATTCAATTTTTGCCATTATTGCTGAAGAACTTGGTTTTTTTGGTGTATTTTTAATTCTTATTTTTTTTCTTATTTTTTCTTACAAGATTTTTCAGTTGATTGAGAGAGCGCCTGATCGTTTGGGCAAACTTTTAGCCTCAGGTATTTTTGCTTTTTTTAATTGGCAGTTTTTTATTAATTTGGCGGGTATTGTCAATTTTTTGCCTTTAACTGGTGTCCCTGTGTCTTTTATCTCTTATGGCGGTTCAAATTTAATAGTTTCTTTTGCTTTTGTTGGGATTTTGTTAAATATTGAAAAAAGAGTTAAAAAAATATGAAACTTCTTATTACTGGTGGTCATCCAGCCCCGGCTTTAGCCTTAATTGACGGTTTAAGACAATATAAAAATATTCAGATTATTTTTGTTGGTAGAAAGTATCCTTTAATCAAAGAAAAAAATTATTCTTTTGAATATCAAGAAATTAAAAAAAGAAGAATTAAGTTTATTGATTTAAAAACAGGTAAGTTGGTTCGTTATTTATCAAAAGATTTTTTTATCAATTTTTTTTTATTAATTCAAGGTTTTTTTACGTCATTAAAAATTTTAATTATTGAAAAGCCAGATTTAGTTTTTTCTTTTGGTGGATATTTGGGTTTTCCAATTGCTTTTTGGGCGTGGATTTTTCAAATTCCGATTATAATTCATGAACAGACAGTTTCTCCCGGATTGGCTAATCGAATCATTGGTTTTTTTGCTAAAAAGGTTTTACTCGCTTTTCCTCAGGCAAAAGAATTTTTTAATCAAAAGAAAACGTTGTTTGTCGGTAATCCTATTCGTTTTTCAGAGATAAAAATATTGAAGAGAAATATTGCTGATCGACCAATAATTTATGTTACCGGTGGCTCTTTAGGATCGCATGTAATTAATACTCATATAGAAAATATTCTTCCATTTTTATTAAAAAAGTATACGATTATTCATCAAGTTGGTAATATCAGTCAATTTAATGACTTTACCCGTTTAAAGGAGAAGTTTAAGAATCCCAATTATCTTTTATTTACTCATATTGATCAAGAAAAACTGAAAGAAATTTATGAAAAAGCCGATTTAGTTATTAGTCGAGCTGGTGCCAATACGCTTTTTGAATTAATAGCTTTTCAAAAGCCAGCGATTTTTATTCCTCTTCCTTTTTCTGCTTCTGATGAACAAAAAAAACATGCGTTTATATTTTATAAAAATGGAGCAGGAGAAATTTTTAATCAAGAAGATGATAGCTTTAAACTTTTAAACTTAATTGATAAAATGATAAATAATCTTAGTTTTTATAAAAAAAATTTAGAGAAATTAAAAGATTTGTATCAAAAAGATGCGACAAAAAAAATTATTTCAGTCATTTTTTCGTTTGTTAAAAAAGATTAGCCCCCTTTTTTTATTTTTTCTTTTTCTTTTTTCCTTTCTTTGTATTTACCATTTTTTTCAAGTTAAGGTAATTGAAATTAAAGGAGAATTTTCTTTAATCGATTTTAAATCAGTTTTAGCCAATAGATTAAAAAATAAAAATTTGCTTTTTCTTTCGGAAAAAGAAGAAGAAAAAAAAATAAAAAATAACTACCCCTATGTAGAAGAAGTTTTTATTAAAAAAAGTTTTCCTGATAAGATTTTTGTCCAGATTAAATTTTATTCACCGATGGCAGTAATTAAAAACAGTCAAGGTTTTTTTATTTTGTCTTCTGATGGGCGAATATTACAGACAGTTAGGGAAAAGAAAGTTCTTTTGCCGACAATTAATTATTATCAATTAATTAATAGTTTGGTATATAAAACTGGCGACTGGTTAGATTTTTACGATTTAAAAGTTAGTTTAAAATTAATTAAAAAAATAGAAGATCTTAATTTAAAAATCAATACTGTTGATATTGAAAATGAAGATATGATATCATTTAATTTAAATGATGATCAAGAGATACTTTTTACCAGCAAAAAAGAAATAGAAAAGCAGTTTTTCCCGATTTCAATAATTTTGCGACAACTAAAAGTTGAAGGAAGAAAATTTAAGCGAATTGATGTTCGTTTTGACAAACCAATAATTAAGTTTTAATATGATATTTATCAATGAAAAAACAATTAATTTGCGGAATTGATATTGGTAGTAGTAAAATAGCTACTTTAGTGGTTATGATTGATGAAGAAGTGAATGAGCTACCGAAAGTGATTGGTTTTTCCTCATCTTCTTCTTCAGGCATAAAGAAAGGATTGGTAGTAGATATTGATAAGGCCACTGAAGCAATTGAGAAAAGTATTGATCGTGCGGAAAAAATGGCTGGTTATAAGATTGAAAAAGCTTTTGTTTCGGTTGGTGGCCCACATATTTCTTCGCTTAATTCTCATGGTTTGGTAGCGATTACCAATCCTAATCAAGAAATTTCAGAGAATGATGTCGAAAGAGTGATTGAGGCGGCGAGGGCGATCTCTTTATCTTCAACACGAGAAATTATTGAAGTTGTTCCTTGTGATTTTATTGTTGATGGTCAAGGCGGGATAAAAAATCCCGTAGAAATGACGGGAGTGAGATTAGAAGTTGATACTCATATTATTACTGCTTCACAAACTAATTTAAAAAATATTGATCACTGTCTTTCTAATTTAGGCGTTGAAAATCAAGGGTATATTTTTTCCGGTTTAGCATCGGCGGAGGCGGTTTTAACCGATACCGAAAAAGAATTGGGTGTTTTATTGGTTGATATTGGTGGAGGTAAGATTGATCTTTGTCTTTATCATGAGGGTTCGTTGATTTATTCTTCTTCGATTCCTATTGGCGGTCGTCATATCACTAATGATATTGCTGTTGGTTTACGAGTTTCTTTAGAATCGGCAGAAAAAATTAAGATTTACTTAAGTAAAAATTTGACCACGCCGTCGACTAAAAAGAAAATGAATGAAATTAATCTAAAAGATTTAGGTTTAGCGGAGAATTTATCTGAAATTTCACTTCCAACTTTGATTAATGAGATTATTACTCCAAGATTAGAGGAAATCTTTAAAATAATTTTTGAAGAAGTTGAAAAAAATGGGTTAACTGAAAAGATGCCGGCGGGATTAGTCATCACCGGTGGTGCTTCACAAACCGCAGGAATAATTGAAATGGCTAAAAAAATAGTTGGTTTACCGGTAAGACTAGGTTTGCCGGGGAAAATTAGCGGTTTAGTAGATGAGATAATGGAGCCGTCATATGCGACTACTGTTGGTTTAATTTTATTAGCGAAAAATAAATTAGTTAGGGGAGAAATTGATTTTAAAAATTTTACTAAAGTTTGGCGAAGTTTTACAGACGGTTTTTCTTTTTCTAAATTAAAAAATTTTTTTAAGCAATTTATTCCTTAAAAATTTATAATTAAAACATGTTAGTTAAACCAAGAGCAGGGCAACAAGCAACGATAAAAGTGATTGGTGTTGGTGGTGGTGGTGGCAATGCCGTTTCTTCAATGATTGCTGATGGTGGGATAAAAGGAGTAGAATTTATCGCTGTTAATACTGACGCCCAGGCATTACTTAATAATAAAGCAGAGATTAAAATTCAGATTGGTGAAAATTTAACCAAAGGCTTAGGTTCTGGAGGAAATCCTGAGATTGGGCGTCAAGCAGCAGAAGAATCAAGAGAAAGATTAAAAGAAGAAATCAGTGGTGTTGATATGGTTTTTATTACTTGTGGCGAGGGTGGCGGAACCGGTACCGGCGCTTCTCCGATCATTGCCGAAATTGCTAAAGAAACAGGCGCATTAACAGTGGCAGTGGTAACAAAACCCTTTGATTTTGAAGGCAGTAAGCGAAAAATTGTTGCTGATGAGGGAATAAGAAATCTTCGGGAAAAGGTTGATACTTTAATTGTTGTTCCGAATCAAAGAGTATTAAGCGTCGTTGATAAAAAAACTCCAATTTTAGAGGCGTTTAAAAAGATTGATTCGGTTTTATATCAAGGCGTAAAAGGAATTGCCGATTTAATTACAACACCCGGTTTAATTAATGTTGATTTTGCTGATGTAAAGTCAATAATGGAAAATTCAGGAACGGCTCTTATGGGTTTGGGAACTGGCAGTGGTGAAAAAAGAACGATGGCAGCGATTAAACAGGCAATTTCTTCACCGCTTTTGGATATTAATATTGATGGTGCTAGAGGTGTATTGCTGAATGTTGTTGGTGGGCCTGATTTAACAATGAGCGAGGTTGATGAGGCAGCGACAGTTATTAAAAATGCAGTAGATCCTGAAGCAGAAATTATTTTTGGGGCAGTGATTGATGATAAGATGATGGATCAAATAAAGATTACCTTAATCGCCACCCGTTTTGATGAGGGGCGAATGCGTTTTTTTCGCTTTAAAAAAGAAGATAAAGCTTCATCTTTAGAAGAAAAATTAGAGGAAAAAGGAAAAGAAGAAGAAACATCGGTGAATTTAGAGGAAGATTTTATTGAAGAAGAGTCTGAGTTTGACATCCCCACTTTCCTTAGGAAAAAATGAGGCTAAACTTTTTAAACCCTTCATTAAAAAACTTATTTTTCAAGTAAAAAATAATCTTGTTGAAATAAACAAAAATTATATTAACCTCACCTTAATACTTGAAACTAATTATTTAAGAGAAATAGGAATCTTAGCTATTTGTTTTCTAATTCTACCCATGATTCGAATTCCATTTATTTCCGGATATATAGAAACACCTTGTTTGGTCAATTGCTCAATTATTCTTTTCGCGTATTTTCCTCTGAATTCAGTATGCATAGGTAAAACAATCTGTAATTTTCCTGTTTGCGCCATTTGATTGATTATTTCTAAAAGAAACTCATCATTTGCGTGTCCGGAGGCATGAAGACCAATAATATCGCTTAGAGTGGGATGATGGATTTGACCACGAGAAAGATCGATGTCGCTTAAATATTGGAGATTGTAAGATTGAGAAAAACGATAATTAGAAATAACGGTTGCTTTACTGGAAGGATCATAAGGCCAATAAGAGGAGTTGATGACAAATCCTTGTATTTTTTCACTTTTTATTAATTGACCACTAAAAAGATTATCTAAAAGAGTATAAGGTGAGGCAATAATAATGAAATCGTTTGGTTGAGAAGTTAACGAAAAAACATCAGAGGCTTGATACTGGTCAATTAGTTGTTTTTCCCAAGGGTCATAATTCATCTTTGGTTGATAATAAACTATAATATCAGTACCAATTTTTGGAATGGGAATTTGTTTTTCTGGTGGAAGATTTTCATTAAGTATTGAAAATTCATGAAGAATTTGGGCAATTGATAAGGGGACAGCCACTTTTCTTCGACCAGCAACTTCAATGATATTATTAAGTCTTTCTAAATGATTGGGGGGAAGTTGAATGATTAAAAAACCAGGCGATAATTCATCAGCGCGTTCGCGATATTTAGCAATATTTTGTTGAACTGTTGTTTCCGTAATTGAAGCAGAAATTTTTTTTTCTTGAATATTAGTTCCTTCAATGATCAATACCTCTGGGCCGATTTCTTTTAAGATTTGAATTGTTTTTTGAGTCAATGGTCCATCACGAAAATCAGTCAGATAAGCGATTTGTTTTAGTGGATTACCATAACTATCGGTAATAGCAATACAAAATCCTAACGTTCCTAAAATACTGTGATTTAAAGGTAAGGCAAGAAGAGAAAAATTTGAAGAGATTTTTTCACAACCGTTACCGGAATAAAAATGAATTGGTCGATGTTCTGTTGGATAAGGATTTTGTGGACCGTTTTCACGAACTCTTCTTATTATATGTTCATCCATCCAGCTGCCCGGTTGATGAAATCGGGTTTGTAAAAAAGCCCAGGTTTCTGGAGACATACCGGCGGCAATATCATATCTTATTGAAAATAAACCACCGAAGTGGTCAGTGTGTCCATGACTGATTAATACCTCTTCGAAAATTCTTTTATCTGAATAATATTTTTTTTCGATGGCTGACAATTTTTTTCTTAATTCTTCTTGTTGTTGTGAAGATAAAAGATTGGGAAAACGTTCCCCAATTAATTCAATTAAAGCTTCTTGTCCTAGACGGTGCGAAACTTCACCAACAATAAATGAATATTGACCATTTAGAACTACATCTATCATCTTAGGCGTAAGTGATTGAATAAGCAAATCAGTTCGATATAAACGTCTAACTTCAGGTAACATCCCGGTTCTTAGAAAAGGATTTAACCCGTGGATAAAAGATGGTTTATTGGCAAGAGTCATTAATGCTTCATCAACATAGGGTAATCCCCAATCAACGATTAAGGCACTACTGATATCAGTTTCATTCGATGGTATTTTAACATCAATGATAAGTTGTGGTCCGCCGACCATTGATTTTGGTTCAAACATTAGGATATTAGCCTCCGTTGGCGTTTCTGTGGGTCGAAAACCATAATCAATTCGCCTTCTTATTGGTTGGGTTGGTTTTTCATCTGTTGGAATAGCACCGGTTTCCATCCATAATTTAATTAAATTATAATCAACTGTCAAAACATTAACAGATGGATTTTTAAGCCAATATCCCAAAAGGCGAGCAAGTTGTCGTGATAGTTTTTTTCTTTCTGTTAAAGGCATTTCATTTGGAACAGCAACTAATCCTATAACGTTTTTATACGCAGTGGTGGAGCTTAAATTTTTAGTAAATCCAGAAATTGTTACGCCAGCGGGATGGGCAAGACCGTTTTCATCACGAGCATAAAATAAAATATCAATACCAGGAACAGCAATACCGCTAGTGCGGAAGCGAACACCCAAATCACTTAATGAACCGTTGGGATTATAAAAAAGAGCATTAATTATTTCTAATAATGATGGAGCGCCCTCAATATTGGGTTTTATTTCTTCAAAAAAACCAAGTTTTTCCCATAAACCTAACTGTCCGGCAATCGCAACAGCAATATTGATAGAATTTGGATCGATTAACATATTGGGATGGCTTTTTTGAAGAAGTTGTGTAAGTTTTCTTTTCAAGGCATTAGCTTGTTTATAAACTCGTTCTTTCACTTTTTTTCTTAATTCATCATTAGGAATTACTTGACCTAATTCTTCTTGAATTTCTTGAGCAATTTTATCAGTATCGGGGATAAAAATGCCAGCGCATTTTAAAGAATCAATGACTGTTTCTTCAATAAATCTGCCCTGATTATCAAAAACTGGCTGACGAACATTTCTTAAATCAATTAAGCGAAGATTTGCTGGATCACCATCGATATTAGGATTAGTGAAATACAATAAAGATAATCTCTCATCATATCTAGGTTCAAGATTATATTGAGATAAAGTATTTTTATTGTCAGTAAGTAATTCGGATAATTTTTTAGACATCACTTCTCTTTCTCCTATTTTTACTTGACCAATTTCATGATTTAATCCTAATCTATTTTCCATAATTTTTGCCCATATTATAATTTTTTTTATAAGATGTTTCAATAATTTGTTGCATAAAATTGTTCAGTAATTTATAATCTTAAAATATGTTTAAGCCAGTGCAAGCTAACCATAATTTTATTGAGATGGAGCATAAGTGGTTGAGGTATTGGTATGAAGAGGGAATTGTTGATAAGTATCTTTATAAAAATGACAAGTCAGATAAGTATTTTTCCTTTCTTGATGGACCAATCACTGCCAACAATCCTATGGGAGTTCATCATGCTTGGGGCCGCACTTATAAAGATCTTTGGCCGAAATTTTTCAATCTTTTAGGTTTCAAACAACGCTTTCAAAATGGTTTTGACTGTCAAGGTCTTTGGGTTGAAGTGGAGGTTGAGAAAGAACTTGGTTTAAAATCAAAAAAAGATATAGAAAACTTAGTTTCTGGTGATCGCTTTGCCTCAATTGCTAAGTTTGTTGATTTATGTAAACAAAGGGTTTACCGCTTTTCTAAAATCCAAACCGAACAATCAAAAAGACTGGGATATTTTGCTGATTGGGAGCATTCTTATTACACGATGAGCGATGAAAATAACTACATGATTTGGACTTTTTTAAAAAAATGTTATGAAAATGGTTGGATTTATAAAGGTCAAGAGTCAGTCCCTTGGT
>Ga0308411_10001539_pt1 | contig 15735 bp, 15 predicted proteins | sample HotsprottomLayer_2_FD_203530 | JGI IMG/M metagenome (GOLD analysis project Ga0308411, IMG submission 203530) | Hot spring phototrophic mat microbial communities from Octopus Spring, Yellowstone National Park, Wyoming, United States -... | ecosystem: Environmental > Aquatic > Thermal springs >...
GACGGCCGCGCGCGCGGCGCCGTCGGCGCTGGAGGGGACGGCCCCGCGGACGCCGGAAGCGTGGCTCGAGGAGATCCGCCGTCTTCGCGCCGAGGGCCGCGAGGACGAGGCCGCCGCCGAGCTCGCGGAGCTCGCGCGGCGCCATCCCGACTTCGCGCTGCCGCCGGACCTCGCGCCGAACCTCGCGCCGAACCTTGCGCGCTAGCCGCGCGCGGCCGCGCGTGCGCGGTGCTGCGCGAGGGCCCAGGCCACGTGCTCCCGCACCAGCGCGGACGCGTCGTCGGCGCGGGCGCGCAGGGCCGCGACCACCGGCGCGGTGCTCGGCGCATTGCCGAGGCCGACCGCGAGGTTGCGCGACCAGCGCTCGTAGCCGATGCGCCGGATCGCGCTGCCGGCGAGCCGCTCCCCGAACTCGGCCTCGGTCCAGGCGAACAGCGCGGCGAGCTCGGCCGCGTCGAGCCCGTTGCGCACCCGGAAATCGGGTTCGCCCGTGATGCGCGCGTACTTGTTCCAGGGGCAGGCGAGCTGGCAGTCGTCGCAACCGTACACCCGGTTGCCGATGAGCGGACGCAACGGCTCGGGAATCGACCCTTTCAGCTCGATCGTGAGGTAGGAGATGCAGCGGCGCGCATCGAGGGAATACGGCGCCACGATCGCGCGCGTCGGGCAGACCTCGAGGCACCGCGAGCAGGTGCCGCAATGCTCGGCCTGCGGCGCGTCGGCGGGCAGCGGCAGGTCGGTGTAGATCTCGCCCACGAAAAAGTACGACCCGGCGTCGCGGCTGATGAGCAGCGTGTGCTTGCCCTGCCACCCGAGGCCGGCGCGCGCGGCGAGCGCGACCTCCATGACCGGCGCGGAATCGACGAACACGCGGTAGCCGAAGCCGCTGGCGTGCGCGCCGATGCGGTCGGCGAGCGCCTGTAGCCGGCCGCGCAGCACCTTGTGGTAGTCGCGACCGAGCGCGTAACGCGCGACGAACGCCTTCTCCCCGTCGGCGAGCACCGCTCCGGCCGCCGTGGAGTCGGGCAGGTAGTCCATGCGGGCGGTGATCACCCGCACGGTCCCGGGCACCAGCTCCGCGGGTCGGGCGCGCCGGGCACCGTGGCGCGCCATGTACGCCATCTCGCCGTGGAACCCGCGCGCGAGCCAGGCGGCGAGCCGCGCCTCGGCCTGGCCGAGGTCGAGGTCGGCGATGCCGACGGCCTGAAAACCGAGCTCGCGCCCCCAGTCCTTGATCTGGCCGGCGAGGGCGCGCAGCCCGTCGGTGGAAGCGGCCTGTACCATCGGCGCGATGGTAGCGCCCTTCACTGTCCACCTCCCCGACGAGGCCGCGACGCGCGCGCTGGGTGCCGAGCTGGCCGCGGTGCTCGTGCCCGGCCTCTCGATCCATCTGTCGGGGGAGCTCGGCAGCGGCAAGACCACGCTCGTGCGCGGCCTGGTCCACGGGCTCGGGTTCACGGGCCGGGTGAGGAGTCCGACATATACCTTGGTTGAACCTTACTCGAGTTCTAGGTTAACCTTGTACCACTTTGATTTATTTAGATTCCGAGATCCGAGGGAATGGGATGAGGCGGGCTTTCGCGAGTGCTTCGGCGGGCCGGCCGTGTGCGTCGTCGAGTGGCCCGAGCGCGCGCTCGACCTGCTGCCGCCGGCCGACCTCCGGATCACGCTCACCGCACCGGCGACCGGCGGCCGCGACGCCGAGATCAGCGCAGGCACCGAGGCGGGACGCCGGTGCCTGACCGCGCTCGAGGCGCTGCGCTCGCGCGGCTGACCGTGCGCCTGGCGGCTGCGGCGGCGCTCGGCGCGCCGTTGGCGGCCCCCGCGCAGGAACCGATCCGGAGCGTGCGGGTCTGGCCCGCCAAGGAGTACACGCGCCTCACGATCGAAACGGCGGCCGAGTTGCGCCACGAGGTCGCCGCGGTGAAGAATCCCGAGCGCGTGGTGATCGACCTGGAGGGCGCCGACCTCGCGACGCTCGCCGAACAGATCGCCGCCAAAGTGCGCGCGGACGATCCTTACCTCGGCGGCTTGCGCGTCGGCCGCTTCAAGCCGAACACGATCCGGCTGGTGCTCGACCTGAAGACCGAGGTGAGCCCCCAGGTGTTCACGCTGCGGCCGGTCGGAGATTACGGCCACCGGCTGGTGGTGGATCTCTACCCGATCGCGGCGCCCGATCCGCTCGCCGCGCTCGTGCAACGCCTCGAGGGGCGCGAGGCTGCGCCCGCGGCCGAACCGCCCGAGCGCGCCCCGCCGCCGGCGGAGCCCGGCGCCCGGGCGGGCAAGCCGGCGCCGGGCCGCCTCTACATCATCGCGATCGACCCCGGCCACGGCGGCGAGGATCCCGGCGCGCTCGGCCGCGGCGGCACCCAAGAAAAGCACGTAACCCTCGCCATCTCGCGCAAGCTCAAGGCGCTGATCGACGCCGAGCCGGGCATGCGCGCGGTGCTGACTCGCGATGGCGACTACTACGTGCCGCTCGCGACCCGGGTCGAAAAGGCGCGGCGGGTGCGCGCCGATCTCTTCGTCTCGGTGCACGCCGACGCCTTCATGCTCCCGCACGCGCGCGGCTCGTCGGTGTTCGCGCTGTCCGAGCGCGGTGCCACCAGCGCGGCGGCGCGCTGGCTCGCCAACCGCGAGAACCAGGCCGACCTGATCGGCGGGGTGAACCTCGACGGCAAGGATCGGTACCTCGCGCAGACGCTGCTCGACCTGTCGCAGACCGCGACGATCAACGACAGCCTGAGGCTCGGGCGCGCGGTGCTCGGCGAGCTCGGCGGGGTGAACACCCTGCACAAGCCGAACGTCGAGCAGGCGGGCTTCGCAGTGCTGAAGGCGCCTGACATCCCGTCGATCCTGGTGGAGACCGCCTTCATCTCCAACCCGGAGGAGGAGCAGCGGCTGCGCAGCGACCGCTACCAGAGCCAAATCGCGCGCGCGATCGTCGACGGCATCAAGCGCCACCTCGCCAAGCACCCGCCGCCACCGCGACCGACCGTCGCCGCCGGGGACGCCGAGGAGCGACTGCGCGGCGGCGCTGCGCGGACGCAGCGCAACTGACCGCTCGCCGTCAGGCGCGGCGCAGCCGCGCGCGCGCGAGCTCCAGCGCGATCGGCGAGACCGAGACGGCGATGATCGCCAGGATGACCACGCTGAGATTGTCCTTCACCACCGGCACGTTGCCGAAGAAATACCCGGCGGTGACGAGCGAGATCACCCACAGCACCGCGCCGGCGACGCTATAGCCGATGAAGCGCGGATAGGACATGGTGCCGACGCCGGCGACGAACGGCGCGAAGGTGCGCACCAGCGGCACGAAGCGGGCGATGATGATCGTGCGGCCGCCGAATCGCTGGTAGTAGGCGTGCGTCTTGTCGAGCGCCGCCCGGTTGAAGAAGCGCGAATTCTCCCAGCGGAACACCTTCGGCCCGAGGTAGCGCCCGACCCAGTAGTTCACGTTGTCGCCGCACAGGGCGGCGACGATCAGCGTGAGCGCGAGCAGCCGCGGGTCCATCCCGGCGGCGGCCCACAGCGCGCCGGCGACGAACAGCAGCGAATCGCCCGGCAGGAACGGCGTCACGACCAGCCCGGTCTCGCAGAACACGATCACGAACAGGAGGACGTAGATCCAGGTGCCGTATTGCTGGAGGAGCGCTGCGAGATGCCGGTCGAGGTTGACGAGCAGGTCCCAGGCGAAGGCGGCGAGTTCCATGCGGAGCGCATCGTATCGCACCGCGGCGCTGCTAGACTCGTCGTATGTCCCGAGACGCGGCAGCCACTCACCCGGCGGTCGAGCGGGTGCGCGCCGCGCTCGCCGCGCGGGGCCTGGTCGCGCAGATCGTCTGCCTGCCGGAGGCGGCGCGGACTGCGCGGGCGGCGGCGGAGGCGATCGGCTGCGCGGTCGCCCAGATCGCCAATTCGCTGGTGTTCCGCGGCGAGCGCTCTGGCGCGGCGTTGCTCGTGCTGACGAGCGGCGCGCACCGCGTCGATCTCGCCCGCGTCGCGCAGCTGGTCGGCGAGCCGATCGCGAAGGCCGACGCGGCGTTCGTGCGCGCGGCGACCGGGTTCGCGATCGGGGGGGTGGCACCGGTCGGCCACCTCCGGCCGCTGCGGGCGCTGGTGGATCGCAACCTGTTCGGTCACGCCGAGATCTGGGCCGCCGCCGGGCACCCCCATACCGTGTTCCGCCTGACCCCGGACGAGCTCGTCGCGCTCACCGGTGGATCGATCGCCGACGTGACCGAGGCGTGATGGCGATCCACCTGCTGCCCGATGCGCTCGTCAGCCAGATCGCCGCCGGCGAGGTGGTCGAGCGACCAGCCTCGGTGGTCAAGGAGCTGCTCGAGAACGCGCTCGACGCGGGCGCGCGCGCGATCGCGGTCGCGCTCGAGCAGGGCGGCGTCAAGCGCATCCGGGTGACCGACGACGGCAGCGGGATCGCACGCGCGGATCTCCCGCTCGCGCTCGCGCGCCACGCGACCAGCAAGATCGCTTCGCTCGGCGACCTCGAGCGCGTGGCGACGCTCGGTTTCCGCGGCGAGGCGCTGGCGAGCATCGCCTCGGTGGCGCGGGTGTCGATCACCTCCCGCACCACCGAGGCGGAGCACGCATGGCGGATCGAGGCCGCGGGCGCTCCGGCCGGCAGCGTCGAGCCGGCCGCGCACCCGCTCGGGACCACGGTCGAGGTGCTCGACCTCTATTTCAACACCCCGGCGCGGCGCAAGTTCCTGAAGACCGAGGCGACCGAGTTCGCGCACTGCGCCGATGCGTTCGCGCGCATCGCCCTGGCCCGGCCGGACCTCGGCCTGACGCTGCGCCACAACGGCCGGGTGAGCGAGCACCTCGCTCCCGGCCCGCTCGCCGGGCGCGTCGCCGCGCTGCTCGGGGAGGAGTTCGGGCGCACCGCGCGCGCGGTGCACGCCGAGGCGCCGGGCCTGCGCCTGACCGGGTTTCTCGGCGACCCGGCGCGGGCGCGCGGCTCACGGGATGCGCAGTACGTCTTCGTCAACCGCCGGTTCGTCCGCGACCGTCTGGTCGCGCACGCGCTGCGCGAGGCCTACGCCGACGTGCTGCACGCGGATCGCCACGCGACCTATGTCCTGTACCTCGACGTGGACCCCGGCGCGGTCGATGTGAACGTGCACCCGGCCAAGACCGAGGTGCGTTTCCGCGACGCGCGCTCGATCCACCAGTTCGTGCGGCATGCCGCCGCGCGCGCGCTCGCGGTCGCCGCCGCCGCGGCGCCGGTGCCGCTGGCGACGGCGAACCCGCCCGGGGACGACCGGTTCGCACCGCGCGCACGGCCGGAGCAGGCCGGGCTGGGCGTCGCCCAGCCGGTGGCCGCCTACCAGGCGATGCTCGCGCCCGCCCCGGTCGCCGCAGCGCCGTCGCCCGAGCGCTCGCCGGACGCGCCGCCGCTCGGCTTCGCCCTCGCCCAGCTCCACGGCATCTACATCCTGGCCCAAAACGAGCGCGGTCTGGTCGTGGTGGACATGCACGCGGCCCACGAGCGAATCCTCTACGAGCAGCTCAAGCAGGCGCTGGACGCCCGATCGCCGGGCGCGCAGCAGCTGTTGGTCCCGGTCACCTTCGACGCCGACCCGATCGAGCTCGCGACGCTGGAAGAGCACCGCGCGGTGCTCGGCGCCCTCGGGCTGGACGCGGCGGCGGCCTCCCCGACCGCGATCGTGGTGCGCAGCGTGCCAGGCGCGCTTGCCGGTGGCGACGTCGCCGCGCTCACCCGCGCGCTGCTCGCGGAGCTGCGGGAGTTCGGCGCGAGCGAGGCGCTCACCCGCCACCGCGACGCCCTGCTCGCCACGATGGCCTGCCACGGGGCGGTGCGCGCGAACCGCGCGCTCACCGTCCCCGAGATGAACGCGCTGCTGCGCCGCATGGAGGACACCGAGCGCGCCGGGCAGTGCAATCACGGCCGGCCGACCTGGTATCAGCTCTCGCTCGCCGAGCTCGACAAGCTGTTCATGCGTGGCCGCTGAGCCCGTCGCCGTCCTGCTCATCGGGCCGACCGCGAGCGGCAAGTCGCGGCTCGCGCTCGAGCTCGCGGCGCGCCGCCCGCTCGAGATCGTGAGCGTGGACTCGGCGCAGGTGTACCGCGGCATGGACATCGGCACCGCCAAACCGACCGCGGCCGAGCGCAACGCGGCGGCGCACCACCTGATCGACATCGTCGATCCGACCGAGCCCTACTCCGCCGCCCGCTTCCGCGCCGATGCGCTGCGGGCGATCGGCGAGATCGCCGCGCGCGGGCGCCTGCCGCTGCTCGTCGGCGGCACGATGCTCTACTTCAAGGCGCTGCTCGAGGGTCTGTCGGAGCTGCCGGGCGCGGATGCGGCGCTGCGCGCGGCGCTCGAGGCCGAGGCGCGTGAACGCGGCTGGCCGGCGCTCCACGCCGAGCTCGCGCGGGTCGATCCGCCGACCGCCGCCCGCCTACAGCCGCGCGACGCGCAGCGCATCCAGCGCGCGCTCGAGGTCTATCGGCTCACCGGCGAGCCGCTGTCGCGGCGGCTCGGCACGGGCGCGGCCCCCGCGCGCGGGCGCTTCGTCACGATCGCGCTCACCCCGGGCGACCGCGGCGTCCTGCACCAGCGCATCGCGGCGCGGCTCGACGCGATGCTCGCCGCCGGGCTGGTCGACGAGCTCGTCGCGCTGCGCGCACGCCACCCGCTCCACCCCGCGCTGCCTTCGATGCGCTGCGTCGGCTATCGGCAGGTGTGGCAGTACCTCGAGGGCGAGCTGCCGCGCGCGGCGCTGCGCGATCGGGCGGTGTTCGCGACCCGGCAGCTCGCCAAGCGGCAGCTGACGTGGCTCAGACAATGGCGCGCCGACGCGTCCTTCGACTGCTTCGAGGACGACCTCGCGGCGAAGTTGGACCGCACTCTCAGCGGCCTGATCGACCGCCGAGGCGGCCACGGCTAGCCGCGCGCCGCGAGCCGCTCGCGCCGGAAGCGATCGAAGGGCATCGCCTTGTGCTTGCCCGAGACGACGAACTCGACGTACAGCAGGAAATCGTCGGCGTCGCGGCTCGGACCGTAGTGGCGCAGGAGCTCCTTGCCGTCCAGCCCAACCACGGTGAAGCTGGGAGTGCCGCGAATCCGCGCCACCTTCTGCGCGTAGTCCTTGCTGCGCATCACGCGCCCGTCGAAGTCGGTGACCTCGGTGTCGCCGTTGAAGTCGATGTGCAACACCCGAAAGTGGCGCCGGAACTCGTCCTGCACCCGCGGCTGGCTGAGAATGGCCTGCTTCATCCGGATGCAAGGCGTGCAGTCCTCCGCCGCGTACATGATGAACAGCCCCAGCTTGCCCTCGCCCCGGGCGAGCTGGAGCTCTTCCCTGAGGTCGCCGAAGCTCGGGTCGAAGAAGTGGGTCTCCGCCGGCCGCGTGGGCCCGGCGGCCAGAGCGATCCCCGCGAGCGCGAGGCCCGCAGCCAGGGCGATCGACCGGAGGAGTGCCATGAGACGGCTCCGTGACGCGACGCCGCGATCTTACGCCTTGACCCGCACCCGCGGGCGGGGGTCGAGCTTGACCTCCCGGACCCGCCGCAGGTGAGCGGCCACCACGTCGAAGACCGGCGGGCCGTCGACCTCCATCATGCTCGCCCAGCCGGTCGCCCGGTATCGCTTGTCGGCCTGCATCGGCTTGCCGCCGATGTGCAGATCGCCGATCCGCTGCCCCATCTTCGCCGCCGGATCGATCGTGTAGCTCACCCCCCCGACGCGGACCATGTCGCCGCCCTGGCGGTAGTAAGGGTCGGGATTGAACAGGTTGTCGGCGACGTCCTCCATGACCGCCTTGATCTCCGCGCCGGTCATCTCGCGCGACCAGGTGTTCGGGTAGGTGAGCGCGGTCTGGGAGAACACCTGCTCGAGCGTGATCGGGTCGCCGGGCAGCACCGACACGCCCCAGCGGAAGCCCGGCGAGAAGGCGACCTCGGCGTCATAGTGCTTGAGCAGCGCGTCGAGGATGATCTCGTCGAAGGTGCCGTTGAAGTTGCCGCGCCGATAGAGGAGGCTGCCGGACACCGCGAGCCGCTCGGCGAGCTTCGACTCGTAGGGCGCGCGCAATCGCCGGATCAGGCCATCCATCTGCGGGTCCGCGGGGATGTGATCGGCGAGCACCGGCAGCAGCTTGTACCGATGGCCCGCGACCCGCCCGCCGCGGATGTCGAGATCGAGCCGCGACAGGAACTTGCCGTGGGCGCCGGAGTTGATCACCAGCGTGTCGCCGACGCGGATCGGCCGCGGCAGGCCGTCGTGGGTGTGGCCGCCCAGGATCACGTCGATGCCGCGCACGCGCGTGGCGAGCTTGAGGTCGACGGCCACGCCGTTGTGCGACAGGAGCACCACCGCGTCCACCTTCTTCGCGGCACGCAACTCGTCCACGTACTTCTGCAGCTGCTCGTCGCGGATGCCGAAGCTCAGGTTCGGCACGAACCGCTGCGGATGCGAAACCGGCGTGTACGGGAACGCCTGGCCGAGGATCCCCAGCCGCACGCCGCCGACCTCGCGGATCACGTACGGATGGAACGCCGGCTCGCCGGGCGGGCCCCACGCGATGTCCATCACGTTCTGCGCGACGAAATCGCCGCGGAAGCTGCCGCGTGCGTCCCTGTCGCCGAACACCTTGCGCACCCGCTCGATGCCGAAAGTGAACTCCCAGTGCGGGCTCAGCACGTCCACGCCGAGCTGGTTGATCGCCTGCACCATGTCCTCGCCGTCGGTCCACAGCGCGGTGGCCGAGCCCTGCAGCGTGTCGCCGCCGTCGAGCAGCAGCGTCCGGCCCGGGCGCTCGGCGCGCACGCGCTTAACCAGCGTCGCGATGTGGGCGTACCCGCCCATCCGGCCGTAGCGGCGCGCGAGCTCGGCGAAGTCGAGGTGAGTCAGCGCGTACGCCTCCGCCGACCCGCGCTCGATCGCGTAGTACTTGAGAAAGGCCTCCCCGGTGAGGTACGGCGGCTGGCCCTTCTCCGGGCCGACGCCGAGCAGCGTGTCGGGCTCGCGGTAGTGGACCGGGAGCAGCGTGGCGTGCGTGTCGGTGGTGTGCAGCAGCGTGACGTTGCCGAGCGGCTCGAAGGCGAGCAGCCGCTCGGGCGCAAGCGCCGCCCAGAGCCGGTCGGGCTCGGCGAAGCCCGCCGCGCCGGCGATGGCGGCGAGCTTCAGGAAGTCGCGCCGAGTGACTTCCACTGGGCCTCCAAGCCCGCCGCCGCTCAGTGCGAGATCCGCGGCACGAGCACCTTGTCGCCGCGTCGCGTCTGCTTGGCGATCAGAAACGTCTCGAGGTCGGCGTACTCCGGCGCATCGCCCGGCAGCATGTTGGTGCGCAGCGGCGTCATGCACCACTGCATGCGAATGCGGATGTCGATCACCCGCTGCCAAGCGGTGCGCCAGTAGGGATGGTTCACCATCGGATCCTGCTCGACGTCGGCGAGGAAGCGCCCGCCGAGGAACTTCCGGCCGCCGCCGCGATCGGTGTGGCAGTTCGCGCACGCCTGCCCACGCTGCCCCACCCGGCGGTTGAACGTCGCCTCGCCGCGCTTGATCGCCGCCTGGACGTTCGGGTCGGCGAGGTCGATCCGGTAGGGCATGCCGTTCGACTGCATGCGGACCAGGATCGACATGGCGAGGTTCTGCTCACCCTGCGAGGGCAGCGCGTGGCCGGTGGTGGCGGGCGCGTGGACCGCGAGAAAGTCCTCGACCGACATCATGCGGCCGTACTCGGGCTTCCACGCCGGATAGCGCGCGCCGACCCCGACCATCGACTTGATCACGCCGAGCGGCCGCTGCGCGTCGGGCGCGCCGATCGGTCCGTGGCAGGTCGCGCAGGACGGACCCTTCGGGCCAGCCTTGCTCCAAAGCGGCACCGCCACGGAGTCGGCGAGCCCCAGTCCCGGGTTCGCCGTGATGTCCAGGGGGTCGCCGTACTCGGGCCGCACCACCGGGCGGGTGCGCGGATCCCACTGCGGATCGTTGGTCACCTTCTCGGGCTGCCCTGGCGGATCGCCCTTCAGCGACTGGAGATACGCCACCACGTCCACGATCTCCTGCGGGGTCCACATGCCCGAGGCGCCGAACGGCGCCATCGGCGTGTCCGGCCCGTACACGACGCGCGGGTCGTAGATGATCTGGTAGAGGACCTGGTCCGGGATGCCGCGCGCCCCGATCGCGCGCAAGTCGGGCCCGACGTTGCCGGCCGGCCAGACGCTCGCGTCCGGAATGACGTGGCAGGCGGTGCACGGCCCTTTCGCGCTCGCCCGGATGAGGGCGTGGCCGCGCTTCGGGTCGCCCTTCAGCCCGGCCGGCATCTCGCCCTTGCGCGGCGGGAAGTACTCGGGCCCGCCGTAGGCGAAGGTCGGCCATTGCTCGAAGTTGTCGGTGCCGAACCCGCCGAAGGGGTAGCGCTCCTGGATCCGCTTGCCGCCCACCTCTTTGATCAAGCCTTGCGACTGCGGAATCGCGTTCGACTTCCACTCCTTCGACGTCACCGTCGTGCCAACGGTCGCGCACGCCGCGACCAAGGCGGTGCTGGAAAGGGCGAGCGCGGCTCGCCTCGCCCCGGAGCTCATCCTCGTCCAGAGCCGCATGAGACTCTCCTCCTGTTGGTTTCGCCCGCGGCACCCTCCCCCGCCGCGGCGCGGTCTGCCCGCGCGCTCGTCTTCAGAACTTGATCTGGGCCTCGCCCGTGTAGGTCTTGCCCATCGTGTCGTAGAAGATCACCTTCACCGTACCCGGCTCGGTGACCTTCACCGGGAACGCGATCAGCGGATTCTGGCTCACCGCCTGCGTGGTCTCGGCCTCGAACACCTTCTTGCCGTTGTAGGTGGCCTCGATGCGGTGGATGTAGTCGTACTGCTTCGGCACCGGCTTGCCGTCCTTGAACTGGAGCGGCTCCATCGGGTGGGTCACCAGGACGCGCACGGTGATCACCTCGCCCGCCTTGGCCTTCTCCGGCACCCGGATGCGCACTTGTCCGACCGACATGGCCTGCCCTCCTCCTCGTATCGGGGCGGGCTCAGCCGCCGCAGCCGCCGACGGTGACCTTCACTTCACGTGCGACCCCGAACAGCGCGCCGTCGTTCATCTCCGCGATCACGCGCACGTCGCTCGTCTCGGCCAGGCGGATGTTGGTCGCGATCGACGCCTTGCCCGCGTCCGGATAGAGCGCGAACTTGGCGTTGAGCGGCCGGCGGTTCTTGTCGGCGATCACATAAATGTTCTTGACGTACTTGTCCGGGCTCATCGGCAGGTCCGCGTCGACCCGGATCGGGACCACCGCACCGTTCTCGGCGATCAGCGGGGCATCGAGCTTCAGCCGGTCGCCTGCGTCCTGGATCGGGCGCCCGCCGAACAACCGTTTCATCGTGTCGGCCACCTTCTCCGATTCCTGGGGCATGCCGAGCGCTTGCGCATGTGCCGCACCAAGCGGCAGCAGCGTGCCAATCGACAGGGCGCCTGCCGCAACGCCCGCCGCGCCCAGCAGCCTGAGCGCGTCGCGGCGGGACCGGCGCGAAGGCGAATAAATGGATTTCATCTCCACACCTCCTCACGGTGAACGCACACGACGCAATCTACCCACTCTCGGCTTCCCCACGCAAGCGAAATTGCTACTATGGACAGCAGTGCCGTGGAACCGCTGGACGGGGGAGAATGTCGGTTGATGCACTGATTCATCGCCTTCATGCGTGCGTGGTCGGTGCCGCGCTGTGCGTTGCGGCATTCGACGCGCCTGCCCGAACGGTCACCGTTGCGCACACCGGCCAGACCCTGGGTGCCGAGCTCGAACTCCCTCGGGGCCGCACCCTCGCCGACGGCGCAATCCTGATGGTCCACGGCACGATGGCGCACCGGGACATGGACACGATGCGCCATCTGCGCCGCCTGCTCCGGGACCGGGGCCACAGCACGCTCTCGATCAACCTCTCGCTCGGGCGCGACCGGCGCGAGGGCATGTTCGACTGCGCCTGGCCGAGCACCCACCGCGCCGAGGACGCGCTCGCCGAGATCGGGGTCTGGCTCGACTGGTTGAGGCGGGAGGGCGCGCGCCGCGTGACCCTGCTCGGTTTCTCGCGCGGCGGCCACCAGGCCGCGTGGTTCGCGGCGCAGCGCCCGCCCGGCGCGCTCGACGCGGTGGTCCTGCTCGCGCCGATCGTGGCGGGCGATCTCGCCGGGCGCTACGCGGCGCGGTTCGGCGCGCCGATCGAGCCGCTGGTCGCGCGGGCCCGGGCGCTGCAGTCGGCGGGCGAAGGCGGCGCCCAGCTGCGCGGCGTGGGCTTCCTCAACTGCGAGCGGACCGACGTCAGCGCGGATGCGTTCCTGTCGTACTACGCGCCGCGACCCGAGAGCGAGCTCGCCGCGACGCTGCCGCGGATCGCGGCCCCGGTGCTCGTCGTCGTGGCCGGGGGCGACGAGATCGTGCGCGACCTGGACCAGCGCATCGCGCCGCTCGCTGACGGCCAACGGGTACGCATGACGGTGATCCCCGGCGCGGACCACTTCTTCCGCGACCTGTACGGCGAGGATGCGGCGGACGCGGTGGACGCGTTCCTGCGCCAGCGCTGAACGAGATCGGCCGCGGACGACGGAGGCGTAGCGCATGGAGTTCGGCATCCACTTCAAGGTCCTGCTGTCGGTGTTCGTGGTCGCGACGGTGATGGGCGCGGTGATGGCGCGCACCGACTTCTGCACCATGGGCGCGGTCTCCGACTGGGTGAACATCGGTGACGCGGGCCGCCTGCGCGCGTGGCTGCTGGCGGTGGCCGTTGCGGCCGGCGGCGTGCTGGTGCTCGAGCTCGCCGGAGTGGTGCGGCTGCCGCCGGACACGATGCCGCCCTACCGCACGCCGCAGTTCGCCTGGCTGCGCTATCTCGTCGGCGGGTTCCTGTTCGGCATCGGGATGACGCTCGGCAGCGGCTGCGGCACCAAGACCCTGGTGCGCATCGGCGGCGGCAACCTGAAATCGCTGCTGGTCGCGATCGCGATCGGCGCGGTCGCCTACGCGATGTTCACGACCAACCTGTTCGAGGTCGCGGTGCTGAGCTGGCTGCGACCGACGATCGTGGACCTCGCCGCGCGCGGCATCCCGGGACAGAACCTCGACGCGTTCGCCCAGGCCCTGCTCGGCATCAGCCCGGGCCTCGCGCGCGCGGCCACCGGCGCGGTGGTGGTGGGCGCGCTGCTCTGGTTCGTGCTCGGCTCGGCGGATTTCCGCGCGAGCCGGGAGCTCGTCGCTGGCGGGGTGGTCGTCGGGCTCGCGGTGGTCGCCGGCTGGTTCATCACCGGCGGTCCGGCCGGCGAGGAGTGGCGCGCCGAGGCGGCGTTCGCCGCCGAGCGGCCGAGCCGCGTCGAGGTGCAGTCGTTCACCTTCGTCTCGCCGATCGGCGACACCGGGCGCTACTTGGCGCAACCCACGCGGCTCAGCCTGCTCAACTTCGGCGTGATGGGGGTATTCGGCGTGATCGCCGGATCGCTGCTGTATGCGCTGGCGAGCCGCACGTTCCGCGTCGAGTGGTTCGCCTCGTTCGGCGACTTCCTGCGCCACCTCGCCGGCGGCCTGCTGATGGGCTTCGGCGGGTTCGTCGCGATGGGCTGCACCATCGGGCAGGGGGTGACCGGGGCATCGACGCTGGCGCTCGGCTCGTTCCTCGCTCTGGCCGCGATGATCGCGGGCGCCGCGGTGACGATGAAGGTCCAGTACGCGCTGCTCGACGACGGCGGGTGACCGGCCGCACGCGCGATTCGCGCCGGTTATCGCCGCATAACGAAGTTCTTGGCCATCCAGCAATCGAGCGTGGTAGCGTCGCCCCCGCGATCGATCGCTCCGGGAGACCGATGTCCGGCCTGGTATCGCCGCACGGCGGCGGCGGCCTGAGACCGCTGCGGCTGGAAGAACCCGCCGCCGAGGCGGAACGCCGCCGCGCCCGCACGCTTCCTTCGCTGCGCGTGTCCTCGCGCGAGAAGGGCGACCTGGTGATGCTCGGCATCGGCGGGTTCACGCCGCTCGAGGGCTTCATGTCGCACGACGACTGGCGCGGGGTCTGCGACGAGATGCGCACGTCGCGCGGTCTGTTCTGGCCGATCCCGATCACGCTCTCGGCGGACGCCGCGACCGCGGACTCGCTCGCCTTGGGTACGGAGATCGCGCTCGCCGACCCGGACGACGGCGCGATCCTCGCGACGATGACGGTCGTGGAGAAGTACCGCATCGACAAGGCGCACGAGTGCCGGACGGTCTTCCGCACCACCGATCCGGCGCACCCCGGGGTCGCGATGGTGATGGCGCAGGGCGAGGTGAATCTTGCCGGGCCGGTGCGGGTGCTGTCCGATGGCGGCTTCGGCGAGCGCTACGGCGCGCTGTTCATGACCCCCGCGCAGACCCGCGCGGCGTTCGTCGAGCTCGGGTGGTCGCGCGTGGCGGCGTTTCAGACGCGCAATCCGATGCACCGCTCGCACGAATACCTCGCCAAGGTGGGGATCGAGGTCTGCGACGGCGTGCTCGTGCACTCGCTGCTCGGCAACCTCAAGCCGGGCGACATTCCCGCGGACGTGCGCACCCGCGCGATCGCGGTGCTGATCGACAACTACTTCCGGCCCGGCACCGTGGTGCAGGCAGGCTATCCGCTCGACATGCGCTACGCCGGCCCGCGCGAGGCGCTGCTGCACGCGCTCTTCCGCCAGAACTACGGCTGCTCGCACCTGATCGTCGGACGCGACCACGCCGGCGTCGGCAGCTACTACGGGCCGTTCGACGCGCACCGGATCTTCGACGAGATCCCGTCCGACGCGCTGCAGACGCGGCCGCTGAAGCTCGACGTGACGTTCTGGTGCTACCGCTGCGGGGGAATGGCCTCCGGGCGCACCTGTCCGCACGGCGACGCCGACCGCCTGCAGGTATCCGGCACCCAGCTTCGCAAGTGGCTCGCCGAGGGCAGCCCGGTGCCGCCGGAGTTCAGCCGGCCCGAGGTGCTCGAGATCCTGCGTCGCTACTACGCCGCCGCGGCGGGCGAGCCCCGCGCGAAGTGACGCCCGCGCCGCGGCGCGGTCAGTCCACGATGTGGTAGACCGGCGCCTTCTCCAGCTCCCACTTGCCGGTCGCCCGGTCGTAGCGGGACAGGGTGAAGCAATGCCAGTTGTCGTCGTCGAGCTTCATGAAGTCGCCGCGGTAGTAGTAGCCCGGCCAGCGCGTCTCCTCGCGGAACAGCGTGTGGCGGGTCACCGCCTCCGAGGCGAGCACGCGGTGGTGCAACTCCCACACCCGCTGCAGCTGGTGCAGGTCCTCCGCGCCCATGCGACTCATGTCCTCCTTGAGCATCTGTAGCAGGTCGAGCCCGCGTTCGAGCAGCTTGCCGTTGGTCATGTAGTTGGTGCTGATCCCGCCGACGTACTCGTCCATCAGTTTCTCGAGGCGCTGCAGGCCCTGGATCGGCAGCAGATAGCTCGGCGAGACGGTTCCGGCGACGATCTCGTTCCGGCCGACGCGGTAGTTCTCGAGCGGCTGGTAGATCAGCCGCTCGAGGTCGCGATACTCCTGCTCGCGCACCTGCGGCGCCGCCCGGCCCTTCTCCAGCACGTACCGCACCGCCGCCTTGGCGGCGATCCGCCCCTCGGTGAACGAGCCCGAGGAGAACTTGTGGGCGGTGCCGCCGATGGTGTCGCCGGCGCCGAACAGGCCGTCGACGGTCATCATGCGGTTGTAGCCCCACTGGTATTCCGCTGGGGCGTAGTCCTC
>Ga0308411_10001542_pt1 | contig 15728 bp, 10 predicted proteins | sample HotsprottomLayer_2_FD_203530 | JGI IMG/M metagenome (GOLD analysis project Ga0308411, IMG submission 203530) | Hot spring phototrophic mat microbial communities from Octopus Spring, Yellowstone National Park, Wyoming, United States -... | ecosystem: Environmental > Aquatic > Thermal springs >...
GCGGGGCGGCTCGAGGGCGGCTCGGTCGACCTCGTCTGGATCAACGGCGAGAACTTCAAGGCGATGAAGGACAACGGCCTCTTGTTCGGGCCGATCACGCCGCTTCTGCCCAACTTCGCCTTGGTCGACACGGCGGGCAAGCCCACCACCCTCGTCGATTTCACCGTACCCACCGACGGGCTCGAGGCCCCTTGGGGAATGGCCCAGTTCGTGCTGATCCACGACACGGCGCGGCTGCCCGAGCCGCCCCGCTCGCTCGCCGCGCTGTTGCGCCGGGCCGCCGCCGCCCCCGGCCGGTTCACCTACCCGGCCCCGCCCGATTTCATCGGCACGACCTTCTTGAAGCACGTGCTCTACGCCACGATCGACGATCCGCGCCGGCTCGAGCGGCCGGCCGACCCGGGAACCTTCGACACCGTGACGGCCGCGACCTTCGCCTGGCTCGATGCGATCCGGCCGCATCTCTGGCGCCAGGGGCGCACCTACCCCGCCAACAAGGAGGCCTTGCACCAGCTGCTCGACGACGGCGAGGTCGATCTCTCGATGGCCTTCAACCCGGCCGAGGCCTCGAGCCTGATCCTCGCGGGCCGGCTGCCGCCCACCGTGCGCACCTTCCTGTTCGAGGGCGGGACGATCGGCAACACCCACTTCCTCGCGATCCCGTTCAATGCCCGGGCCAAGGAGGGGGCGCTCGTGGCGATCGACTTCCTCCTGTCGCCCGAGGCCCAGGCGCGCAAGGCCGACGAGCGAATCTGGGGCGATCCGACGGTGCTCGACCTCGACCGGCTTTCGCCCGCCGACCGCGCCCGCTTCGCGGCGCTCGAGCGCGGGCCCGCGACCCTGCCGCCCGAGGCGCTCCGCCCCGTGCTGCCCGAGCCGCACCCCTCCTGGACCGAGCTTTTGGAGGCGGGCTGGGCGCGCCGCTACGCCCGGGGATGAGGTTCGAGCCGGGCCGGCTCGCGGCCGCCCCCGCGCTCGTCCTCGTCCTGGGCCCGACCGCGGCCGGCCTCGCCGGCACCGTCCTGCCGGCCTTCGGCTGGCTTCCCGCGATCGGCCGCGAGGCGATCTCGCTCGACCCCTGGCGCGAGCTTTGGGCCACTCCGGGGCTCGGCCGGGCGGTCCTGCTCTCGCTCGCGAGCGGGCTCGGCTCGACTCTCCTCGCCCTCGCCCTCGCGCTCGCGATCGCCGCCGTGCTGCACGGCCGGCCGGGCGAGCGACTCTGGCGCGCGCTCCTGCCCGTGCTGCTGGCCGTGCCGCACGCCGCGGCGGCGGTGGGCTTCGCCTTCCTCGTGGCCCCCTCGGGCTTCCTCGTGCGGCTCGTGGCTCCGCTCCTTGGCCTCCAGCGCCCGCCCGACCTCGCCACCGTCCAGGACCCCTGGGCACTCTCGCTGACCCTGGCACTCGCGCTGCGCGAGACGCCTTTCCTCCTCTTCGTGATCCTGGCGGCCGCCGACCGGCCGGGCCTCGACCATCGCCTCGCCGCCGCCCGCTCGCTCGGCCGGTCGCGGGTGGCGGCTTGGCTCGAGGTGGCGCTGCCGGCGCTCTGGCCCTCCTTGCGGTTGCCGGTCGTGGCCGTACTCGCCTACGGGCTCTCGGCCGTCGACATGGCCCTGGTGCTGGGCCCCACCGCCCCGCCGCCGCTCGCCGTGCTCGTGCTGCGCTGGATGATGGACCCGGACCTCGACCGGCGGCTCGTGGGGAGTGCCGCGGCCCTGCTGCTCCTCGGGCTCACGCTCGGGCTCGTGCTGCTCGGCAGGCTCGTCGAGACGGTGCTGCGCCGCCCCTTCCGCGCCCCACCCGCCCTCGTGATCGCCACGACCGCCTGCGGCCGGGCCGCGGCCGGGATCGTGCCGGCCGCCGCGCTCGCCGGGCTCGCCCTCCTCCTCGCCTGGTCGTTCGCCGCGAGCTGGCGATTCCCCGCGCTCCTACCCACGGGCCCCGATCTCGCCGCCTGGCGCGCCGCGCTCCCGCTCCTGGGCGAGGTGACCATCGCCACGGCATTGCTGGGCCTCGCGAGCCTGGCGGTCGCCCTGCCCGCGACGATCGCCGCCCTCGAGGCGCCGGGACGCGGCCGGGCCACGGCCCTGCTCTGGCTGCCGCTCCTCGTGCCCCAGGTCGGCTTCGTCTTCGGCCTGCAGGTGCTGTTCGTCCGGCTCGACCTCGCCGAGCACGCGGCGGGCCTCGTGCTCGCCCATGTCGTGATGGTCCTGCCCTATCTCTGGCTCGTGCTGCGTGGTCCCTGGACGCGGCTCGACGGGCGGCTACGGGCGGCCGCGCGCTGCCTGGGCTCGGGCCCGCTCGGCACGCTCCGGCGGGTGGTCTTACCGGTCCTGCTGCGGCCGATCCTGGCGGCCGCGGCGATCGGCTTCGCCGTGAGCGTGGCGCAATATCTCGTGACGCTCGCCGTGGGCGGCGGGCGCTTCCCCACGCTCGCGACCGAGACCATGGCGCTCGTGGCCGGCGGCGACCGACGGCGGATCGGCGTGGCGGCGGTCCTCCTCGCCCTGTTGCCGCTGGTCGCGACCGCGCTCGCGATCCTCTGGCCGGACCGGCTCGGGCGCCGAGGGCGGGTCGAGCGGGTCAGGGCGGCTCAGTTCTTGGGCAGCGGCGCGAAGAGGTTCTCGATGTCCTCCTCGGTGAAGCTGAGCCCGGCCCCGCCACCGCCGAGCACCCCTTCGTAGAGCGCCTTCTTGCGGCCCTGCAGCTCGACCATCTTCTCCTCGACCGTGCCGGCGGCGATCAGCTTGTAGACGAACACGGTCTTGTTCTGGCCGATGCGGTGGGCGCGGTCGGTGGCCTGGGCCTCGACCGCCGGGTTCCACCAGGGATCGTAATGGATCACCGTGTCGGCCGCGGTGAGCGTCAAGCCGACGCCGCCCGCCTTGAGGCTGATCAGGAAGATCGGCACCTCGCCGTCCTGGAAGCGCTTGACCGGGGTCTCGCGATCGCGGGTGCGGCCGGTGAGCTTGACGAAGGGCAGGCCCTCCCGGGTGAGGCCCTCGTCGATCAGGTCGAGCATCTCGACGAACTGCGAGAAGACGATGATCTTCCGCCCGGTCTCGACCATGTTCGGCAGCATCTCCATCAAGAGCTCGAACTTGGCCGAGGACGGTGGCTCGTCGGTCCACTGACTCTTGAGGAGCCGCGGATCGCAGCAGACCTGGCGGAGCTTCAACAGAGCTTCGAGGATGGCGATGTTCGACTGAGCCAGGCCCCGCGCCTGGATCTCGGCGCGGACCCGCTCGTGCATCGCGAGCCGCACGCTCTCGTAGAGATCGCGCTGCGCCTCGGTGAGCTCGATCTCGCGCAGCATCTCGGTCTTGGGCGGCAGCTCGGTCGCCACCTGCTCCTTGGTCCGGCGCAGCATGAAGGGCTTGACCCGGGCGACCAGGAGCGCTTGCCGCTCGGTGTCGTTCTCCTTCTCGATCCGGTTGCGGAACACCCGGCGGAACACCTCGCGGTCGCCCAACAGGCCGGGCACCAGGAAGTTGAAGACCGACCAGAGCTCGCCCAGGTGGTTCTCGATCGGCGTGCCGGTGAGCGCGAGCCGCTGCTCGGCCTGCAGCTGGACGGCGGTGCGGGCGAGCTTGGTCGTCGGGTTCTTGATCGCCTGGGCCTCGTCGAGGACCACCAAGCGGAAGCGGCGCTGGACGAGCTCGTCGCGGTCACGGATCAGCAAGGCGTAGCTCGTGAGCACGACGTCGTGCGCGTCGATCTGCTCGAACAGCTCCTTGCGGTCGTTGCCGTGCAGGACCAGCAGGGAGAGGTCGGGGGCGAACTTGCGGATCTCGCTCCGCCAGGTCGGGACGAGGCTCGTGGGGGCGACGATCAGCACCGGCCGGTCGAGCCGACCGCATTGCTTCTCCATGAGGATGTGGGCGAGGGTCTGGAGCGTCTTGCCGAGGCCCATGTCGTCGGCGAGCACACCCGAAAGGCCCACGCTCGAGAGGAACTGCAGCCAAGAGAGCCCCTGCTGCTGGTAGGGTCGCAATTGCGCCTTCAAGCCCGCCGGCTGCGGCACCATCGGCACACCGCCGCTCTCGATCAGCCGCTTGGCCATGGCGCGCAATTGCTCGCCACCCTCGAAGCGCAGCTGGCCGGGCGGCAAGGCACCCTCGAGGGCCACGAGCCGGGTCGCCTCGGCGCGGGCGAGGCGGACGGGCTGGCCCTCCTTGATCCGCCCGCCGGCGAACAGCTCGTGCAAAGCATCGAGCACCGCCTTGAGGCGGGAGGCGGGGATCGGCACGAGCCGACCGTCGGGCAGGGCGCCGTAGACGGGATCGTCGCCGAACTTGTCGAGCGAGCCCGTGGCGAGCTCCTCGGGAGCGCGGCGGAACAGGTCGAGCAGGACCGGTAGGAGCGATATCCGCTCCTCGCCCACCCGGATGCCGATGTCGAGGTCGAACCAGTCGATGCCCGTGTCGGTGACCTCGACGCGCCAATCCTCCTCGGCCTGGACGACGCGGTAGGGGTAGTTCTCGGCGAAACTCACCCGCCAACCTTCGGCCTGCAGCCGCGGCAGGTCTTTGTGGTTGAACTCGACCCACCGCATCGAGACGTCCTCGTCCTCCTCGTCCTCCTCGAAGGTGAAGTCCTGACGACAGTTCTCGGGGGCGAATCGGCCGAGCCCGGTCGGGCCGAGCGGTTGCAGGCCGAGGGCGTTGAGCCGCTCGATATATTGCACCTCGGCCACGGCGTCGCGCGGCATGACCAGGAGGCGGTTGTCGACCACGTGGTTGAGCTCGGTGCGACCATCCTGCCAGCCGACCTCGCAGCCGGCATAATCGAAGGTCACCCGGGCCAACGGCAGGTCGACCTCTTCCTCGCGCCGATCCCAGCCGATGCCCCGGCTCACGAGCACGCGCGGGCAATGGAGGTGGATGCACGGCACGGGTGCCACCTGGACCTGCTCGCGCTTGCGGAGCGGCTCGGGCAGCGGCAAGAGCTCGGCCGAGGGCTGCAGCTTCTGCCGAACGAGGGTGGCGACCGTGGCCGGGATCGCCGGCGCGCGCAGGAGCAGGGTGGCGACCCGTTCGGGCACGACGGTCTCGACCCGGCCCACCTCGCGGGTCTTGGTGTCGATGTACCAGGGCTGGCCCAAGGCGACGATCAGCGTCTCCTCGCCGCCGCGGTCGAGCTCGCAGAAGCAGCGCTGCTGGCCCTCCGCGTCGAACCGCCAATAAAAGCGGCCCTTGCGCGGCTCGGCGTAGCGCAACGGCGCGCCTTGGCCGTTGCGCCAGTGGCAGCGGCCGGTCTCCAGGATCCGCCGCAGCGTCTCGCCGTCGGCGGCCGCGCCGAGCCTTCGGGTGTTGCTCGGCACGCCGCCCAACAGCCGGCCGATGACCTGGTCCTCGAGGCCGACGAAGGAGGGCGTCTCCTCGCTCACGAGGTTGGCGATCGCGATCGGCTGCTCGCGGCCGTAAGCGCCGCCCGCGAGCTGGCGGGCGCGCATCGTGACGACCATGATCGGCTGGGCGAGGCCCTGGTCGCGCCAGGCGCGCTGGGCCGGCTCCAAGAGGTAGAGGATGCACTCGCTACCCTCGGCGTGGCCGTTGGTGGCGGGCTGGCGGGCCGCGGCGTTGACCGCACCGATCCAGGCCTCGAGCTCCTGGTCGATCGTGCCCACCACGTCGTCGGGCGAGGGCGCCGCGGTCTTCTCGAGCACGCCCAGGAGCGTGGCGGCGGCGTGCTCGCACTCGGAATAGACGAGGCAGGTGCAGGTCGAGGTGATCTTGATCCGACCGCCGCGGCCGTTGGCGATCTTCACCCGGGTGAGGAACGGCGCACGTCGTTCGCCTTTGATGCGGCCGGTGACCGAGCGCCCGTCGCGCTCGACCTCCACCTCCAGCACGGCACCGTTGGCGACGAGGTCCTCGGCCTTCTTCCAGATCGTCGTCGGGAAGAGTCGTTCCAGATCGGTACGGTTGAACGGCAGCATCGTTTCGAAGGTCGCGCGCGTGACTTTTTGGTTGTTCGGCGACAACGGGCGCCGATCCTGGTGTCTGGCATAACTGCCGATATCCGCCAAGAACTTTCCGCAGACCGGACGCCACCGCCGGCCCCGCGACGTGGCGGTTCGGCGACAGAGATACGGAGGGAGATGCTGCGCGCGAGGCGCGAGCACCTCCCCCTGCGGCAACACGCCGCAGGGCTCGGCCCCGGTTCAACTCGGGAGCGGATGGCCGGGGTCGAGCTCACCCGGCCGGCCGGGAAGCTCGAGCCGGACCCGTCGCGAACTCCCGCGCGCGACCACCCGGCCGCCGCGCAGCACGAGGAGCCGGGCGGCCTGCAGGCGGATCGCCTCGATCGGGTCGGTCGCCTCGAGCAGCACGAGATCGGCGCGACAGCCGGGCTCGAGCCCGTAGCCTTCGAGCCCGAGGATCGCCGCCGGCACGCTCGTGATCGCCTCGTAGGCGGCGCGCATTTGCGCCCGGCTCGTGAGGTGGCCCGCGTGGATCGCCATCTTGGCGACCTCGAGCATGTCGGCCGAGCCCAAGGGGTACCAGGGGTCCATCACGCAGTCGTGGCCGAAGGCGACCGGGATGCCGTGCGCCCACATCTCGGCCACCCGGGCGAGCCCGCGCCGCTTGGGCCAGGCGTCGTGCCGCCCCTGCAACCAGATGTTGATCAAAGGGTTGGGGATCGCCGCGACGCCCGCCTCGGCCATCAGCGGCAGGAGCTTGCTCACGTAATAATTGTCCATGCCGTGCATCGAAGTCAGATGCGAGCCCGCCACCCGGCCCCCGAGCCCGAGCCGGCTGGTCTCGGCCACGAGCGTCTCGATGTGCCGCGAGGCCGGATCGTCGGTCTCGTCGCAATGCAGATCGACCCGCAGCCCGCGCTCGGCGGCGATCGTGCAGAGTTCGACCACCGAGCGGCGGCCGTCCTCCATGGTCCGCTCGTGGTGCGGGATGCCGCCCACCACCTCGACGCCGAGCTCGAGGGCGCGCAGCAGGTTCGCCAAGCCGCGTGGCGCGCGGTAGAGCCCGTCCTGGGGGAAGGCCACGAGCTGGATCGTCAGATAGGGTGCGACCCGGCGCTTGACCTCGAGCAGCGCCGCCACACCCACGAGCCGGTCGTCGGTGACGTCGACGTGGCTCCGGATGGCGCCGATCCCCTGGGCGACCGCGAGGTCGCAATAGGCGAGCGCGCGCTCGACGACATCCTCGTGGGTCAAGGAGGCCCGCAGCTCGCCCCAGATGCGGATGCCCTCGAGCAGCGTGCCGCTCTCGTTGAGCCGCGGCCGGCCGAGCGAGAGCACGGAATCGAGATGGAAATGGGCGTCGACGAAGGGCGGGCTCGCGAGCAGGCCGCCGCCGTCGATCTCCTCCCGGGCGGAGACCGTGATCCCCGGGCGGACCTCGACGATCCGGCCCGCGTGGATCAACAGGTCCTGGCCGGTGCGGCCGTCGGGCAGGGCGACGTTGCGGATCACGAGATCGGGCGTCACGGCGTGTCCTCCCGAAGCGGGACCGGTGGGGGCGGCCCGTTGACCGGTCCCGGGTTCCCCGGCATCACCGGCGCAGGGGCTCGCAGCTCCGGAGCGCGGTGGCAAGATGGCGGCTCGCCGATCGCTCGACGATCCGCTCGCGGCGAGCCAGTGGCACCTGCCGATGATCGGCCTCGGCCGGCCGGCACCCCGCCCGACCGGCCGCGGCGTGGCGATCGCGATCCTCGACGACGGGGTCGACCCGACCCATCCCGACCTCGCCGCCGCCTACGACCGGGCCGACGATCTCGATGTCGGGAGCGGTGCGGAGGACGGCCGGCCGCGATTCGACGGGCCGGACGGCGACAAGCACGGCACGGCAGTGGCCGGGATCGCGGCGGCGCGTGCCGGCAACGGGATCGGCGGGCGCGGCGTGGCACCGGAGGCGACGATCGTCTCGATCCGCATGCCGTTCGGCGAGGTCGAGCGCGGCGAACTGCCGGACCGGCCCGAAGATTATGCCCGGGCCTTCGCGCGGGCCGCCCGCGCCGCCGTCGCCAACAACAGCTGGGGCGAGTCGACCGGCCTCTATTCGATCCACGACCCCGCCTGGCGGCCGATGTTCGACGCGCTCGACACCGCGGTCCGCGACGGCCGCGGCGGGCTCGGCACGGTGTTCGTCTTCGCCGGCGGCAACGAGCGCAAACTGCGGCTCGACGCCAACTATTCGAACCTCACCAATCACCACGGGACGATCACCGTGGCGGCGGTAGACCGGGCAGGCAAGGTCGCGGCCTACAGCTCGCCGGGCGCCTCGCTCTTGGTGGCCGCCCCGGCGGCGAACCTCACGACCGACCGGCCGGGTGCCGAAGGGTACAACGACGGCACCGGCCGCGACCTCGCCGATCCCGACCACACCCGGAGCTTCGGTGGCACCTCGGCCGCGGCCCCGGTCGTGAGCGGCGTCGTGGCGCTCCTGCTCGAGGTGGAGCCGCGGCTCGGCTACCGCGACGTCAAGGAGATCCTCGCCCTCTCGGCGAAGCGGATCGACGCCCCCTCGGGCTACGAGCGCGGCGAGGGCAGCGTTTGGAACGGCGGGGCGGCGGCGATGAGCCGGGACGTGGGCGCCGGGCTCGTCGATGCTGCTGCGGCCCTGCGGATGGCCGAGACCTGGCTCTTGGGCGGCCGACCGGCACAGCACGAGGGGAACCTCGTCCTCCAGTCGGTCGACGGCGCGCGGATCGGGGACGGCTTCCTCGAGCGAGGCTCACCGGTCGAGATCCGCTTCGAGGTCGCAGCCGGCCGGCTCGAGCGGGTGCAGGACGTCGAGCTCGACCTCTCCTTCACCCATGCTCGGCTCGAGGATCTGCGGATCACCTTGACCTCGCCCTCGGGGGTCGAGAGCCTTCTGGCGAACCGGCCGCCGACCGATCCTTCCGGGGAGCTCGGCGTCGTGCTCGGGCCCACTTGGCGGTTCGGCAGCACCCAGCATTGGGGCGAAGAGGAAGCCGGCACCTGGGTCTTGCGCCTCGACGACCTCGCACCCGGGGACACGGGCCGGGTGTTCGGGGCCACGCTCCGGCTGTTCGGCCCGGCACCGACGGCCGACGACCGCTGGGTCTTCACCGACGATCACGCGCGCTTCGCCACGGCTCGCGAGCTGATCGATTCGGGCGGGCTCGACATCCTCGACGCCTCCGCGACGAGCCACGGGGTGAAGATCGACCTGGCACCGGGCGCGCTCTCGAAGATCGCCGGCAAGCCCGTGCGCCTCGGCGCCGAGACGGTGATCGAGACCGCGATCGGCGGCGCCGGCAACGATCGGCTGTTCGGCAACGAGGCGGCGAACACGATCTGGGGCGGCGCCGGCAAGGACCGGCTCGCCGGCCGCGCCGGCGACGACCTGTTGCGGCCCGGCCCGGGTGCCGACCGGGTCGACGGCGGCCCCGGTATCGACACGCTCTGGCTCGCAGGCCCCCGCTCGGCCTACGAGCTCCTGTTCGGCCGCCGCGGGCTCGAGGTCCGCGACCTCTCGGGCGAGGAGGGGATCGACCGGGTGACGGGCGTCGAGCGGGTGCGCTTTTCCGACGGGACCTTCGACCTCGACGCGCTGGTCCTTTCGGGCTGAAGCCTCAGCGGCGGCGCTCGGCGGCGGCGAGCCGGTGCGCGCGCCAGAGGATGAAGAGCCCGGAGCCCACGATCAGCACGGCACCCGCGAGCATCCGGGCGTCCGGAACGTGGCGCCAGAGCAGGTAGCCCGTGAGCATCGCGATCGGCACCGAGACGTAGCGGATCGGCGAGACCACCGAGAGCTCGGCCGTGCGCACGGCGTGGACGAAGCCCTGGTAGCCGGCGGCCAAGAGCACCGCGCAGAGGACGAGGAGGAGGGCCTCGCCCGTGCTCGGGACGGGCCAGCCCCGGGGCAGGCTCGCGAAGCCCGAGAGCGCCACGAGCCCCGCGGTGGCGATCGAGACCGCGGCCGTGGGCACGGCGGTCGGGATCCGGCGGGTGACGAGGTCGCGCACCACGCTCGTGGCGGCCGCGGCGAGCGGCAAGAGGACCGCGGGCGTCCGGGCCCCGGCCGGGGCGGCGGCCAGCGCCACGCCCGCAAAGCCCACGAGCACGGCGGTCCAGCGCCGCCAGCCCACGGGCTCCTGCAGGAACAGCGCCGCCGCGACGGTCAATAGGATCGGGGCGGAGAAGAACAGGACCATCGCATCGGCCAAGGGCAAGGCTGCGATCGAGGCCAAGAAGAGCCAACTCGTCACGGTCTCGGCGGCGGCGCGGGCGAGCACCCAGGGCTCGAGGACGGAACGGAGCCCGAGGCGTCCGGCCTGGGCACGCAGCAAGAGGAGCAGGAGCGGCAGGACGGCGAGGCCGCGCAAGCTCATGATCTGACCGATCGGCAGCCGCTCGGCGAGGAGCTTCACGAAGGTGTCGTTGACGGTGAAGGCGGTCATCGCCCCGGCCATGACGAGCGCGCCTTCGAGGTTGCGTCGAGCCGTGCTCACGAGGCGGCCACGGGTTCGCGGCGGGCGCGGGCGAGCCGCCGCTCGCGCCACCAGATGAACAGGCCCGAGGCCACGATGAGCGCCACGCCGACGGCCGCGGCCGCATCCGGCAGATCGCCGAAGACCAGGAAGCCCCAGAGATAGGAGAGCGGGATCGCCCCGTACTTGAACGGCTGCAGGTACGAGACCTCGGCCGTGCGGGTCGCCTCGACATAGGCCCAAAAGGCGAGGGTCACCGTGACCGCGCCGGCCGTGGCACCGAGGAGGAGCTCCTGCGTGACCGGCTCCCAGGCGACCAACGAGGCCAGAGCGCCGTAGGCGAGGAGGGCGAGCGTGGTGGCGAGCACCACGGCGCGATTGTCGAGCCCGGTCGGCAGGCGGCGGACCAGGAGGTCGCGGCCGGCGATGCAGACCGCGGCCGCGAGCGGCAACAGGGCCTCGGGCCCGTAGCCGCCGCCCCCCGGGCGGATCACGACGAGCACGCCCGCGAAGCCCACGAGGACCGCGGTCCAGCGCCGCCAGCCCACCCGCTCGCCGAGGAGCGGGCCGGCGAGAGCGGTCAACAGGATGGGGGCGGTGAACATGATCGCGACCGCGTCGCCGAGCGGCATGAGCGCGAGCGCGCCGAAGAAGGCGGCGGTGACGCCGATCTCGAATGCCGACCGGCCGAGCAGGACGGGGTGGAGCAAGCCCCGAGGCCAGAGCGGCTCGCCCGGCCGGCGCAACGAGGCCAAAAGGACCAGGCAGGCGAGCGAGCGGAAGAGCACGATCTGGCCCACGGGCCAGCTCTGCGTGAGCCATTTGACGATCGTGTCGCCGAGCGAGAAGAACAGCGAGGAGGCGAGGATCAGCGCCGTCGCGCGCAGGTTCGCGGAGCCGGGCGGAGCGGGCGACATTCGGTTCGGGCCGATCGGGTCCGAGCTCGGGGTGCGGGGGAACCTGCCCGAGGCCGGCGGCGGGCGGAAGCGCGCTGGCGCCGGGCGGCCTTGCGGTGCGAGGGCGATCGGCCTAGCCGTCCGGCCGTCGAGCGCGGGGAGGCGGGATGCGCGGGGATGCGAGGCGGAGCGGCTGGCGGCGACGCGAGGTCGGGGCGGCCCTCGCCCTGCTCGTGGCGGCCACCGGACGGGCGATCGGCGCTGCCGACGAGCGGCTCGAGCGCTGGCGCGCGGAATGGCCGCGGACCGACTTCGGCCGGACGACCGTCCCGCTCGCCGAGATCCGCGACGGCGGCCCGCCCAAGGACGGGATCCCACCGATCGACCGGCCGCTCTTCCTGCCGGTCGCGAGCCCGCCCGGGCTCGACGGCCGGGAACCCGTGATCGGCTTCGGGATCGGCGAGGACCGGCGCGCCTATCCGCTGCGCTACCTGCTCTGGCACGAGATCGTGAACGACGAGGTGGACGGGCTGCCGGTCGCGGTGACTTACTGCCCCTTGTGCAACACCGCGATCGTCTTCGACCGACGGGTCGAGGGCCGCACGCTCGATTTCGGCACGACCGGCAAGCTCCGCCGTTCCGACCTCGTGATGTACGACCGGCAGACCGAGAGCTGGTGGCAGCAATATACGGGCGAGGCGATCGTGGGCGCGATGGCCGGCCGCAAGCTCGCCATGCTACCCGCCCGGCTCGAGAGCTGGGCCGAGTTCCGCGAAAGGGCACCCGAGGGCCGGGTGCTCGTCCCGGAGAACCGCCGGCTGCGCCCCTACGGCCTCACGCCCTATGCGGGCTACGACAGCGGCCGGGTCCCGCTCCTCTACGACGGTCCCCTGCCGGAGGGTGTGCCGCCCTTGGCCCGGGTGGTGGTGGTCGGCGAACGGGCTTGGGCGCTCGACCGGCTACGCGAGCGGGGGCGGATCGAGGTGGACGATCTCGTGCTCTCCTGGCACCCGGGCCAGCTCTCGGTGCTCGATGCGCAGCGGATCACGGCGAGCCGCGAGGTCGGCTCGGTCCGGGTCCAACGGCGCCGTGGTGCGGCGCTCGAGGACGTCGTCCACTTCGTGACCTTCGCCTTCGTCTTCAAGGCGTTCGTCCCGGACGGCCGGATCGAGGGGTGAGCGGGGCCCGCCACGGTCAGCCCGGGCGCGGGCGGAGGTGGGCGTACCAGCGGCGCTCGAGCAGCTTGACCAGGCCCACGATCGCGAAGGTCAAGACCAGATAGAAGAAAGCGGCGGTCAAGAAGGCCTCGTAGGGGCTGTAATAGCGGGAATTGACGATCCGCGCCGCACCGGTGAGGTCGACGATCGTCACCGTGCTCGCGACCGCACTGCCGTGCAGCATGAAGACCATCTCGTTGCCGTAGGCCGGCAGGGCCCGGCGGAAGGCCGAGGGCAGCACGATCCGGCGCAGGACGAGCGCGCGCGACATGCCGAGCGCCCGGGCCGCCTCGATCTCGCCCCGCGGGGTCGCCTGCACCGCGCCGCGGACGATCTCGGCCGTGTACGCTGCGGTATTCAGGGTGAAGGCCAACAGCGCGCAGAACCAAGCTTGCGAGAGCAGCGGCCACAAGACGCTCTCGCGGATCCAGACGAACTGCGCGGCGCCGTAATAGATCATGAAGAGTTGGACCAAGAGCGGCGTGCCGCGGAAGAAATAGGTGTAGGCCCAGACCGGGCCGTTGATGAGCGGGTTGCGGCTGGTCCGGGCGAGGCCGAGCGGCACGGCCAGCACGAGCCCGAGGGCGAGCGAGGCGAAAGTCAGCCAGAGCGTCGTCCAGGTGCCGCGCAGATAGAGCGGCAGATTGTCGAGGACGAGTTCGAGGTCGATCATGCCGGGCGGGCTTCGCCCCGCCGCACCCGCCGCTCGGCGAGCGCCAAGAGCAGGGTCGAGACGGTGGTGAGTGCCAGGAACACCAGGGCGACGGCGAAATAGAAGGTGAAGGGCTGGCGGGTGGCCCCCGCGGCGAGTGCCGCCTTGCGTACCATGTCGTCGAGCCCGATCACCGAAAGGAGCGCGGTCGCCTTCAACAAGACGAGCCAGTTGTTGCCGAAGCCCGGCAGCGCGTGGCGCAGCATCTGCGGCAGGAGGATGCGGCGGAACACCAGGAACGGGCTCATCCCGAAGGCCCGAGCGGCCTCGAGCTGGCCCTTCGGGACCGCGAGGATGGCACCCCGGAACGTCTCGGCCATGTAGGCGCCGTAGACGAAGCCCAGGGTCACGACACCCGCGGTGAACGGCCCCACATCCACATGGTCCCAGCCCGTGCGCGCCACGAGGTCGTTGACCAGCATCTGGCCGCCGAAGAAGACGAGGAGCATGAGGACGAGGTCGGGGACGCCGCGGATCAGCGTCGTGTAGGCCCCGGCGAGCAGCCGCAACGGCAAGGCGGGCGAGAGCTTGGCGAAAGCTCCTGCGAGCCCGAACAGGATCGAGAGGGCGAGGCCGGCCAGCGCCGCCTCGACCGTGAGCACCGCACCCTCGAGGATCGAGGGGCCGTAGCCCTGCAGGTCGAGCACGACGCCCGCGCCGGCCGGTGCGGCTCAGCCCCCGTAGATGTCGAAGTCGAAATACTTCCGGGCGATCTTGTCGTAGGTGCCGTCGGCGCGGATCGCGGCGATCGCGTCGTTCAGGAGCTTCTTGAGGTCTTGGTCCTCCTTGCGGACGGCGATGCCGGCCCCTTCGCCGAACCACCTCTTGTCGCGCAGTTCGGGGCCGACGAACTCGAAGTCCTTGCCCTTCTCGGTCTTCAAGAAGCCGTCGAGCAGGGCTACCGAGTCGGCGAGCAAGAGGTCGAGACGGCCGGCGAGCATGTCCAGGTTGGCCTCGTCCTGCGTGCCGTAGCGGACGATCTCGACGGTATCGCCATAATTGTCTGTCAGGTAGTAGTCGTGGATCGTCGCGCGCTGCACGCCGACCTTCTTACCTTTGAGGCCCTCCTTGGTGATCTCGATCCCGGAACCCTTCTTGCGGACGAAGCGAGCCGGCGTCTGGTAGTATTTGTCGGTGAAGTCGACCCGCCTCTTGCGCTCCTCGGTGATCGACATCGAGGCGACGATCGCGTCGAACTTCTTGGCCAAGAGGGCGGGGATCATCCCGTCCCAATCCTGCAGGACGAGCTCGCACTCGGCGCCGATTTTGGCGCAGAGGGCATAGGCGATGTCGATGTCGAAGCCCTTGAGCTTGCCGTCCGGCCCGACCTCGGAGAAGGGCGGGTAGGCGCCCTCCACGCCGATCCGGACCTTCTTCCACTCCTTGGCCTCGAGCGCGACGGCGCCGAGCCCGACGGCCGCGACCGCGGCGACGACGAAGAGCCTACGGATCATACCTGCCTCCCGCACGGGGCCTTCGCCGCCGAGCAAGCCCACAAGCGGGGTCGTGGTCAAGCGAGGGATCGCCGCCACCGCGGCGCGGGCGGCCTCGGCGGAGGTGGAGCGCCCCGGTCCATGGTTCAGCGCGGATCGACGTCGAAGGCGAAATAGGCCTTGGCGATCTTGGCGTGCTCGCCCTTGGCCTTGATCGCCTGGAGCGCGGCGTCGAGCTTGGCGAGGAGCGCCCGATCGCCCTTCTCGACGACGATCCCGACACCCTGGCCGAACCAGCGCGGCTCGGTGAAGCTCGGCCCGCAATATTCGAACCCGGCGCCGTCCTTCGTCTCCAGGAACCCGCGCTGGAGGGCGAGCGCGTCGGCCAGGACGAGATCGGCCCGCCCGTCTTTCAGCGCCGCGAGCGCCTGCGGCAGCGTCTCGAAGCGGAGGATGCTGGCCTCGCCGCCGAACGTCGTGGTGACGAATTCGTCGTGGGTGGTCGAGCCCTGGACCGCGATCCGCCGCCCGCGGAGCTTGCCCGCGACGGGCTCGACGCCGCTTCCGACCTTGCGCACGAAGCGGGCCGGCGAATGGTAGTATTTCTGGGTGAAATCGGCGGTCTCGCGGCGCTTGTCGGTGATCGACACCGAGGCGACGATCGCATCGACCTCGTTCCACAGCTTGGGCTCGAGCCCGATCACCGCGTCCTGGATGACCGCCCAGGGCTTCTGGACGAGCTCGCAGCGCACCGCGAGCTCGGCGCAGACGGCACGCGCGATGTCGATGTCGAAGCCTTTGAGCCGGCCCTTCGCGTCGACCTCGGAGAAGGGCGGGTAGGCGCCCTCGACCGCGATCCGCAGGACCGGCCCGCTCGGCACCGGTGCCGTGGGCCCTACCGCCGCCTCTCGGATCCGCTCCCGGCGCGGCTTGCCGGGTGCGGTCCTCCCATTCGCTGCCGCAGCGGCAGCCGGCTCGACGCGAGCGGGCTTGCCGGCAGCGGGCTTGGCGGGAGCCGGCTTCGTGGCGGCGGACTTGTTCACGGCCGGCT
>Ga0308411_10001546_pt1 | contig 15720 bp, 12 predicted proteins | sample HotsprottomLayer_2_FD_203530 | JGI IMG/M metagenome (GOLD analysis project Ga0308411, IMG submission 203530) | Hot spring phototrophic mat microbial communities from Octopus Spring, Yellowstone National Park, Wyoming, United States -... | ecosystem: Environmental > Aquatic > Thermal springs >...
ACCGAGATCGAAGCCGTCGAGGATGACGTAGGCGAGGATCGCCAGCCCCATCAGCGCCAGGAAGACGAACGGTAGGTCGAGCGTCATGGCGCAATCGGCGCGATCAGGCGGCCGCGGTGCGCAGGCCCGCGCCGGCCGGGGCGTGCCCGCCGCCGGAAGCGTCCTTCAGCGCGAGCTGCGTGACCACCACCACGTACGAGACGAGCAGCACGGCATAGACCAAGGCGTAGCCGGCGAGCGTGAGCGCGATCGCGCCGGCCGGCACTCGCGATGCCGCTTCGGCGGTGGTCATCACGCCGTAGATCAGCCACGGCTGGCGGCCGACCTCGGTGACGATCCAGCCGGCGAGCGTCGCCACCCAGCCGGAGAAGGTCATCGCGGCGAGCCCGCGCCGGAACCAGCGCGGGGTCTCGCCGCGGCGCCAGAGCAGCCACAGCCCGAGCCAGGCCGCGGCGATCATCAGCAGGCCGATCCCGACCATCACGCGGAAGGCGTAGAACACCGGTGCCACCGGCGGGTGCGCGCCGGCGAATTCGTTCAGCCCCTTGAGCTCGCCGTCGAGCTGGTGGGTGAGGATCAGCGCGGCGCCCTTCGGGATCGCGACCGCGTAGTCGTTGCGGCGCTCGCGCTCGTTCGGCACCGCGAACAGCAGCAGCGGCGCGCCGCGCTCGGTCTCCCAGATGCCCTCGATGGCGGCGATCTTCGCCGGCTGGTGCGCCAGCGTGTTCAGCCCGTGCAGATCGCCGACGTAGGCCTGCGTCGGGCCGAGCACCGCCGCGATGACCAGACCGACCTTGAGCATGCCGCGCGCCGGGGCGTGGGCGCGGTTACGCAGCAACTGGAACGCCGACAGTCCGGCGATCAGGAACGCCACGGTGAGCCCGGAGGCGAGCAGCATGTGCGCGAGCCGGTACGGGAAGCTCGGGTTGAAGACGATCGCGAGCCAGTCGGTGGCGTGCAGCTCGCCGTCGATCACCTCGAAGCCCTGCGGGGTGTGCATCCAGGCGTTCAGGGCGAGGATCCAGAACGCCGAGGCGGTGGTGCCGATCGCGACCAGCAACGCCGACAGGGTATGCAGCCAGACCGGCACGCGGTCGCGGCCGAACAGCATCACGCCGATGAAGGTCGCCTCGAGGAAGAACGCGGTCAGCACCTCGTAGCCGAGCAGCGGGCCGGCGATGTTGCCGGCCTTCTCCATGAACCCGGGCCAGTTGGTGCCGAACTGGAAGCTCATCGTGATCCCGGACACCACCCCGAGCCCGAACGACAGCGCGAACAGCTTCACCCACAGCCGGTAGGCGGCCTCCACCCACGCCTCGCCGGTGCGGTTGGCGCGCAGGCGCAGGTAAACGAGCACCCACGCGAGCGCGATGGTGATCGTCGGGAACAGGATGTGGAACGCGATGTTGAGCGCGAACTGGATGCGCGCCAGCAGGACGGGATCGTCGAGCACGATGCGTTGCCTCTCGGGTATTGATCCGGTTTATCCGAGGCAGCGCGCTCCACCCCTGGCTCGTTCCTCCGAGGGCGCGAACGCCTCGCGTGTAAACGATAGACCGCCCCGCGCGCCGGGCGTTCGCACCGGGCGGCCGGCGCGTGGTTCGCAAACCCCTGACCGCAGTACACTTAATCCCCTCGCGCCGCTCGAGCCACCCGCGCCGAACGATGACCGACCTCTCCGTCAGCCAGCAGCTCACGCCGTACCAGGCGAAACACAAGATCCGCTTCGTCACCGCTGCGAGCCTGTTCGACGGGCACGACGCCTCGATCAACATCATTCGGCGCATCCTGCAGGCGTCGGGCTGCGAGGTGATCCATCTCGGCCACAACCGCTCGGTCGAGGAGGTGGTGACGGCGGCGCTGCAGGAGGACGTGCAGGGCATCGCGGTGAGCTCGTACCAGGGCGGCCACGTCGAGTACTTCAAGTACATGCTAGACCTCCTGCGCGCGCGGGGCGGCGAGAACATCAAGGTCTTCGGCGGCGGCGGCGGGGTCATCGTCCCGGCGGAGATCAAAGCGCTGCACGACTATGGGGTCGCGCGCATCTACTCGCCGGAGGACGGCGCGCGGATGGGCCTGCAGGGCATGATCAACGACATGATCCGGCAGTGCGACGAGGACCTCGCGAAGTACGCGCCGCGGGATCTGCGGGCAGTCCGGGCGGGCGATCACCGGTCGCTCGCCCGCCTGATCACCGCGCTCGAAGCCGGCGTCGTGCCGAAGCTGCGCGACGAACTCGTCCGGGCTGCCGACGCCCTCGCGGTGCCGACCCTAGGCATCACCGGCACCGGGGGCGCGGGCAAGAGCTCGCTCACCGACGAGCTGGTGCAGCGGCTGCGCATCGATCAGGGCGATTCGCTGCGCATCGCGGTGATCGCGGTGGATCCCTCGCGCCGCAAGACCGGCGGGGCGCTGCTCGGCGATCGCATCCGCATGAACGCGATCAACTCGCCGAAGATCTTCATGCGCTCGCTCGCCACGCGCGGCACCGGTACCGAGGTCTCGGCCGCCCTCGGCGACGCGATCGCCGCCTGCAAGCTCGCCGGCTTCGATCTGATCCTGGTGGAGACCTCGGGCATCGGCCAGGGCGACGCGGCGATCGTGCCGCTGGTGGACCTGACGCTGTACGTGATGACCCCCGAGTACGGCGCGGCGAGCCAGCTCGAGAAGATCGACATGCTCGACTTCGCCGACTTCGTGGCGATCAACAAGTTCGACCGCAAGGGTGCAGAGGACGCCTTGCGCGAGGTGCGCAAGCAGTATCAGCGCAACCGGAAGGCGTTCCAGCAGGCCGCCGACGAGATGCCGGTGTTCGGCACGCAGGCGAGCCGGTTCAACGACGACGGCGTGACCGCGCTCTACCAGGCGATCCTGCCGAAGCTCGCCGAGCACGGGCTGAAGCCGAGGCCGGGCCGGCTGCCGAAGCTCTCGATCAAGGCCTCGACCAGCCGCGCGGCGATCGTGCCGCCGGCGCGCGCGCGCTACCTCGCCGAGATCGCCGCGACGGTGCGCGGCTACAAGCGCCACGCGCTCGAGCAGTCGCGCATCGCCCGCGAGCGGCAGGCGCTGGCGATCGCGAGGGAGGCGCTGGCGAGGCACTGCAACGAGGACAACGCGAATCTCGCCGCGCTCGCGCGCGAGCGCGAGGCGAAGCTCGACCCGCGCGCGAAGAAGCTGCTCGACATGTGGCCGGACACCCAGCGTGCGTACTCGGGCGACGAGTACGTGGTGAAGATCCGCGGCAGGGAGATCCGCACCCGGCTGGTGCACGAGAGCCTGTCGGGGACCAAGGTGCGCAAGGTCGTGCTGCCGAAGTACGAGGACCAGGGCGAGCTGCTGCGCTGGCTGCTGCTCGAGAACGTGCCTGGCTCGTTCCCGTTCACCGCCGGCGTGTTCGCGTTCAAGCGCGAGAACGAGGACCCGACCCGGATGTTCGCCGGCGAGGGCGACCCGTTCCGCACCAACCGGCGGTTCAGGCTGCTGTCGAAGGACATGCCGGCCAAGCGGCTGTCCACCGCGTTCGACTCGGTGACGCTGTACGGCTTCGACCCCGACGAGCGGCCCGACATCTACGGCAAGGTGGGCAACTCGGGCGTCTCGATCGCCACGCTCGACGACATGAAGGTGCTCTACTCGGGCTTCGACCTGTGCAGCCCGGACACGTCGGTGTCGATGACGATCAACGGGCCGGCGCCGGCGATCCTGGCGATGTTCTTCAACACCGCGATCGACCAGCAGGTGGACAAGTTCAAGGCCGACAACGGCCGCGACCCGACCGAGGACGAGTACCAGAAGATCAAGGCCTGGACCCTCGAGACGGTGCGCGGCACGGTGCAGGCGGACATCCTCAAGGAGGACCAGGGCCAGAACACCTGCATCTTCTCCACCGAGTTCAGCCTCAAGGTGATGGGCGACATCCAGGAGTACTTCGTCCACCACCGGATCAAGAACTTCTACTCGGTGTCGATCTCCGGCTACCACATCGCCGAGGCCGGCGCGAACCCGATCTCGCAGCTCGCCTTCACGCTCGCCAACGGGTTCACCTTCGTCGAGGCATATCTCGCGCGCGGGATGCACATCGACGACTTCGCGCCGAACCTGAGCTTCTTCTTCAGCTACGGCATGGACCCGGAGTACGCGGTGATCGGCCGCGTCGCACGGCGGATCTGGGCGGTGGCGATGCGCGACCGCTACGGCGCGAGCGAGCGCGGCCAGAAGCTCAAGTTCCACTCGCAGACGAGCGGCCGCAGCCTGCACGCGCAGGAGATCGCGTTCAACGACATCCGCACCACGCTGCAGGCGCTGATCTCGACCTACGACAACACCAACTCGCTGCACACCAACGCCTACGACGAGGCGATCACCACGCCCACCGAGGAGTCGGTGCGCCGCGCGATGGCGATCCAGCTGATCATCAACCGCGAATGGGGGCTCGCAAAGAACGAGAACCCCAACCAGGGCAGTTTCGTCATCGAGGAGCTGACCGATCTGGTCGAGGAGGCGGTGCTCGCGGAGTTCGAGGCGATCAGCGAGCGCGGTGGCGTGCTCGGCGCGATGGAGCTCGGCTACCAGCGCGGCAAGATCCAGGACGAATCGCTCTACTACGAGCACAAGAAGCACGACGGCTCGTACCCGATCATCGGCGTGAACACCTTCCGCAATCCCCACGGCGACCCGGTGCCGGCCGAGATCGCGCTGATCCGCTCGACCGAGGAGGAGAAGCAGAGCCAGCTCAAGCGGCTGCGCGAGTTCCAGGCGCGCCACGAGCGCGAGAGCGGGCCGATGCTGGAGCGCCTGCAGCAGGCGGTGATCGACGGCAGGAACGTCTTCGAGGTGCTGATGGACGCGGTGCGGGTGTGCTCGCTCGGGCAGATCACCCAGGCGCTGTTCGCCGTCGGCGGGCAATACCGGAGGAACATGTAGCGGCGAGCGCCACCCCAGCTTCGGCGCCGACGCCGGTTGCCGGGGGTGGTACCGGCAGGAACTCGACCCCGACTTCACGTGCGGCCGCCCCGCTGCCTCGGCAGGCAACCGCCCGGGGCGCGTGCACCCGCTCTAGAACGTACCTCCCGAACTTACCTCCCGACGAGCTCGTCCCCCGGGCCAGGGTCACCGCGGAACGCGACGATCACCCTCCCTGCGAAGCAGCGGCGCGTCTCGCGATCGCCCCGAGCCCGACCAGTCCCACGAGCATCAGCGCCCAAGTGCCCGGCTCGGGAATGGGGATCTGCACCACCTCGCCACTCAAGCCGGCGGCGCTGTCGGGCGTCAGCCCAAACGCAACGATCACGGACATGAGGGTGTAGGGGCTGCCGGTCAGGACGAGCGAATTGGTCGCTGCGAAAATCGGCGAGCTGCCGGTCGTGCCTTCGGCAACCGAAAACACGTCTCCGACGTCGACGCCCTTGTCCTTGCTGTCGAAGGGCGAGAAGCGGATGTCCTGCGAATCCACCACCTTGCCCGTACCGCTGGTCGGAAAAAGCGTTGCGCCGATCGCGGCCGGATTCGAGCCCGCCGTCAGGCTGTAGCTGACCCGCGCGCTCGCGTCCACCTCGCCGGTCAGCGAGATCGGGAGCGAGAACGCCGCGCTGTAGGTCTTGGGCAACAGCGAGGTGTTGGTCGCGCCGAAGGAGAACAGCACGAAGGGATCGACGTTACCGCTCGCGGAATTGAGCGTCCAGGTCGCGCCCTGCGATTGGAAGGTCTGCGATCCGACCGTGAAGGCACCGGTCTTGGGGTCCACCGAGAACCCCACGCGACCGACCTCGTTGCCGTCTATCTGGAAAACGGCACCGCAGGTGTCCGCATCCCCCGTGCATGCCCGCGCGAGGTCGCCGACCGTCGCGGTGGCGGCCAGCGCCGGCGCTCCCGAGAAGAGGACTGCCGCACCGGCGCCGATCGCCGCCGCACTGAAACGTCCCTTGACCTTGTCGAATGTCATTTTGCACCCCACGCCAAAGCGCATCACAATGCGTGAAGCGTAGTCGCCGTTGATTGCGGCATGAAAGGGGCCCGATGCCTGCCCGAGTAGTCCTTTCGGGCTGCGTCGCGTTTCGGGGCGACGGCACCGAGAAAGAGCCCGCGACGCCGGCCGCGATCAAGGCTCGGACCCGCCGCGACGCGATCGCGCCGCCCGCGCGCGAGGAAGCGCTCGACATGCGGCCGGACACCCAGCACGCGTACTCCGGCGGCGAGTACGTGGTGAAGATCCACGCCCGGGAGATCCGCACCCGGCTGGTCGTCCCTCGGCGCGACCGCCGAGAGCCGCCGACGAGCGCCGCGGCAAAGCCGGGCACCCGGACCGGAGGCCCGTTCAGGCTTCCTATCCGCTCACCATTTGCGGTACGCTGGATGAATGGATGCGGAGACGGCGACGAAGCGTTTGCAGGCGTACTTCGGGTCGCATGCCGAAGGGGTGATCTGCGTCTACCTGTTCGGCAGTGTCGCGCGCGGCACGGCGCATGGTCGGAGCGACCTGGACGTGGCCGTCCTGTTCGAGCGCGACCCGCCGAGTACCCTCGCCGGTTCGTCGATTTCCCTTGCCGGGGAGCTGGAGCGCGCGCTCGGGCGCGAGGTGGACGTGGTGGTACTCAATCGCGCTCCAGTGGACCTCGTGCATCGCGTGCTGCGGGACCGGCGGGTGGTGTTCGACCCCCGGCCTGCCGAGCGCATCCGCTTCGAGGTCCGCGCTCGCAATGCCTATTTCGATCTCAAGCCGATACTGGACCGGTATCGCAAGGCCGCGCCGGCGCCGGCCCATGGTTGACCGCGACCTGGTCCTGAAGAAGCTGGCGTTCATCGAAACGTGCGTGCGCGAGCTGCGCACCCTGGCGCGGCTCGACCTCGTCGCGCAGGACGTGCGCGAGGAGCGCTTCGTCGTGCACACGCTGCAGCTGGCCATTCAGGCAGCGCTCGATGCAGCCTCGCACATCGTCTCCGACCAGCGGCTGGGGGAGCCGGAAACCAACCGTCAGCTGTTCGATCTCCTGCAGCAGGCAGGGTGGCTCTCTGCCTCCCTGACCGGGAGCCTCCGCGACATGGCCGGGTTTCGCAACGTCGTCGTGCACGGTTACGAGACCGTCGATCTCGGGATCGTGCGGGACGTGGTCCAGAACCGTCTCCAGGACCTGCTGGCGTTCGTCGCGTGTGTCAGGGCGCGGGTTCAGGCGGCCTGACCCGCGCGCTGCCGCCGCTGGCGGGAGCGATTGCGGCGGGGATTCTGCTGACGATGGGCCGGAGTGGGCGATGGGTATCGCCTCGGTCGGGAAGGCATCGCGCGACGAACCGATCCAAGCTTGCTGTCAACTACGCTCCGGAATGGCCGATCGTCTTCTGGACGATGAAGCCAAGTTGACCAAGACGACCCACTTCCACCCTTCCGATCTACGCGGCGTCGCGCGCCTCGCCACGCAGGCGACGACGGGTCTGGCGGACCTCGTGGAGGCCGTGCATGACACGATCGCACGGCCGCTCGGCCGGGGCGGGGCGCGCGCTCCGGGCCGGACGGGCGGAATCACGGGGCTCGTCTACAAGAGCGTGCGCGGGGTGACCCGGCTCGTAGGCGGGGGGCTGGATGCGTTGCTCGCCCAGCTCAGGCCGACGCTCGCCGGACGCGTGTCGTCGCCCGAGCGCGAAGCCGTGCTGGCCGCGTTGAACGGCGTGCTGGGCGATTACCTTGCTGCGACCGGCAACCCGCTCGCGATCCCCATGAGGCTGCGGCGCGATGGCCGGCCCCTGGCGCTGGAGACCGCGTCCCTGGCCGCCGCGATCCCCGATGGCGGTGGCAGACTGGCCGTGCTGGCGCACGGCCTCTGCCTGAACGATCTGCAGTGGAATCGCGCGGGGCACGACCACGGCGCCATCCTCGCCCGGGAACTGGGCTACACGCCCCTCTACCTTTATTACAACAGCGGCCTCCACACCTCCACGAATGGCCATGCCCTCGCGGACCTCCTCGAGGTCCTGCTCCGGCAGTGGCCACAGCCGGTCGACGAGCTGGTGATCCTCGCCCACAGCATGGACGGCCTGGTCGCGCGCAGCGCCTGTCACTACGGGGCGGCGGCCGGCCACGCTTGGGTGCGCCGGCTCCGCAAGATCGCCTTCCTCGGGACGCCTCATCATGGCGCGCCGCTCGAGCGCGGCGGCAACTGGGTGGACGTGGTTCTGGGCGCGACGCCGTACGCTGCCCCGTTCGCGCGGCTGGGCAAGATCCGCAGCGCGGGCATCACCGATCTGCGCTACGGCAACGTGCTGGACGAGCACTGGGACGGGCGCGATCGATTCGCGCGCGCGCGCGACACGCGGCGACCGGTGCCGCTGCCGCGCGGGGTGAAGTGTTTTGCCATCGCCGCAACGACCGACAAGAAGAGCGGCGATCTCCGCGATCGTCTGCTGGGCGATGGGCTCGTGCCGGTATCGAGCGCGCTGGGACGTCACGACGACGCTCACCGCGCCCTGTCCTTCCCGAAGTCGCGGCAGTGGATCGCCCATGGCATGGGCCACCTCGACCTGCTCGGCCGGACCGAGGTGTCCGAGCGGATCGTGCGGTGGTTTGCGTGAGCACTGGCCTCGCGCCGCGACGCCTTCAGATCAAGCGGTTTCAGGCGCAGCCCGGTTCGACCTGCCCCACTTCCCGGTGCGGCGGCGGCGGGCGTCGGGCGGCACCGCGAGCACCGATGCGTCCACCTCTCGTGTCGGGGAGGGCGCCCGCTCGAAATCGCCCGATCCTGAAGCGCGGATTTACAGTTCCCCAATCGGACTGAGGATCTGTAAAAACTCCTGCCGATCCGGCGGTACTGGCAACGCGTGTTGCCTCGACTGGGGGCGCGCGGTCTTGTAGCCGTCGGCCGAGCCGCTGCGCCGCGCAGGGCCATCGGTGTGCAGCGACGAGGCCGAAAGGCTACCGCGGGCGCCTCGCCTGGTGCGTGAACGGCAGCATCCGGTGCAGGTACCGGTCGCCGTGTTTGAGGTGATGGCGGATCCCCAGTCCCCAGTGCGCGAGCAGCCCGACTACGAGCAGCGCCGCCGTGATCCCGTGCGTCCACTGCGCGATCACCGACAGCGTCGCGTGCTTGCCGATCCAGTTCGGGAGGTGCCACTGGCCGAAGAAGTGCACGCCGTAGCCGCCGGCCATCACGAACACGTAGCCACTGATCGGCAGCAGGAACATGCACAGGTAGAGCACGGTTTCGATGCGGCCGATCCAGCGCTTCTCGCCGTCGCTCAGATTCGGCGCCCAGTCAGGGAGCGGGGTGGTCTTGCGCCAGATGTAGCGCGCGAGGGCGGCGGCGAGCGCGATCAGCCCGACCGACTTGTGCCAGTTGTAGAGCGTGCCCTGGGTGAACCCGGCGGTGGTGGTCCCCTGCGGCGTGTTGAGCATCATCGCGGCCACCACGAACTGGCTCACGATCAGCACGAAGAGCGTCCAATGGAGCGCCTTGGTGACGAAGCCGTAACGATCGGTGGTGTTCTTCATCGTTCCTTGCGCCTCGATCGGCGACCGGCGTGCAATGGTGCCATCCTCGCCCGGGCCGCAGCCGCCGGCGGCGGTTTCCCGTCCGCGCGTTCGGGGGCACAATGCCCTGCCGCGGTCAGCTCTCCCCGATGCGCCCCCTCGGAATCGATACCCTCGCCGGCAGACCGGGACCGTTCGACGCCTCGCCCACGGCGGTCGCGAACCGCCGTCGCCTGCTCGTCTTCCTCGCCGCGTTCGGGCTGGCGGCGGCGATCGGTCTCGCCTGGACCTTCTTGCGGCCGGAGGAGTTCCGCGCGAGCGCCCGATTGCAGATTACGCCCGGCTCGGCGGCAGCAGTGGCGGGCACCCCTGCGGCCGGCGCGGTGCCCGATCTCGCGAAGCCGTTCCTGTTCGAGGTCGAGGTCCTGACCAGCCACCCGGTGCTCGAGCAGGTGCTCGCGCGCCTGGTCCGCATGGGCTGGGACCGTGCGAGCTTCGGTCCGGAGCCGATCGCCGCGATGCGCAAGTCGATCCAGGCGACACCGGTCGCCGGCAGCGGGGTGGTGGAGATCGCGGCGACCGGCACCCGGCCGCCGCTGCTCGCGGCGATGGTCAACACGCTGATCGAGGTGTACTCCGACCACATCGCCGCGGTGTACCGGGACAGCTCGGCCGAGTCGCTCGCGCGCGCCGACGAAGCGGTGCGCAAGCTCGCGGCGGACGTGGCGGCCAAGCGGCGCGAAGTGGAGGGCTTCCGTCTCGCGCACGACATCGTTTCGCTCGAGCGCGACGAGAACCAGGTTCTTGCGCGCGTACGTGGCCAGGGCGCATCGCTCAACGCCGCGAACGAGAAGCTCGCCGTCGCCGAAGGCCGGCTGCGCTCGCTGCAGGAATCGGCCGCGGCCGGCAAGTCGGTCGTGCGCGCGCGCGACAACCCGACGCTCGCGAGCCTCGAGAGCCGCATCTCGCAGGCGCGCGAAGAGCTGCGCGAGCTGGAGCGCACCTTCACGCCGGACTACCTGGCGCTCGATCCGAAGGTCCGCGGCATGCGCACCCGCCTCGCCGAGCTCGAGGAGCAGCTCAAGGCGCAGCGGGCGGCCAGCGGCGAGGCCGCGCTCGCCGAGGCGCGGGAAGAGGTGGCGGCCGCGCGCGCGGCGGTGCGCAAGCTCGAACAGCAGATGGCGGCCGACCGCCAGGAGGTCGGCCAGTTCACCAGCCGGTTCAACGAGTACCGGGCGCTGCAGGAGGCGCTCGCGGAGCTCGAGGGCGTGCATCGCGAGGCGGTGCAGCGCCGCGCGACGCTGGCGGCAACGGTGCGGGCGCGGGCGCCGTCGCTGCAGGTCCTCGAGCCGGCGGCCATCCCGCGCGAGGCGTGGCGCCCGCTCTACGTGCGCGACGCGGCGATCAGCTTGGCCGCTGCGCTCGCGCTCGCGCTCGTCGCGATGTGGCTGGTCGAGCTGTTCAACCGTCCCGAGCCGCAGCCGTCGGTCCTGATCGCGCAGCCGGTCGTGTCCGGCCTGGTGGTCCCGCCGCCCGATGCGCGGGTGATCGGCCCGAGCGCTCCGCCGCCAGCGCTCGCAGCTCGCCAGCCGGCGATGCTCGAGCAGCGCGCCACCCCGCCGCGCGAGCTCGGGCCGGCCGAGGTGACGGCGCTGCTCGCGGCCGCCGACGAGACGGCGCGGCTCGCGATCGTCCTGCTGCTCTCGGGCGTGACGGCCGAGGAAGCGGCGGCGCTCGAGCGCAGCGACATCGATCTCAAGCGCCGGGTGATCAAGATCCGCGGCGAGTCGCCGCGCGAGATCGCGCTGAGCGACTTCGTCGCTACACGGCTGCCGACCGGGCCGGCGCGTCCCGGCACCAAGGTCCTTCCGGCCGGTCATGGCGGCGAGCTCGCCGCCAATGACCTCGCCGCCGCGATCCTCTGCGCCGCGCACGACGCGAGCATCGAGCGCTCGGCCGACGTCACGCCGGCGTGCCTGCGCCACACCTACATCGCGTTCCTGGTTCGTCAGGGGCTGCGATTCGCCGACCTGACCCGCATCGTGGGCCCGCTCGCGCCCGACGCGCTCGCCGAGTACAGCGAGCTCGCGCCGCCCGGCCCGCGAATCGGCGCCGACGATGCCGATCTCGTGTTCCCGGCGTTGCGCTCGGCCGGCGCGTGACACCGGACCGGTCGGGGCGCCGAAACCCAACGGGCCATCCCCCACCAGGGCGGCCCTGTCACGTGCGCGCCGGGAGCCCTCCCCGGCGGCGCTCATCCCAGCACGGCGACCGCTTCGACCTCCACCATCATGTCCGGGTGCGCGAGCCGGCTCACCTCGACGGTCGTGCTGGTCGGCCAACCCGGTCCGAAGTACTCGTGCCGGATGTCGGTACACGCGAAGAACGCGTCCATGTCGGTGACGTAGGTGTTCGTCTGGACCACGTCCTCCCAGCTCGCGCCGGCTTCCGCGAGCGCCTGGGCGATGTTCTCGCACACCTGGCGGAACTGCGCGCGCATGTCCCCCTTGCCTACTGCGTTGCCGTCCCGGTCCCATGCGAGCTGGCCGGAGACGAAGATCATCCGCTTGCCCTCGACCGACACCGCGTGCGGGAAGATCGACTTGCCGCCGATGACGCGCGAGTGGAGTCTGTCGCTGACGATGTGCTGCTTGCTGGCGCGGGCCATGCTGTTGCTCCGTTCGGTGGCGAAGCCCCGAGCGTAGCGCGGAAGCGCGCGGCCCTGCCGCGCGCGCTCGCCTGTACACTTCGGGGCCGCTAGGAACTCCACCGGACCGCCCGGCACTAACCGCTGATGCCCAGCCGCCTCGTGCTCGCGCTCGTGCTCCTCGGCACGGTGCCCGCTCCGGCCGCCCCGGCGCCTGCGCGCCTGCGGCAATCAGCGCCCGCCGGACGGTCCTGCTCGGCCACCCCCATCGCCGATAGCGTTGCGCTGCGCATCGTTCCGCCGGCGTGCTCGCAGTGGCCAGCGCGGCGCCGTGCACTGCGCCGGTCGCGGGCACGGCCACCGGATTCGCGGCGGCGGGCGACACGGTTTGCTCGGTCGAATACTGATTCCGCCGCCGAGGGGCCGCCGTGATCAAGCTCCGGATGCACGAGAACTCGCTGTTCGCGATCCTGCTGCGCTCGCCGTGGTGGATCAGCATCGCGATCGCCGCTGCGCTGATCGCGGCCGCACGGCTCGTCTTGCCGGATGTGTACGCAGTGTTCGTGGGGCTGCCGTTCGCGGTGATCGGCGGCATCGCGCTGTGGCGGCAGCTCCAGGCACCGAGCGAGGCGCGGGTGGCGAAGACCGTGGAGCGGCTGCGCGCGATGTCGTGGGAGGAGGTCTCGCAGGCGCTCGAAACCGCGTTCCGGCGCGAGGGCTACGCGGTCAAGCGCCTGACCGGTGCGCCGGCCGACTTCGAGCTGACGAAGGGTTGGCGGGTGGTGCTGGTGAGCGGCAAGCGGTGGAAGGTCGCGCGCACCGGGGTCGAGCCGCTGCGCGAGCTCGACGCCGCCCGCCGCGCGCACGAAGCGCACGAGGGCATCTACGTCGCCACCGGCGAAGTGACCGACAAGGCGCGCGCGTTCGCGGCCGCGAACCGGATCCGGCTCGCGCACGGGGCGGAGCTCGCGAAGCTGCTGCGCGGCTGCGTCTGAGCGATGCGCCATTCGCGCGAGCAGCTGGTCCGACGCGCGGAAGAGTTCGCCGCGGCGGGCACGCTCGACGGCAAGGCGCCGCGTCTCGATGGCGTGGTCGCCGTGGCCGAGGGACTGCGTGCGCAGCGGCTGTTCGGCGCCATCGTCGCGCTCGCCGGTAGCGCCGCCTGGCGCGACCTGACGAGCGCCCGGCTCGACCGCATCCTCGGGCAGGCGTTGATCGAGGAGGGACGGTTCGACGAGGCACGGCCGTTGCTCGAATCGATCCGCGACCCGGTCGAGGCGCTCGAGGCCCGCGGGCTTCTCGGCCGCATCGACAAGCAGCGCTACGTGAACGAGGCGAGCGCCAAGGGCGCCGGCGACCCGCAGCGCCTCAGGCGCGCGATCGACGCCTATCTCACGGCCTACGAGGCCGATCGTTCGCGGTCGGCATGGCACGGGATCAATGCGGCGGCGTTGCTCTGCCGCGCGCGGCGCGACGGCGTCGCTCACGCGCGTCTCGATGACGCGACGAAGCTCGCACGCGCGATCCTCCGCGCGGTCGGCGGCGGGTACCAGCCGGGCCGGACCTCGTTCTGGAATCTCACGACCGCGGCCGAGGCGGAGCTGGCGCTCGGTCAGATCGACCGTGCCGAACTCTGGCTGCACCGCTACGCCGCCGCGGACGACGTCGAGCCCTTCGCGCTGGCGAGCACGGTACGGCAGCTCCAGGAGGTGTGGGGCCTGCGCGACGACGGCGCGCCGGGCAATCGGCTCCTCCCGCCGCTCAAGCGCGCGCTGATGCGCAGCGTGCACCAAGCAATCGTCGCGCCGGACGAGGTGGGCACGGCAACCTCCGCGACGCTCGAGAAGGTGTTCGGCGACACCGGGTTCATCAGCCCCGAGAAGCTGAAGCTCGGGCTCAAGCGCTGCGAAGCGGTCGGACGCGTCGAGGAGTTGACCGGCGAGGGATTCGGCACCGGATTTGCGCTTCCCGGCGCCGCGCTCAAGAAGTCGTGGGGCAAGGATTTCGTCTTCGTCACCAACGCGCACGTGCTGAGCCTCACCGATCCGCACGCGTCGCCGCCCGCCAAAGCGCGCGTCACCTTCCACGCTTTGCGCGACGGCAAGGGCAAGCCGTTCTCGAGCCGGTTCGGCGAAATCCTCGCCACTTCCCCTTCCGGTCGGCTCGACTTCACGATCGTGGCGCTCAACAGCCAGCCGAAGGGGATCGAGCCGATTCCGATCGGTGAGGCGCTGCCGCCGCCCGGCTCCGGGCAGCGCCTGTATGCGATCGGCCATCCGCGCGGCGGCAGCCTGATGTTCTCGCTGCAGGACAACCGCCTGCTCGATCACGGCGCGCCGGGCGATCATCGCGTGCACTACCGCACGCCGACCGAGCCGGGTAGCTCCGGCAGCCCGGTGTTCGACGCGAGCTGGGATCTGGTGGCGCTGCACCACGCCGGGTCGGCGACGATGCGCAGGATCCGCGGGGAGGGGACCTATGAAGCGAACGAAGGGATCTGGATCGGGAAGATCCGGCAGGCGCTCCGCTGAGCTCGGCGCGCGCGGCGTGGTTCGCCTGGAGGACATGCGCTGGCTCGCCGGCGAGCCGCCGCCCGAGCGCGCCGCGGCGGTGCTCGAACGCGCGTCGAAGCTGCGCATCCACGCGCCCGACCACTTCAAGGGGCGTAAGGGCTACGACCCGCGCTTCATCGCGGGTTTGCCAGTGCCCTTGCCGCGCAACGTCGGGCGCAAGGGCGACGAGGCGCCGGTGGCTGGCGGCGGCCACGTCCTGCGGTACACCAACTTCTCCACCGTGATGTCGAAGTCGCGGCGCATCCCGCTCTACACCGCGTGCAACATGGACGGGCGGCAGACGAAGAAGGTCAAGCGTGCCGGCGTGGACGTCTGGTTCCTCGACGGCCGCGTCGCGCTCGAGCACCAGGTTGGCGAGGACCTCTACACCGACAACATCCTCGACCGCGGCCACCTGGTGCGCCGCGAAGACCCGGTCTGGGGCCCGGACGCCGAGCTCGCCAACGACGACACGTTCCACTTCACCAACTGCGCGCCGCAGGCCGGCGCGATGAACCAGCGCACCTGGCTCGGCCTCGAGGACTACATCCTGGGGAACACGCGCGTCCACCAGCTGCGGGTGAATGTCTTCACCGGTCCGGTCCTGCGCGACTCCGATCGCCGCTATCGCGGCGTGCTGATCCCGCGGGAGTTCTGGAAGATCGTCGTCGTGCGCACGCCGGAGCGGCCGTCGGCCACCGCGTACGTCGTGAGCCAGGCGAAGGAGTTGACCGACCTCGAGTTCGCCTTCGGCCGCTACAAGACCTACCAGGTGGCGATCAAGGAGATCGAGCAGCTAACGGGTCTCGATTTTGGCAAGCTGTCGCGCTACGACGGTTTCTCGAACGCGGGCGCGCTCGAGTCGGCGCGCCTGCCGCGCGTCGAGCTCGACGACTGGCGCCGGATCCGGATCTGAGGATGAAGATCGTCGAGGTCAGGGTTCACCCGCTGCGCACTCCGCTCGAGCAGCCGTTCGCTTTCTCGCAGGGCTGGGTGAGGCATCGCTCGGCGACGATCGTGGAGATCGTCACCGACGCCGGACTCGTCGGCTGGGGCGAGGCCTTCGC
>Ga0308411_10001553_pt1 | contig 15702 bp, 10 predicted proteins | sample HotsprottomLayer_2_FD_203530 | JGI IMG/M metagenome (GOLD analysis project Ga0308411, IMG submission 203530) | Hot spring phototrophic mat microbial communities from Octopus Spring, Yellowstone National Park, Wyoming, United States -... | ecosystem: Environmental > Aquatic > Thermal springs >...
CTTTGAATTATAGAACCAATTATTCTATTGATAGCCTTATAATGGTTTTGCAAGTGTGGTTTATCTAGATTTTTAGCTCGGTATATAATATCGCCCTCTATGAGACTGATATAATAGCTAATCTCTGGGTCTATGGTATTTACATCTTGACCAGTGTTTGGGTCTTTATATGTTTCTATGATTATGTTATTAAAAAGCCGATCGTTAGCAGCAACATATACTACAAACATGTCTATGAGATCTTTTACAATGGCGGCCTTAATATTAGGGTTATCCATATTGACTAATATGGCTAGTGATAGGTTATACCACTCGCTGGATAGTCGTATAGGTATAGCTAATACGGGTAACACCTTATATATAATCTTTTCAGGCGTGATACTTCCCATATTGATCCTAAGTGCTAAACCTAAATCTATAATCCATCTAAGAGGAGCGTACACATTACCAGAACCAAAATTTTCATAATACTCTCTTATGGTATGGATAGCCTCATCTACTATTATCTTACTTTCTATGTCTCTTGGTAGGCCATCGGAAAGTACAGAAAATCCGCATATAACTTTTAAGTCATCTGGTATATAGCTATTTGCTCGCTTCCATATATTGTAAATTACTCTGTAGGCTAATACGCCGATAGGTACATAAGTCTTATAGTATCTTAACATATCGTTATAACACGATATGACTTTAAAGTTAGAATAAGAAAGTATATTAGGGTCTGCGTGTGTCTGGTCTACAACGTATATTTTAGCGGTCGGATTTATATTTAGTAATTTCGCCGAGAAACCGACTAGTATTATAAGTGTGCCTTCTATATTATCTTCGTTTATTTTTTGTGTTATATCAGTGCTTTTTGATATTATTTTTATGTTAGGTTTTATATTTTTGATATATTTTATAGTTTGTCTGATTGCGAAGCCTGTATATACAGAACCCTGTTGAGCAGGCATGAAAATAACAATACGCTGGTAAGTCATTATGTCGTTGTAAAGTTCGTATATTATATTATTCCAATAATCGCTTTCTAATGATAGCCAGAAGTCAAAGTAAGATGCTTGTATGCCTTGCTGCATTAAGTTTGATAGGTTTTCTAGTTGTTTCTTGGCATTTTGAGCACCTGATGCAAGGGCACGACTTAATTCGGGTGTTTTATAACTATCTAAAACCTGTTGTATTGCACTATTTCTGAATTCTACACCTAAACTGTTAATGTCTGAACTCTTGAACTGTATAATCTTCCAACTGTCATAAACAATTCCTGGTAGTGCACGTGTATAATGTGGTTTTTGACTATACTCCATTGTAATCACAATAAAATATACTAAACACAGCAAAATGTTCAACCGCAAAAGTTGAACATTTTGCTTGAATAATGGGAACTACCTACTTTAGATTTGCTATTATTCGTTATAACTTTATTCCGTTCCTTCTGTACCTTCTGTTTCTCCTGTTTCTTCGATTTCTTCTGCTCCTTCTTCGGTCTCTTCAGACCCTTCCAAAGGTGTAGACATCTCAAAGTCAAAGTCTTCTTCTTCCTCCTCTTCTTTTTGTTCGGAGGCCTTTATCATATCATCCCAATTAAGAAGCGTCTCAGGATTAGTAACAATGAACTGTAATATAGACTTCAAAACATTAACTAACTCCTCTTTATTGATATACTCTTTCTCCGTAATCATGCTAGTGATATTGTCCATGACGTCAGACAAACCGCTTATATGGTTTTGTACTGTTTCCAGTGCAACATTCATAGACGTAAGTTTGTTTATAGTCATTCCGAATATTTGGACTCGGACTAGATCTTCCTGATATGGTATTTTAAGTGTTTCGCATACCATATTAGTCACAAAGTCTGAAATTGACTTTTCAATACTGGTTGTAACGTAGGTAACACGATTGTTGAATCTTTCGCTTTGTCGCATACTTTCCCAGTACGTGATTCTAGCATTGAATGCATCCACTGGCCACCCTATATCGTTTGATATATCTTCAAGAAGCTCCCTCATCTCGCCTCTATACTTGTCTAGCTTCTCAGTAAGCCTACTAGTGTCAAGAGGCTGTAAATTGCTGATATAACTCTTAAAATCTGGCAAAACACGAATACTATAAGTAATCATCTGTAAGATATGTTGTAGGTTGGAGCGCACTCCAACAAGACCACCTATGTCAGCGTATAGGTTAAGTATCTCTTCTATCTGGTCAGCTAATGACTGAACAGTGTATTGAACAGCTGGGTACTCGTGCTGTAATAAGAAAACTAACGGATAAAGCAAATCACGCAAAGTTGTAAGACCTAATATAATGTCCTTTATAACATATTCTCTAAGTTTAGTTCTTGTAAAATAGAACAAAGGAGTAGATGCCCAAAATACAAAAGGTCGTATAAAAATTCTTTCTTCATCGGTCAAAAAACTCTTATTTTTTGAACTATACATTCTAGTAAAGCTTTTTGCTCTTTTGGAATGTTCAAAGTTTTTACTATACTCTTCGTATTGTTCTTGGTTTAGATTAAATAAGTCTGTATAAAGCATTAGGTCAGGAACTCCGATTCTAAGAATACGAGAATCAGTTTTCTTCATAAAAACTATACCTTCATTATATGTGTTTATAAGATAACCTATTTCCTGCATGTTAGTCCCAACAACAGTGATAACACTTACAGGGTCGTAAAGATTATGTAGGTTATAATCTTCGTCAGACCAAAAAGAATACGAACCGTAATATATGATGTCGTTCATGATATTTTTTATAATTCTGATTATATCAACTTTAGCAAACCATTCTTCTATTATTTCTGTGGCCTTTTCTCTGTCGTCTTGATCCTCTATGTTTATAGTATAAGCAGGTTTATTATTGATAGATCTGGAAATGGCATCGGCTAAAAAACGGGTGGCCAAACCTGACACACTAAGCATATACATCTCGCTTAGCATGTCTAGAATAGCATAATACTGCTCTATCGTCTGTTGATTGTATAGTAAGGAAGGATAAGAGGTTGATGGAGAAAAAGCAATAGGCCTCTGAGGCGCACTAAACAATGTGCGTGAATTCAAATAGTATGGCCCCCCACCACCAGTTATAAAACCATAACTACCACCAGAGGAGTTAAGATTGTATAAAGTCTGGAAAAGATAAGAACTAAAAAACCTCGTTAGCGACACATAGTAAATATACTAAAATATGATTAAACGCAATGTAATTTCAGCAAAGCATACCAAATAGACAAACTCGAAGCTTGTTCAAAACTAAGTTGATTGACTAATGGATAAAGGTCATGTAAAATAGTAATCTCAACTTTAAAAATCGCTCCACTTGATAAAGGATAAATTACAAATTAAGAGCACGGCTAGTATCTTACTACCGTATCCAGTATTCTCACTGTACCCACTGCGTACAGCTATCACGTCTTCCTGTAATGGCATATGTGTCGCAAATTTCTTTAGTGATTCAATTGTGGATAAAACAGCGCCGACGCGATTGAAATATCTGTCTCTAATTAAAGGCTTCGCGTATGAACTAAAAATCATATCAGCATGAAAAAGCTTATTACGCATAAAGTCATAAAACTCACTAGACACATGGATAGGCAAATACTTCGGTATTCCACTACTCTTACGACGCTTGTCAGATAAGTATAAAAGTGTATCATTTTTACTAAATGACACATCAGTTGCCGTGATAGGTAAGTCTATTTCAAATCTTTTAATCTTATCTGTTGCTTTTGTAACATCTTTGCTACCAACCTGATCACACAAGTTATTATGTTCTAAGACAATAGCATTTGTTTCATAAGTATTTTTTAGACGATTTTTAAATATTACAACCAAATACATTAAGCCGCTATTAACATCTATAGTGTAGTCTATAATGGTGTCCGACTTGTAGGCATGTTTCTTAGAGTAATAGGACGCAATTTGATATATATGGATAAAGTAATAATAGCCATCTATTAATTTGTTCCTGTTGTTTATCAATTTATTTAGGTCTATAACCAATAAGCTTGTCAGGTTAAAGCCTCTCCATTTATCATTAGTATCATAAAAAGTAATATCTTCAAAGGCCTCGATACCGATTGGGAGAATTACTTTCCTACATTTCTTTAAGTAGTAAAATCCATAAATACCACCGTGTGATTTTCCAGAAGTGAAATAGAAGTCCGACACAATCTTACGCTCAGTGTCATATATAATTACATGCCAATTCAAATAGCTAGAACTACTTTGTTCAGCTGCGTGAATTACAAATACAAATTCATCAGCAATATATACTTGAAAATCTCTTTTTTTGTAAGTACTACTTGACATAAGAGCTGCTCCTATGTCGGCTTTCAAATCTTTAGGTTTTATAGATATCCCTTCAATTCTATTGTAAAAATATATATTGGCTTTTTTGTAGAATATAACCCTCTCGCCTTCATTATGTATTTGGTAGATGACATTATAATCTCTGACAGTTGCCTGGATGGGTTCAAATTTTTTTTCTATATAGTGAACTTTAGGAACAATTGCCTTAACAAATTTTGATATCCTAACAGGAACTTTTTCATAAGTAAAAAGCATGATATAAATATACTACAAGTACTCAATATTTTAATTAAACTTTTCGCTTTGTTGTATGACGATTACATCCATCTACAAGAGCATTCCTTATAAGCCTTATTTTGGTTGTCCCACCCTACTAGACTTGGCTCTTGCTCACTCAAAAAAATCGCTCTAAAGTTACACGATTGACCATAAACTACACATGATACAACTTCAAAAATGCCATAGTGACATAAATCATAAGGTCGTAAATGCTATCATTGATACTACATATTACTCTTTCAACATATGTATCATCTTTGTTTTTGTCAATACTATTAATTAAATTCTTGATCCTTATAGCTTTTATATGTGTCATAGAAGAGATGTCGGATATTGACAGTCTATCGTATATCATATCTGCACTATTGTAAGCGTAATGCCTATGATGCATAATTTTATGAATATGATTTAGTATCTGGTCTATATTCCTGTAATCAGTGCTGTTAATTACACTGTGTATATAGAGGGTGTAGGTTATAATGTCTATCAATGTATTTTCATTTACATTACCTTTTAGGCTATCACCAAAAAATTTAGCAGTGTTCATAATCAACTTTGAAGGTAAACTATATATTAGTACTTTAACATCGCCGTCTCCAATTTCACCATACAAATCACTCTTAGCATTGGAAAGCGATATAGCCTTATGAAGCAAATCAGTCAGAGCAGCTTTCATCTTATAAGCGATAAGATTCGTACGGTCATTCATAGCCGATACCTTAGTAAAATCTGATTGACTTCTGTCTACTTCCATATCATCATAATGGTACATAGAAATTGCAAGCATCGAAAATACTGAACTCAGAAGCAGGAAGCTCAAATTTGTTTGGTAAGTTTCTATAACTTTGCACCTGATGACCGAAGTACGAGTATCCGAGGTGCTGCTACGAAATCTAGACAAAGAGATTGTACTCCTAGCCTACGACTACGACAAAGACGAAGTCAGATACATAGGGGATAAGATAAAGCTATGGAGCTTTATTGTAACGATGTACATTTTAAATAGAAACATTAATACCGAAAAAATGAATGAAAAGTTGGAAAACATAATAATACAACCTAAAATACTTGTTATATTTTCCAAGTCATTAAAAAAGATTTTTTATCTTTGGTTCAAAGATTATGATTTACACTGCAGACTTATTATAAAATTATATCCTGAGATATACAATCCCGAAAGACTTTTAAAGCTTTACAGAGGTCAATTATTTGAAGCTGGAGAGAAATCACAATAACTTGTTTTGCTCTGCACAAGCAGATACTTTGTAATCTAAGTTTTCCACAAACTTCTTTTCTTGACTAATCACAAAAAGTAGTTCTTCATTTTGGAGGTGTGATACTTTTCCTACTTTTTCACCTCTAGGATTGTAAACACCAATTTGAGCACCCACATACCTTTTATGTGGGCGGCGCAAGACTGTTACGTAACCCTTCTCCCGAGCAATTTCTAAAAGATCAGCTTCGGTATGAAAACCTTCATTACTAAAGGAGAGTAGGATTACCTTGGCTTTGGCATTATGGATGACGTTGCGGAGTGCTTCCTTTGCGTTTTTACGAGAGTTAAAGGCACTTTTACGGGTTTGCACGTCAGAACGTTTTTGGGCAACTCCGTAACAAGTAGGGGCATCAAAAAGGACTAAGGTCTCCCAGATATGATAGTTCGCCAAGTACGAATGCTGATTATAAGGCGGGTCTAGATATAATAAGTCTACGGGGTACGCTTTTATTATGTCTATGGCGTCGCCTAGTAGTGCTGTGCCTTCGCCTGGCAAAAGAGGCGGATACTCTAAGCGTAAAGTGTTGTAAGAACGAGGTGCCCACTCCTTTAAGAATGCCATTTGGATGCCTGTCGTGGAATCTACCTTATCCGCCGCTAACATAAGGCTTGTTAACAAAACCGCACGAAGCCTTTCATCCCCTTCTGAAATAACATCTATTTCTTTGCGAATTCGTTCTATGCGTGCAGCATTGAATGGCTGAAAAAAGCGTGTGTTGTGCGCGTAGGTTTCTGTGAACCAGCCTTCTTCACCCGGAAGTTCATTGAGATAATTTAAGAGGGGATTGATACGTTCAGGTTTATAAATTCTAGCATCGGCTTCAACAAGTGCTTTGGCTAAAATATAAGCATAATTAGCGTAATCACTTGCGATAACACGAAAACCTTTTGATTTGAGGGCATGAGCCACACGAGCACTGCCTGAGAAAGGATCCAAAACATTCATCATCGGTTCTACTTTTACGAGTTGCTCAACTACTTGTAAAATCCAAGGCAGGAGAACACGCTTTGAACCGAGATACTTGAGCATGGACTACTCAATGTTTTACGTCTGAGATTCCTGATTCATCGAAATAAGTGGTACTCAATGGCTACCTGAAAGCCATAGTACGACCAAACAGGAATCTCAGATGCAACAGCTTGAGCAGTCCGAGTATATTTACACATGATTTTTAATGTTCAAAATAAATTACCTAATATAAGATTAGCACCATATCGTAAGCATACAGACTACATATCAGAATTTTATTTTGACCACAAAAGTGCCATTATTCTCGGATACAACATTATGCCTGCATATAATAAACTTATCGCTGTATTTAAAAACACTATAGTCGTAATAAAGAGTCAAAACAAAAAATATCTAAAGTTGATGTTCGGCATGCTATACAATCGTACTATAAACCTCTATAAGGATATAGTAAGTAGCAAAATACATGTTAAGATACACAATATATTAGAGCAGTTATACGATACCAATGAAGAGTTCAAGGATGAAGAAACTCACATTACTATATCAGATAAGGGAATAATCGCGTATTTAGTAAAAGAAACGCAAATTTTATGTTACAAATACACAAAATACTGGCGCAAGGACAAGACAATTAATTTATTAGGTGAAAATGAAAAACTGGAAGAGGAAGATCACGGGAAGTTTATAAATGACAGATATTACGTTTTTTACAAGCAATTCCTAGAAGACGCAGAAATTGATGAAGATTATGAAAACGAAGAATACGAAGATGAAGATTATGAAGATGAACTTGAACACAAAGAGGAAACCGATGTAGTTAAGATATATGATATACATACAGGAAGTCTTATACATAAGGCAATTACATGTTCGCAGTTGCAAGACGGGTACTATAGGCCATTTGAACTCGTAAGCGTAGACTATCCAATTCCATTTTTTATGAACGACAAAATAGTATTAAGGCCTGTTGCACTTGTACTCGATAATTGCGGTATCTCGAACGTCATTATTAAATCAGAAAATGGTAATAAGACCATAAGAACATATCCATTAGAACATGTACAGTCTGTAATAGCATTCTTCTATTCAGATAATAGTGCTATTGCCTTGACCGAATCATCTATTTTTCTATACGAAACACACAATGATTCAATAAGTGTGAAAACTATAAATATATCACACAAAATAGATGTTAAGAAATGTTTATACTATAAATATCAAAACTTTCTTGTTATACACGATGGCAAAAAACAATTTATAGCCATCTACTATTGTGCTGCTAAATCCAAATATTACTACGAAGTTATTCACTTCGAGAAACACACATTAGAAAAATCCGTTGTGGTAGGATATATTATAAGTACTCAAAACCCATCGGATTGTATAGGATTAATACTGTATTCCTTAAAAGTAAATTTATCTATAATAGTATATGACAGCAATAGTGATAAAATTAAGTACAAGCAGACGAAATACAATATTACAACACTATATAAAAAAAGCAAGATAAGTCTGTTGAAAGTAATGATTACGAGATTGATTAAAAATAATTATACTTTGAAACTATTAGACGAAGTTAGTTTTTTGAAGCAGTTCAATGGCATATATAAAAACAAAGAAGATGCTGATCTTAATGTAATCGTTAGTGATAAAGTCAGCGCATTTATGAATTATTATTCATCTCCCATACAGTTGCAGATTCAGCAATATTACAGCTTTGAAAACCTAGATTCAGATTCACGAAGCTGGGAGAAGCAAATAGAGGATTGTAATTGTATTTATGAACAACCCTGCCTAGTCAAATTAATTGATCTATAAGATTATTTTTGACATGATTGTCCTTTTATACCGTACAATGGGTAAAAATACTATACTTCATTTTTGCCGTCATTAATTGATTTTACCATTTCCATTCCCAGCCATGCGTCAAACTGCTTCTTCAAAAATGTTTTAGCGTCTTTACATATGAAGTACTCTACTGGCTTTTTATGCCTTTCGTATTTGCGAACCGCTTTTACAAAAGTTTTTGCGTCAAAGCACGGTGAACTAGCATTAACGCACCTTATTTTTTCACAAACACCGTTCAAAAACTCACTCATCTTGTTTTGATTTGAAATCTCTGAACGCCACACAAAAGGATTGACACTTGTGTAACTGTCAGACTTTACATGCACAAGGTACTTGACCAAAAAATGATAGTTTTCATCCTTCATTCCAACAAATTCGTACAAAAGTTCTCTTTTTTCATCGTTCTTCTTATACTCTAACGTAGATGTGTCAAAGAAGAATTTATACCCATCAATTTCTATATACATTGACTTAAATAGGTAATCAGATTTAACGTAAATGAAATCTTTTGACTTCCACAACAGTTGTGTATCTAGATTGGGATTTTGGATAGATTCGTTGGTAAATAGTTGTTTAGGTATTGCCAAGAAACCGAGAGATGTATCATCATGGGACAAAAAGTTTGAGAAAAATTCGTATAACTTGTATAGTAATGCTATTTTCAGCTTTTCGGCCTCTGATGGGTCTGATGTCAGCTTTGCCACTTCCTCATCTAACGTTTTGAGCAATGCAGGGACAATAATGTTTTTAGCGAATTCTACTTTTGCTCTGTGTACTTTTGCCCATCCCGTGTTAGGATTAGCAAAATACTCACTCGCATCCTTAGTCAAAAGCTGGATGAGTGGGTGTTCCACGATGCTCATAGGACAACTTACTAGATCGAAGCGCAATGCAAAAACTGATTGCTCAATCTCAGCCTACTTATCTCTAATTCCGTTTTTGTTCCCGCAAGGCAAACAGATCTTCGTTTCGTATATTTCCATGTGATTTTATACTTCGGTAGTTCAACATCAATAAAATGCAAGCCTGCTAAGTTTATTAGAATTCCGAAAGCTCATACAATTGAAGTAAAAAGTAACGAGGTTGCCGACCTATTTTTCTGTAAAGATAATGATCACAAAAATATATTTTATGTGAAAGGAAATACTGTTAACTTCATCAGAATGCATCATAAAGAATATCGTTATAAAGCTAAAATCATAGAACTTTTTGACTACAAAACATGGAAATGCAATTTAATAAGTATAGATCGCAAAAAATATAACTTAATAAGGCCAACTACTAGCCCAGAAATGTTCGTCAAATCACCCAGTGGTGATCTTTATTGTATAGTTGATTATACTTACTATTTCGAAGACGGCGAAAGTGATAAGGACTATGATAAGAGATACGATAAAGAAGATAACAACAACTATAGAGTATTTGCTATACATAATCTAACAAAAGATAAGGCGTTACTTAGTTACGTAGAAAAAGATGGCAGCTGGGTAAGAGAGAAAGACGGTATAGCATTATTCCCGTACTTTTTCGCTACAAATCCTTTATATAACTCGTTCATTGTAGTAATGAATATAAATGTGCACAATGCACTTTATAGTAGCAGTATATACTTAGTAAACCTTATAGAAGATACTGTTGAGGAAATTCCATTTGATATAGAAGGTTATATAAAATCTCGCATTGAAGATTTGATGTATGAAAGTTACATTGATAATTTAGATTATAGTGAATATGACGAGGATGAAGAATTTGACCCAGCAGAACATTATAAGGAATATTACGGTTTTGACACTGATGATATATTTGATACAGAGAATATAACCGTAAGTTTGATATCACATACCAGTGATTTTATCAAATATCAAGAGGTAGTACCTGTTTATAGCAACTGTGAAGCGAACTTTGGGCTATATTTAAAAAATGATAAGATGCTCAGGAAAACAGGTTATAAATTTGAAATTGGGTGTGACATATTACTATCAGTTTACACTGAAAACAACGAACTAAACATTTTAGTTAGTTGCAAAGAACTATCCATAAGCGGATTTATTAAGCGCTACCGGTCAGAAAGTACAGATATTTTAGTACATAAGAAGTACCCAATCCAAATCATAAATGAGATTGACCTAACTAAGTCTCAACTATACTCTGTAACATCATTTTTCAAGAAATATTCATTCAAAGACGGCAATCTTTACAAATTAAAAGGAGATACTTACCAAATGGCATATAACCTCAACGATAAACCTCCCATCGTATCAAAGCGCAATGGAGTTTATTTCATAGAACTGGAATCAAATTTTAATGAAAATTTCGTTGTTATACCTCCAAGATATGTACATAAAAACAGCGAAAAGTATGTAAATATTAGGGATAAGATAGTGGATTTTAAAGGCATAAATAAAATAGCAAATATGTACAGACAACATAATAAATATGGTATCATCGTTGATACTCAAGAATACACGAAAACTTTAGATATAAAAGAATTGCTAAAAGAATTGGAAGAATACATTAAAAAAATAGTGCAAGATAAAGGAATAAAACAAAAAATAATGCATTACGATTACTATTTTTCTGAAAAAACGGGAGATTTGTATATGTTTATAATAATTAAAAATGCTTTAGATGAAGAAGCTCGTTTTATGATTGTTAATCATAAAATATCACAACCAATTCCTTATAGCAAGATAATACTCTTGTCAGACACGTGTGAATTCAAGATATATTCAGAAGAAGAGCAAGAAAATCTAAGAAAATTGAAAAACAGCTATAAAATTCTAAATGAAATAATAAACAGATATAAAAGTTTAAACAAAAGTATAAACAGAGAGAAAAATAAGAAGAATGAAGATATAAAATTAATTGACTTTTTAAATTACTTGTTCCATAGAACTATCAATAGAACCCCTAGCGCATGGTCTGTATACGATGATGATTTGATTGTAAGATACCACATCTCTCTTTCAGATTTTTTTAAAGAGTTTAGAGATATCAGGTACAATCGTCAATCTAAATTACAATATGACGGACTAGCCAAAAATAAAAATAAAATCACTATTAATAAATCAAAAGTAAAAGCAGAACGCTACGAAAATATCCTGCTACATAAGATTGATATTGAAATGCGTGGTCGTTATTATGATTTTGGTTATACATATAACTTCTTGATTATAATCTCAGAGATGGAGGTTGTCAAGACTATTGAATTTCAGGTTTATGACTAACATACTGCGTAACTGCAAAAGATTATCCAAAACAGTATTTTCTGGTCACAACTAATTCATCCTTTCGATAACAACCCGATTAGTTACAAATAAGACAGCAATGTCGACTAAAAAAAATAAGAATGTGTTGCATACAGAACTATTCAATAACTACATAATAAATAAATCAAAACATAATAGTCAATCCGAATGTTTACACACTGATCTGAGGCCTGTTACTTATAAGGGAATTTATTCCATGCACAAATACTGGGGCAAAAAGCCTCATAATGTTGTACGTTCATTTATTGAATGTTATACAGAAAAAGAACAAATAGTAATGGATCCATTCTGTGGTTCTGGCGTAACTGCTATAGAGGCTTTACTCGCCAAACGAAAAGCAATTGCAATTGACTTAAATCCAATCGCAACTTTTATTACTCGTGCGACATTAATCCCTGTGAATCCTAAAGACATAGAAATAGAGTATTATCGTATTCGGGATACAGTTGAATGTAACATTAACGAATTCTACTTAACGCGATGTACGCGATGTGGTGCAACCGCTGTCGGCACACACTTTATATGGGAGGGTGATGTCATGAAAAAAATATGGTACCATTGCACAGTTTGTGGAGAGCGTAAAGGCGTTAAGAAACCAGATCAAGCTGATCATGAACTTGTCCGCACTATTGAAGCACAGCAAATCCCATATTTCTATCCTCAAACTCCACTTTATGAGAATCCACGCTTAAATGCTTATTCAGGTATGACGGTCGCTGACTTGTTTACTAAACGCAATCTAATGGCTTTGTCAATGCTTTTACATGAAATAGAGAAGGTTAAAGACAACTCAACAAGAGATGTATTGAAGTTTACTTTTACTTCATGTTTAGCCCAAGCAAGTAAAATGATATTTGTTATCAAACATCGCGGTAAAACAAGTGGTAATGTTAAACATGAAAAAGAAGAGGTTGGAAGTTGGGTAACAGGCTTCTGGATCCCTAATGAAAGATTTGAGCTAAATGTATGGCGATGTTTTGAAAATAGATTCCGTAAAGTATTAAATGGTAAGAAAGAGGTGTTTCAACATCTTAGTGGTTCTTATTTAGAAGCCGAGACTTTCGAGGATTTGATGAGAGAACGAAACATTTTAATTGACACCCGTTCAGCAACAGATTTATCACACTTACCTGATGAAAGTGTCGATTATATTTTTACCGACCCGCCTCACGGTGATAGAATTCCGTACATGGAATTAAGCTTGATTTGGATGGCATGGTTACAGTTGGGAGGAGACTTTGACTCTGAAATAGTAATATCTAATGCTAAGAATCGTAACAAAAACATTAAAGAATATCAAATGAGATTAGGATTAGCTTGCAAAGAGATGCATCGGGTGCTCAAAAATAGAAGTTTCATTTCCATTGTATTTAATAGCAGAGAGGCGAAAGCATGGGATGCCCTTATTACATCCTGTCGCGACATAGGTTTTGAAATTTTTGATATAACGCACATTCAATATTCTGCTAATTCTGTTTTGCAAGACTCACGAGAGGGGGGACTTCGAAACGATTTTGTCTTAACATTTCGCAAATGAGATGATTTGCATTGTATTCTTTACTGGAACTTTTTGATGCTGTAAAGTAGCCATCATGCGACGAAACATAAATCTCAACTGTCAAACGATGAGCAGTCCGCTAACTCGGAAGCGTTCCAGATGATGACACAAGCTGATCAGCCGTAAAAAGTTGCGCAGTTCGCACATTTGTATACTCTTTTGCAACCCGTTCCCTTTTTTGTCCGTATAAGTAGTGTTATGAGAAAGCTAGTGTTTCTGCTGATCTCCTTCTTAGGGATTGCGCTTGCGAAAAGCGAGAAAATGAGGTTAGCAACAGTTGCTAATTTCTGTACAAATTTGTATATTTATGCCATAACATGGCTACGAAGCTTCTAAGTGTCAAGGAGTGTAAAGGATTTTCGATAGTTTTGAGATGGAGATAGTTGTAGTCAATACTTGCAGGCAGAATCTATGGACAAAGAGGTTCTAAAAATGCTGATAGAAAAGAAAAGTGAAAGCAATTTCGTAACAGTAGAGTGCTTATTGGCATTTGACAAAGATGAGGATAAAGGACGGGTATTAACCATCATGCGCAAGTTCTCATCAATGGTCAGGTTTGCCTACAAAAGACTGATGGAGGGAGCGGAAAGAAAAGAGCTGAAAAAACTACTATCCCGAAAGTATGGGATAAACGCCCGGTATTCGGACGGTGCGATACTTCTGGCACAACAAGCTCTGGGATCTTGTGTAGAAAGAGGACAGAATCCTAAGAAGCTTGTTTTTGGTTCAAGAGAATTGTTTGAAAAGCTGAAGAAAAAACACTTAACAGGCAAAAGAAGGAAAGAACTAAGACAAAAATGGGAGGAAAGAAGATACGGCGTTTTGTATTCAAGAGGGGAAAAATCAAAAGAGGGCAATCTAAACCTTAGGCTTGTGAATCTGAACAATCACTGGTATCTGCGGATCAACTTAGGGGACGGCGAGTATGTATGGGCAAAGGTGATTCGGTCAACAAAAAGAAAAACTGACAAGTGGTTAGGTTTCATCAGCGACATAGAGCACGCCGAGAAGACAGGCGACTGGTTCCCCTATACAGTACGACTCAAACTCAGAAACGGGAAAATCTACGCACAGTTCAGTAAAGAAGAGGAGTTTCCCGATGTGACTGTTACAAAGGACAACGGTGTCATAGGGATTGACATCAACGCTTACCCTTTTCACTTGGCGTTAGTTCATACGGCAAAGGATGGTAACTTAGAGAAGTATGAGCAGATCAGCTTGGACAAGCTATTAGAGGGCAGTTCAGAAAAAAGAGAGTACCTAAGCTGGCAAGTTGCTCATCAGGTAGTGGAGATCGCTAAAAGAGAAAGAAAAGCGATTGTTGTGGAAAATTTGGAAAATCTCCCAAAAGGTAAGAGAGGTGATGGACTGCCAAAGTTGAGACAAAAACTACAAAAGTGGATATACAAAGGGGTGCTGCAGAAGATTGAGATTGTGGCGCGACGAAATGGGATTCAAGTCATCAAAGTCAATCCAGCTTACACGTCAATCATTGGAAAGCTGAAGTATGCGCCACTATACAATATAGACAAGGACACAGCGGGTGCTTACGTAATAGCAAGGCGCGGGATTGGATTCAAAGAAAGATTACCTAAGAATTACCGAAAGCTTTTGGAAGATAAGGAGTTTTTGTCTTACTCAGTGGCAAAGGTTGAGGATAGGATTGCTAAGCTTAGAAAAGAAATAGAAACAGAGAAAAACGAATATAAAAGGAATAAGCTAAGAAGCGATTTGATAAGACTAAAAGGAGAGTTGAAGCTTTTGCTTAAGTCTTTGATGGACAGCGGGGAGAGTGAGTCAGCTACCCAACAAACCGTCAACCGCAAGATGGAACGGGTGCGGGGCCTTACCCATGTAAGGCAAAAAAGCTGGCAAGTTCTCTCCGTAGCCCTCGCCCTCTCCTGCCTTGAGAGTTTCAGAGATTTCTCTCCCTTGAAGAGGGTAATCCTCGCAAGGGATTGGGTAGGAGCGGCGAAACGGGATAGTCCCTCCCTACCTGGTCAGGGGACGACTGTACAAAATGTGTACAGTTTTGTATAGTTTAGTTGACCTGGTTTTGTTATAACATTCCGCAAGTAAGTTGCCCGAAAGAGCGATTATTTATGTTTTTAATCCATTTGTTGCTTCACTATCATAAACATTTTCTTGACAATACATTTTAGCATGATTTCTTGACTTTCTGATACGAATAAATC
>Ga0308411_10001554_pt1 | contig 15698 bp, 20 predicted proteins | sample HotsprottomLayer_2_FD_203530 | JGI IMG/M metagenome (GOLD analysis project Ga0308411, IMG submission 203530) | Hot spring phototrophic mat microbial communities from Octopus Spring, Yellowstone National Park, Wyoming, United States -... | ecosystem: Environmental > Aquatic > Thermal springs >...
AAACAGCCCCTCTTATTTCTCATGTTGCCGGTAGTAAAGAAATAATTATCGACGGTTTAAATGGCTTTATTATCAACAGTCATGATCGAAAACTTCTTGGTAATCAAATTTTAAAACTTTTGTCTGACAAAAAAATATTAAAAAAAATCTCAGAAAATGCCGCTTTTACCATAAAAGAACACTATTCTTGGGATAAGATTAGTGAAAAAATAATTAATCTTTGTACTAAATTAATATTTAAAAAAATATGAAAATCGCTTTAGTCTCACCAATTGAAGAAACAGTACCTCCCATTTTATATGGAGGGATAGAATGGGTTGTCTATTACTTAGCTAAAATTTTAAGTGAAAAAAAACACGACGTTTATCTTTTAACCACTAAAAACTCACCTAAAAACGGCAATTACAAAATCATCCCAATATACAATCAAAGCATAAGAAGAATTGAACCATATAAATCTAATCTAAAAGTAAGAGAAACAGCAAAATTTATTGCTATCGGTAATGCATTAGAATTTTTACTTAAAAAAAAATTTGACATCATTCACAATCACGCCAGTTGGCGTTTCTTATTTTTTGAAAAACTCTTTTCTCCCCAGAAATTTATCACCACTCTTCATGGGCCACTAAACATAGACTATCAAAATTTAGTTTTTTTAGAACATAAAGAAAGCTTTTATATTTCAATCTCTAACAATCAAAGGAAAGACTTACCAAATTTAAATTATGTTAAAACTATTTACAACGGTGTTGATACTAATTTTTTTAAATTTAAAGAATATGAAAAGCAAGATCATCTTCTTTTTTTTGCTAGATTTTCTCCCGAGAAAGGAATCAAAGAAGCAATTGAAGTCATTGAAAAAGTAAAAAGAAAATTTGTTGTGGCGGCAAAAGTTGATAGAAACGATCTTAATTTTTTTAATTCTTTAAAAGAAAGATTAGAAAATAATCCAAAAATCGAATTTCATGGAGAAGTTGGTCTTGATAAGAAAACTCACTATTATCAAAGTGCAAGAGCTTTGTTTGTTCCAATTATGTGGGAAGAACCATTTGGTTTAATGTTTACAGAAGCTATGGCTTCGGGAACACCAGTCATCACCTTCGCTCGTGGATCTGCCCCTGAGGTGATAAAAGATGGCGAAACAGGATTTATTGTCAATCCGTCAGATGATGATATAAGAGGAGACTTTATTATCAAAAAAACCGGCATTGAAGGGCTTTGTGAGGCAGTTGAGCGAATTTACTCAATGCCCGAAGAACAGTATAGAAAAATGAGAAAAGCTTGTCGAGAACATGTGGAGAAAAACTTTACGGTTGAAAAAATGGTTGATGAGTATGAAAAAATATATAAGGAAATCTTAAATAAAAAAACCTCCTAACAATTCTTTCTTTTAAAACTAAAATGATAAAATAATAATAAATCTCAAATGTCAAAAATTTTTCTATATCAAATATCAAAAATCAAAATGCAAAATAAAAAATTAAAATTCAAAAATAAAATGATTTTGATTTTTAATTTTTGATTTTTTGATATATTTATTATGCAATCCATCAAAGATATCCTAAAAAACTTTGACCCATTAAAAGACAAATACATTTCTCGCGACTTTCAGGCGTTTGGGATTTACTTGGCTGAAAAACTGGGTGAGCCAAAAAGAAAAAGTTTGTATATAAAACTGGCCAAAACCATCCCCCGGCCGGTTTTGGAAGAGGCGTTGCGATTCGTGATTGACTCAAACGCCCGAAAAAAAGGAGCGCTTTTTATGTGGAAGCTTAAACAGCTTAATGCCTTTAATAAAAAGATTAAATTAGATAAAAATAGATAGAATTAGATAAAATTAGTTTCAATAAAATCTATGTTTGAAATTAAAGATTTACGAATTTATAAAAAATCTTTAGAATTAGTTAAAGAAATTTATCGTTTAATTGAAAAAAATCCTAAATTATCAAAAGATTTTTCCTTATGTGATCAATTAAAAAGAGCTTCTGTATCAATTCCAGCAAATATTTCCGAAGGCTTTTTTAGAAGTAAAAAACAAACTAAAAATTATTTAGAAATAGCTTCTGGTTCAGCAAACGAAGTCATCACTCTTTTAAAAATCATTAATCTAGTTTATGCAATTGAAACTAATAATTTACAAAATGAATTTACAATTTTAAGTAAACAAATAAACTTATTTTCTTCAAAATTCTAACTAATTGAATCTAATTTCATCCAATTCTATCCAATTAAATATAATTTTATCCAATTTCATCTATATTGTTCCTATTGACAAATAAAAAATTTTTATTTATAGTGAATTTATGCTATGAAAATTACTGTTTATACTATTTCTGACTGCCAATTTTCCAAAGCGGAAAAAGAATATTTGCAGGCTCATAATCTTCCATATGAAGAAAAAAATTTAGAGCAAAATCGGGAGTGGCTAACTGAGATGTTGACTATATCCAACAATTTTGCCGGTACCCCGGTGACTAAAATTGAAAAAGACGATGGTAAAATTGAAGTTTTGAAGGGCTTTACTCAAGAAGAATTTGATGAGGTTTTAGGCTTTAAAAAAGAAGAATTAGTTGCCCAAGCTTCGGCTGATGTTACGCCGCCTCCTCAATCAACTTCCGCCCAACCAACAACCGAAACAGTACCACCCACTCAACCAACTCCTCCTCCACCTAATCCTTCCCCAACTCAACCAACACCACCAACTCAAACACCAACACAAACACTACCAGTTAATCCGGCACCAACCACCGATCCTCCTCAGCCCGCTGATCCTTTGTCTTCGGTCCTTTCTGATTTAGAGCAAAAAGCTAATACCAATCAATCACCGCTACCTTCTTCCCCACCGCCAGCCAACATCCCCAATATTCCTAATTTTAATGAATAAATTTTTATGATAACTTCGGTTTTTGACTGGGTTAAAAAAAATAAGTTAGCGACATTTTTAATCGTTGTTTTTTTATATCTTGTATTCAAAAATAAAATTGTTACTTTATTTCCCTCTTATTTTAAAGAATCAACTTATTCCCCAAAACAAGAAAAATTAGCCATCGAAAATATCAGTCAAACTAACGATTTTTTTCTCCCTCAATCCGTCACCAATCCTCAAAACCAACTGGTTATCAAAGAGTCATATCTTTCTTTAGTGGTTAAAGATGTGGGAAAAACACAAAAGAAAATTATTGAAGCGACTCAAAAATTAGGTGGTTTTATGGTCCAAAGTTATTTTGATAATCCTCAAGAAGCCGCCTCAGCAACTATCACCGTTCGCATTCCTGCCAAAAAACTTGACCAAGCTTTGGCTGAATTTAAAAAACTGGCGGTAAAAGTGGTTTCTGAAAACCTTTCTGGAACCGATGTCACTGAGGAATATACCAATATCGAAGCCCGCCTTGCCACTTTATACAAAACTAAAACTAAATTTGAGGAAATTATGGAAAAAGCAAGCCGTATCCAAGATATTCTTGAAGTACAACGGGAGTTGATTAATCTTCAGGGACAAATTGATGCCCTCGTTGGCCAAAAACAATATCTTGAGAAAAGTGCTGCCTTGGCCAAAATAACCATCTATATTTCAACCGACGAACTTACCCTTCCATATGCGCCAACTGATAACTGGAGTCCAAAGCTTGTTTTTAAACAAGCGGTTCGTTCTTTGATCTTAACTTTAAGAAAAATTGCCACGGTTTTAATTTGGGCTTTTGTCTATTCACCAATTCTTATTCTTTTATTTTTCGGAATTTACTTTTGGAAAAAAATAAAAAGAAATATCCTTTAATTTTTTTTTATAAAAAAATTGACAAAAACAAAAATCTTCTCTATCCTTGTATAAATGAAAAGTCATGCTGTTAAAAATATAAAAATATTTTTTGCCATTATTATCTCCTTATTTTTAACAAAAGCAATCACCAACCCTTCTTTGCTAAAAAACAAAATTACAAGCTTTATTAATTCTCGCCTCCACCAAAAACAGACACCCACTCCAATTCTTTCTAAACCAGAAATACGATTTATCTCACCCCACTTTCTCCCAAAAAAATCTTCTATTCCTTTTCCAATCTCTTCTCCTCTTCCTTCACCAACCATCTTCTTTACCCCTTCACCTCTTCCCTCACCAACAGAAATTCCACCCTCACCAACAAAAGTTCCACCCTCACCAACCCCAAAACCAAACTTTTCCTGCCCCTCTTTTTCCAGTGAAAACTATGATACCGCTACTGTCATTGTCAAAAACTCAACACCAATCTCCTTGCGTCGCGATATTACGCTTCCCCCACTTATTCCAATCTCGGTTACCCTTTCTTTAATCGATAGTCAAATCGCTGATCCTGATCCAAAAGTACCTCAATTTTCCACGGTTTTTTCTCCTAAAAGAATACCGCGGTTTTTAGCTGCTTATAAAGCTGAAGGGGAGTTGCGTGGGCCCCAATCAACAGACGTAGAAATTTTAGAGTTAGAAACCAATCCCGGTGAGTCACTTCGTTTTCCTAAAACCGGTTATGATATTGGCGGTGGCAATGCGGCAATGGTCTTAAATGCTACCAACGATAAAATTACTTTCAAAATCGGTCGCGAAGATGATGTTGTTTTTGGATATACTTTGTATTTTGAGGGTGTTTGTCTTGATAAAAATCTTGAAGCGCTTTATCAAAGACTTAACAGTGAAGGAAGAAATAGCCTGCCAGCAATTAAAGTCGGTCAAGTTTTCGGTTGGGTAAAAAGCGACCGATTAAAAATTGCTCTAAGAGATACCGGGACGTTTTTAGATCTTCGTTTGGTTGACAAAGCCACTGGAGAAAGTGTTTGGAAATAATTGTTTATCCACCTTCTTCAAATTTTCCCCAAAACTCCTGCACTCTAAAAACATAAATATTTGTCTTTAGATCTTTATAACAATCTTTTGACAAACCGGCTTTTTCTAAACAAAGATTCTCCAAAAAATCCTAAATTCCATCCGGTTTCGCCGGCTACTTGGGGTAAAAAACACCCAGCCTTCCATATTTTTTAATCAAAACCCCTTTCTTACCCAGCTTTATCTTTTACCAATCATCGATTTTTTTAAAGTATCTTTAACAATTTTTAAGGCTTCTTTTTGCGGCTCCTTATCCAAAAAAAACTTTTCATCATTTTTATTTTGCCTTAAATACCCGCCAATTGCTGCATAGCCAACTACCCGGGAAAAATCCAATGAAATATCAGCGGAGTTGGAATAATGAATTAACTTAAAATAAACCCTCAACAGTTGGGCTAAAGATAAAGCAACGCTTATTGCCCTTTGTCCACAAGCCGCAGTTTCTAACCCCAAAAAACCACTGTTTTCAACTGCCAAAACTACTTTTTCAAAAACCTTTCTTTCTCCCAACAAAATTGCCTCAATTGTTTTTTGATCGGCTTTTTGGCCACCTCATCGGGTGGATAATGAGAAAGGTCTGAAGAAACAACGACCAAAGTTTTATCATCAATATTTGAAGCTATTTTTTCCGCCAATTTTTAAATTAAAAAACTATCAGTCTCACTTAATAAAATAGGAACAATCTTAAAATCAGTCAAAACCTTTTGCAAAAAAATTAACTCCATTTCTAAACAATGCTCGTTTATAAACGGATGTTTATCTTTTACTATATATTTTCCGTCAGTTAAAAAATCAATAAAATCTTTATCCAAAGCCACCTGCCCCAAAGGAGTTACCCAAAAATCCGAATCATCAACGGCTGCATAAGAAAACCACGAAGTATGAGAAGCACCCAAAAGAATTACCTTTTTAAAATCTTAGCCTTATACCTGCTTAAAACCAAAAGCCGCTGTTTGACCCGAATAAACAATTCCTGCATGAGGAACAATTAAAATTTTTGGCTTTCCCCAATCTTCCTTCTTTGCTTTTTTTAAAAACGATAAAATTTGGTCTTCTAATTCTTTTTTTTCGCTGGGATAAAAAAGACCGAAACTGTCGGTTGACGAAAAATGGCCATTTTAAAACCTCAAAAAACTTATAATCAAACCTTCCATAAATCTTTTTCCCACACTTATCACAGGCACCATTTTTAAAATTGACAAATGAAACCGAATAACCTTCTCTTTTAACCAACATCGCCCCGCACTTGGGACAAAAGGTTGAGGAGCAGGAAGGATCATAAATATTACCAACATAAATATAGTTTAACCCGGCTTTTTTCCCAATCTTTTAGGCTAAAATCAATTTTTCAACCGGTTTGGGTGGGACGTCTAACATTTTATAAGCTGGATAAAAAGCGGAAATATGCCAAGGGATATCGGGCGAGATTGAGACTAAAAATTGGGCAATTTGTTCTAACTCTTTTTGACTGTCATTGTGGCCTGGGATAATTAAAGTCGTGACTTTAGTTTCAATCCCAGCCGCAAAATATTTTTTTATATTTTCTTTTACCGGCTCAATTTTTGAAAGACAAACTTTTTGATAAAATTCCAGACGGAAACTTTTTAAGTCAATATTAATCGCGTCTAAATAATCTTTGATATAGTTAAAGCTTTCTTTTGACTCAAAACCATTGGAAACAAAAACATTTTTTAAGCCCTTTTTTTTGGCCAAAACCATACAATCATGGGCAAACTCAACAAAAATGGCCGGCTCATTGTAGGTATAAGCAATTCCCTTTGCCCCCAGAGAAACTGCCATCTCAACTATCTCTTTTGGGGTTATTTTTTGCGACATTTCTTCAATCAATTTTTTAAGATTTTCAATTTTTAATTTTGGATTTGTTTGGAATTTAGGGTTTAGAATTTGGTGCTTGTTAATCTGCGAATTTCCCAATTCTGACAAAATAAACAGCCAAAATACAACCACAAGTGCCAAAAGATAAAAGATTTTCGCCTGGATAAAAATGAAAAAGCGGTTTTTTCTCAACCGGATCCAAATGAAGACCAATCGCCAAGCTATAAACTAAAGAATAAAGTTTTCCTTTTTGATTTAAACGGGTAGCACAAATGTCAACTTCATTGGGAGCAATCCGACAATACCACTAACAAGCAGTACAACGAACCAAATCATTCCCTAATTTTTCATACAATCTCGCCTGTTTCATCCCTAATTTTAATTATAAAACAATTTTGAAATTTTTAATTTCTTTAAAACTTTAATCCGATCGTATTTTCCTTTTAAATAACCTTCTAAAATTAGCTTTTAAAATTAGGTTGTTATAACAATAAATTTAAAAATCAACTTTAATTACAAACCAACGATCGTAGTATTATAATTAAAGTCTTATAATAAATATAATTTAAACAGATACTTTCTTTAACAATTATTAAACTACTTTTTACCCAACATTTACAAAATATTTATACTATATTTACACATTCATCATTCACATATCTGTAAATTCCCATTTCATTTGTAGATTGACATCACATATTCGCATAATTGGCGTCATTCGCATATTTATTCGCGTTATTCGTATCTTTTAATTCCGATTTATCCGATTTTAGCAAACCGTTCCAATCGGAGATCAAGAAATAATAATTTTATAGATAGATTCCTGGTCAAGCCAGGAATGACATATAAATTCCTTGTCAAGCCCGCCCTCCGATTCGGAGGTTAAAGAATGACATAAAGTTGCAAATTGAAGTAAATTTAGTATATCATAACCTTATGCGTTTCTTAAAACTTTCTTGGGAGCAATTTTACAAAGACTGTCTTTTTTTGGGAAAAAAAATAAAACAGACTCATAAAAAAATCGATCGCATCATTGCCATCTCGCGTGGTGGTTTAATACCAGCAAGAATTCTTTCTGATTTTTTACAACTTCCTATCTCCAATATCGTCATCTCCTCTTACAGCAATCTCAGACAGCTAAAAGAACCAGAAATTATTGAAGTATCAAAAATTGATTTAAACGATAAATCAATATTAATCGTTGATGAGGTCTCCGACACCGGCAAAACTTTTGTTCGGGCTTTAAAGTATTTTAAAGAAAAACCAGTTAAAAATATCTCAACTTGCGCCCCCTATATTAAACCAAAAACCCAATTTATTCCCAACTTTTATCAAAAAACAATTGATGCCTGGATTGTTTTTCCTTATGATCTAAAAGAAACTTATGAAGCGTTTTTAAAAGAAGAAAAAAACAAAGAAAAAGCCAAAGAAAAATTATTAAAAATCGGTTTTAAACAATGGGAGATAAAACTTTTAAATTTTTAATTCTTAAACCATCCGATACTTACCCAATATCAAATCATCAATGAAATCTTCAATCTGAAAAAAGTTTTTTTCAACAATTTCTTCAACTTTTTCTTGAATTTTCTTATCCAAATCCTCAACGGAAACTGAAATCAAAGCCGGTTGATTAACAGGCTTTCCGATTTTTGAAACCAACCAAACCGTATTTTTTTTACCAGTTTTTTTATAAATCTCATCGGCGATTTTAAACGACAAAAGATTGTAAATTTTTCCAACATGGGAGACACAGTTTTTACCGGCTGAAGCTTCACTTCCCGCCACCCGATTTAAAGGGATAACCCCATTGACTCGATTACCCCGGCCCACTTCCCCTGAATCACCCGAATCAGCCGATGTGCCAGTAACGGTTAAGTAACAACCCGCCACTGCCCGCCCTTTTTGATCTAACGTATTTATCTCGAAACTGATTTTTTGGGCAAAATTTTTTTGCAAAAACTTTTCAATTGCCAAAAAAACTTGTCTTTTTTTTTCAAAATAATCATCTTCATTTTTGACAAATCGGTCAACAAAAGCAATCGCCAAAACTAAATGAATTTTTTCTTTCTCTCGATAACCCATAATCTTTACGTCTTCCCCAGTTTCAGGAAATTGTTTTTTAAAAGAAGGACTATTGATAAATCTTTCTAGATTAAAAACAATTGTCTCAAGCTTAGTCATTGGCGCATAACCAACCAAAGCTGAAGTATCATTGGCAGGCAGAATTTTTCCTCCCCGGGCAAAGATATCAGCTAAAGATGAGGAGGCAGGTTTTATCTCATTTTGGATAATAAAGTTTTTCTTATTTAAAAACCGATATTTTTCTTTTAAAAATTGATAAATTTCTGACTCAATAATTTTTTTTAGATTAATTTTTTTTCTACCCACTTTTTCGGTAGCTCGGTCACCGATGACAAAAAGCATCGGTTTTATGATCTTTCCTCCACCAAAAAGATTTTCTGCAGTACCGGCGGCAAGAAGGGCTTTGTCAATATTAAAATGAGGAATTAACCCAAACTCTTTTTTGTAAATTTGAGAAAGACGAATTGATAACTGATCAACTACCAAATCACAGATTGTATCCGGATGTCCCAAGCCTTTTCGCTCAACTATTTCAACCGACGAATCAACTTCTTTTTGAGGATTGATTTTGAGATTTAAAGCAATCATTTAATAAATTATAGAATTAAAACTCATTAAAAATCAATAGCGCCGTTGAAAAAAAATTCTTTTGGTCCAAGCACTCGACCCTCAAAATCAGTAAGATCTTCTCCTTCTTTTAACGGTAAATCAAAATCTTCCCTGTTTTTAATAATGGTAAAAATTACAGAAACAATTCCTTTTTTTCTTAAAAATGAAGAAACCAACTCATATCTAAAAGAAAATTGAAAGCCGTTTTTTTCTAAAAAATTAACAATTTTTTCCCACTCTTCTTGATAAATTAAAACCCCGTTGGCAAAAAAAATTCCGCCATCTTGCAAAAACGGCCAACTTTGTTCAATAATAAAAAAGGGGTTGAGCAAATGATTTAAAACATTATGAGCAAAGATTATCGAAAAACAAGGCTTTTTCTCCAATTCTTCAATCGCCTCAGAAAATCCTTTTTGAAAAAGGTGATAACGTGATGTTTCTTCTAATTTTCTTCTAATTTTCTTCTAATTTTCTTCTCACTTTATCATCAATTTTTCTTTTTTCAACTTCAACAAAATTAAGATTTGCAAATCGTTCAAGGATTTGACTCGCTGCCACTTGATTTACTCCACCACCAATCTCCAAAAAAGAAAAACCGCATCCATTGCTATTTTGTGAAAAAAAATCCAACCATTGAGAAAATCTTTTACCTCCAATTGGAGAAAGATCTTCATTTATTTCTGTCAATAGGGAATTTTCTTTAGTAAAAGTAAGATCAGGCAGTTTTTGTTCCTTTTGTTTTAATGCTTCTAAATTATTCATCGTCAATATTATATACTAAGTTTTATGCAATACCAAATCGCCAAAGATGTTAAAGAAAAAGTCGGTAAGTTAATTAAAAAGTTAGAAATGGATTATATTGATGAAAAAAGAATCTATTGTATCCGTTCTTTTGACGCTAAAACTCGGGCGATTGCTCGAATTTGGGGGATGAGCCGGTTATTTGCCGAGGTTTGCGGGATAAAACCTTGTTATATCATTGAAGTTAATAATAAACGCTTCGATAAATTATCAGAGCGTGATAAAATAAAAACTTTAATCCACGAACTTTTACACATCCCAAAAACATTCTCCGGCGCCCTTCTTTCCCACCGCGGGCGGTATCATCGGATAAATGATAAAGTGATTGAGAATATTTTAAAGAAGGCAAAGATTTAAAATTTTTAATTTTTATTTGTCATTTTTATTTTTTATTTTTTAATTTTTAATTTTAAGGTATAATCATTCTTTATGAAAAAACTTTTTTTAATCATTCTTGGGATTTTTTGTGCCTATCTTGTTTTTGTTGGTCTAAAAATTAATCGCTTCTATCAAAAAATCTACACCCCAAAAAATGATCAAATCCAAAATGATAAAACCGAATTTAACTTTCTAATCTTTGGTTATGGTGGAGGAAAACATGAAGGGGCTTATCTTACCGATACGATGATTATCTTTCATTTAGACACCAAAAACAAAAAAGTCGCTCTTTTGTCCCTTCCCCGTGATCTTTGGGTGCCTCTACCAACAAAAGATGGATCACGTTTTTTTTCAAAAATCAATGCCGTCTATCAAATGGAACTTTTCCCGCAAAACTATCCGCAAATTAACAATAAATTCTTGGGCAAAAAAGATGATGCCAACTTTACCAAGTTTATTATCGGTAAAATTTTTAATATCCCAATTGATTATTATGCGGCGATTGACTTTGAAGGTTTTAAAAAAGCAATCGATATTTTAGGCGGGGTGGACGTTGAAGTTGAAAAATCATTTACCGATCCAGCCTACCCCATCGATGGTAATGAAAATGATCTTTGCAACGATGAAATTGAAAAAATTTTTAAAGAAGTTGAACCATTTTTAAAGCCTGGTTACAATCCCGAAGATAAAGATAAACTTTTAAAAGATAATCCAAACTTAGATGAGTTTCTAAAAAATGCCACCGAATCCCCCCATTTAGCTTTTCCTTGTCGCTATGAAACTTTGGTTTTTAAAAAAGGCAAAACTCATATGAATGGCGAAACGGCTTTAAAATTTGCTCGCTCCCGTCATTCTTTAGAAGATGGTTCTGATTTTTCAAGAGCCCGTCGTCAACATCTTCTTCTTGAAGCGGTTAAAGATAAGATCTTATCCCTTAATCTAATTACTAAAATTCCTCCTCTTTTGGACCAACTGGGCGATCACTTTAAAACTGATTTTCCTCTTTCTCAAATCCCAAAATTTTCCAAAGAAATAGTTTATGCGGAAAAATATCAGTTTTTTACTTACATCTTATCAACTAAAAATTATTTAGATGAAAGCATTTCTGATGATGGCCAATATATTCTTATCCCAAAAGCTGGTGAAAACAACTTCGAAGAAATTCAAAAAGCAATAAAAATAATCTTTCAAGGTATCGACCCTCAACAAACCCCAACTCCAACCACCACACCAAAAATCACAAAAAAATACCTAAAAAATAACACCTAAAAAATAAATCAAAAATCACCTTCAGATTCGAAGAGCGGGTGTATTTAGTAATCTATATAATTGTCATTCCTGACTCGATCAGGAATCTATATAATTTTAACCTTATTAAAGACACACATCTTTCAACCATTTTTAACCACCTTCAAAATCTCCTCTACCATCTTCTCAAACTCTCCCTCAACCGTCGCTCCGGCAGCATTTCTATGGCCACCACCACCTAATTTTTGAGCAATTGCGGCCACGTTAATCTCTGGTTTTGAACGAAAACTTATTGAGAGTTTATTTTTCTCTTTTTCCAAAATCAAAAAACCAAAATCCGCTTCTTTTATGGCCGCTAAAAATAAATCAGAAACAAAACTCTGACCAGCTGCCGGCAATCCAAATTTTTGATATTCTTCAAAACTCATTGCCGCCCAGACAAATTTTTTATCTTTTCCTTTTTCAATCGTCAACCGCCTTAAAAAATCACCCAAAAACTGTAAAAATGGTAAAGAATAAGAAAAATAATTTTCGCGAATTAAGAAAAAATTAGCTCCCAATCCCAAAAGACGCGCCACCAATTTCCATTGATTTTTCACATCAGAAAAATATCGAAAAAAAACTGTATCACCGGTAATTCCGGCCAAAATCAAAGTCGCCAAATGCCGATCAATTTTTATCCTCCAATCCAAAAAAAGTTTGAACAATATTTCACCGGTAGCACATGCTTCTTCATTAATTAATTTAATATCACCAACAATTCGATTATTTAAATGATGATCAATAACAATTTTTTTTATCGACCTTGGTAAAAAGATTTTTTTTGAACCGGTGAATCGATCTTCGCTTGATGCATCTAAAATCAGAAACAAATCAAAAGAGGAAAAATCAAACGAAGAAAAATCAATCACTTTTATTTTTCCAACTTCCTCACCCAAAAAAGAAAAATCTTCTTTAATCGCTTCTGGCGAAACAATTAAAACCTTTTTTTTGCTATCAATTTGCTCAATTACTTTTTTAAAGGCTAAAGCACTACTTATTGAATCTAAATCGGCATGGGGATGAACATTAATTAAAATATTATTTGCTTCCCTAATCGCCTTTAAAATTAAATAAGATCTATTTCTTTTCATTTAAAAATTTTACCAAAAAACGTTATTTTTTCTCCACTCCAAAAACCTCTTTAACAAAAAAATCAACCCCATCTGATAAAACTTTAATAAAAGCTAAATTTTTAATAAAAACCTGACGTGATTCTTCCTTGGAAAGATAACCTAGTTTTGTTAAAAAAACCCGCATCACACTTCCGTGAGTAACAATCAAAACATTTTTACCCCGATAGGCAACCGCCACTTCTCGCAAAAAGCGCAAAAACCGCTCCATCATCTTTTCATCCGATTCAATCCCCAGTTTTTTAGCCACTTCATCTGATAAAATCCTAAACTCTTTAATACTCATTCTCAACTTCTTTTCCACCTCTTGCCAATGCTTTCCTTCAAACGGACCAAAATCACGTTCCCGAAGAAGGGTTGATGTTTCAACCGCCATCTTTTTCTCCAAAGCGATAATTTCAGCTGTTCTTTTGGCGCGAACTAAATCAGAAGAAAAAATTGCCGCAAACTTGATTTTTTTAAAATGTTTTTTGGCCGCTTCAACCGCTTGTTTTTCTCCTTCTTTATTTAAAGGAATATCGCTTTGGCCTTGTAATCGACCTTTAACATTCCAATCGGTTAAACCATGACGAACTAAATAAATTTGGCAATAATTGTTTTTCATATAAATTAATTTCAAATTTTAATTAAATAATTATAATTTTCTTTTTGCATTTTTCTATTGGATTTTTAATATAATTACTCTATGCACCGTGGGATTGCTACTTTCGGTTTAGACTATGGTCGTTGTCCACCTTGGCTTTTTGAGCGGATGGTAAGACTGGCCCGTTCGATTGCGATTTTGATGGTTGAGAATTTTGGGCCGGAAACTTTTTTAGAAAGACTTTCCGATCCAGTCTGGTTTCAATCATTTGGCACAGTTTTGGCTTTTGACTGGAATGCTTCGGGATTAACAACAACCACTTTAGGCGCTTTAAAAACAGCTCTTTTTGGTTTAGAAAAAGATTTGGGGATTTTTGTGGCCGGTGGCAAAGGCAAAACCTCAAGAAAAACACCGGATCAGATTTTACAGAAGGCAGAACTAGCCAATCTTTCTTTTTTACAAGCAGAAAAATTAACCTTTCTATCGCGGCTAACCGCCAAAGTCGACTCGGCTCTTCTTCAAGACAACTTTCAAATTTATCACCACTCATTTTTATTTACCAAAAAAGGCCATTGGGCTGTCATCCAACAAGGAATGAATACCGATCTTAAAAAAGCCCGCCGGTATCACTGGTATTCAGAAAAAATTATCGACCCAACTTTAGAACCCCATCAAGGGATTCAATCAGAAGTTATTTTACCAAAAGTTTTAAATTTAACTTCAAAAAAAAGTTTAGCCAATCGTAAGGGAATTATTGAGGTTGTTTCCGAGAAAAAAACCTTACAGTCGCATGTTAAAAAATTAATCCAAAAAACAAAGGAAGGTGAAAAACAACTGACGCTTTTGAGTTTAACGAACAATGAATTTTATTCCCACCCAGTTTTACAAGAAACCTTTACCCCAAGATTAGAAAAATCGGTTCAAAATATTATCCAAAAAGAGAATAAAAATTTAACCGATGTTCTAATGACCGAAAATGTTGGTCGAAAAACTATAAGAGCGTTATCGCTAATTTCTGAATTGGTCACTGGCGCCAGACCTTCATTTGAAGACCCAGCCCGTTACAGTTTTGCTTTTGGTGGAAAGGACGGCATCCCCTACCCTGTTGACAAAATCACATATGACAAAACGTTAAATGTTATTGAAAAAGCAATCAAAAAAGCGCAACTATCACCTCAGGAAAAAGATGAGGCGCTCAGGAGAATGGAGGAAAATATAAAAATTTGATTTTAGTTTGATTTTCAAAAATTTTTTGGCGAAAACAACTCTTTTAGATAACAAACAATATCAACATCAATACTTAAACTATTAAATAAATTATTCAAGCCACACATCAATTCGTTTTTTTAAGATATCCTCATATAATTGAAGAGCATTTATGACATATTTAAAAATATCATAAACGTCTTTTTTAATTAAATTTCCGATGGCCATGATCCCTAATGAAGCTGCAACAATACGTAGATTAGGCCGCTCAACTTCTGGTTTAATATTAAACCTTTCAGAAAGTAATTTTATAATTTTTCCAAATTTAGGATTTTCGGACAAAAAAATTGCTTCTTGTTGATCATGGTCTTTTTTTAATCTTAAAATCAAATATTCTGGAGGTACTCTTCTATTTAAAACGCTCAAAGACAACTGTTGTTCTTATTCATCATTTTTTGGCTGACTCATAGGTAAATCACAACATCAAAGAAGAGCTATGGCAAGTGCTTGTATATATTTATTCAATTGCTGTTTTTCATTATCTTTTTCATTATCAGTGATACTTCCTAAAGCATCAAATAAATATCCAAGTAATAATTTATAGCTAAGCAACCCCAGTTGTTTAGAGCCTTCATCGTTATTTTTGGTTTTTGTCATTTCTAAAGTATAGGGGCCAAAAGAGTAACAAATTTCTCAAATATTGTTCATATTATTAATCTTAATAATTATAAAATCTAACTTTTAATTTTTAAAATCGGCCAAAAAAAAGTTGCTATGTAGATAATGGGAAGAACTAAGGAAGTAATGTAAAAAGCAATTCTTCCCAAATTTGGTCTTATATATTCAGCAATTCTTATAAAAATCACAAAAACCATAAACCACCAAACCAAAAGTCCAAAATCTGGCAAAAAGGGGCGCATAACATTATTATCAA
>Ga0308411_10001561_pt1 | contig 15673 bp, 10 predicted proteins | sample HotsprottomLayer_2_FD_203530 | JGI IMG/M metagenome (GOLD analysis project Ga0308411, IMG submission 203530) | Hot spring phototrophic mat microbial communities from Octopus Spring, Yellowstone National Park, Wyoming, United States -... | ecosystem: Environmental > Aquatic > Thermal springs >...
CGTCAGTCCCCGTGGAGCAAGCCGCCAGGCTTGCCACACCGGCAGTCTTGCCGGTGGTCGGCTTCTCGGGCTTTCACCCAATTTTGAGGCAGGCCCTCTTGTGGGGCAGGCTTTCCAGCCTGCGGCCGGCTTTCTAGCCGGCCTTGGCCCCTTTTAACCATCGCCCCTTGCTATCCCCTGTTGCCTCCGCCGCGCCCATGCGCTGCTTTGCTGCTGCGCCCGTCACCTCGCCCACTTCATCTTCGGAGCGTCCGCCGGCCCCAGTTCACTCAAAGCGCTCCGCACTTCTTCCAACAGCCCCGGCAGCGCCGCAAGCTCACCTTGCCTGCCCCCAAACCGCACCGCCTGATAAGCCCGTGTGAACTCCACCACCCGCTCCGCCGCCGCCCCCGGCGGCAACGCCCGCACAAACTCGTCCTGCGTGAACCAGTCCGGCTTGCTGTAGCCCCGCCGCTCCAATAGACTCAGCATCCGCTGATAGATCACCGTCGCATCGGAGCAATTCCCCCTGCCCTTCCGCGCCAGCCGCACCTTCTGTTGCGCCCGCGCCCAGCGCAGCGCCCGCGGCCCAGCAAGCCATAGCAGCGCCACCCCCATCCCCAGCGCCGCCAAGCTCCAGCCCGCGCGCCTTGCCCATGCCACGCTTTCCGACCACGCCGCGCCCGCTGCCCGCCGGCTCCGCTCCAGCCACTGCGTCCCCAAGTCCCGGCCCGAGCTTTGCACGCGCGCCGCCAGCGCCACTTGGCGGGAGAAGTCGTATCCCATCACCCACTCTTGCCAGAACATGTCCGCCGCGTCCAGATACGCGTACAAGCCTTTGAGCGCCGTTCGGCCGCGCGAGACTGGCGGCGTGGGGTCGTAACTCACCCAGCCCCGCCCCGGCAGCCATGCCTCCACCCACGCATGGGCGTCCGAATTCCGCATCACATGCCAGCCATTCAAAGGATTCCACGAGCCGCTCTGAAAACCCGTCACCACCCGCGCCGGAATGTCCAGCGCCCGCAGCATGACCGCCATGGCCGAAGCGAAGTACTCGCAATGCCCGCGGCGGCGATCAAAGAGAAACTCCGCCAGAGGATCTTCCGACCGGCTCGGCGTCGCCTCCCTGCTGTACTGATAATGGCTCATCAGGTATCTCTCTAACGCAAAGGCGCGCGTCTCGTCGCTGGTGGCGTAGGCCGTCACCCGCCGGGCGAGCTCCCCAATCCTCGGATCCAGCGGCGGCAACTGCAACCACTCCGCCCCGGGCCGCTCGCCCGTCTCCACCGGGTCCAGATAGCTGATGGCGCCATAGCGCAACCGCTCTCTCGGCGGCCCGTTCAGTTGATAGAACTCCGCCTCGTTCCGCTTCACCGACGGCTCGCCGATCCACAGCACCTCCGGATAGCCCGCCAGAAACAGCACCTCCGTTCCCAGAGGCTCCAATTGAACTTCGTAAGTGATGCGCCGCCCGGCCCGCCGCCGCTGCTCATCGTTGGCCACGATGACCCGGTCCTGATTCACCGCCAGCCGCTCCACCACTTCGCCCGAAGCCTGCCAGCTCCTTCCGTCAAACCTCCTCAAAACCGCCCCGCGCCATTTCAGCTCCAGCGGCTGCGAGGCGTCCACAATCCGCACGTGCATCGCGGCTGCATCCCTGCCCAAGCCGCGCCCCATCTGCCCGAGCCGCACTTCCACCGATAACCCCGCCAGCGCCCGCTGCTGCTGGAAGAACCGCAGAAAAGCCGCCCGCGCCGTCCTCGGCAGCGCGAAAAACAGCAACGCCGTCAGCAGCAGCGCGCTCGCGGTCACACAGGCGACCAACCCCGCCAGCCTCAGGTGGAAACGCTCCAGCCCTGTCCCTGCCGCCACCCGGAGCCCGCGCGAGGCGCGCCGGATCTCGCCCGCCGCCAGCGCCCCTCCCAGCAGCACCAGGAACGCCCCCAGGTACAGGAAAAACGCCGGACTCGCGGAAACCAGCGCCGCCGCAAGAAGCTCAACGAAAGCTGCGGCGATCGCTGCGCCTGCGGCCCATCCCCAGCGCCGGTCCATCCTCCAAACCGCCCACGCCAACGCCAGACTGATGCCCCCCGCCGCGGCTAACACCTTCCAGCCGAAATAGCCCGGCGATGCCATCGCCGCAATGCCCGCCAACAGAAGCCCCGTCAGCGCAACTCGGGAGAATCGGTCCGCCAGGCGGTACGCGGATGGCGCTCGGTCCCCCATTCACCCATCATTCTAACAACCGGCCTTTTGACCCCAGCGCGCCCGGCCAGCAAGCGCCTGCCCTGGCACGCCTCTTCTGGCGGCAGCGTCCTCTGCGCCGCCGCTTCGCTTGCGGCCATTTTCCACTGCGGGTATCCTGAGCGGAGACGGGACGTCTGTACATGGAAGCAGGCACAGTGTCGATTCGTTACGAGCCCGAAGCGCTCGAACAGGTCCGGTTCGCGGCGCTGGAAGCATTTCACGCGCTTCCCCACGGCGGCCTTGAGATCGGCGGCATGCTTTATGGCCGAACCACGGAGGACGGCATCGAGATCCTCGCCGCCCGCGAACTGCAATGCGAGCACTTGTTCGGCCCCGGATTCTCGCTTTCGGAAAACGATCAGGCCCGTTTCGACGAGCTCCTGCGAGTCCCACAACGCGACCGCCTCTTGAAAGGACTCCAACCGGTCGGCTGGTACCGCTCCGCATCCCGCAGCCCCGGCGCGCTTACTTCCGACGACTTGACCCTCCACGCCAGGCTGTTCCCCAACGGCGGCGGCTTGGTCCTCATCCTCCGCCCCGAAAAAGCGCGTCCGGTCCGGGCGCAGTTTTATCATCTCGATGAATCCGGCGCCTGGCAGTCCGCCGGCGAGTTTGAGCTTCTACCGGCGCGAAAACCGCGACATGCCGCCCCAGCTTCCTCTCTTGAAATCTCGCCCGCCCCGCTTCCCGAACCAGTTTCATCAGCCCCTGAACCACCCAAGCCAGGACCCGTTCCACCTCCCACAGCGGAGCAACCCCCACTCGCCTCTGCCCCTGCACCCGCCGCCGAACGGCAGGAACCTCCGCGCCCCCAGCCCGAGCACTTCTATCCGCCGCTCGAGGCCGAACTTGCCCCTCGCGCCAGCCGCCCCCGTTGGTTCTGGCTCATCTTGGCCTGGTTGGTGGCCCTGGCAAGCGCAGGCTACGCTTTTCGTGACCTCTGGTTGCCCAAGACCCCGGGCCCTCTCCAGGTCGGCCTCTACGACCTCGATGGGCAGCTCACCATCGGCTGGGGCCGCTCGGCGGAACCCCTGCGCGGCGCCGAAAGCGGCACTCTGGAGATTCTTGACGGCGGCAACAAAGTCTCTCTTCCCTTGACCCCGGAACTGCTGCAAAAAGGAACCGCCGTCTATAGCCGCCAAACCGGAGACGTCTTTGTGCGTCTTCAGGCCAAACTTCCGGGCGGCAAAGCCCTGGAAGGCATCGCCAGATTCACGGGACCACCCCCGCCCGCCGGCGCCGCGGCGGGGCAACCCTCCGAGGGCCAGTTGGAAGAACTCCGCGCCACCATCGAAAAGCAAGCCGCCCGGATCCGCGACCTGGAGACCGCCAACGCCGCCCTCCGCAGAAAACTCGCCAACGGCAAGCGCTGATCCTCACCACACGCCTTGCTGACCCGAGCCCTTGGGGCCGAGACTCAATCCTTGCGCCGCCTGGACCCGTCTCCACAGCTCATCGTAACGAGCTTCCCCAATCGGGGCCTTCAATTGGAAAACGTACTGCCCGGCCGCTGTGGCCACCGCCAAACGGTCTTCTGCCAACAAGGTAATGTATTTGATCTGTTTATACTTCCAGGTCATTGAATAATTCTGAGAAATAGATTCGTAGATTAATCTCGCCGGGCCCGCCTTCAAGATGCCGTGCGAGCCATGGATCCGCCCCAGCCGCTTCACCGGAACTTCCCACAGCGTTTGCTCCGCCTTGTCCGCCACACGGGCCACCAGACGCACCTCCTCCCGGTCTCGCAGCAGATCATACGCATCCAGAAAGCTCTGGCCTGGAAGGGCCCGGAACCGGACCGCTCGGTCGGCGCCCAGCCGCCAGCGAACATCTTCGTAGGTCACCACCACGATCCGGTCGGCGGACAGCTCCAGCCGCTGCACATCCGGCCACGCCCAGCTCCAATCATGCGCCTTCGGTCCGGAGACCTTCGGGACGAACCGGATCCCCCGCTCGTCGATTTGGACCACGCCCGGGCAACCCTTCCGCCAGTGCTCATGCTCGGCCGGAATCTCCGCCCCCTGAAGAGCGAAGGCCGCGAGCAATGCCGTGCTCAGGAAACGCGCAAGTTCTTTTTTACGTGAAAGTTCCATCGCCAAACCTCATAGATCGCCGGATATACCAGCAGCTCCAAAATGAACGAAGTGAACACCCCTCCAACCATCGGCACCGCAATCCGCTTCATGACGTCCGCCCCCGCGCCCGTCGACCACAGGATCGGCAGCAGCCCAACGAACATCGTGGCCACGGTCATGAACTTCGGCCGGATCCGCCGCACCGCCCCGTGCAGGATGGCCTCCTGGAGCTCCCGTAGGTTCCGCAGCCGGCCTTCCTTGCGGGCCTGTTCAAACGCCAAATCCAGGTACAGCAGCATGAACACGCCGGTTTCGGCATCCACCCCCATCAGCGCGATCAGCCCAACCCAAACTCCGATGCTCATGTTGTAGTCCAGCAAATACAACAGCCAGATCGCCCCTACTACCGAGAACGGCACCGCCAGCAACACGATCATCGTCTTGACCGCCGAGCGGGTGTTTAGGTACAAGAGCAACAACACCAGAAACAGCGTCAGCGGAACCACAACCCACAACCTCTGCCGCACCCGCTCCATCGCTTCAAACTGCCCGCTCCAGGTGAGCGAGCAGCCTGGAGGCAACTTCAAGTTTTCCCTGGTAATCGCTTGAGCTTCCTTGACATAACTGCCCACGTCCCGGCCTGCCACATCCACGTAGACATAACCCGTGAGCAGACCGTCCTCGTTGCGGTACATGCCCGGACCCGAGACCCGCCGCACCTCGGCAAGCTGCCGGATCGGAACTTGCACCCGTCCCCCCATGGCCGGGACCAACACCTCGCCCAGAGCCTTCATCTCGCTCCGGAAGTCCCTCATGTAACGGACGTTGATCGGATAACGCTCCCGGCCTTCAACGGTCGACGACACGTTCTCGCCCCCGATGGCGTTCATCACCGACATCTGGGCTTCGTCGATGCTCAGCCCGTAGCGGGCCAGCTCTTCCCGGTTCCACTTAAAGTCGAGGTAGTAGCCTCCGGTGGTTCGCTCGGCGAAAACGCTGCGAGTCCCCTCCACGCCCGGCAGCAGCCGCTCCACTTCCAGGGCGATCGCCTCGATCTGCCCAATATCGGCCCCCTGGATCTTGATCCCCACCGGCGTCCGGATTCCGGTGGTCAGCATGTCGATGCGGCCCTTGATCGGCATGGTCCAGGCATTGGAGGCGCCCGGCACCCGCAACGCCTCGTTCATCTGCCGGATCAGCTCCTCGGTCGAGATGTGGTCCGGCGTGATGCGCCGGAAGATGCGCTTGGCCCACTCCGGAGCCCAGGACGAGTACCAGGTGTCCGCCTTGCGCCACTCGCTTTGCGGCTTAAGAACGACGACGGTCTCTAGCATGGAAAGCGGCGCCGGATCGGTGGCCGTCTCCGCCCTTCCCGCCTTGCCCAATACGCTCGCCACCTCCGGGAAACCGGCCAGCACTTGATCGGTCGCCTGAAGCACCCGCTGCGCCTCGCCGATCGAAATCCCCGGAAGCGTGGAGGGCATATAAAGGATGCTGCCTTCATCGAGCGGCGGCATGAACTCCGAACCCAGCTTTTGATAGACCGGAATCGTCGCCAAGACCATCGCCAAAGCCCCACCGATGACCACCCACTTCCAGCGCAGGCTCCAGGCGCAAACCGGTTCGTAGAGGCGGATGAGCAGCCGGCTGATGGGGTGCCGCTCTTCAGAGTGGATCTTGCCCACCAGCACCGCGTTGGCCGCCCGCGCCAGCCAGCGGGGGCGGAATTCGAAGTTCCGGGCGTGCGTGAACAAGAGCCGCATCGCCGGGCCCAGGGTGATCGCCAGCACCGCGGCGACGATCATCGCCAGGTTCTTCGTATAAGCCAAGGGTTTGAACAGGCGCCCTTCTTGCGCCTCCAGCGTCAGCACCGGCAGAAACGACACGGCGATGACCAGCAGCGCAAAGAAACTGGGTCCGCCCACCTCCTTCACCGCCCCGATCACCACCTCGCGGTAGTCTCCCTGCCGTCCTCCGCGCTCCCACTCCTCCAACCGCTTGTGCGTCTGCTCCACTACGACGATCGCCGCGTCCACCATCGCCCCGATCGCAATGGCGATGCCGCCGAGCGACATGATGTTGGAGGTCAGCCCCATGGCCTTCATCGGAATGAAGGAGATCACGATCGCGATGGGGATCGTCAGCATCGGGATGAGGGCGCTCGGCAAGTGCCACAGGAACACCAGGATCACCAGCGACACCACCACCAACTCTTCGATGAGCGTCGACTTCAGGTTTTCGATCGAGCGCAGGATCAGCTCCGAGCGGTCGTAAGCCGTCACCACGCGCACGCCCTCCGGAAGCCCCGGTTCGATCTCATGCAGCTTCTGCTTCACCCGCTCGATCACCTGAAGGGCGTTCTGCCCCTGGCGCATCACCACGATGCCGGAGACCACCTCGCCTTGGCCGTTCCAGTCGGCCACTCCCCGGCGGATATCCGGGCCCAGCGTTACCCGGCCCACGTCTCCCACCCGGATGGGAATCCCGTTGGCGCTGACCGCCAATACGATCCGCGCCAAGTCCTCCGTGGATCGCGCATAGCCCAGTCCGCGCACCATGTACTCAGCCCCGCCGAACTCCACCAGGCGCCCGCCGGTGTCGTTGTTCCCGCTGCGAATGGCCTGGACGACCGCGCTGATGGGGATGTTGTAGGCGCGCAGCCGGTTGGGATCCACGTTGACCTGATACTGCCGCACGAAGCCGCCCACCGGCGCAACTTCCGCCACCCCCTCCACGGTTTGCAGGTGATAGCGCAGATACCAGTCCTGGAGTGAGCGTAGTTCGGCCAAGCTGTGCCGTCCGCTCTCATCCACCAGCGCATACTGGAAGATCCAGCCCAGCCCGGTGGCGTCCGGCCCCAACTCAGTCTGCACTCCCTGCGGCAGCTTGGGCAGCACCGCCGAGAGATATTCGAGGGTCCGGGACCGCGCCCAGTAGATGCCCGTCCCTTCCTCGAACACAACGTACACGTACGAGTAGCCGAAGTCCGAGAACCCGCGCACCGTCCTCACCCCCGGCACGCCCAGCATGGCGGTGACGATGGGATACGTCACCTGGTCCTCAATAATGTCCGGGCTCCGGTCCCAGCGCGAATAGAGGATCACCTGCGTCTCGCTGAGGTCCGGAATGGCGTCCAGCGGCACGTTCTTCATCGACCACCAGCCGGCCAGCACCGCCGCGCCGGTGATCACGAAGACTAGAAACCGGTTGCGCGCCGAAAACTCAATGAGCCGGTTGATCATGGCTGTGCCCCGCGCCCGCCGCCCTCAGGCGGCTCTCCGAATCCACCAGAAATACGCCGGAAGTCACAATCCGGTCCTGAGCGGTTAGCCCGCGCAGGATCTCCACCTTGCCGTTCCACTCCCGGCCCGTCTCCACCTCCCTCGGCTCGAAATGCCCGTCCTCGTGAACCACGAACACACGCTTGGCGAGCCCCGTATCCAGCACCGCGTCCGACGGCACGAACAGCCCGCGCCCCCCGCCCGCCCGGATCTCCACGTTCACGTACATGTCCGGCTTCAGCTCCATGCGGGGATTCTCAACCTCCAGCCGCACCTTGAGGGTCCGCGTGGCCGGGTCGACCGCCGGTTGAATGTATTGCACCTTGGCCGCAAAGCTTCGTGAAGCCGCGTAGGCCAACTGCACCACTGCGCTCTGGCCCAGGCGTATGGCGCCGATGTCGGATTCGAAGACGTCCGCCATCACCCACACCTGGCTGAGGTCGGCCAGCGTGTACAACTCCGTCTCGGGAGTGATCCGCTGCCGCGGGTATGCGTTGCGCGCCATCACATAGCCGTCCGCGGGGGCCAATACCGGCACGGTGCGCCGGATCTGCCCCGTCTGCGCAATCTCTTCGATCGCCCCTTCCGGAAGGTCCCAGAGTTCCAGCCTCCGCCGTGCGGCCTGCGCCAGAGACTCGCCGCCGCCCCTCTGTCCCGGAACGCTGCTCGCGTTCAGCACATTCCGCGCCCGCAGCGCCAGCAAGTACTCCTGCTGGCTGGCGAGCAGCTCCGGGCTGTAGACCGAGACCAGCGGCTCGCCCCGCCTAACGTGTCTGCCCGTGAAATCCGCATGGACTTCCTCGATCCAGCCCTCCACTCTGGGGTGCACGCGAACGATGCGGGTCTCATCGGGCTGCACCACTCCCAGAGTCCGCACCGTCAGCGCCACCGTTTCCAGCGTGGGTTGTCCCACCACGATCCCGTACCTCTGCTGTTGCTCCGGGCTGATCCTGGCGCCGCCTGCGGGCGCCTCCGGCTTCTGGCCGGCGTAGACCGGCTCCAAGTGCATCCCGCAAACCGGACAACTGCCCGGCTTGTCCGACTTGTACTCCGGATGCATCGGGCAGTGGTAGTACAGAATCTTCTTGCCCGGCGCCGGTTCGGCGTGTTCCCCATGCGCCGGCGAACCATACCAGCGCCCGTACCCATACCATGCGAGCGCGGCCGCGGCCAGCGCCGCCAAAGCGATCACCAAAAGCTTCCTCTTCACTTTTCACCTCCTCGTACGGACTGCGTCCAGTCCGTTCCAGTCAGCTCCTCCAGGCGGATCATCGCCAGATGAAACGCCAGCACCTCCTCGTGATAGTTCGCTTCGTATTCGGTCTTCGCCATCAGGTTGGTCAACACCGTCAGGAAGTCCACCTTGCCCGCTTGATAGGAAGCCAGCGAGGACTCCAGAGCCAGCGCCGCCTGCGGGATCACCGTCTCGGCGTAGATGCGGATCAAGCGGGAACTGGCCTGCGCCGCCAGGTAGCTCTCCCGGATCCGGTAGTTCAACTCCTGCGACGCGGCTTCGTATTTCCGCCGGGCCTGGCCGGCCCGGTTGACCTGCTCCGCCACCGCCGCCCGCTGCTTGCCCCAGTACCAGAGCGGGATCTTGAGGTCCACCCGGACCTCGTACACGTCCGGCATCCGCCCCTGGTTGTAATAACCCGCCGAAAGCGTGTAATCGGGCAGGTAGTCTTTGCGGGCTAACTCTACGGCCAGCGCCGCTCTCTCGATCGACCTTTGGCCCCGCCGCAGCGCCGGCGAATCCCGGAGCGCCGCGGCCGAGATCTCCTCCAGGCTGGCCGTGAGTTCGCCCGGCGCAATCCCCTCCGGCGGCGGCAGCGGGGCATCCGGCGGGCGCGCCAGCAGGCTGTTGATCTCGGCCGCTGCGGTCCGCGCCTCCTGCTCGAGGCGGACCCGCCGCGCTTCCAGCACCGCAAGCTGCGTCTGCGCTTTGAGAATGTCCTGCTGCTCGGCCCGCCCCGCCGCGTAGCGCGCCTCGGCGGCGGCGATCACCGCCGAAAGCTGATCGCGCGTAATCTCCAGCACCCGGAGCTGCTGCCGCGCGTAGTGCCAGCGGTGATAGGCCGCCTTCAGCCGGGCGGTCACCCCCAGCGCTACCGCCCGGTACTCTTGAAGCGCCTCTTCGGCTTCCTTCAGCGCGATCTCGCTGCGCAACCCCCGCTTGCCCGGAAACGGCAGCTCCTGCGACACCATCACCCCCGCCCGGGCCATCGGCTCCGCCCCCAGCCCGGCCACAGGCCTCGGACTGCCCACGCTGGCGTAGCCCGCCGAGACCATCGGCTCCGGAAGACTGCCCTCCTGCGCGGGCCGTTGCCGCAGCGCTTCGTAGCGCTTCTGCGCCGCCCGGATCTCTGGGTTCACCCGCAGCGCTTCCGCCACCAGTTCATCCAGACCGGCGGGCGCCGGCGCTCCGCGAAGTCCGCAAGCAGACAAAACACCAACGGCAATTACACAAAATGCACTTTTCTGCACACTCCTCCTCCTTTCCGACAACACTTCTGGCCGGAAAAGAGGATCAGATGCGAAGGATGGAGTTCAGCAGGAACAGCGGCGGGGGAGAATGGCCCGGATCGAGAACTGGGTTCAGGACAACTTCCGGCATCCTCGCCGGGGACATCTCTGACGGCGGCAGCGGACCCGCGTCGGCGGATGCGGCGGCCAGAATCCCGGAATCGGTCTGAGCCTTGCCGTAGCCGGCGAACAGCGGATGCCCGCCGGGGCAGGGCTGCTGCTTGTCAGGTTGTGGGGTCTGCGGGTGGCCGCACGGAGTGGTTTGGGACCGGTGACAGCAATCGTGCGGTCCCTGCGCGCCGTCAGGGCACAACGGGCACGATCCTGCCGCCAGAACCCAGCACAGCAGCAATGCCGCCACAGCACGCATCTAGCCGAATGACACCTTACTCCTACGATAGCACGGCCGTCGCGGCGGGAAAGGTAAAAAACTCTTGTGTAAGGGGCCGCCCGTTGCCGCGGCCCCGCCCGAGAATGGACTACGGCTTGGCCTTGCCCTGCGCCGCCACCGCTTCCATGGCTGCTTTCACCTTCTCCGGATCGCCCAAATAATAGCGGTTCAGCGGCTTCAGGTTCTCGTCCAGCTCATAGACCAGCGGCATGCCCGTTGGAATGTTTAGCTCGACGATGTCCTGATCGGAGATGTTGTCGAGGTATTTCACCAGCGCCCGCAGGCTGTTGCCATGCGCCGCCACCAGCACCCGCTTGCCGGCCCGGATGTCCGGCACAATCCGGTTGTGCCAGCAGGGCAAGACCCGCGCCACGGTGTCCTTCAGGCATTCGGTGAGGGGCAGCTCCGCCTCCGACAGATCCTTGTAGCGCGGATCGAAGCCCGGGTAGCGCGGATCGGTCTTCTCCAGCGCAGGGGGAGGGATATCGTAACTCCTACGCCAGATCTTGACCTGCTGTTCGCCGAATTTGGCCGCCGTCTCGGACTTGTTCAGCCCCTGAAGCGCGCCATAGTGCCGTTCGTTCAGCCGCCAGTCCCGGATGACCGGAATCCACATCAGATCCATCTCATCCAGCACCAGCCACAGCGTGCGGATCGCCCGCTTCAGCACGGAGGTGTAAGCGATGTCGAAGACGTAGCCTTCCCGCTGGAGCACCCGGCCCGCCTCGCGGGCTTCTTCGATGCCCTTTTCCGACAGGTCCACATCGGTCCAGCCCGTGAACCGGTTCTCCTTGTTCCAGATGCTTTCGCCGTGTCTTAAGAAAACGACCTTGTACATGCGGCCGGCTCCTTATCGCTTGAACGCTTTGCGGCCGAGGAACTTCGCCGCGCTGCCCAGCTCCTCCTCGATGCGGAGCAACTGGTTGTACTTGGCGATGCGGTCGGTGCGGCTGGCCGATCCGGTCTTGATCTGCCCCGCGCCCGTGGCCACCACCAGGTCGGCGATGAAGGCGTCCTCGGTCTCGCCCGAGCGGTGCGAAACCACCGAGCTGTATCCGGCGGCCGCCGCCACCCGCATGCACTCCAGCGTCTCGGTGAGGGTGCCGATCTGGTTCAGCTTGATCAGGATCGAGTTGGCGATGCCTTTTTCAATGCCCTGAGAAAGCCGCTGGATGTTGGTGACGAAGATGTCGTCCCCCACAAGCTGGATCTTGCTGCCCAGCGCCTCGGTCAGCAGCTTCCAGCCCTCCCAGTCGTCCTCGGCCATTCCGTCTTCCAGAGAAATGATGGGATACTTGTTGACCCATCCGGCCCAGAACTCTACAAGCTGTTCCGGCGTCTTTACGCTCTTGTCAGACTTTTTGAAGACGTACTTCTTCTGGTCCTCGTCGTAGAATTCGCTGGCCGCCGGATCCAGGCAGATGGCGACCTCTTCTCCCGCCTTGTAACCAGCCTTCTCGATCGCCTCCAGAATCACTTCGATGGCTTCTTCGTTGGACTTCAGCGAAGGCGCAAACCCTCCCTCGTCGCCCACAGCCGTCGAGTAACCCTTCTTCTTGAGCACGCCTTTCAAGGTGTGGAAGACCTCGGCGCCCATGCGCAGCGCCTCGGCAAAACAGGGCGCGCCCACCGGCGCGATCATGAACTCCTGCGGGTCCACCGAATTGTCGGCGTGAGCGCCGCCGTTGAGGATGTTCATCATCGGGACGGGAAGAATGGAAGCCGCCACGCCGCCCAGGTAGCGGTACAGCGGCATTTCCGCCGACGCGGCCGCCGCGCGCGCCGTAGCCATCGAAACCGCCAGGATTGCGTTGGCGCCGAGGCGGCCCTTGTTTGGCGTCCCGTCGAGCGCGATCATCTTGCGGTCGATCTCCTCCTGGCAACTGGCATCCATGCCCCCCAGCGCCGAAGCGATCTCTCCCTTGATGTTCTCAACCGCCTTCTTTACGCCTTTGCCCAAATAGCGCTTCTTGTCTCCGTCGCGCAGTTCCACGGCCTCGTGCACGCCGGTGGATGCGCCCGATGGCACTGCGGCGCGGCCGAAACTGCCGTCGGCGAGCCAAACGTCAGCCTCGACGGTCGGGTTGCCGCGCGAATCCAGAATCTCTCTGCCGGTGATTTTGATGATTTCCATGAATGATCTCCTTAGTTGAGTGCGGATGGAGCCTGAACTGTTATGGTAGCGCATCCGCGCCCTGAGTCTGCTTGCGGGACGTCAAGGGGAAGGCGGCCGGCCGGTGCGCAACACCGCCGCCAGCGCCTCGCGCGTCTCTGCCTCGATCGGCAGCGCCAGCACTTTCCGGACCGTAGCCTCCACCTCATATCGGCTTGACTTGAGCGTCAACCGCCCGTCCTCCCACAGCGCGTAGCAAGCTTCCGGAGCGCCCTGCTTGGGCTGCCCCACGCTGCCGGGGTTCACCAGCCGGCGGCCGTTCGCCTCCAGGACCAGCGGCAAATGGGTGTGTCCCACCAGAACTGTGCCGGCCTGGATGTCCGCGAGCTGCTGCTTCCAGACGTCCGGGTCCGGCGGCAGGTACGCATAGAGAGGATCGGCGGGCGCTGCGTGGCACAGAAAGAAACTCTCGTCCCCAATTTCACGCGATGCGGTGAGCGGAAGCTCTCTGAGCCACCCCTTCTGCTCCTCGCTGAGCATTGCGGCCGTGTATCCCTGCATAACGCGCGCCATTTGCCGGAACGCCGCTGAACAGCGCGGGCCGGCGCCGTAGCCCAGAGCATGATCGTGGTTGCCGCGTACGACGGCCGTGGCGTGGCGCCGCACGAATTCCACGGCTTCCGCCGGGTCGGGCCCGTAGTTCACCACGTCGCCGAGCACCCAAAGCTCGTCCCAGCTAGGCTCGGTGGCCTGAATGGCCTGGATCGCCTCCAGGTTGGCATGAAGATCGGAAAGGATGACAACCCTCATCGCGGGACGTTGAGAAAACGGCATTGCCGCCGCTGTTCAATCATATCCCACCTTCAGTCATGCCCCGTGCGGCCCTGTGGAGCAAGCCGCCAGGCTTGCCACACCGCCCTCCCCGTGGAGCACGCAGTTTTGCGTGCCACACCGGCAGCTTCGTGCCGGTGGCCGGCTTGTGAGCTTCTCCCGGCCCGTACAGTGGTGCAGGCTGCTCTCGTGGGACACGCCCTCTTTGTGATGCACGCTGTTGTTGTGGGGCAGGCTTTCTAGCCCAACTTCCGCAGTTGGGGCGACGCTGTAACTTTTTTGGGTGGTCTGGAAGGCCATCCGAGTGGGAGAACAAAACCGCGCCCCTTTGTTTCCAACGCGGCGCGGGGCTGGCCGGTCGGCCAACGGCCGAAACGCCGATGTAGTGACGACCAACCCTCTTGAATCTGGGCCGCAGATCCGTAGTATGGGGCTATGTACTTGCGGCGCTGCTATCGAAACAAGGACGGCAAGCGCCACGCCTATTGGGCCCTGGTCGAGAGCTATCGCACGGCGCGCGGGCCGCGGCAGCGGGTGGTGGCCTGGCTGGGCGCGATGGATGAACAGGGCCGCCTGGGAGTGAAACGCTGTGCCGCGCCCGCGAGCACGTCGCAGCGCCAGCTTTTTGAAGACACCCAGCCCCGCTGGGTGGAAGTGGACGTAAAGCGGGTCCGTGTCGAGCGCAGCCGCAAGTTCGGTGGCCCCTGGTTGGGGCTGGAGTTGCTGCGCCAGTTGGGACTGGATCGGTTTCTGGAAGAGACGTTGCCCGAGGGGCGGGAGCAGATTCCTTGGCCGTTGATGGCCATGGTGCTGGTGCTGGGGCGGCTGTGCGATGCCTCCAGCGAGCTGCACCTGGCGGAGCAGTTCTATGAGTCCAGCGCTCTGGCGGATCTGTTGGGTGTGCCGGCCGAGAAGGTCAACGAGGACCGCCTGTACCGGGCGCTGGATGCGCTGCGGCCGCACAAGCCGGCGCTGGAGAAACACCTGAAGCAGAAGTTGGGGGAGCTGTTCGAACTGGACTACGACCTGCTGCTGTATGACGTGACCAGCACGTACTTTGAAGGGCAGGCGGAGAAGAACCCGCAAGCCCAGCGGGGCTATTCGCGGGATCATCGGCCGGAGTGCAAACAGGTCAACGTTGCCCTGGTGGTGAGCCGCTGCGGGATGCCGCTGGGCTACGAGATCTTCGCCGGCCACCGCCATGACGCGACCACGCTGGAACAGATGGTGGAGCACATCGAGGGGCTTTACGGCCGGGCCAACCGGATCTGGGTGATGGATCGCGGGATGGCCGGCGAAGACAACGTGAAGTTCTTGCGGGAAGGGGGGCGGCGCTACATCGTGGGGACGGCGAAGAACTCGCTGCGGAAGTTTGAGCGGGAGTTGTTAGCCGAGGATTGGCGGCGGGTGCGTGAAGGCCTGGAGGTGCGGATCACGCCGGCGCCGGGCGGGGAGGAGGTTTTCATTCTATGCCGCAGTGCGCAGCGGCGGGCCAAAGAGCAGGCCATGCACGAGCGGTTCGAGAAGCGGATCGAAGAAGGGTTGGCCCAGATCCAGGCCAGTTGCCAGAAGAAGAAACACAAGCCGGTGACCGTCGCCACACGGGTCGGCCGCTTGTTGGAGCGGAACACGCGGGCGGCGGCGCTGTTCGATGTGCAGGTGGAAGCGGCGGCCAACGGCGGAGCTCGCCTGCGGTGGTCCAAGCGGGAAGCATGGCGCGCGTGGGCTCGGTTGAGTGAGGGCTGCTACCTGCTGCGCAGCAACGTGACCGATTGGAGTGCCGAAGATCTGTGGCGGGCCTACGTCCAGTTGACTGAGGCCGAGGCGGCGTTTCGCATTCAGAAGTCCGACCTGGCCATCCGGCCGGTGTGGCATCAGAAGCAAGAGCGGGTGCAGGCGCACATCCTGGTTTGTTTTTTGGCCTACGTGCTCTGGAAGGCCCTGGCCGCAAGTTGCCGCCAAGCCGGATTGGGCGACGAGCCGCGGCAAGTCTTCCAGACCCTGTCTGAGATCGCGCTGGTGGATGTGGTGCTGCCGACGCGGTCCGGGACGGTGATCCGGAAGCGCTGCATCAGCCAGCCCACCGAGCACCAGCAGATCCTGCTCCAACGGCTCGGCCTGAGACTGCCCACGGCGCTGGAAACAGCGGCGATGTAGTGGAAACTCGGGCATCCGCACGTTGAAAACAAAGACTTTATTCTTCAAACTGCGGAAGTTGGGCTAGATCGAGGCT
>Ga0308411_10001564_pt1 | contig 15654 bp, 8 predicted proteins | sample HotsprottomLayer_2_FD_203530 | JGI IMG/M metagenome (GOLD analysis project Ga0308411, IMG submission 203530) | Hot spring phototrophic mat microbial communities from Octopus Spring, Yellowstone National Park, Wyoming, United States -... | ecosystem: Environmental > Aquatic > Thermal springs >...
CGGATGCGCCGGTGCAGCCACTCGGCCGCCGCCTCGGCCGTCTCCAGAGCCAAAGCTTGCAGGGCGTGCGCGCGGAAATATTCGCCGCCGCGCTTGGCTTGCTCGGCGCGTTCCCGCACTCCCTCCCCGGCCGTTACGACGAAGATGGCGATCTGGTCCCGGCGCCCCTCGTCCGCATCGAGGACAAAGTCCGCCAGGCAGAGGCCGTCTTCGCGAGCCTGCCTGGGGAAACGCAAGGACGCGGCGGGCGCTGCGCCGCCGGCCTCGTACAGCAGGACCGATTCCCCATTGCGCTCCGCCTCGAAGAAACGCCACACAGCCCGGACCTTCAGGAAGCTCCGCGCCCAGTCCTTCACTTCTTCCACTTGGTGGAACAGCTCTAGCGCTTTGGCGTCGCGGGCGGCCAAAGACTTTTCGAACGCGCCGCGAAAGCCGAGGTGCTTGCCGTAAAGCATCTGCGGGTTGACGTAGGTCCAGATCTCATCCAGATGCGGCGCCAGGCGAACCTTGCGGTCCGGATAGGGGAGCGGTGGAACCGGAACATCGGTTCTCACTTTCGAGCTTCGCTGCGGCGTCGCGGGCGGCGGAGGCGCAGCCGTGGCCGCCGGCGGTCCCTGCGCCGCTTCGGCGGGCCGGTGGGCGCGCAGCACTTCCTCCCGCCTCTCCGGATCCATGACTTCATTCAGCAAGCGCAGACCGGTCATCGCGTCCTTGGCGTAGATCACTGCCTCCTGATAAGCCGGGGCGATCTTGAGCCGTGTGAACCGGTCCGAAAGCGCCGCGCCTCCGACGAACAGCGGCACGCGCACGCCGGCCTCGCGCAGGTCTTCGGCGGTGACCACCATTTGCTGCGCGCTTTTCACCAACAGCCCGGACAGCCCGATGGCGTCGGGCTTGTGGCGTTGATAGCTCTCGATGATCACCTCCGGCGGAACCTTGATCCCCAGGTTGATGACTTCGTAGCCGTTGTTGCTGAAGATGATCTCGACCAGGTTTTTGCCGATGTCGTGCACGTCTCCTTTGACCGTGGCCAAGAGCACCTTGCCCCGGGCGGCGGTTTCGGCCTTCTGCATGAATTTCTCCAGATAGCTGACGGCCGCCTTCATCGCTTCGGCGGATTGCAGCACCTCGGCTACGATGAGTTCGTTGTTATTGAACAAGCGCCCCACCTCGGCCATGCCCGCCATGAGCGGGCCGTTGATGATGTCCAGAGGCGAGGCGCCTTCGGCGAGCTTGCGGTCCAGATCTTCGATCAGCCCGTCTTTGGATCCCTCGATGATGTAGCGCGCCAGACGCTCGTCCAGCGGGAGCTGGCGGCGCTCTTGAGGCCGGGCTTCGGCGGTCTTGTGCCGGAAATACTCGGTGATGGCGGCGATGTGGAACTGGTTGATGGCGATCTTCTGCTCGCGCGTTTGGGCCCGCCAGTCTTCGGGCGCTGAGCGCAATTCCTCCGGTCCCGCCGCAGGCGGCGTGTTGAACAAGACGTGCTCGGCCAGCCGCCGCTCCTGCTCCGGAATCGACGCGAAGCGTTCCAGTTTCTCCGCGTTCACAATCGCCAGATCCAGGCCGGCCTTGGTCGCATAGTAAAGGAAGACGGAGTTCACCACCTCGCGCGCCGCCGCGGGCAGGCCGAAGGACACGTTGGAGATGCCCAGCAAGGTCTTCACCCCGGGCAGCCGCTCCTTGATGAGCCGGACCGCCTCGATGGTCTCCACTGCGCCGCCGATGTAGTTCTCGTCTCCGGTGGCGCAAGGGAAGACCAGCGGGTCGATGATGATGTCCTCCGGCGGAATCCCGTACTTTTCGGTGAGCAAGCGGTAGGAGCGTTCCGCCACGGCCAGCTTGCGCTCGCGGGTGAAGGCCTGGGCCTGGGCCGGGTCCTCGTCGATCGTGCCCACCACCAGCGCCGCGCCGTAGCTGCGGGCCAGCGGGCAGATGCGGCGGAACTTTTCCTCGCCGTCCTCGAGGTTGATCGAGTTGATGATGCTCTTGCCCTGGCAGTAGGTCAGGGCCAGCTCGACGGCCGCCGGATCGGTGGAGTCGATCATGATGGGGGCTTTGATCTTGCGGATGAGCCGGTCGTAGAAGGGCGGGATGTCGCGGATCTCCTCGCGCTCGCTCGATTGCAGGCAAACATCCACAATGTGGGCCCCGTTGCGGACCTGGCGGCGGGCGATTTCGCTGGCCTCCTCCCACTTTTCAGCGGCGATCATCTGCTTAAAGAGCCGCGAGCCGATGACGTTGGTCCGCTCGCCCACCAGCAGCGGGCGGTTGCTCTCCTCGGCCTCCACCAGCTCGATGCCGGAGAAAAACGTCCGGGGGCGGCGCTCGGGCGGCCGGCGGGGCGCTTTGCCCTCACACATTTGGGCCACAGCCCGGATGTGAGCGGGCGTGGTGCCACAGCAGCCTCCCACCAGATTCAACCATCCGTTCCGCACGAACCGCTCCAATTGCGCGGCCAGCGTCTCCGGTGTTTCTCCGTAACGGCCTTCCTCATCCGGCAGCCCTGCATTGGGGTAGCAGGAGACGTGCGTCCAGGCCATCTCGTGCAGGGTGCGGATATGGTCGGTCATGAACTCCGGGCCGGTGGCGCAGTTGAGGCCGATCGCCAACAACTCAGCGTGCGAGACCGACACCCAGAAAGCGTCCACCGCCTGGCCGGCCAGCATCGTGCCCGTCGGCTCGATGGTGCCCGAAACCACCACCGGCGTCCGCCTTCCGAACTCGCGCGCGGCCCGCTCCACGCCGAGCAGCGCTGCCTTCACGTTCCGGGTATCCTGGCAGGTTTCGATCAGGAGCAGATCCACGCCGCCCTCCAACAGCGCCAGCGCCTGCTCAAAGTAAGCGTCCCGGAGTTGGGCGAAAGTCACCCCGCCGGTGACGCTGATGGCCTTGGTGGTGGGGCCCATCGCGCCTGCCACCCAGCGGGGCTTGGAGGGCGTAGAGAACTCCTCGGCCGCCTGCCGGGCCAGCCGGGCTGCGGCGCGGTTCAGCTCCGCGGCTTGATCCGCCAGCCCGTATTCCTCGAGGACGATCCGCGTGCCTCCGAAGGTGTTGGTTTCAACGATGTCCGCGCCGGCCTCGTAGTAGGCCCGGTGCACGCCCAGGACCACGTCGGGCCGCGTGCGCGTGAGATGTTCGTTGCACCCTTCGTAGCGCGCGCCTCCGAAGTCTTGGGGGCCCAGCCGCGCCTGTTGCAACATGGTTCCCATGGCCCCGTCCAGGACCAGAATGCGCTCCTGAAATGCGCCCAGCAGTTCTTTTCGCCTTTGTTCCGGATGACTCATGTGGCAGGCATGCGGCCCCCTAGCGAGTTCTGCCGCCCAGTCGCCTTGCTCTCATTGTAACTTGAGCTTTTGGCGGGCTTTGCCGCGGCGCTCAGCCGGCCGGCAAGGTCACGGTGAACTTGGAGCCTTTGCCCAACTGGCTTTCCGCCGACGCGCTGCCGCCCATTCGCTCCACGGCGTGCTTCACGATCGACAGACCCAGACCCGTGCCTCCCGCCGCCCGGGAGCGCGCCTTGTCCACCCGGTAGAACCGCTCAAACACCCGCGGCAGATCGGCGGAAGGGATGCCGATGCCGTTGTCGGTCACACTGATTCGCACCCATCCATCCTCGGAGCGGGCGGCATCGATCCATACCTCCCCACCCGGACGGTTGAATTTCACCGCATTGTCGACGAGGTTCAGCAGGACCTGCTCCAGCCGGATCTTGTTGGCCATGACAAACAGTTGGGTGTCCACGGAACGGTGGATTCTCACTTGCCGCAAGGCAGCCTCGCTTTCCACGGCGGTCACGGCGGCTTCCACCGCGTCGCGCACCGAGACCCGCTCCGGCGGAGGTCCCGCGTCGGCCGACTCCAACTCGGAAAGCGCCAGCAGGTCGGAGGCGATGTTGTTGAGGCGGGCGGCGTGCGCCTTGATGATCTCGACGAAGCGCCGCCGGTTCTGTTCGTCTTCCAGTCCGCCGCTCAACAGGGTCTCGGCGTAGCCTTGAATGGCGGCCAGGGGCGTCCGCAACTCATGCGAGACGTTGGCCACAAAATCCCGGCGCACGCGTTCCAGGCGCTCCAAGTCCGTGATGTCATGCAGCACGGCGATGGCGCCCCTGCCTCCCGCAAGCTCCAGCGGAGCAATGTGCACCTGGTAGGTGCGGCCTTCAGCCGCCGCCAGTTGCACCCGGAGCTGATGCGGAGCGTTGTCCACCAGCACCTTCGCCAGAGCCTCGATCAAGGCTGGGTCGCGCACCAGCTCCAGCACCGGCAGCCGCTCCGGCACCGGATAGCTGGCCCGCACCGCCCGTGCGAAGGTCTCATTGCAGAACACCACGCACAGCTCGTGGTTGACCGCCAGAACTCCCTCCACCATGCTCGAGAGGATCGCCTCCCGGCGGGTAGCCTCCAGCCGCAATCGTTCCAACATATCTCTTAATTGCCGCGCCATACGGTTCAAGGAGCGGGCCAGCGCGCCGATTTCATCTTCGGGCCCCACCGGCAGTTCCTGATCGAAGCGAGCCGCAACCAATCCCTCGGCGAAGCGCTGGAGCTGTTGAATCCGCGAATTTAACGACCGCGCCAGGATGAACGCCGCCGCCAGCGCCAGCAGCGCCGCCGCCAGAGAGACCTCCAGGATCCGCCAGCGCACCTCCGCCACGGCGCTTTCCACGTGCTCGGCCGGAATCGCCAGCCGCAACACATAGCCCGGCGATCGATTCACCTTCACGGGCAGCGCCCAGTAGAGCAGCTCGCGGTCCAGGGTTTCGCTGTAGCGGCGCGCCGAGCCGGTCCTGCCGGCCAGCGCGGCCTGCACCTCCGGGCGGCCGGCATGGTTTTCCATCAGCTGCGGCCTCTGGTCCGAATCCGCCAGAACCTTTCCATCCGGCGCGATGACCGTCAGCCGCGCTCCCGCGCGCGCCCGGGAGGTGCTGGCCCAGACGGCAAGCTGATCCGGGGCCAAGTCTTCCATCTCTCCCGCCAGGATCTGGGCCCGGGCCGCAAGATCCGCCGCCGCGCTGCGCAGTTCGCGCTGCGCCGTGTAGCGCGTCAGCAGGGCGTCCAGAAAGAGGACGGCACCCAAAATCAGCAGAAGCGACCCCAGCAGCAGTTTCCGGAAAAACGGCCCCGGGACGGTCATCTTATCTCCGCTCTTCGGCGTGATGCCGCACATCCACGCCCTGGACTAAGAACAGGACATCCTCGGCGATGTTGGTGGCGTGATCGGCGATCCGTTCCAGATTGCGGGCCACGAAGAGCAAGTCGATCGCCCGCGGGATGGCCTCCGGCTCGGCTTGCATGAACCGGATCAACTCCTGGTAGATGTCGTCCCGCAAGTCGTCCACGGCGTCGTCGCTGAGGAGCACGTTTCGAGCCAGCTCCGCATCCCGCCGCACGAAGCTGTCCAGACTGTCGTGCACCATGCGTTCGGCCAGCTCCGCCATCCGCGGGATGTCCACCGCCGGGTGGATGGGGGGCTGCTCGATCAGCGACAGGGCCCGCTCGACGATGTTCACCGCCAGATCTCCCATGCGCTCCAAGTCGTTGTTGATCTTGATCGCCGCGGTCAGGAAGCGCAAATCCCGGGCCATGGGTTGCTGAGTGGCCAGCAGGCGGGTAGCCATCTCGTCGATCTGGATCTCCATTTGGTTGATGCGCGCCTCGTTGACCAGCACCTGCTGGGCGCGGCTGGAGCTGCGCTCCACCAGCGACTTGACGCTTTCGTGCACGGCCAGCTCCACTAAACCGGCCATCGCCAGCAGTTCCTTCTGTAAGTCGTCCAATTCTTCTATGAAGTGGCGCAAGCTCTCCTCGCTCGATTCCGCCCTGGCCTATCCGAACCGGCCGGTGATGTAGTCTTCGGTCTCCTTCATCTTCGGCCGGGTGAAGATGACCTCGGTCTGGTCGAATTCTATCAACTTCCCCATCAGGAAGAAGCCTGTATATTGGGCCACGCGCGCCGCCTGCTGCATGTTGTGCGTGACGATGACGATGGTGCAATTATCCTTCAGCGAAAACAGCAGATCTTCAATCTTGGCGGTGGCGATAGGATCCAGCGCCGAGCAGGGCTCGTCCAGCAGCAGCACCTCCGGGTTGACCGCCAGCGCCCGGGCGATGCAGAGGCGCTGCTGCTGGCCTCCCGAAAGCGCCCAGGCCGGAGCGTGGAGCTGATCCTTCACCTCATCCCACAGCGCCGCGCGCTTCAGGCTGCTCTCAACGGCGTCAGCCAGCTCCCCGCGGCTCATGCGGTGATTCACGCGCAGGCCGTAAGCCACATTGTCGAAAATCGACTTGGGGAAGGGGTTGGATTTCTGAAACACCATCCCCACCCGGCGCCGCAGCTCCACCACGTCCATCGCCAGGATGTTCTCCCCGTCGAGGAGAACCTCGCCCTCGGCGCGCGCATGCCGCACCACCTCGTACATCCTGTTTAAGGTTCGCAGAAAGGTGGACTTGCCGCAGCCCGAAGGCCCGATCAGCGCCGTCACCTGCCGCTCGGGGATTTTAAGGTTCACGTCGAACAGCGCCTGCTGCGCGCCGTAGAAGAAGTTCAGACGGGAGACTTCCAGCTTGGGTTTAAAACTGGTAGGTTTCGGAGCCATATCGGCCTCTGCCAGCGGCGGCAGCGTGATTCCGCTTTCCACAATGGTCTTTTGGCCAACGATCATCTTCCAGACCTCCGGGCCATTCGCAGGGATAGGATCCGGTGGGCGGTGATATTGAGCGCCAGCATTGAGACCAGCAACACCAATCCGGCGGCCCAAGCCTGGCGGTGCCAGTCCTCATAGGGGGCGATCGCGTAGGTGAAAACCATCACCGGCAGCGAGGCGGTCGGCTGGTCCCAGCCGGGCGACCAGAACCGGTTATTGAAGGCGGTAAACAAAAGCGGCGCCGTCTCTCCCGCCACGCGCGCCACGCCCAGCAGCGTTCCGGTAAGCACTGCGTGCAACGAGGCCGGGATGACCACCGTCGCCACCATCCGCCATTTGCTCGCTCCCAGAGCCAGCGCCGCCTCCCGCAGCGAGTCCGGCACCGCCCGCAGGAACTGCTCGGTGGTCCGCATGGTCACGGGGACGATCATCAACGCCAGCGCCAGCCCGCCGGCCAGCGTCGAAAAGCGCTTCATCGGCATCACCACCAGGGCGTAGATGAAGATTCCGATCACGATCGAAGGCACGCCGTTCAGCAGGTCGGCGACGTAGCGGATCACCGCGGGGAACTTCCGGCCGCCAAACTCCGCCAGGTACACCCCGCTGATGAACCCCACCGGAACGCCCACCGCGGCGGCCAGCAGCACCAGCTTGAAGCTGCCGACGATCGCGTTGGCCATCCCGCCCCCGGCTTCTCCCACCGGCTTGGGCAGTTGCGTGAAGAAGTCCCAGTTGATCGAACTGGCCCCCTTCCACACCAGGAAACCCAGGATGCCAAACAGCACCGACACCGTCGCCAGCGTGCACAGCCCCGCCAGGCTGAACATGAGGTAATTCACGGCTTTCCGCCACAGATGGAGGTTCGGCTTCATCGCGCCTGCCCCTTCCGCGTGGTGGCGGCCAACATCAGCCGGGCAATGGCGTTCATGACAATCGTGATGCCGAACAAGACCAAGCCCAACTGGATCAGGGCGCTCAGGTGCATGTCGCCGGTGGCTTCGGTGAATTCATTGGCGATCACCGCTGCGATCGAATAGCCGGAGTCGAACAATGAGGCGCTGATGTTGGGAGCGTTGCCGATCACCATGGTCACCGCCATGGTCTCGCCCAGCGCCCGCGCCAGCGCCAGGAAGATCGATCCGGCGATGCCCAGCCCGGCGTAAGGCGTCACCACTTGCCAGGCCGCCTCCCAGCGCGTCGCTCCGACCGCCAGCGCCGCCTCGCGCTGTTCGGGCGGAACCGCCAGCAAAGCCTCGCGCGAGATCGAAACGATGTACGGCAGAATCATCACCGCCAGCACCAGGCTCGCCGCCAGGATGCCTACGCCATACATCGGCCCCTGAAAGAAGGGCAGAAACCCAAAGTGCTTTTGCAAAAACGGCTGGATCACTTCCCGCAGCAACGGCACCATCGTAAAGATGGCCAGCAATCCATAGATCACACTGGGGACCGCCGCCAGCAGCTCCACCACAAACGTCAGCGAGTCGGAGATCTTCGGCGGGGCTAGTTCCGCCAGGAAGATCGCTGCGGCGATGCCCACCGGCGCCGCCAGCAACAGCGCCAGCACCGAGGTCACCACCGTGCCGTAGATGAACGGCAAAGCGCCGAATTTGTCCTGCACCGGGTCCCATTCGCTCGACAGCAAGAAGCTCCAGCCAAATGCCTTCCGCGAAAGCGATGAGGCGGCATACAACTCGTACACCAGCAGAACGGCAATGACCAGCACGCCGGCCGCAAAGGCCAGGGTGAAAAGATGAGCCGCCACGTCCGCCGGATTCTGCTTCCGAACCCGCTGGAGCCAGCCCGGCCTGGATTGCCGTTGCGCCTTCACTGGATCTTCGCGATGGCCTTCAGCTCCGCGTCGATGACGCTCTTGGGCAGAGGCGCATAGCCCAGGGGCTCGGCCAATTTCTGCCCCTCGGTGAGCATCCAGCGCAGAAACGCGGTGATCGCCTCGCGCTTGCGCGCATCCGCAATCTTGGCCGGGATCAGCAGCCAGGTGAAGCTGGCGATCGGATAGGCGTCCTTGCCGGGCGGATTGGTGATGGAAATCCGAAAGTCTTCCGGCATGGCGATTCCGGCCGCGGCCGCCGTGACGCTTTTCAGCTCCGGACGCACGAATACACCCGCCGCGTTGCGCACGCGGCCGTAAGGGATTCTATTCTGCAACGCGTAGACGAGCTCGACGTAGCCGATAGAGTTCGGCGTCTGCCGCACCAGCCCGGCCACGCCTTCGTTGCCCTTCGCGCCTAACCCCACCGGCCAGCTCACAGAGGTGTTCGCTCCCACGCGGCTCTTCCACTCCGGGCTGATTTTCGAAAGATAGTCGGTCCACACAAAGGTCGTTCCGCTTCCGTCCGAGCGGTGCACAACCACGATGGGCGCAGCCGGCAGAGCCGCCTTCGGATTGGCCTTCACCAGCTCCGCGTCATTCCAGCGCGTGATTTTCCCCAAAAAGATCCCCGCCAGCGCCTCCGGAGTGAAATTCAATTCGCCCGCCACGCCCTTCACGTTGTAAACCGGAACCACGGCGCCAAGGACCGTTGGGAAGTGGAGAACGCCGCCTTTGGATTTGGCCAGCTGCTCGTCCGTCATCGGACTGTCGCTGGCGCCGAAATCCACCGTGCCCGCTTGCAACTGGCGGATGCCTCCGCCCGAGCCGATGGACTGGTAGTTGAACTGAATCTTCGGGTTGCGCTTGTGGTACTCGTCAAACCACTTGGCGTAGACCGGATAAGGAAAGGTCGCGCCCGCGCCGTTGATCAGCAGTTGCCCGGCCGCCTGCGCCGGCCAAATCAACAGAAAGATTGCGATCGAAAGGATGCTTTGCTTCACGTATCTCTCCGATCCCATTCTCTGGCCTGCCCATTACAAAACTGTTACAAAATGGTTAAAAGCAGGTCAACTTTTTACAAAAAATCCGTTACAAGATGGTTGCAATCTGGTTTATCATAGGGCTGTGAAAGGACCCCGATCCGCACAACTCCTGCTGGCCTTTGGGCTTGCGGCGGCCGCTGCCGGGGCCCAGCCGTCGGGGTTGTGCATCGAGGACCGCGTGCGGCTGGATGCGGCTGTGGCCGCCAGTTTTGAGCGAGAGTTCCTGATCTTGCTGCCCAGTTGGGAATTCGTGTCTTGCGGTCAACAGGCCGTCCGGGTGGTGGTGCGGTTCGATCCGCCGGCTCGCTACAGCGCGGCCCTCGGATTGGCGTGGTTTGCACAGGACCGGGTCCTGCCGGTCGTGGAAGTCTATCTGAACCCTGTGCTTCGGACCTTGGGGCCGGCGCGGTCCGCCGAGATCGTAGGCCGGGCGCTGGCCCGCGTCGCCGCTCACGAAGTTGCTCACTATGCTTTGCAAAGACTGGACCATGACTCCTCCGGTTTACTTCATCCCCGGTTTGCCTCTGTCCAACTAGCCGGGAAGGACCCCACCTCCTTTTTGTTAGCTCAACAATGAAGAGGGGCGCGGGGATGCCGCGCCCCATTGGCCGGTGGCGAGTTGGCCCTGCGGCTTCAGAAACTCAACCGCAAACCGAACTGCATCGTTCGCGGCCCACCCACCGTATTGGTGATGGTGTTGAACTCCGAGTCGGAGAGGTCGCCCGAGGGCAGAGCGAAGTTCACGTTGTTCAGCACGTTGAAGCCTTCCACGCGAAGCTCCAGCCCCACCCGCTCGGTGAACCGGGTCTCCTTGGACAGCGCCAAGTCGAAGCGCACCTGCTTCGGTCCGCGGAGCACGTTCCGGCCCAGGTTACCGAAGCCGCCGCCCGGGGAGGCCAAGGCGGACTTATTGAAGTACTCCATGGTCTTATCCGGACCGCTCTTGCGCAGGTCGGCCAAAGTTGCGCCCGGAGCCAGGCTGGGACGGCCGAAGCCGAGCCGGAACAAGCCGCCCGAGCCGGTTCCCAGCGCCGCCAGGGCCGCCGGAGTATTCGCCTCCGGCTCCGGGTACCAGATGCTAAACGGAGCGCCACTCTGGGCCTGCGCCATGCCGGCGATCTGCCAGCCCTGGCGCAATGCCGACTTCGAGTTGTAGCCAGGGAATTGGAACACGTAGCTCATGGAGAACCGGTGTGTCCGGTCCAAATCGGAAAGCGCGCGGTTGGCCTTGAGGTTCCGCTGGTCGCCCTGCACGACGAATCCCGTGTTGGGCACATCGGGCCGGCCGCCGCCGGCCGTGGAACCCGGATCCGCCGAAGAGTAGTCGATGGCTTTCGAGAAGGTGTAGGCGCCCCGGAGCTGTAAGCCGTGCGAGAACCGCTTGTTCAGCGCCAGTTGCGCGCCGTGATAGATCGAATTCCCGTTGGACTGAAGCAGCAGCGCCTCGGGGATGTTGAATCCCAGAATCACGCCCCGCGCCTCAAACGGGATCATGACGTTGGTGGTGGCATTGGGGGCCGGTCGCCCGAAGTTCATGTCGATCTTGCCGGTGAGCGGGTTCTCGAAGCCGAAGGCCTTGCCCAGACCGCGTTCCCGGGCCGTTGCGCCGGGGTTCAGCGGGCCGCGCGGAGCGCCCGCCGCAACGTACACCTGGTTGAAGCGCTCATAGATGTAATCCGGCGTGCGCGGGTCGTTCATGTCGTAGCCCTGGTTGAACGCCAGCGCCTGCAACAGCTTGGTCCCCTTCGTGCCCGAGTAGCGCAGCTCGAACATCCAGTCCTTGACGAACTCGTTCTGGATGCTGAAGTTCCACTGCTGGACGTAAGGCGTGCGAAGATTCCGGTCCACCGCCCGGAACTCAAAGGTCTCGGCCACGTTGCCCAGCGCCGGCTGTCCGGTCACCGGGTCGATCGGGTTCGGCGTCCCATCGGCGCCGCGAGTGACCCCCGTTCCGTCACGCAGCACATAGTTCCCGCTGGTTCCGCCCGTGAAAGTCACCCGCATGGGCAAATACCGGTGGAACGGCAGGTTGGGGTCCTGCTGCGAGAAGGCGGTCCGCATCGGCACCCGCCCCGAGGGATAGGTCACCTCGATCTCGCGCAGGAAGGGGTAGTTGCTGAACACCGTGTTCATGTAGGCGGCCGACGGGCGGTCAAAAAAGATTCCGTAGCCGCCGCGGAACACCAGCCGCCCGCTGGCCAAAGGCGAATAGGCGAAGCCGAACCGAGGCTGGAAGTTGTTCAGGTCCTGCCCATTCAATGTGTGCTTGTTGCTGGCCTTTACCGAAGCCGCAATGGCGCCGTCGATTGCGGCGAAACCGGTGTTCCGCACATTGCTTGGCACCAAAAACGCGTTCGCCGGGTTCTCGGTGTTGGTGATCCGGGCAAGATCCACGTTCCCGATCCGGCCGTCTTTCTCCACGGGCCAGCCAAACCAGTCCCATCGCACGCCCAGGTTCAGCGTCAGCCTAGGGGTGACCCGCCAGTCGTCCGCCACAAACCAGCTCAGGTCCGTCATGCGGAACGACTTTTGGGTGAACCCGAACTGCGTGTCGGCCTCCTGGGTCAAGCCGCGCAGAAGCTGGTCGAAACTGGCGAACTTTTCAAATTCGAGAGCTTGTTCCTCGGGCAAATCCGAATTGTAGCGGTGGCGTTTAAACTCTGCGCCGAACCGCACGCTATGCGGTCCGCGGAACCACGCCAGCGTATTGGAGGCCGTGTAGCTGGCCTGATCGCGCGTGTTGTAACTGTCGTTCGGCCCGCCGAAAGAGATCCGTGGACCGCGGAACACGAAGTGGCCCAGCCGCTCGGTGGCAGGTCTTTTATCGAAGTTCAGCGCGGGGTTATCCAGGCCCACCGATGCATTGGTGATCTTGCCGTAGGCGTCGTCCAGTTGCCGCGTGTTGTTGAGGAAGAACGCGCCGAAGCGGGCCTCATTGGTGAGCGATGCCCCAAAGGTGTGGACGTCCGACACCGACAGCGTCCGGGCCCGGTCCGCTCTTTTCAATACGAACGGCGACGTCAGGCTGCTGGGGTCCGGGTACGGATCGTAGCCCGGGAAGTTGCTGAAAAAGAACGTCCCGCTCAACCGGTTGAGCGCAGAAAGCTGGACATCCAGCCGCGTGGTGAACTGGTCTTGCTGGAAGTCCGCCGGAAAGACGTTGCGCACCAGGGTCAGCGGATTTCCGGCCGCGTCCTTTGTCGAACCCAGCACCGCTTTGCCCTGAGGAGCGGGAATGATGTAATCCCCCGTGGCCGGGTTCTTCAGGTTGAACAACTTGAGCGCCACCGAATCAATCTCGGCCGGGCTGGCCAAACCGAAGGCAGGATTGGCGGCCTTGAACGCGTTGAACAGCTTATCCGCCGTGCGCTCGCCCTGGATCAGATTCAGGGCGTCCGGCAGGTGCGAGAGGCTCTGGGCCGTGGGCACGAAAGCCGTAGTGGCGTTGGTGCGCTGGTAGCCGCCGAAGAAAAACACCCGATCTTTGCGGACCGGGCCGCCCAGCGTAAAGCCGCCTTCGTAACGCGAAGCCTGGGGCCGCTCGATGCCGTCCCGGTTAAAAAAGAAGTCGTTCGCGTTGAAAATCTCATTCTGGAAAAACCCGTACAGCGAGCCGTGCAGTTCGTTGCTGCCGCCCCGCGTCACCAACTGGAAGTTGCCGCCGCCGGAACGTCCAACGCCGGCGTCGTACATGCTGGTTTGCAGCTTCACTTCTTGCAGCGTCTCCGGCGCCGGCGCGATGTTATCGGTCAACGAGCCCTCGTTGCTCGACAGGTTCGTGGCGTCGATGCCATTGAACAGCACGCTGTTGGATGTCGTCCGCAAGCCGTTCACCGAGGGCGAGATGTTGCCCGTTCCGTTGACCAGCACGGGCGGCAAATCGGCGCTCACGCCAGGCTCAGCCGCCAGAAGGTGGGTGAAGCTGCGGGTCGCCGTCGGCACCTGCAACAGTTCTTTGGTGTCGATTTGACGGAAGGTGGTGGAGGAGGTTGTGTTCACCAGAGGCATCTCGCCCACGACGGTCACCGCATCCGCCACCGGTCCGACCTCGAGCCGTGCATTCAGGGTCACCGTAACCGCAGCCTCGACGGGTATCGAAGTTTGCACCTGCTTGCGGAAGCCCGGCGCTTCGATCTCTACTCGGTACAACCCCACCGGCAGGAAGCGCACTTCCCAGTAACCTTCGCCGCTCGTTTTCGTCTCCCGCTGCACTCCAATCTCTTCGCCAAACACTTTCACATCCGCGTTGGGAATCACCAGGCCTGCCGCGTCGCGCACCACACCGGACAACCCGCCGGTCGGTCCGCTCTGCCCGTGCAGGGCCTGCATGAACATGCCAAACGCGAATACACAAACCATCAGAGTCTTGACAAGTTTCATAGTCTGACCTCAGTCATTGACCAGTGTACTTGCGGCCTGTTAACAATCCATGAAAAGAGCGCATCTGTACGGTGAAAATGCGCGGCAGTCCGATGGGAAGGTCAATGCGCTTTAGAATAAAGGGGTTAACCAGCCGAAGGGCGCCGGCCGCCCGGCTTACTCCCCCAGCAGCTCGTGTGAGATCCGGTGGGATATGCTGCGGAGGCCGCTCGCTTCTTTCGCCACCTTGGGAAGCCAGGGGCGAGCCTCAAGCCGACGAATATGACCGGCCATTGACCCGCACCCGGCAGAGTTCCAGCCCTTCGACGTTCTCCGCCACGGCATCCTTGGCGACGCCGTCGAAGCGGCAATCCGTCAGGCGCACATCCCGGATGGGGGCCGAGCGATAGCCACGGATGTACCATGCATACTGGCTCTTGCGGCTGGCGACCCCACGCATCTCGATCTCCCGCACCGCCGGGGGAAACTGCCCTTTGTCGCCCTCCTCGTAATACAAGTCAATGTGCAACACGGCATCCGCCACCTGCCCGACGGTGACATTCCGCATGTAGATGCGTTCGATGAAGCCGCCCCGCACGGAGTTGGTCTTAAGCCGCAGCACCCGGTCCAGGTTCGGACTGTCCATCCGGCAGTTCTCGGCGAACACATTGCGCACGCCGCCTGAGGCCTCGCTGCCGATGGTTACTCCGCCGTGGCCGTCCTTCATCTGGCAGCGGCGGATCACGATGTTTTCCGAAGGCGCAGCGATCCGCCGCCCCTCGCGGTTGCGGCCAGACTTGACCGCGATGCAGTCGTCTCCCGTATCGAACAGGCAATCCTCAATGAGCACGTCCCGGCAGCTCTCCGGATTGCACCCGTCGTTGTTCGGACCGTGGCTGACGGCCTTGACGCGCCGGACGGTCACGTTTGTGCACAGCACCGGATGCACCAGCCACATCGGTGACCCGTGAATGGTCACGCCCTCGATCAGCACATTGCGGCAGCGGTACGGCTGGACGAAGTTCGGGCGCAAGTAGCCTCCCTCTCCGAAGACCCGCTCCGCGGCCGGTACGTCATTCTCCCCCATCTCCAACAGCCGCCTCCGCGCGGCCGCTTGCGAGGGCGATCCCGCTTTCCAACCGAAAGTGTCCTTGCCGCACCAGGGCCACCAGTGCTCATTGTCCGCCTGGCCGTCGAGCACGCCTTCTCCGGTCACCGCGATGTTCTCCTGCCCGAAGGCGTAAATCAGGGGCGAGTAGTTCATGCACTCGACCCCCTCCCACCTTGTGAGCACCGGCGGCAGGTACAGCCGGGTATCGGTGCTGAATCGTACCCTGGCCCCGGTCGAAACGTGTAGATTCACGCCGCTCAGCAGGCGCACCGGACCGGTCAGGTATTCTCCAGCGGGAACCACGACCCGCCCCCCGCCGGCCTGACTGCACGCTTCGATGGCGCGGCGGAAAGCATCCGTGCACAAGCTCCGGCCGTCCGCCACGGCGCCGTAGTTGGTCAGCAGGAAATCTCGCTTGGGAAACCGCGGCGGGCGGATCCGGCTCAGGATCCCCGGTGCGGCCTTCCAGGGATCTTCGGCCCCGGCGGCCGTCACCGGTGCGGCGGTCAGTAGCCACGCGCCTGCACCCGTGCGGACGAATTTGCGGCGGCTGATGCAGTCCAGTGCTGTTGGGCCGGGGTGTGCGGCCACGGGGCGAGACTCCGGCTGAACGTGCTCCTCGGATTTCATCAACCAACATTCTAGATTGGTTGCGCGGGCTGCA
>Ga0308411_10001566_pt1 | contig 15649 bp, 19 predicted proteins | sample HotsprottomLayer_2_FD_203530 | JGI IMG/M metagenome (GOLD analysis project Ga0308411, IMG submission 203530) | Hot spring phototrophic mat microbial communities from Octopus Spring, Yellowstone National Park, Wyoming, United States -... | ecosystem: Environmental > Aquatic > Thermal springs >...
TGAGCGAACCCACCATGACCTTTCGCGTCGGTCTGACCCGGCGCTACAACCTCGGGGACTACCAGCACATTGAGGGAACGGCCGAGGTGGCCGGTCCCGTCCCACCGGGGCAGACCCCGGAAGAGGCTATCGCTGCCGCACAAGCAATGCTGGCACGGCGGCTGGCAAAGGAGACCCTGCTCGGGCAGGCGAGCCGACCGGCCCCGGCGGCCCCGGCCCCGGCTGAGCGGCCCCAGGCTTCGGCCCCAGCCCCGGCGGACCCGCAGCCCCCGGCCTCTGCCGCTGAACCGGCTGTTTCCGCCGCCGACTTGCGCATGCGGCTGAAGGCGGCGCTGGCCGCCAACCCGCAGCTGATTCCCGTCATGCAGGCATTTTTGCACGAGCGCGGGGCACGCGGGCTGCAAAGCGCGCCGGATGCGCTGTTGCCGGAGCTGGCGCAGGCTATGGGCGTGAAGGTGACGCCATGATCACCGCCGCGCATTCGGTTTACAGCCCGAGCGCCGCCAAGCGGTGGCTCTCGTGCCCGGCCTCGATCCGGCTCACGGATGCCGCCAAGGAGCGTGGGCTGCTTGATGACAACACGTCGCCTTACGCTCTCTCTGGGACAGCTGCCATGGCCGTGCTGGAAGAGATGCTGCGCGCGCCGGGCGCGGCCTATGAGGAAGCGTTCGTCGCGGCCATGGCGCTGCGGCAGGACGCGGCCGAGGGGTTCCGCCTGATCGACAATGACGACAGCCGCCGCGCCATCTGCAAAGCGGCCGAGCGGCTGCGCGCCATAGTTCGACAGGCAGACTTGTGGGGCGTCGAGGAGCGTGTGGTCATCTCAGACGGCGATCCGCTCATCTGGGGGACCGCCGACTTCTGGGCGCTGACCGACGCTTGCCAGACCCTAACCGTAGTGGACTACAAGCACGGTGCGGGCTACCTGATCTCGGCGGAGGGCAACCAACAGCTGTTGCTCTACGCCGCCGGGTTGATGCGCAACCACCTGCGTAACTACCAGATCAAGAAGGTCCGGCTAGCAATCTGCCAGCCGCGGCACCCGGAGGCTTCGGCTGACGGGTGGGACGAGGTGGAAGAGGACCCGGCGTTTGTCCGCGCCTTCTTGCAAGCTGTCCTGGACCGGCTGGAACAGGCGGCGAATGAGCCGCCGGTGACTGGTGAGCACTGCCAATACTGCCCGGCGCTGCTGGCCTGCCCGGCCCGGCGTGCGGAGTTCGAGGAGCTAGCAACCATGGCTGAGACTGTAGTGCCTGAGCAGGCCGACGCGGAGATGATCGCGAGGGCCGTGCGGATGAAGAAGCGTGTGTCCGACTGGATCGCGGCCGCCGAGCGCGTGGGGCTGAAGATGATCCAGGCCGGGGCCGAAGTGCCGGGGCTGCGCACTCGCACTCGCGCCGGGGCGCTGGCCTGGACGGCCAGTGACTCGGAGGTCATCGCCGCGCTTTCGCAGTTCGTCCCCGAGGACGAGATCAAGTCGGTTTCGGTCTTGACGCCGACCCAGGTCATCGATAAGTTCGGGGATGTGGCGGGCGTGAGAGAGGCCGTCGAGAAGCTTGCGCAGCGTAAACCGTCTCATCTCTACCTGACCGCAGACTGACAGCAACCGAAAGGAGCAACAGGACCATGAGCGACCACAAGAATACCGCAGTTCCAACACCTGTCGGCGTGATCATCTACGAGCACCTGTGGGAGCCGGATGCCCCGCGGACCCTTCGGGACGGACGGGTGGTAGGTGACAACAAATATGGCGTCCAGATCGCGGTTGACCCCGACACTGACGAGTTCGAGAAGTTCTCAAACACGTTGGCGAACATTGCTGGCGTAGATGCGCGGGTCATGACAAAGCTCGTGACCGAGTCCTTTCCGCCTGTGGGGGACAGGTTCGAGACGCTCGACCCGACGTATCTTGTGCTCAAGGCGAAGTCTAAGTTTAAGCCGCTTGTTTTCGACAGGAAAGGCAAGCAGGTCTCGCCGGGCGGTGCCTATTCTGGCAGCGCTATCCGGGCGCTGGTGAAGCCTTTCATTTATGACTCCGCGCTGGCCCGCAAGAAGATGCTGTCTCTGCGCCTTCAGGCGGTGCTGGTTGTGGATCCTGGCACCCCGGCCGTGTTCCGGTCGGCTAGTGCCAAGGCGCTGTTCGGCGACCTGATCGAGGCCGACGACGGCGAGGATGCTCCCTTTTGACGCGAGCAACTAAGGGCCGGGGCGGCTAGCCCCGGCCCCCTTTTTCCGCCACCACCCACCGGAAGCGAGCGATGCCTTCTTCGGCGGTAATCATTGATTTTGAAACGGTCTCGAAGGCCGATCTCGCAAAGACGGGCGCATTCGCCTACGCGCAGGACGAGACCACGCGCATCGTGTGCATGGCATGGTGTGCGGCCGATGGTTCGGCCGAGGGCGTGTGGCAGCCGGGCGCGCCGTTCCCCGAACCCGTTGAGACGGCTGCGCGCGAGGGGCGGCTTGTGGCGCACAACGCCGCGTTTGAGTTCGCCATCTGGCAGCATGTTCTGAGGAAGAGCCTGTTCCGGCTGCCCGCACTGCAACCCGGCGACATCGAATGCACCATGGCGCGCGCGGCCTACGCGGGTTACCCCATGGCGCTAATCGATGCCGCGGCGGCGGTGGGCCTGGAAGCGCAGAAAGATCCGAAGGGCAAGCGGCTCATCCAGTTTTCGCAGCGGCTTTACGAGCGGACGGGTTCAGTCGAACCGCTGCCGGGCATGCTGGCCTATGCGAGCCAAGACGCGCGGGCCGAGGCCGAGCTACACCGGAAGCTCCCGCCGCTGCCAGAGCGGGAGCAGCGCATCTACCGCCTGGATGCGACGATCAACGCGCGCGGCATTGGCCTCGACGCTGCGTCGGCCAAGGCCATCAAGCGGATGGTGGAAGCCGAGATCGCCGAAGCCCGCGCTTCGCTGGCCAAGATCACCGGCGGTGCGGTCAACAGCGTGAGCGAAGTCGCTAAGATGCTGGCGTGGCTGCGCAGCAACGGGCTGCCGGACCTGCCGGACCTGCGGGCCGAGACGGTGGCGAAGGCGCTCAAGTCCCCGCCGAAGACGGCAAGCGAAGCGGCGCTCCGAGTCTTGGAGATACGGGCCGACGCGGCGGGGTCGGCGGTCAAGAAGATCGACGCGATGCTGGCTTGCGTTTGCCCGGACGGCCGCATGCGGGGGCTGCTCCAATACTACGGGGCAGTGACCACCGGCCGCTGGGCCGGGCGGCTAGTCCAGCCCCAGAACCTGCCGCGCCCGGAGGTTGATGTTGACCCCCAGGACTTTCAGTGGCTTTCGCGCGAGGCAATCGAGGCCGTCTATGGCCGCGATCTGCTAAGCGTCGCGAAGTCGGCGCTTCGGCGGCTGTTGTGGGCCGCGCCCGGCAAGGTGTTGGTTCGGGCAGACCTGAGCGCAATCGAGGCGAGGCTGGTCTTTTGGCTTGCGGGAGAGGACAGGGCGCTGAAGCTTTACCGGGAGAAAGCGGATGTTTACTGTGAGATGGCAAGCCGCGTGTTCGGCAGGCCGATCACCAAGGCGGACAAAGAGGAGCGGTTCGTCGGAAAGGTTCTGGTGCTCGGGTGCGGATACGGTCTCGGCTATCGAAAACTGAAAGAGACCGTTGAGTCCCTCGGCGGCCGCGCCATCGATGACCTGATCGCGCAGCGATACATAGACTCATATCGCACTGCGTGGCCCCGAGTAGTCGCCGCATGGCACGAGCTAGAGCAGGCAGCCGTGCGTGCTTACGGCGCACCGGGGCGGACCGTGGAAGCCCTGTCCGGGCGAGTGGCTTTCAAGTGCGTCGGCTGTTCGACGATGCGGGTGCGGCTGCCGAGCGGCCGGGTGTTGAGTTGGCACGGGGTAGCCTGGGACCACGAGGAACAAAACCTGCGCACCGTGCGAGCGATCGCAGGCGGCGGGGCGCGGGGGACCCACCAGCGGCTCTACGGCGGGGCGCTGCTAGAGCGCATCACGCAAGCGACCGCGCGGGACGTGATGGCCGACGCCATGCTCGCGGCGGAGGAGGCTGGCTTGCCAGTCGTGCTTACCGTTCATGACGAAATCGTATGTGAGACCTCAGAAAACAGCGGGGCTGAGGCGGCCGAGACTTTGGTAGGGTTGATGCGGACGCCGCCCGCCTGGGCAGACGGGCTGCCTTTAGACGCGGAGGCCAAGCACGAGAGGAGATATGGCAAATGACGCGCGAGCGTTACTTCTTCCTTGGCGTTGACCCTGGCAAAACCGGGGCCGTTGCTCTCATTGACAATCAAGGCGCGCCCCTGTGGGTCGATGATATTCCGTGCTTAGGAGGTGTGGTTGACGCCAAGGCTCTAGTTGACATGCTGAGCGAGCGGGAGGAGCCGATCCTCTGCGCCGCGATCGAGCGCACGCAAGCCCTGCCACAGACCCCCCGGAGTGTGTGCCATTCGATGGGGCTTTCCGAAGGCATGGCGCTGGCCGCGCTGCTGATGCAGGGACTTCGCGTCATCCGCCCGCGCCCCGCCGAGTGGAAGCGCGCCATGCGCGTTCCGGCGGACAAGGCGAAGGCAAAAGAGATGGCCGAGATGATGTTCCCGAGCATGAAGCACCGGCTACAGCGCGTTAGCGACCACAACCGGGCAGAGGCGTTGCTGTTGGCCGACTACGCTAGGCGGACGTGGGAGAAAGCGACGTGAACACCGAAGAGAAACTGCGCGCGCGTATCCAGCTGTTGGAGCGCGCGCTCCGCCGCGCCGAGCGGGTGCAGGTGACGCAAGAGGAGATCCGGCAGAAGATCTTCGGGCTGGCCGCTACGCCGCCGCGCGAGGTGGCGGCCTTGGTGGCTCCCAGGCCGAAAGGACCTGACGAAGGCAAGCCGGGAGTGCCGGTGCTCATGCTAAGCGACTGGCATGTTGGCGAGACCGTTCAGCCCGGCAGCGCCGGGGGAAACCGCTACAACACCCGAGCGGTGTTCGCGCGCGCGGCCAACCTGTTCGAGAATGCAAACCACGTCATTGAGCTACAGTGGCGTGCGGCCGGAAAGCACGGCAAGCCAACGCAGATCGTGCTGCCGCTGCTAGGCGACTTCGTGTCCGGCGAGATCCACGATGAGCTTGCGCGGACGAATGACGTTGATCCGCTGCCGAGTGTGCTGGCAGCGCGGGATATCCTGCTGACCCTGATCAAAGGCTTCGCGAGCCAATACGGCCGGGTGATCTGCCCGTGCGTGAGCGGCAACCACGGGCGCACAGACCGGAAGCCAACGGCCAAGCATGCGCTTTGGCGCAACCTCGACTGGCTGCTTTACACCATGTTGGAGCGCGACTTCCAGGGGGACAAGCGCGTGACCTTCGTCAACCCAGAGGATAACATGGCGTTCTTCCAGGTTTATGACGTGCGGTTCTTGGCAATGCATGGGCACGACCTGGGGGTGCGGGGCGGCGATGGGATCATCGGCAGCGTCGGCCCGATCATGCGCGGGCGGGCGAAGATGGCTGCCTTCTGCGAGGCGCGGCGGACCCCGTTCGATACCCTCTTGCTCGGGCACTGGCACCAGCATATGATGCTCCCCGGCGTAATTGTAAACGGCAGTCTCAAGGGGCCGGATGAATACACTTTAGGAACATTACGCGCGAGGCCGGAACCGGCGGGGCAGGCGCTGTTCTTCGTTCACCCTGCCTACGGCATCACGTCACACTGGTTGATTCGTGTCGAGGAAAGTAAGGTCACCAAAAGGAGAAGGGCACGATGAACGAGACAACCGAAACCGAACTCGCCGCTCGGCCGCGCCGTAAGCGCGGAGGCATTCCTTGGTCTCGTGGCGGGATGTTCGCTTACGCCTCACGGCAGGAGCCGCTGCCGGACGAGGAGATCATGCGGCGATATCCGCGCTACATGCAGGTCTCGGAGGCAGCGAAAGCCCTGAGCATTAGCTATCACTCTGTCTACACCGCCTGGCGCGAGTGGCTGCGGCTGCCTTTCTACACACTGACCAAGCAGATCAACAGGGCGAACCGCTTCATCCAGGCCGTGGATGTATGGATGTTACTTGAGTTCCGGAAGTATGGACGGCTGCTACCGCCGGGCAAGCGGGTTCATCGCGGCCGGGGGCATGCTCTTGAGCCGACCCCGCAGGAGATCGGCCGGAAAATCGTAGAAGAGTGGGCCGCGAAGGCAGCTGCGCGCGCCGCTGCGGCTGAAGGGGAGTAAAGCCATGAGCGCTCGTTGGTCGCCCCAACAGCTGGCAGCGCGGTTCGTCGAGAAGTTCGGCTGGCCGGTGTTCCCGACGTGCGGGAAGGTGCCCGCCGTCCGGGGCGTGTCGTGGCAGGACATTGCCGCGCGCAGCCCGGCCGAGGTTGCGGCGCAAGAGGGGTGGCTTCACGCCGACGGCTACGGCGTGGCAATCCCGCCACACGCGCTCGTGGTCGATCTGGATGCCGACTCGGACGGGGGTCTCGACACGGCTTACAGCGTGATCGCGGGGTTTCCCGCGTTGCTGGCTGACAGCGCCAAGACGCTGCGGGTCGAGACGCCAAGCGGCGGCCAGCACTGGTATTTCCACATTGCTGATCTGGAGTATGAGCCGCGCAATGGCCGACCCTTTGGCGCAAACGTGCCGGTGGATTTCAAGGCTTTCGGCGGCTACGTGATCGGCCCCGGCTCTCTCGGCGGTAAATACAAGGCCATCTCTAGACCCAAGGAAATAGCGGTAACGTCTTTTCCCTGGGCCGCCGGGGTCCTGACAGTTCACTGAGCACAAAAGAGCCGCCAATCCAGGCGGCCGCGGGCGAGGTGAATACCCTGGCGGCGGAGGAGCTATACAGGGTAGTTTTGGAGCCGCATGAGCATAACGCGCCGCAGGGCGAGGATACGCTGAGGTTTACCTTGGCGTGCAAGCTGCGCGACCTGGGCGCGGACGAGGACACCGCGCTCAACTTGTTGCGGCTTTGGAACATAAATTGCAACTATCCGCGCGAGGACTCCGCGCTGACCAAAGCGGTGCGCAATGCCTACCGCTACGGCAAGAACCCGCCGGGATCGGGCGGCCGGTGGGAGCCGCCACCCCCGCCGCCAGAAGAAGCATTCAAGGTGCTGGCGCAGGCCGAGGCAGAAAGCCCCACGCCGCCGCCCAAGCCGCGCGCTGGGCTGCGGCTGCGGCGCGCCGGGGAGCTAATGGACGCGCAGCCGCCCGAATGGCTGATCCGGGATTGGCTGCCCGCGCGCGGGCTGTCGGTGATCTACGGGCCGCCCAAGAGCGGCAAGACGTTCGCGGCGCTGGACCTCGCGCACGCCATCGCCTCCGGGCGGGACCGGTGGCTCGGCGACCACGGGCTGGAACTGAACTCAAACTTCCGGGAGCGGCCGGTTCTGTTGCTGGCACTGGAAGCCCCCGAGACCCTCGGCCCCCGGTTGCGCGCGCTGACCATCCGCTACGACGGCACGGAAGCCGCCACGCGCGAGCGGATCGTGTGGCTCGGCCGCGAAGCAGCGGGGTTCGAGACGATCACCCGAGACCTGCCGCTGCTCCTGAAGCAAGAAGGCATCGAACCGGCAGCCGTGATCGTGGACACCTACGCACGGCTGATGGTGCTGAACGGTTCGGAAGAGAACAACACGCTCGACCAAGGCCGCGCGGCTGAGGTGTTGGAGCGGCTCGGCGAGACCCTCGGGTGCGCCGTGATCGTGGTGGCGCACACGGGCAAAGACGTCGAACGCGGCATCCGAGGCAGCAACGCGCTGCTCGCAGCGGCCAGCACGGCAATCGAGGTCGCGCCCGACCCCGAGCGCCGGGGGGTCAGCACGCTGCGCGTGAGCGAGCAACGCAGCGGCCCAAGCGGTCAGCAGATCGCGATTGGCAGCGGATGCCCGGTCGCGATTGACGCAGACGGCGAAGTCCTAGTCCCCGTGTGGGAGGCACTGGCCGCCGCCGACGCTGCCATCACCCCAGCCGCCCCATCGACCACGGTGGAAGCCGTGCGCGAGGCGGTGCGGCAGGTCGCGGCCAGCGCCCTGCGCAGCGGCAGCGCACCAGAAATATCGCTTGCTGCGCTACACCAAATGGCGATATCGTGGCTCCCGGCTGCCGCCCGCAACCCACCAAAGCGCGCGGACGTTATCCGAGCGCTGCGGGTTCTGCTGGGCCGGTGGCCGCCTGGGGCGGTGGCATTCTCGGCCGACTCGCAACGTGTGTTCCTGCAACCGGAGATGATACTGCGCCATGACCAAGAAGCAACCGACTGAACCGCCTGCCTTGCGGGCGGTTGAAGACGTGCCGCCTGAAATGCAAGAGGCGATCCGGACCAAACTGACTGCGGCCGCCACACCCCAAGCCGGAGTCTTCAAAGGACCGCTGGTGATTGGCGCGGGCGAGGTGGTGGCAGCGGCCACCGGCATCTCGACCACCAGCACGCAGATGGCCGACATAAAGCGGTTTGCGCGCTATGACTCAATCCGCGCTTACCGCCGCGCGGTGGACCGGCTGATTCACTGGGCGCTGGTGGGCAAAATCTCCCCCCGCGCCGCGCTCGACATCGCGCAGACTGTCAAGATCGGCGCGGAGATGCTGATGAGCGAGCATGTCTTGCACGCGGGCGGCCGGGTCGATCAGGCCCCGCCGCACGCAGACGGTATCGACGGCGGGGCGGAACTGCCGCTGGCCGCGCCGAGGCCGGACCCCGAGGTGCGGATCGAGCGGCGGGTCGGCATCGCCCCAAACGGCGCGCCAGTGGACGAGACCAGCATCGCGCTGCGAAGCGAGAACGCGGAGCTAGCTACCGCTCGTCCGGACATTATCGGTCCGGCGCTGGCCGAGCTACTCCGCCGCCGCCTCGCAGACGCAGATGCCGAGACCCGAGACCGCATCGCGCAGGCGCTCGGCATGCGCGCCGAGGACATTGACACGCTGTTGAACGGATGAGGGGACCGCAGCTGCCATGCCATTGATCGCGCTAACAGGAGAGAACGGCGCGGGCAAGACGAGCCTCGCGCGCGTGCTTGCGCCGCGCTACGTGCGGCTTGGGTTTGCCGACCCGATCCGCGCGGCCGTGGCGGCAGCGGCAGGCGAGCCGGTCGAGCGCGTCTTTTCCCACCCGATCAAGGACACCCCGCATCCCCAGCTGCCGGGGGGCACGACCCCGCGCGCGCTTGCCATCAGCTGGGCCGAAGCCGCACGCCGCGACTTTGGCGACCGATGCTGGGTGGCCGCGCTGGCCGCGCGCGCCGTTCTACACGGCCCTTGCGTGGTGATTGATGACCTCAGGTTCCGCGTTGAACTGGAATGGGTTCGTGAAAACAGGGGCTTTGTTGTCTCCCTCGGCTCACCGCCAGAAGACCTACCGTTTAGCGAAATCGTCTTGGTTGCTTCATGCTGCCCGACGGAAAGCGAAGGGCCGGAGGCTCGGCGTGCTTGGCTCGAAGAAACAGCACAACAGGTGCTCAAGCTAGCTCAAAACTTCCCGCCGCCCCCGTGGTGGCAACGCTGAAAAAGGAGAGGAAAACTGACACATGAGAATCAAGACCGCTTCGTCTAACTTCAACACCTCCGCCATGTTCGCGCGGCGAGAGCGGCTGTTCGACAAGTATGTTGAGCCGCTGCGCCAACACCTGGGCATTCGGCAAAAACAGATCGGCCCCATGATCGGGCTGAGCACGTCGCACTACAGCGCCCGCTGCGTCAGTGCGCCCTATGTGTGCCCGCTGGACGTGCTGTTGCTGTATGCAACGGCGCTGGAAAAGAACGCGCGGGAGCGCGGGATCGAGATTCCCTTCCCGCGCCCGGACTTGTGGGCGGGAGAATAAAGGAGAACCAACAGCCATGAAGATCAAAACAGCTCACCCGGACTTCAACACCGCCGCCATGCTCATGCGGCGAAGGCTGCTGATCGAAGGCTACATTGAGCCGCTGCGGCGGAGGCTCGGTATCTTGGAACAGCAGGTGGGGCCTTTAATCGGGCTTAGCCCGGATGATTACAGCGCAGATTACGTCGATAGTCCAAGACGCTGCCCTATGGACATCTTACTGCTTTGCGCTAACAAGCTTGAAGAAGTCGCGCGCGAACGCGGAGATAACATCCCCTTTTCGCGCCCAGATCTGTGGGCTGGGGAGTGGCAAAACGTGACAAACCTTACGCCGCGCCTGCTGAGAGTGCTAGCGCACCTACCATACCCGGAAGAGTCGCCGATGCCGCGCCCAAAGCGGACGCAAAAGAAAACAATCGCGCGCATGTTAGAACGGGGGCTAATCGAGGAACCTAGGCCGGGCCTCTACCGCCGAACTGCGGTCGGGCACGCGGCGTGGAAAGTCTACTGTTGGAGGTGAAGGCCATGCTGCTGTTCTATTTGAGAACACTGCTAGAAGGCGCGGCCATCTGCGCCGCGCTGGTCGCCGCCGCAGCAGGCGCGTTCCTGCTCTTCGGCTGACCCGCAGGCGCGCGCCGCGGCGGCCGCCGCCCGAACCGCCGCCCCTCGGCCTTGGCGTCACCGAAGCCGCCAAGGCCAGGGGCAGCGGGCACGGTGGCCGCCGCGGCCATGGGGTCACCGGCCCATGGGGTCACCGGCCGAAGCCCGCGCGCCGCAGCGGCCGCCGCTCGAACCGCCGCCGCCCCGGCCGCCGCCCGGCTCCGGCGGGGGCACCGGCCAAGGCGCGCGCGGCGGCGAATGCGGCCATGGCGTCACCGGCCCATGGAGTCACCGGCCGAACAGCAACCCCGCCGAGCGCCATTGTTTCTGAAGGCGCTGTAGCCGATCGGCGACATTGCCAAACGTCACCGATCGGCGACAGCGTGATCACGTCAAGCGGCCGCTGCCGCTGCCGCGCGGCGCGCTGCGATTGCCCGTTGCCGCGCATCATGCACAGCCGAACGCTCTTGTGTCAAGGCTGCCACCTTGACTTCCTCGACAAGAGGGAACGGCTCAAGCGCAGCATTGATCCGCGCTGCCACCTCGGCCGCATCGCGCATGGTCCGGAAGCCTTTGCCCGGATAGACAACGAAGCGCGTGGCGATGCTGTTCACGAACCGATTGTTGCGAGCATCCCATACCTGCCGCGCCTCTATTCCATAGCGGCGCCGCGCTCCAAGACGGCACGGATGCCAGTCTCGGAAGATGCGGCCATGATGACAGACCGTCTCAAGCCAATCGTAGGGAAGCCCGCGATCGGCATAGACGGCACGCAGCCGCGCAAGCCGCCGGTTCATCTCAAGATGGTAAGAGGTAGCTTCCTCATGGGTAAGCATTGGCTTGGCTCCATTCGCTTTCATCGCCCAGCACCCCATGCACCGGGCCGATTCACGAGAGGCAACATAAGGAACCGCGGCCGCACACGCCATAGCAAAAGGAGCATGGCTGGCATGCAGAATTTGCAATGCTTTTCCCGTTGCACGCGCGGCTAGGCCGCTGTATCTATCGAGCATCAGGTTCGCGCGTGGTGCGCGGATCGAGCGAAAGACGGAGAACGAAAGACGATGCTGCTGCCAGAAGACCTGATTGCTGAGGCGCTGGAAGCGTCAGACCCGATCGAGGCGGTCTTTGCCTTGGTTGACAACGGAAACGTAGATATGCGCGACGTGGGCGGCTTCGTCGCCGACAACGCGGATGGATCATGGATCCATCCATGGGCAAGCGAAGGATTCGCCTATCTTGACCTTGGCAGCGGCATTGCGCTTGCTGCTGCCTGGGATGACGCAGGCTTCTGGGACGTGTTCGAAACAACCGTTGCGGAGGCCGAGGCCGAAATCGCAGCGCGCGACGAAGAGACGGAGGGTTGACCAATGCGCGTGATCGGATACGCCTTCGAAGCGGATGTTCACTGCCCGGCCTGCACGGCACGGGCGGTTGCCGAGGGGCGGCTTGTGCCAGCGGCAGATTACCACGAGCTTCCGCCGGGCACGGACGAACACGGGTTGCCATTTGCTCTTCAGGATCGCGAAGGCAACCCGATTTACCCCGTGTTCGAAGGCGACTCGTGGCATTGCGGCCGCTGCGGAAAGCCGCTCGCCGCTTGATTTGACTTGCGCGCGGCGCATGGCAGCCATGCAGTTTTAGCTATGGCACATGCGGCCGCGCGGCTCTATATCGTGAATCGCAGCGCAGCCAATGGGTGGCAGCGCAGAAACGAAAGGGAACAAGATGATGCGTAATCGGTTTGCAGAAGCCCGGATCATCATCCCGGCTCCGCAGAACGGACGAGACGAGATTGCCCAGGCGGATGCCGAGGCCGCGATTCGTGAGGCATTCGGCGGCTTCACGCGGGTTGAGGGCTTCGGCTCGTGGATGGCAGATGACGGCACCATTCACAGGGAGCCGGTCTACGTCTACGACATTGCCGTGCCTTTGCTGATGGGAGCTGGGGAAGACGCTGGGCGCGAATGGGCCGGTGCCATGACGGCGCTCCGCCGGATCGCTGCGCAGATCGCGCGCGACATGACACAGGAATGCGTTTACCTGCGTTCCCCGGCGGGCCGCGTGCATTTCATCAAGCCGGATGGCACCGATTACTACCAGGACGTTGAGCCGCATCCCTTCCCTCGCGTCTCGGGATGAGGGCGGCGGCGCGGCGGCGGGCATGCAGAAACGGAATACCAGCCATGCAGCCGCCGCGCTTGTTCCTGGCCGGAACGGATGTATCTTATCGGTGTGAGCCAAGCGCATGGGGTGCTTGGCAGGACAACGGAGGCAAGAATGAACAGCACTGATGTGGATGTTTTGCTTGACTATGCAGACGTTATCGCGATTGATCTCCGCCGGGCTGCGGCTATGAAGGCTGAAGAGGGCCTCTTTGCGCTGGCAGCGGCCCGCCTTGACGCTGCCGCGGCCGCTGCGCGGATAGTCGCCGATCGGCACAAGGGGTCTCCGATCGGTCGCCAATACGCTGCCCACGCTGCGCAGTGTGAGGTGGAGGCTAGAGCCTACAGGGATCGCGCGGCGGCGGCATCCTGGCTGGTAGCCTGAGCCGCGGCCGGGAGCGCTGGGGCCGCTGGGGAGCGATGGGGCCGGGTCTTTGGCTGATTGCGTCACGCAAGACCCGCCCCACTCGACTCCAAAGCGCCCACGAGGCCCAGCGCGCTCCGCAGCGGCCCGCGGCGGCCCGCGGCGGCTACGGCGCTCCGCAGCGGCCTAGGGTGCTCCGCGGCGGCCCGCGGCGGCTACGGCGCTCCGCAGCGGCCCAGCGGCGGCCCAGGGTGCCCAGCGGCGGCCCAGGGTGCCCAGCGGCGGCCCAGGGTGCCCAGCGAACCCCGCGGCTCCGCCGCCGCTTCCGCCGCCGCCGCCGGTTCGGCCGCGCCCCCGCCGCCGCTGCCGCCGCTGCCGCCCTGCCACCCCGGGTTCCGTAGGGACCCTCCCACCTGGCCCGAGGTTCCGACCGCCCGCCAACCCCCGTGCGCGCCGCTGGCAGCCAAAAGCCCCAAGTTGCCCAAAAAGTGGGCAGCAGTTGCCCAAGCGCGCAGCAACTGCCCAAAAAGTAGGCAATCGCGGCATAGGCTATCGGGCGCGCGGCAGGCGGGCGGCGCGCAATCACCCCCGCCAGGGACCCCCGGTGGCCGATGCTGCTGCTAGGGACCCCCGGTGGCCAATGCTGCCGCCAGGGACCCCCGGTGGCCGGTGCTGCCGCTAGGGATTCCCGGTGGCCGATGCTGCCGCCAGGGACCCCCCGCGGCCGGTGCCCCACCAGCCGCCACCAGCCCCCGGCAGCCGCCGCAGGGACCCCCTGGGACCCGGCCGCCGGGACAATCGATAACCCTTGAAACCCGGCCGCCGGTGCCATCGGATCTGTTGCGCGACCGTTGTAATCCTGCGCTTTTCGATAGCACTTGCTCGACTAGCCCCAAAAGTTGCAACGATAACGCAACAAGAAAACCGTGTAATATCAAGGGGTTAGCGTTGAAACAATTTGTGATTTGACAAGGTTATCGGCGACCCGCTACAGTTAATTACAGCCCTCTGTTGCTCTTCCTCGCGTCCCAAATCGATCAGGCTACCGAGTGGCTTGCAGGTTCTTGCTTACTCACGTCGGGTCGAAAATCAGCCCGTTAGGGCGTAGATTTTCGATCCCGACGGGGTTTGCAAGGTCCTGCACTCACTCGTTCTTTGCCTGAGTTCGCGAGGAAGTTCCTGGGACAAAGTTTGAACTTGCTCGACTTCCGCCGCAAGGCTCTCCCCTTCTAGCGCTCGCTTCGCTCGCTTATCGGGTTTCGCCTTGCGGCGGAAGCGAGCGAAGCAAACGAAAACAGTCCAGGGTTGGCAAAAGCAATCAACGGTAGCTGTGGCGGGCAAAAGAGGGGCTTAAGGAGAACTTTGCCCATAACTGTTCCGCCTTCAAAACAACTAAAGCCGCCCTTGCCAACTCACAAGGACCCGGCTATAGGTAGCCAACATGGGCAACCTTGTATCCCAAGCGCAGCAACTCATCCGGCTGACGGAGACCACACGGGCTATCGACGCGCCCCGCGCCGTCTCGACCGTGCGCTTTCGGCTGGACGGCCCGGACGGCATCTGGAAGCACCTGGGGATGGAGCCGCTGCCGCACCAGCGCGCGGCCTTGGAGCACCCTGCGCGCTTTCGGGTGGACGTGTGGCACCGACGGGCAGGCAAGAGCCGCTACAGCCTGCTAAAGCTGATCGACCGCGCTTACTGGAACCCGCTCCCCCGGCCACGGTATGCCTACCTGGGACCCACCTACGCTCAGGTCTCGGACATCATCTGGTCGGAGTTGCGGGCGATTGCCGACGAGATTCCGGGGGCCGAGGTGCTGACCGGCAGCCTTGCGGTGTTCATCCCGACCTTCAAGGGCGAAATGGCGCGCATCCGGCTCTACGGTGTAGACTCGCCTAAGCAGCGGCTGCGGGGGTCCTACCTGGACGGAGTGGTGCTGGACGAGTGGCAGGATTCCCCCGAGTCGGTGTGGACCGAGCAGGTTCGGCCGATGCTAGCGGACAAGAGCCGCGCGTGCGTGGACCAATGGGGGCGGGTGAATCAGTGGGCGAACTTCATCGGCACGCCGAAGGGGAAGAACCACCTGTATACCATGTTCACCCGCGCGGAGCGGTGGGAGGCGGGGGAGAGCGTTATTCTCCGGGATGACGTCGGCCGCGTGACTGAAGTGAAGGCTAGCGGCTGGGCGGCGACCCGGCTAAGTGCGCTGGCGACCGGCATGATCTCGGATGAGGAGCTGGCGCAGATTCGCGCCGAAGTGGGGCCTGAGGCGTTCGCGCAGGAGTTCCTGTGCGACTTCGAGTCGGGCGCACCCGGCTGCATTCTCCGTGCGGAGCTGGAGGAGTTGCGCGACAGCGGCCGGATTGGGGACTTCCCGGTGAACCCGTTCCTGCCAGTGATGACGGCCTGGGACCTCGGCTGGAACGACGCCAGTGTCGTGTGGTTCTTCCAGCTGGTCCAGGGTCGGCCGGTGTTCGTGGACTACCTGATCGCCACCAATGCCAACATCCCGACGCTGGTGCAGCTGGTGCGGGAGAAGGGCTACCGGCTCGGCAAGAACTTCTTCCCGTGGGACGTGGCGGTTCACGATCTCTCCGGCGACGGGAAGTCGCGAGCGGACATCTTCCGCCGCTACGGCATCACGCCATCGCCGGTGAAGCGCACAAGCCTGCCAGACGGGATCGCGGCGCTGCGGCGGCTGATCCAGCGGTCGTGCTTCGACCGCACGCGCTGCGGCGACGGGCTGG
>Ga0308411_10001568_pt1 | contig 15648 bp, 26 predicted proteins | sample HotsprottomLayer_2_FD_203530 | JGI IMG/M metagenome (GOLD analysis project Ga0308411, IMG submission 203530) | Hot spring phototrophic mat microbial communities from Octopus Spring, Yellowstone National Park, Wyoming, United States -... | ecosystem: Environmental > Aquatic > Thermal springs >...
GCTATGTCGGCATGTCGCCGCAGAAGGTGCGCCTGGTGGCCGACCTGGTGCGCGGCAAGCGGGCAAAGGAAGCGCTGGATCTCCTTCGCTTCACCCCCAAGGCTGCTGCTGAGCCGGTGAGCAAGGTAATTGCTTCGGCGGTGGCCAATGCGGTCGAGAATGAACAGTTTGCCGAGGCGAATCTGGTCATTAGCCAGATCTACGTAGACGGTGGGCCGACGCGACAGTGGCGGCGTTTTGCTGCGCGCGGGCGATTTCGCCCCCTCCAACGCAAAAGCTCGCACATCACGGTGGTGCTGCGGGAAGTGCCGGATGAGGGCGAGGAATGACAGGGTGACGTTTCGGCTTGAAAGGATGTGCAACACAAGCCTGAAACGAAGGTAAACGACATGGGACGAAAAGTTCATCCATACGGGTTTCGACTCGGCATCATTCGAGACTGGAAGAGCCGCTGGTATGCGCCCAAGCGCGAGTACACCAGGCTGCTGCTGGAAGATATGCAGTTGCGCGAATACCTGCGCAGCAAGATGGATGCCGAGAATGCGGGCGTGTCCGACATCACCATCGAGCGCTTCCCGCCCAATCAGTTGCACGTGGTAGTGCACACGGCTCGCCCTGGCGTGGTGATCGGGCGCAAGGGGGTTGCGGTCAAGGAGATTCGCGAGGGCATCGAAAAGATGACCGGCAAACGGGTCAAGCTCGACATCGAGGAGATTGTCAAGCCCGACCTGGTGGCGCAACTGGTGGCCGATAACATCGCCCAGCAGATCGAGCGGCGCATCCCACACAACCGGGCGATGAAGAAGGCTATTCAGAGCGCTATGCAGCGCGGTGCGTTAGGGATCAAGATTGAATGCGCCGGCCGCCTGAACGGCAGCGATATGAAGCGCACCGATAAGCAGATGGAGGGGCGCATTCCCCGCAACACGCTGCGCGCCGACATTGACTTTGCCAAGGCGGAGGCCGATACCACCTACGGCAAGATCGGCGTAAAGGTATGGATTTACAAAGGCGATATTTTGCCCGACATGCCGCAGGAGGAGGTCACCCGGCCGTCTCGCACACAGCAGCAAGGGCCGCGTGACCGGCGCGAACGGCGGGGCGGACGCGGACCGCGCCGCGAAGGTGGTGATCGCAGCGATCGCTACTCTGCCGCTGCTCCTGGCGCTGCCGAAAGGAACGGTGGCGTCGCGCCTGCCTGATCTGCACCATCGGGCGGAGCTTATAAGTGTGCCGGCAGGCACAACCCGATGACGATAGCTGACGAGGTAAGACATCATGTTGATGCCAAAGAGAGTGAAGTATCGCAAGCAGATGCGGGGGCGCATGAAAGGCACTGCTTCCCGCGGCGCGACCATCGAGTCGGGCGAATTCGGCTTGCAGGCGTTGGAGCCGGCGTGGGTGACGGCCAGGCAGATTGAGGCGGTGCGCCGCGTGATCGTGCGCGAGATGAAGCGCCGCGGCAAGATGTGGATTCGCATCTTCCCCGACAAGCCGGTCACGGCCAAGCCGGCCGAAACTCGGATGGGCAAGGGCAAAGGCTCGGTGGATCACTGGGTGGCCGTGGTCAAGCCTGGCCGCATCATGTTTGAGGTGTCGGGCGTGCCGGAGAATGTCGCCCGCACGGCGCTGACTCAGGCTGCCTATAAGTTGCCCATGAAGACTCAGGTGGTAGCCGAGTCGCAACTGGAAGGATGAGCCATGAAAGCACGTGAACTGAGCACGCTGCCTACGCCGGAGCTGGAGGGCAGGCTGGATGACGCTTATCGCGAGCTGTTCAACCTGCGCTTCCAGCGCGCACAGGGGCAGTTGACCGATACCAACAGCATCAAGCGCGTGCGGCACAACATCGCGCGCATCAAGACGGTTCTGCGTCAGCGCCAGCTGGCGGCACAGATCGTGGCGCAGCGTCAGGTCGAGAGGTGAAGTAGAACAATGGCAGAGGAGCGACGACGTCGTCTGACCGGTCTGGTTGTCAGCGACAAGATGCAGAAGACCATCGTGGTTCGCGTGGAGCGAACGGTGCGGCATCCCTTATACAAGAAGGTGTTGACGCGGAGCAAAAAATACAAGGCGCACGATGAGCACGATCAGGCACACGAGGGCGACCTGGTGCAGATCGTTGAGCATCGGCCCATCAGCAAGACCAAGCGCTGGATGCTGGAGAAGGTGATCCGACAAAGGGAAGGATGAGCGATGATTCAGCAGGAGACGCGATTGCAGGTTGCAGATAACACCGGGGCCAAGGAGCTGTTGTGCATGCACATCCACGGCGGACACCGGCGGCGCTATGGCCGCGTTGGCGACATCATCACTGCTACCGTCAAATCGGCCAGCCCGACCGCCGACGTGAAGAAGAGCGCGGTGGTGAAGGCGGTGATCGTGCGCGTGGCAAAAGAATATCGCCGGCCCGACGGTTCGTATATTCGCTTCGACGATAACGCTGCGGTGATCCTAAGTGATGATGAGGTCAATCCGCGCGGCACGCGCATCTTTGGCCCGGTCGCGCGCGAGCTGCGCGACAAGGGATTCATGAAGATCATCTCGCTTGCGCCCGAAGTATTGTAGAAACGCGGACGAGGAGGCCGTCTGGACCAGCCAGCGGTTCGCAGAGAGGAAGCAGCTATGAAGATCAAAAAGGGTGACACGGTGATGGTGATCACCGGCGAATACAAGGGGAAGCGCGGGGAAGTAGTGCGCGCCATCCCGAAAGAAAACAAGGTCGTGGTGAAGGGCGTGAACATCGCCAAAAAGCATGCCAAACCGCGCCGCGCCGGGCGTCGCGTCGTGCAGACCGGCATCATTGACGTGGAGATGCCGATTGATGTCTCTAACGTCAAACTTATTGCGCCCAGCGGCAGGCCGACGCGCGTAAATTATCGCATCGAGGACGGAGTGAAGAAGCGCTACTCGAATCAGTTGGACGAGGTGTTGGATTAGCCATGGCCAATTTCAACAGACAGTACCTCGAGGAAATCCGACCGGCGCTGATGAAAGAGTTCGGCTACAAGAACATTATGCAAGCGCCGAAGATCGAGAAGATCGTCGTCAACATCGGTGTTGGCCGCGAATCGGCCGACAATCCGAAGGCCGTTGACTTCGCGGTCAATGATCTGACGGCGATTACCGGCCAGAAGCCGATCGTCACCAAGGCGCGCAAGTCCATCGCCAGTTTCAAGCTGCGCGAGGGTCGGCCCATTGGTGTGAAGGTGACGCTGCGCGGCAAGCGCATGTACGACTTTCTATATCGCCTGATTCATTTTGCCTTGCCGCGCGTGCGCGACTTTCGCGGCGTGTCGCCCGATGCGTTCGATGGCCGCGGCAACTACACCCTCGGCTTGCGAGAGCAGATCATCTTTCCGGAGATTGACTACGACAAGATCGACAAGGTGCGCGGTCTGGAAGTGACCATCGTGACCACGGCCAGAACCGATGACGAAGGGCGGGCCATGCTGCGGGCATTCGGAATGCCATTCAGCAAGCCAGGGGATAACAGGTCATGAGCGATCGGCGACGCCTGATGAGCTATCGCCGATGAGACGAGGTGAGGAAAGGATATGGCAAAGACGCCAAGAACGGCAATGATGTATCGGGAGAAGCGCCGCAAGTATAAGGTGCGTGTCCGCAATCGCTGCGCCGTCAGCGGCCGCGCACGCGGTTACATGCGTAAGTTCGGCGTGTCGCGCATCGTCTTTCGCGAAATGGCGCTGCGCGGCGAGATTCCCGGCGTCCGCAAGGCCTCGTGGTGATGAAGACGCCGGGCGCCGGCTGCCGGAACCTGGGTGGTTTCGGCCTGGTGCCTGGCTTGTGGAGCAGATATGGCGAACGATTCGTTGAGTGACATGCTCACGCGCATCCGCAATGCGGCAGCCGTCGGCCATGCTTCGGTGGCGGTGAAGGCTTCCAAACTCAATGAGCGCGTGGCGGAAATTTTGAAGGAAGAAGGCTACCTGGACGCCTACCAGGTTATCGAGGTGGACGGCAAAAAAGTGCTCAACCTGACCATCCGCTACAGTGGGGAGCGCCGTGCGCGCAAACCGGCCATTACCGGCTTGGAGCGCGTGAGCCGACCGGGCAAACGCATTTACGTGCCGAAGCGGGAGATTCCGCGCGTGCTTAGCGGCATAGGCATTGCCATCCTTTCGACGCCGAAGGGCGTGATCACCGGCAGCCAGGCGCGCCGGTTGGGTGTGGGCGGCGAAGTGCTGTGCTATGTCTACTGAGTGAGTGGTGAACTATGTCGCGAATTGGAAAGAAACCCATCGAGTTGCCTGCGGGCGTGGACGTAGCGATCAACGATAAGCTGGTCACGGTCAAAGGGCCAAAAGGCGAACTGAGACGCGCCATCCCGCCACACATCCAGGTAGTGAAAGAGGGCGCTCTGCTGAGCGTGCGCCGCGACAGCGATGAAGACGAAGCGCGCGCTCTGCATGGCCTGATGCGCGCGCTGCTGGCCAACATGGTGGTGGGCGTCTCCAAAGGGTATTCAAAGGTCCTGGAGATTGGCGCGGAGAGCGTCGGTTATCGCGCCGAGATGAGCGGCAACAAGCTCATGCTCTACCTTGGTTACTCGCACCCGATCGAATTCCCACCGCCTCCCGGAATTACCCTTGCTGCCGACGCAAAAACCCGCACCATCACCGTCAGTGGGATTGACAAGGAGCTGGTAGGCGAGGTGGCTGCCCAGGTGCGCAAGCTGCGCCCGCCGGAGCCCTACAAGGGCAAGGGCATTCGCTATCAGGGTGAAGTGGTGCGGCGCAAGGCAGGCAAGGCTGGCAAGACCGGCAAAGGCGGCAAGTGATCGTAGCGAAGATCGCCGGCGAGCGTCCGTGGGCCTGACCCAGGTGATGAGTTGCCGGCGAGGCAGAGGTCTGGAAGCAATGACAAACAATCGAGAAGAGGCGCGAGAACGGCGCCGGCGTCGTGTGCGTGCCAAGATATCCGGCACGGCCAGCCGCCCCCGGCTGAACGTGTTTCGCAGCCTGAAGCACATCTACGTACAGTTGATTGACGACGAAGCCGGTCATACGCTGGTCGCTGCATCGAGCCTGGAGAAGGCAGTGAGGGACCAGGCGGGCTTGAAGAAGATCGAGGAAGCTGCGCTGGTGGGCAAACTGGCTGCGCAGCGGGCGCAGGAGAGGCAGATCAGGCGCGTGGTGTTCGACCGCGCTGGTTATCGCTATCACGGGCGCATCAAAGCAGTGGCCGACGGCGCGCGTGAAGGCGGCCTGGAGTTCTAAATATACATGGTGAATCGAAATCAGCAGCAACGTCGGGAACGTGAAACGCGGCGCGGGCCTTCGGCGCGACCGGAGAGCGAAGCTCCCGAACTCGACACCAGAATTGTGGATGTCACGCGCGTGGCAAAGGTGATCAAAGGCGGCCGCCGGTTTGCCTTTCGCGCCTTGATTGTGGTGGGCGATAACAACGGGCGGGTCGGCGTGGGCCTTGGCAAAGCTCGTGCCGTGCAGGACGCCATCCGCAAAGCCACCGAGCGCGCCCGGTCAAACATGCAGCGCGTGGAGATCGTGGGCACGACCATCCCACACCAAGTGATCCATAAGCATGGCGCCGCCAGGGTGATGCTCAAGCCGGCTTCGCCCGGCACCGGCGTCATCGCCGGCGGCGGCGTGCGCGCCGTGCTGGAGGCCGCCGGGGTGAAAGACGTGCTCACCAAATCGCTCGGTTCGCAGAGCAAGCTCAACTCGACCTATGCGACGTTTGAGGGGCTGCTGGCGTTAAAGAACATCCGCGAGGAAGCGATACGGCGAGGCAAGAGTATCGCAGACGTTCAGCCGTTCTGGAGGCGCGGCGATGGCAGCGACAACAACTGATACCAAAGTTGCATCCCAGACCGGAAAGATCACGGTGAAGTGGGTCAAAAGCGCGATCGGCTACGAGGTGCGACAGAAACGCACGCTCAAAGCGCTCGGCTTCAGCAAGCTCGGTCAGGAAGTGCAACACGACGATACACCGCAAATCCGCGGTATGTTGAATGTAGTAAAGCACCTGGTGGAAGTGAGATGAAACTGCACGAAATTAAACCTGCGCTGGGGGCGCGCAAGCGCAAGAAGCGCAAGGGAATTGGCATTGCGGCAGGGCAGGGCAAGACAGCCGGCCGCGGCCAGAAAGGACAGGCAGCCCGTTCCGGCGGCGTGAAGAGTCCCTACTTTGAGGGCGGCCAGTTTCCGATGGTGCGCAAGCTGCCGTTCATGCGCGGCATCGGTTTCAACAATCCATATCGAATCGTTTACCGGCCGATCAACGTCGGCCTGCTGGCCGAAAGGTTCGAGGCAGGCAGCGAAATCACCCCGGAAGCGCTGGTGGCCGCTGGCCTGGCGCGCAAGAGCGACAAGCACATCGCCATCCTGGGCGTCGGTGATCTGAACGTCCCGCTAAAGGTGTCGGCGCATAAGTTCTCCGAAGCAGCCAGGCAAAAGATCGAACAAGCCGGCGGCACGGCGACAAAGCTCGACGTGAAGCGCGGCGGCTACCGCACCCGATGAATTCGCCATCTCCGGCTGGGGCCGTTCGCGCACGACCGAACAAGCTGGATGTGTGCACCCGCAGCGAAGCATAGAACAGATGTTACAAGCATTACGCAACGCCATCGCGCTGCCTGAGATCAGGAACAAGATCATCTTCACCCTGTTCATCCTGGTGATCTATCGCCTGATTGCTCATGTGCCGGTGCCTGGTGTGAACCCGGAAGTGTTGCAGCAGATCCGCACGGCTGTGGAGCAAGGGCAGGCTGGCGGCCTGGGCAGCATCGTTGGTTTGCTCAGCCTGCTGTCGGGCGGGGCGGTGTTCAACTTCTCCGTGCTGGCCATGGGTGTGTACCCATACGTGACAGCCTCGCTCATCCTGCAATTGCTCATCCCGGTGATTCCGCGGCTGGAGGAACTGGCCAAGGAGGGCGATCAAGGCCGCCGCAAGATCAACCGGCTGACCTACTTCCTGACAGTGCCGATGGCAGCGCTGAACGCGATCGGCCAGGTCAACATCTTCGAGAGCATCGGCACGCAGGTGACCGGTGGTCAGCGTGTGCTGCCTCAGTGGGGATTAGACCGACCCGAATTCATTTTGCCGACGATCGTCACCATTGTGACCATGACCGCTGGCACAATGTTCGCCGTGTGGCTCGGCGAGCTGATTACCGAACAGGGCATCGGTCAGGGTCTGTCCATCATTATCTTCGGCGGCATCGTTGCCCGCATTCCGAGCAACCTCGCTCAGATCGCAGCGACCGCTACAGCGTTCGTCACCCTGCTGGCGTTTGTGGCGATCACGATTATTACGGTGGTCGGGATTGTATACATCCAGGAAGGCGAACGGCGAATTCCGGTTCAATACGGCAAACGGGTGCGCGGCCGCCGCATGCTGGGCGGGACCGGCACGCATATCCCTCTGAAGGTCAACACAGCCGGCATGATCCCCCTGATCTTTGCCCAGGCTATGCTGGTCTTCCCGGCCATCATCGCTGGCTTCTTCGTCAACAGCAGCGATGCTGGCGTACAGCGCTTCGCCCAAGACGTAGTCAGCCTGTTCAGCGCCGGCCAGGCCAGCTCCGATGCGCTCTCGTGGAGCCTGGTGCTCTACACGCTGATGTACTTTCTGCTCGTCATCGGGTTCACCTATTTCTATACCGATGTGATGATGCAGCAGCAGAACCTGGCCGAGAATTTGCAGAAACAGGGTGGTTTCATTCCGGGGATTCGTCCCGGGAAGACGACCGAAGTGTTCATCACCCGCGTGATGCGTCGGCTTACGCTGGTTGGCGCGCTGTTCCTGGGACTACTGGCCATTCTGCCGTATCTGCTGAACTTTCTGTCGCATGTGCCGGGGTTCCTGTTCCTTCGACCGGTAGGCAACAACAACCTGTTGCTGTCGGGCGCAGGCTTGCTGATCGTCGTGGGTGTGGTGCTGGATACCATGCGGCAGCTCGAGGCGCAGCTCTTGATGCGCAACTACGAGGGGTTCATCAAGTGATGGCCAGAGGCCGCCTTGAGTCACAGGACGCACCAGGTCATGCCGTGTCGCGCATGCGGGAGGCGGAACTAACGACGATGCAAGGAATTGTGCTGCTTGGCGCGCCTGGGGCAGGCAAAGGCACCCAAGCCGTCCTCTTGTCGAAAGACTTGCGAATTCCGCACATCTCGAGCGGCGATCTGTTTCGCGAGAACATCAGGAACCAGACCGAACTCGGCAAGCTGGCCCAGCAGTACCTAGACCGCGGCGAACTTGTCCCGGATGAGATCACAATCGGGATGGTTCGTGAGCGGCTGAGCCGACCGGATACTGCGCGAGGGTTCATTCTGGATGGGTTTCCGCGCACCATCGCACAAGCCGACGCGCTCGCCCAACTGCTGCACGAACTGGGCAAGTGCATCACCATCGTGCCCTATATTCGCGTTCGCGAACGCATGCTGATGGAGCGCCTGTCGCACCGCTGGACATGCCGCGACTGCGGCGCCGTGTTCAGTTACGAATCGCTGCCGCCGCGCGAGGGATGCAAAAAGGATGTCTGCACGGGAGAGCTATACCAGCGATCCGACGATAACCCTGAAACTCAGGCGCGTCGCATTCGCATCTACCAGGAACAGACGGCGCCGCTGATTGACTACTATCGCAACCTGGGCCTGTTGCGCGAGGTAAACGGGGAGCACACCATCTCTTACGTGCATCATCTGCTGCGTCAGCTGGTTACGACCGGCAATGGGTGTGACTGAGCGGCAGGGCAGGGGCAGCACCTTGAGTGGGGAGCAGCGATGATCGTTTTGAAGACGGCGCAGGAGATAGCCCTGATGCGCCAGGCAGGGAGGGTGGTGGCGACCGTGCTTGCAGAGCTGAGGGAGCGCGTCGCCCCTGGGGTAAGTTTGATTGAGCTGGATCGCCTGGCCGAGAAGATCATCATTCAGTGTGGCGCCGTGCCGTCGTTCAAGAATTACCAGCCAAGCGGAGCGCCATATCCCTTTCCGGCCTCCATCTGTGCGTCGGTTGACGATGAGGTAGTGCATGGGATTCCCGGCCAGCGCCGTCTGAAGGAAGGGGAAATCGTCAAGCTCGATGTTGGAGCGTTATACAAGGGCTACCATGCGGATTCGGCCATCACCGTTGGTGTAGGGCGCATTGCGCCCCGCGCGCAGAGGTTAATGCAGGTGACGCAGGAATGCCTGGCCGCGGCCATCGCCGCGGCGCGCAAGGGCAACCGCTTTGGTGATATTGGCGCGGCCATCCAGAGCGTGGCCGAGCCACAGGGCTATTCGGTCGTCCGCGAGTACACCAGCCACGGGGTGGGACGCGAGTTGCATGAGGGGTTCGGCCTGCCCAACACCGGCCAGGCTGAACGCGGCATGTTGCTGCGTCCCGGCCTGACCATTGCTCTTGAACCCATGATAAACGAAGGGCGTGCCGAGACGCGAGTGAAGAAGGATGGCTGGACAGTAGCAACAATTGATGGTAGACTCTCTGCCCAATTTGAGCATACCGTGGCCATTACCGATGGCGAAGCCGAAATACTGACGAAACTCGATTAGGAACCGAGAAGACCGACCGGCGTCCGGCTCGCGCGAAGTGCACGAGTCGGACGTTGCATGTATACACGCTTAGGGACGGCCTGGATGCGCGCAAGGCGCAGCGGGTCGAGGAGAGATGAGACTTGAAAGTAGCGTCATCTGTGAAAAAGCGCTGCCCGAAATGCAAGATCGTCAAACGACACGGGCGCGTATACGTCATTTGTGAAAACCCGAAGCACAAGCAAAGGCAGGGCTAGGAGACGGCAATGGCAAGAATCGCTGGAGTGGATTTGCCGCGCAACAAGCGCATTGATATCGGCCTGACCTACATCTACGGCATTGGCCGTCCGCTGGCGCAGGTGATTCTGGCGCGTACCAGCATCAACCCGGCTACGCGAGTTAAGGATTTGACCGAGGTGGAGGCGGCGATCCTGCGCGAGATCGTGGAGAAGGAATACAAGGTGGAAGGCGATCTCCGTCGCGAGGTTCAGCTGAACATCAAGCGCCTGATCGAGATTGGCTCGTATCGGGGACTTCGCCACAAGCGCGGCCTGCCGGTGCGCGGCCAGCGCACGCGCACGAACGCGCGCACGCGCAAAGGCGTGAAGAAGACGGTAGCCGGGCGCGGTCGTCGGCGCGGCGCAAAGAAGAAGTAAGGCATTTGAGAAGCTGGAACGAACCGATCGGTTCGGCGCTTGCTGTTTGGAGCATTCTGAAGAGAAATGGGTAAAGCAGGAACCAGTCGCGGCCCACGTCGGCAGACCAATCCGCGTCGTACGCGCAAGAACGTGGCTCAGGGCGTGGTGCATATCCACGCCATGTTCAACAACACCATCGTGACGATCACCGACAAAGCTGGCAACACCATTTGCTGGGGAAGTGCCGGCTCGGCCGGTTTCAGGGGCAACCGCAAGAGCACCCCATTTGCGGCGCGCATCGCGGCGCAGAATGCGTATCGGGCTGCCGTGGAGAACGGCATGCAAGAGGTAGATGTCTACGTGAAGGGTCCTGGCCCTGGGCGCGAGGCGGCTGTGCGAGCATTACAGGGCACTGGCCTGCGCGTCAAGTCCATCACCGACATCACCCCTGTGCCGCACAATGGCTGCCGCCCCAAGAAGCGCCGCCGCGTATGAGCGCCTGCGGCGATTGGCTGAATGTCTGTCTTTGAACGCTCGATTTGGAAGAAGACGGCCCGTTGTAAACAAATCGAGTGCTCAGATTGCTGAGGACTATGGCTCGACATATTGAACCGGTTTGTAGATTGTGTCGCCGCGAAGGCGAGAAATTGTTTCTGAAGGGCTCTCGCTGCCTGACCCCCAAGTGTGCCCTGGAGAGGCGGGGCGTCGCTCCCGGTCAACATGGACCCAATATGCGCGCTCGTCGTGCCAAGGCAAGCGATTATTCGTTGCAGTTGCGGGAAAAGCAGAAGATGCGCCGCATCTACGGCGTGCTCGAAGCGCAATTCCGGCGCTACTTCCGCGAGGCGCTCAAGCGGCGCGGTGTGACGGGTTCTGAGCTGCTCATCCTGCTGGAACGCCGACTCGACAACGTGGTCTATCGCATGGGCTTTGCGCCCTCACGCGCTGCTGCGCGCCAGATGATCAACCACGCACACTTGAACGTGAACGATCATCCAATTGACGTGCCATCGTATCTGGTCAAACCCGGCGACAAGATCTCCGTGCGCGACGCTAGCCGAAAGCTAACGTACTTCAAGGCGCTGGCCGCCGAAAAGGATGGCCCGCCGACGCCGGCATGGTTGTCGGCCGATCGCGCCACGCTGACCGGCATCGTCAGCGCGCTGCCCAAGCGCGAAGATATTGACGTGCAACTGAAGGAACAGCTTGTCGTAGAGTATTACTCGCGATAGCAGTTGGCGCCGGACTTCGAGCTGCACGCTCGAATTCTGGACCAAGGAGGAAAACATGCTATCTGCACCTGTCTTTCCGAAAGTCGAGAGTGACGCCCTGACCCGTGACTATGGCCGCTTCATCATCGGCGCCATGGAACCCGGCTACGGCGTCACGCTGGGCAATGCGCTGCGTCGCGTGCTGCTGAGTTCCCTTCCCGGCGCCGCCATCACTTCGATGCGCATCACCGATGTGCATCACGAGTTCTCCGACATCCCGGATGTGAAGGAGGATGTCACTCAACTGATGCTCAACGTGAAGCAGATTCGCCTGCGCATGCACGGCGAAGGCCCGATGCGCATGCGACTGGAAGTGCGCGGCGAGGGCGTGGTCACCGCTGGCGACATCCAGGCGCCGCCGGAGATCGAGATCGTTAATCCAGACCTGTATCTGCTGACCACCGACTCCAACAAAGCGCGCCTGGACATCGAGCTCCAGGTTGAAGCCGGGCGCGGCTACTCGCCGGCAGAACAACGCGGCAAACTGCCGATCGGCGAACTGCCAGTGGATGCGATTTACAGCCCGGTGCGCCGGGTGAACTTCAACGTTGAGCCGGCGCGCATCGGCCAAACTACGAATTACGATCGGCTAATCATGGAGATTTGGACCGATGGCACGATGCGCCCCCAGGATGCACTGTCCCAGGCGGCGGCCATCCTGGTGCAGCATCTGCGCCTGGTTGCCGGCCTTAGCCTGGACGAAGTGATGCTTGAGGGCGAGAGCGATAGCAAGGGCATTCCGAGCGAGTGGAGCGACAAGCCGATCGAACATCTTGAACTGAGCGTGCGCGTCTACAACTCGCTCAAGCGCACCGGCATCAGCACAGTGGGCGAGCTGCTTGAGATCATGGAGAAGAGCGGCGGAAACCTGACGAATCTGCGCAACTTCGGCGAAAAGTCCATGGCGGAATTGAAAGAGAAGCTGCGCGCCAAAGGACTGCTCCCGCAGGAAGAAAAGGTGGAAGAAGCGGACGAGGTGTGATATGAGGCATAAGGTATCGGGCTATAAGCTCGGCCGCTCAACCGGGCAGCGCACGGCGCTGCGCCGCAGCCTGGTGACCGAGCTCATCGAGCACGGTCGCATCCAGACGACCGAGGCGAAGTGCAAAGCCATTCGCGACCAGGCCGAAAAGCTAGTCACCATTGCCAAGTCGGGCCTGGTGGACGACAAGGCCAAGCAGGTTCATGCCCGGCGGCTGGTCGCGGCGCGGGTGAACGGCGGCGCGCCCACGGTGCGCAAGTTGTTCCAGGACATTGCACCGCGCTACGTGGACCGCAAGGGCGGTTACACGCGCATCAGCAAGCTTGGCCCGCGCAAGGGCGATAATGCGCCGATGGCGATAATTGAGTGGGTTTGAGAGTACGCGCCCGGGTCGCCTACGATGGCACGGACTTTGTCGGGTTTCAGCGACAGGCTGCCCAGCGTGGGCGAACGGTTCAAGGAGAGATCGAATCGGCGCTGGAGAAGGTTTGTGGTGAGCGCGTCGCAGTAGTCGGCGCCGGGCGCACCGACGCCGGCGTTCACGCCACCGGCCAGGTTGTCGCCTTCGATGTGAGCTGGAAACATCCGCTCGATGCACTTGGCCGCGCATTGAACGCGGCCCTGCCGGACGACGTGGCCATGTGCGATCTGGCAGTGTGCGAGCCGGGTTTTCATCCGCGCTACAGCGCGAAGAGCAGGACGTATGTCTACACTGCCTACGTTGACGAAGTGCGGCAGCCCTTGCTGCGACGCTTTGCGTGGCAGCTCGAACGCCGGCCAGATGTGCAGGCCATGAACGATGCAGCCAGCCGGCTGATCGGATTGCACGATTTCGCTGCCTTTGGCCATGCGCCGTCTGGTCGGCACAAGGAGAACACCGTTCGCGAGGTGTACCGGGCAGAGTGGCAGGAGAAAGACGACCGCTTGTGCTTCACCATCGAAGCGAATGCGTTTCTGTTTCGGATGGTGCGGCGGATTGTGATGGCGCTGGTGCGCGTGGGCAGGGGAGAATATGTCCCGGATGAAATCGAGAACATTCTGAACAGCAGAGATGCACAGCAGATTAAGGGCCTGGCGCCTGCGTGTGGGCTGTGCCTAGTGAATGTGAAGTACTAAGGTGCAAAATGAGGACGATCAGGACTTACATGGCGAAGCCGGAAGAGGCGCGAGCCAGTCAGCGATGGTATGTCGTGGACGCCGAAGGTGTCACGCTAGGCCGGCTGGCCAGCCAGGTCGCCAGAATCATCGAGGGCAAGCACAAGCCGATCTACTCGCCGCACGTGGACTGTGGCGACTACGTCATCGTGGTAAACGCGCAGAAGATCCGCGTCACGGGCGACAAGATGACCGAGAAGAAGTATCAGCGACACTCGCTTTATCCGGGCGGATTCAAGGAGGAAAGCCTCCGCGATCTGCTGGCGCGCCGGCCTGAGCGCGTGATCCGCGATGCAGTGTGGGGCATGATCCCGCATGGGCGGCTGGGCCGCAGGATGATCAAAAAGCTGAAAGTGTATGGCGGTCCCGAGCACGAACACAGCGCGCAGAAGCCGCAGCCGTTGGAGATTCGGGACTGAAGACTTGGCCGGCAAATGACGAGCGGTTGTCCTGTGCGGGCCTGCTCGCGGTTGCCGAGGGACAGCAATCATGACAGAGATTCAGCAGTACTTCGAGGGTGTAGGGCGTCGCAAAGAAGCCACGGCCCGCGCCAGGCTGTATCCGCAAGGCAGCGGACGTGTGCTGATCAACGATAAGCCTGTGGATGAGTATTTCGGCCGCGAGGTGGACCTGCTCGCAGTGCACGCGCCGCTCAAGCTGACCGGGGCCGACTCGCGCTTTAACGTGAGCGTGAAGGTGAAAGGCGGCGGCGCTACCGGCCAGGCCACCGCCGTGCGCATGGCAATTGCCCGCGCACTACTGGGGGTGGATCCGGAATATCGCTTGATGTTAAAGACGGCGGGCTATCTCTCCCGAGATGCACGCGAGAAGGAGCGCAAGAAGCCCGGCCTGAAGCGCGCCCGCAAAGGCCCAACCTACACCAAACGCTAGCGCCCTGTGGGCGACTGAGTGGGAGACAAGCCATGAACCTCGTCGAATCGCTCGAAAAGAGCTTGCAGCCGAACACAAAGATCCCGGCCCTTCGGCCGGGCGATCAGGTGCGTGTGCATCAAAAGATCATCGAAGGCGACCGCGAACGCATTCAGGTATTTCAAGGTACGGTAATCCGCCTGCGCAAAGGGGGCGCGAATGCCAGCTTCACCGTGCGCCGGATTGCCAGCAACAACATCGGTGTTGAACGCACCTACCTGCTCAATTCACCCCGCATAGACAAAGTAGAAGTGCTGCGTCATGCCAAGGTGCGCCGTGCACAACTGTATTACTTCCGCAACCTGCGCGGCAAGTCGGCGCGCCTGAAAGAGCGCTTGCCGGCTTCGGGAGGAGCCCGATCGAAGTCCGCGCCAACGGTCGAATCTGCCGAAACGAGCAAAGAGTGAGCTTGAGGACTCCCGAAGCAGCTACTTCGGGAGTTTCTTTGCTGCCGAGCCGAACGTATCGGACTCACCTGGAAGATGGAAAGCCCGCGCGTGCTCGTCCCTGTTCCCGTCCAAGATCCCGAGAAGCGGCGCTTCACGCTGGGAAAGAACTACGTGAACAGCCTGGTCGCCGGTGGGGCGATCCCCATTCTGCTGCCGACGGTCGTCGCGCTTGAGGACTGGCGGGCGGTGTATGAATCTGCCGATGGAGTATTGCTGTCTGGCGGGGGTGATGTTGATCCGGCGTTATTCGGCGAACCCCGACATGAGAAGACGGACGGCATTGATCGCCAGCGCGATGAGGTGGAGATGGCGCTGGCACGCTGGGCGCTGCAGGACGACAAGCCGATGTTTGCTATTTGTCGCGGCATTCAGACGGTGAACGTGGCCTTGGGTGGATCGCTCATCCAGGATCTGCCGTCGCAGTGGGGCGATGCTGTTTTGCACAACGGCAGCCAGCTCGACCTGGCGAGGCACGAAGTGGCCCATGCCGTCTGCGTTGAACCGGGAACTCGCCTGGCGCAGATTGTCGGGGCCGGCGAGGTGGGCGTGAATAGCTTTCATCATCAGGCGCTCAAGCGCGTCGCCGAGGGGCTGATCGTCACTTCGCACGCGCCGGATGGCGTCGTCGAATCGGTCGAATTCCCCGGCAAGCGTTATTACATCGGCGTTCAGTGGCATCCTGAAGAAATGGCTGCCGACCGCGAAGAT
>Ga0308411_10001570_pt1 | contig 15628 bp, 20 predicted proteins | sample HotsprottomLayer_2_FD_203530 | JGI IMG/M metagenome (GOLD analysis project Ga0308411, IMG submission 203530) | Hot spring phototrophic mat microbial communities from Octopus Spring, Yellowstone National Park, Wyoming, United States -... | ecosystem: Environmental > Aquatic > Thermal springs >...
GGGCAAGAAGGGGTTGATATGACCTGTAAAATATGCAATTCGATCATAACGGTTCCCGAAGTCATTGGCTCAGACCCAATAATCGAAGCGGCCAAAGTTATCTCTACCCACATCAAAATGTCACACCCTGAAAGAGAAAAGCAAGTTGCTGCCCTACTACTTGAGTCAATAGAACGCGCAACTGGATTCGTCACCTATGTGTTTACATTCGAGTGGGTCCAAGGTGAGGATGTAGAAGAACTGAAGAAGCGGGCTATAGAGCTGCTAGCAAGCTCCGTTCCGAAGATCTCCTAAGTCCGACAAGGTCTTGCGTAGGGAAACCTAATGTAGCGTGGGAGGAGTTTGCCGGAAGTAGGTGAATTCAAAAGGGTTACCAAAAGCAGATGAGATTGGGGCCATTAGTTAATATATCAACGGTACGTTAAGTATAGAGAAGAAAAAAAAAGTTTGTGAAAATACGTGGAGGCGTGGCTTGAGCCGTCCCAAGTCGATGTTACGAAAGAACTTATTTTGCGTCACATTTTTGCATGACCTGGCGCTTCTGGAGTTTTGAGCCACTTCAGTCCTGATAAGTCACCGTGGATCTTTTAGTTACAAGAAAGTGTCGCAAAATTAATTTTGCTATGATTTTGAGGGGGAGCATGTTTTTGAGCTTTGGCAAACAAATTGCCCAGGAGAGGGTCACAGGAATTGAGGAATACTCCGGTGCCGGATTGCGCCCCCGCGGTCCCTATGTGATCGGGAGCATGCGTAGCAGTACCCGTGGAGAGCGATTACAGCCCCTAAAACGCGCCGACAGGTCTCCGGAAGGGGTGAGGTAGCGACCCCCCTCAGAGGAAGGCATAATTGGGCAATTTCACCTCAGTTTCGGATGTGTATATACGAAAGAGTTCCAAACGCTTGATAATCGAATAGATCAAAGATATGATTGCCTCAATGGAGCTAGCAGTTGTAGTTCTACGAGATAGCTTACGTAACAGTGATCTATATAATAGAAACGAATTGCAGGAAATCCTGGGATTACAACGGAAGGTATTGGAGACGAATAAAGAACCCCCTGATGACTAATGAGAAGCCCCCGGAGGTTGCGGGCTCAAACCTCCGAGGGCTTGCTCGACCGTGCTCACTGCCTGCTCCAGTGTGGGAGGTCAGTGGCTTTATTCTAACACAACTAACGGGATAATTCAATCACGTCCGATTCCGGCCGCAATGCAACTCCGTAATATCCCCTCGAATGCCTCCGCCGCCGGCGGAGCGATGGCTTCAGCTTCAGTAGCTTACGAGAAAACGATGATCTATCTAGCACTTCGTATCCGGCAAACTTCACAAAATCGCGGTAGAGTGTTTCGGTATCGGTAAACCAGTCTTCACGTTCAACAGTTCTTTCATTGAGCCACGTTGCCATTGGATCGTAGCTTGCACGGAAGTCCAGAGTCGCCTTTTCGACACTTTGCGGAATATTGAGCCCACGCTCTAATACCGATGGGAGTCGTTGTAATGCTTCATTCAGAACTCCACTGAGCTCCCACTCGCTTGTCAATCCATCTTCAATCTCTCTATGGGTTTTTGGATCTTCTACGAACGTGTTGGGGAAAGGAACAATTAAGATGCGTCTGAAGAACGCTTCAGATACATCCTCAGATATGATAGTTTGGTTCGTTGAGAATATTAGCCGGCAGAATGGTCTGAACTCAAATGAATCTCTGTATTTTTTCTCACCTACAATCAGGTCGCTTGAGGTGATTTTCTTGAATTTATTCACTGTACGCAACTTTACCGACGGTAAATCCGTACAGATGTTGACTAGTTTGTTGTACAGACAAGCAGCAACAAATCGTCCGCTCTCTATGTCTGATAGACTGTATGATGAGACATTTTGCCGGCCAATGAAGTGTGCGATGGCGTGCAAAAGCAGACTTTTTCCATTTGCACCCTCTCCAGTCAACACGACAGCTCGCTGTATTCCCACATAGGGGACCATCAACCAAGCGACAACCTCGAATATAAAATCACGACAGTCTGCCGGCAGGACTTCTGAGAGGAACTTGTTCCATAGAAAACAGGTAGCATCTGGATTGTACCGAGCATTGATCTGTATGGTGCTGAGGAATTTATGGCTGTGTGGTAATAGCTGACCTTTCTCAACGTCGTATATACCGTTCAACAGATTTATTTTCGTCAGATCCCTGACAGCTTCGGGCAAAACTGGAGATTTCGCTCTCAAATACTCGATATATTGCTCGACTGTTTGGCTGTTCCATCGTAGGAGCCCGGAGTCGTGTAGGTGCGCACATACCTTGCGCACGTGATCCTCACCGCCCGGCTGATATCTCCCACCCTTGTAGATGTAGATCTCACCATCCGGCGAGCGGGCGAAGTAATCTCCAGTCAGATAATTGGAGATCAAGGAAAAGGGGGACGCAGGCACGGCGACATTTTATATCGACTAGACCGTCGCAAAATTAATTTTGCGACAGCAAAATCGCTATACAATCGTGTCGTGCTCACTAGCCGGTCTGCAATCGAGACGTTCCAGCGCTGCCCGCGCAAGCGATTCCTCGAATACCACTACGATGGACGCGGAATCGTGCCAGCAGTCTCTTACGCTCCATTCTCTGTAGGCTCCGCCGTCCACCACGGGATCGAATTGATGCTCCGGGGCCAGAGTGTCGACACGGCAGTAACAGAAGCCCTCGCAGGGTTCCCTGAAGAGTTCCCTGGCTACCAGCCAGGCGAACAACGAGCCCTCGCGGAAGCCCTTATCCGCGTGGCCGATATTGTCATTGTCCCTTGGATCAACAGAGAGTACGAAATCCTTTCTATTGAACAAGAAGAGCTATTTGTACTAGAACCAGGAATCGAGTTGATGGGAAGGTGCGATCTTGTAGTGGTGAACAAGCAAGATCGCGGTATTTCCATTATCAATTTCAAAACTACCTCTAATCACCCAACCTCCGACGGGAGGGCCGAATCAGCAATCTATCACACCCTGCAAGGTGTAACTGAATCAATGATTGTCAGCCAACGACTCAGAGAAGAGCACTACAAGCTAAGACAAGCAATTGATAGCCTTGCTGCCGCAGCCAACAACATCAAGGGAGTATCAGTGATAAGGTCTGCACACGGCTATGTAGATAAGTTAATGGAACACTTAATGAAGGCATATGATGCCTTTTCAACACAAGTCAAGTCTGTCCGGTTTGTGTTCCTAATTAAAGGTTCATCCAGGTGGCAATATGATGAAGAGGGTAACCGTAAGTTCCGTATTACCTACTCGCCATTGATACGAGCATACATGAATTCCAGTGGAGAATATGCTCATACATTTAATCTGCCAGACGGCAAGCGTCTTGGTAGGGATTGGAGGCCTGTTAATGTATGGGATACGATTGGAGTTCAAAAGTGGATATCTATGCTTGCCAATGGAGAAGTGCAACCGGAGTTGGGCGACATTATTAGACGGCAAGTTTTTATACCCTACGAGTCTTACGTAAAGGATTGGGAGCTAGAAGAGGTTCACAAAATGATCCTGAAGCAAGAACACCAAGTTATGGAAATGCTTAAGGATGGTATGGAAGCCTTCCCGATGTATCGGCACAGCTGTGACTATCCCACAACCTGTCACTACCAAGATATTTGCTACGGCAAAGAGCAAGACCCAATTGGCAGTGGAAAATACCAATACCGAGTTCCTCATCACTCAACCGAACTTGAGAGGATTAACGATGCCGAAAACAATGATTCTGTATGGTGAATCTGGAACGTCAAAGACCTCTCAGATCTACCATATTGCGAAGTACATATATAACAAGTATGGAAAGAGAACTAGACTGATTGCCGCCGATGGTGGCGGTTATCAGCCGATCCTAGAAGGCGGTCTCATCGAACTTGGATTCGTGGAGGTGTTCGACGTCACCCAAATTAGCAGACCGTACCTTGACCTACGCCGGCTCGGTGATGGATTCTGGCCCCGCGACGGAAGGTTTGACGGGACAGACTTCTGCCGAACGAAACCGGATGAGTGGAAGGAAATAGGAGTGATTGCAATCGAAGGTATCACTTCGATTGCTCGAATTCTACTGAACTACGCTTCTAACTACAAAGATCCAGCTGGTAATCGGATGTTCAAGGTCCCCTTCACAATTTCTGAAGAAGAGTATGAAACCTCCGGGACTGATAGAGGACACTATGGTGTTGTACAGAATATCCTCCACGAGCTAATCGTACAGCAATTCAACAGGCTCCCAGTTGACTACGTAATTTACACAGCTCTAGTTGGAAGGGGCGAGAGCCGAGTTAATCGAGAAACCATATATGGCCCAAAGGCCACAGGAGAAGCCCTCACTGCGGAACTGCCTACATGGGTAGGCGATTGCCTTCATCTCTCACGAGAGGTTTACCAAAACCAAGCCGGACAAAAGGTTGAGACTATTGCTTGTTGGTACCGAAACCACCCTGATCCAGAAACCAACATTCCCTACCTAGCAAAGACCAGAATGGTACCGGAAGTCTACCCGGAATTCTGTTCGATGTTCCCTCAAGGGTTTGTACCATTGGGAGTATCGCAGGGAATCATAACATATTTCTCGGCAGTGGAATCACTGAACGAGAAAATCAAGGCTGAAAACAAGAAAAAACTTGGAGGTAAATTGAATGCCTGAGCAACTGAAACAAATCCAGGATCTCGACAGTGGCCCAGACGGGCAAGCTATCGAGTACAACTTAATGGCCGATGCTTATGACGTACCAGCACCGCCCCCTGCCGGCAATTATGCTTGCAAGGCGTATATCGGGCGAGATGGTATTCAGCTCGGGTATGTTGATGGGAATCCGGATTCACCCTACTATGTAATCCCCCTAGAACTCCGTATCGAGGGCGGAGAGTGGGATGGACGGATCATCTATGCTCGCATCGACACCCGTGTCTGGCCAGGCAGGGATACCTCGACACTCGCCACCTTCCTGGCAAAGCGTGTGCCGGCGGACAAACTGCCACGCGTCGCAACGCCAAAACAATGGGCAAAGCTAGCGGTAGGTTTTCTAAAGCGTGAGCCCATCGTTTACTGCGCGATCGATTGGCAGGCATACTCAACTGGAGACGGCGCGGTGGTTCTAGAAGGAATGCACAATTTCCCGAAAGGATCGAACGGAAAGTATTCGCACATTGTAACCGACAAGAAGGGCATTAGGTGCTATGCAAGAGCTAGGCTAGTCCGATGGCTTTCCAAGGAAGAGTATGAAGTAAAGACTGTCCCAACTGTGTCAGAGCTATCAGTGATCGACGATACGCTAGGAATACCATTATAACTAAAGTGTTAGGGTGGAGGCAGTGTAGCCTCCACCATTATTTGTTATGGAGGTGCAAGAATGAACAAACAGCTTACTATCAAAGATTTCCCAGGATATTATGTATTGACAGACGGTTCCGGAACTGACAACATTGCGGCTTCGGCGAAGGAAATGATCTGTGAAGTCTGCTCATTCTTCGGGATTAAGGATGTAGAAGAACACATCCGGTATATTGATGAGTTTGCTGACCAACTACGTTCGATGGCTGAAGAACTAGAGGAGCTGGAAGGTAGACTGCCATTTATTAAATGAAATGCTCAAGCCTCCAGAATGCGAAGGTTGTCCAGCATACAATAATATCGGATTTACAATCCCAGAAGGGGATGGAGAGATTGCTATCTGTGGAGAATCTCCAGGGCACGATGAATATATAGATGGGCTACCTTTCCGTCCGCACGCCGAAGCCGGATCAGTCCTCGAGCGGGCTATTCGCAAGCTAGGTATCCATCGTAACTATTTCAGGATATACAACGTTATCCAATGCCACCCAAAGGGAAATGAATTACCCAAAGTCGAGGCTATAGACTTTTGCCAAAAACACCGCGACAAAGTATTCAACGGCTCTAAGGTAGTCATTGCCTTAGGAGATCTGGCCATGCGTGTAATGGCACCCAAAGTCCCAACAGGCTTTACCCTAAGCCAAGCAAGGGGATTTGTATACGATGGAGTATATGGACCGACAATACCCACTTTTCACCCGTCATTTCTTCGCCGGGGCAACATGCACTTGATGCCTATTTTGATTAAGGATATTGCTTTGGCACTTCATGTTTACCACAACGGTAGGCCGTTCCTTGAGAATGAACCAAACTTCATCTTAAACCCTTCTATAGACGACTTACGGTCCATCTATTACAAGTTGAAATCCAACAGCTCAGCCAGAATCGCTATAGACGTGGAAACTGAAGGCTGTGTATACGTTGATGAAGACAAGAAGGAAAAGTTTGGTGCGCTGAAAAGCGTGCAGCTTTCATCGATTGGTCTCTTCGACGGTGTGTTCATCCCATTCATTCCTGAATTCACAGGTATAATCCAAGATATACTATTGCTACCAAATCCAAAGTGGGGACATAACATATGGCTGTTCGACCAGAAGGTATTACAATCCAATAATTTCAAGATCGCTGACCCAATCCATGATCTGATGTGGCTTTATAAACATTGTCACCCAGAGCTGCCACGTAGTCTACAATCGGTAGCAGCATGGTATTGGTTTCCCTTTCCATGGAAACACTTATCACCACTGGAGCTATATGGCTGTTGGGACACATATGTATTGTCATGGCTGATTCCAAGGGTGCTAGAGGATGCAAGGCATGTTATAGGTGATAACAAGCGAGGATATCTAGGTCAGGTTTACTTGGTCCATCCAATCATTCAGAGAATGGCAGACCGTGGTCTACCAGTTGACCCAGATGCCATACAAAAACTGGAGTCTGGTATTAACGCCGAGCTGGAAGATGTAAGCCGAAAAGTTGATGATTCCGTACCCATAGAACTGCATGATAAGTCCCCTTCCAGGACAAAGGACGGGATAACCAGTTACGGATATGTAAGGCCGCCAGCTATTGTGAAGTTGTATCTCCATAGATTTGGTAACGAAAGTGAGGCTTATGAAGCGCTGTGGAAAGATCACCGCCTAAAACTGGTAGATGGCAAGTGGTGTAAGATAAAGCCTTTCAAACCATCTAAGCAGCAAGTCATTCGGTACCTTGAATGGAAACAAAAACAAGCCAAGACAAAGGTAGAATTTTCCAACTATAGGACCCCGAAAAGAAAGCGCAAGCATGCCCCCGGACACGTTGAGACCACCGCCTCTAAGGAATTAGAGCTGATATCAGACCGGACAGGAGATGAGGTCATTTCTGGTATTGTCCGATACAGATCTCTTAAAAAGCTGCTCACAAACGACATTCCAAACTGGAGACCTCACCCAGACGGTAGAGTTCATTCAACCTTCGGATATGTCGCCCCCACAGGACAACTGAATGCCAGCCGACCCAACATACTGAATGCTAGCAAGCATAGCGAACTGGGCCAGATATTCCGCAGGGTAATAGTTGCACCCAAAGGATACAAGTTTTTAGAGTTCGACTATCAAAGACTCCATGTTGTGACAATGGGGTTCGAAGCGGAAGATCCAGACTACGTAAAATTTGGTAAGCTGGATTCTCACAGCATATTCACCTCATATGTGTTTCCTGGAGTGACTCCAATTGACCTGAACTGGAGCGATTCTGACATCAAGGAGGCGGTGAGAGAGTACCGCAAAATTCCAGAGTTTGAGAAGTTGCGGAATGATCAATGCAAACACACTGTTCTGGCAAATAACAATGGAGCATCACCCAGAAAGCTGTACGAGATGACCCGCCCAGGTATCCCGGACATACAGACGGCCGAGAGACTCCAAAGAGTATTGGCTGAGAGATTTCCTAAGACCGAGAAGTATAAGAGGGATATAACAAGACTTGCTCATGAACAAGGCTACCTATTAAACAGGTGGCTCTATCTAAGAGAATTCTCGGACGTTTTCACTCCTAAGATCGATAGAGAAACCAGATCATGGGTTTGGGTTCCAGGCACAGATTGGAATAAAGCTTTATCATTCAATCTACAGTCAACTGCTTTTGGGTTCATGAAAGAAAAACTCAAGCTGATTGCAGAGCTAGGTTACGATGAAACTTTCAACCTTGTTAATACAATCCACGATAGCTTTGTATTTATGCCGCACGAACAATACGTAGAATTAGCAATTGAGTCCATTCTGTCAGTTTTAAAAGCGCCGTGTGAGTTCCTGACAAACATGGCTGCACCCGGCGGCCTGTCTGTAGGAGTCAGCTACGCTGTGGGGCGCAATATGGCCGCTTTCAGCGAGGACAACCCCGATGGTATGCGGGAATTTTGAACCCGTCTATGATGATTCCGCCCCTTATCTAGACAAACACCAACGAGCTAGACTGGACTTCAGGTGTTGGGACCGAGGAATCCCCTACCACAAATTCCTGGAAGTGTTCAGCCAGCGATTTCACCGCCGGATCACGGATGTTTCGCAGATCAGGCAGGCCGAATTTTATCCGGCACTCCGGCTGATCGATGAGTTGACAACACGGTTAGGACGTGGTACGATATTCATGTCTGGTTTGCGAAACCAGGCACAAAACAATCAGTGGAGGTAGAATCCAATGGCGTTCAGTTTAGTGGAAAAAGTTGATGGACAGCGAGCTGGTCGAGTCGGCCCTCCTAGGGTCACAATCTCGCCCAATGGGCAGGTCCGGCTGTCCAGCGCCGTTGCCGCGAAGCTGCCGGCCGGAGCCAAATATGCGGTCCTGTGGGCGGACCGTAACAAGAAAGGCGAGGTGCAAGCCATCGCGATCACCGCGCACCCAGAGCCGCCCACCTACAACGGGAAGCCGGTCTCGGCTTTCCCCCTCTCGAAGCCGGCCAAATTCGGACAATGGCACTTCTCTGCCGGCCCCACCCTGCGTTCGCTCGGCGTACCCTTCAATGTGACCTTCGACTCAGTGCAGTCGAATGGCGATTATGTCGCCATTGTCCAACTGAAGGATGCCAAGCCCATCGTCCCCAAACCCAAGTCGGTCGCCGTGGACGATGAGGATGAGTACGACGATGCCCCTGAAGAAGGCGAGGGTAATTGACCTGCTACAACGCCAGCACGGGGCCACAATTGCAGAGCTAATGGCAGCCACCGGCTGGCGAGAGCGAACTGTCCGGGCCTTCTTGCACAACTTGAAGAAATATGGTGTACATACGGTGCGGACAGGCCCTAAAAGATACCAGATCAAGTGAGATAAAAGGGGTTCCCATATTAGGGAACCCCAAATTTTATGTATAGGAGTTAACAAACTAATGACACAGAAAGCGTTCTACCCAATCTCTGAACTCTACCGGTTCGAGTTATTCGACCGGGATAGCTACAAAGCTAAATTCGGAAGTCAAGCGCCACCGTATGATCCATCGAGAAGGATCAAGCGCTGGTTCGACCCCCAAGCCCCTGGCGAGCTACACCACTACTACCGCTATAGGTACTTCGACTTCAACACCAAAGAGTTCCGCGATGCAGAAATCACTGTCGGAGAAGCTCGTACTATCAATCTCCCTGGGCGATATGACTGGGGTAAATATGAGGTGCCTCCCACGCATGCACTGATTGTCGGTCCACCACCTAGCGTACCACAAAAACTGAACCCTGAATTTCTATCAAACAGATCAGATGCGGAGTACCTCGCGGCGTTACTGAAAGGCGAACTAGTAGAGAACTCACCCAAAGAAGGCCCATTCCGTATAGACTGGTTCAACGAAACTCGTAGGGTATATGAAATTAGGATGCCTAATGGTGAGCAATATAACGTCGGATTGCTTCTCAAAGCTAGACACTCAGCCGGCTACGGAGCGCCAGGTAAGTGGGAAATGACCCGGTTCGGACCGGTCTGGCAACCAGATCCACAGTACGATGGCGCCACCGACGGCCGGCCGGAAGTCCCTGTGCCATGTAGAGAGCTTGGCCCGAATGAGGAGCTACACGTTACACCATTCGGAGTGACGGTATATCGTACGGATGTGGATTCGCCGTATAACCCAAACACCTCATTTGAATCTAGGGTTTTAGCGGCGCTCCACCGTATCGAGGCTGCACTGCGAGACCTCAGGAGGTAAAAAAAAAAAGGCCAGCCGCCCGAAGGCGACTGGCCTCAGCGAGCCGCTATTCGGCCTGGGGCGGGATGCGGTACCACCGCCCCACATAATACCGGACACGACGGCCCGGTCCGCCCCTATCGATGAGCCCTGTGGGGGCGTAGATTACCTCCGCCCCAGCGGGCAACGGTTTGTTACCTAGGGGTTTGTATCCTTCCGACTCTAGCAGTCTTACGGTCTCCCGGTACCACTGAGCCCCTCCACGGCCGGGACGGGACCAGTGGGAATACTGCGGCCAAATGGCCGCGATCCTATGTCTGATATCCATGGTCTATCCTCCTAATTAGATGCTAGGAGCCGCTTGCGCTGCTCCTCGAGAATCTCGTTCGTTGCCTCCGCGAATCGCGAGCGACGCGGTTCGCGAATGTCCATCCATGACAGGCTGAGTAGATGGGTCACCCATTTTGGGGGTTGGTCCCGAAGGGGTAGTTCCCGGCCGAGCTCTTGCTCGACCAGGTAGAGGATAGGTTGATGCCCAAGGGCCGTAGTGAGCGGGGCGTCACTGCCCAAGGCCCACAGGGCCCCGGCAACCGCTTCTTCTTCCGGATCGCCCTTGATCCAGGCGATCCAAGATATCTCAGAGATAACGTCTGGGAGTTTTTGGATCCACTCTGAGACCCAAGGATCTTGGGTCTCTGCGTCCTTCAGGACGCTCTTTACTGCCATAAGAATTCCGTAGTCCATACTCGACCCCGAAAAACTGAGAGCGGGGGTTAAGTTCCCCGCTCCCAGTCAAAACCGCCTTCTGTCCGAAGGCGGTAGAATTCAATTTCATCAATCTGCCGGCCCTTGCTATCAAAGCAAGAGCCGTTTGCCTGCCCGGCGTGACGGCCGGGACACCGGCACTCCCCGTACCGGATGGGCTCCGGTACGGCAAACAGTTGGTAAAAATACCCAACCCGCTCGTCACCGAACGGGCGGGCGTTGACCCTGAACAGTCTGTATTTCTTCATACCTCCATTGTATGCACAAGTGCCCTTCCATTGTCAAGCACTTTTTTCTGTTTGTTTCCAACAGTTTACAACCAGGCCAGTTGTCCATCACGATATCCGGGAGTGATGACCGAAATCACCGACGGCCAGCCTCCTCAATTGCCTCGGCTGGTAGAGCGATGTGCACTTCTAAGGGCTTTGGTACATCCACCTCCGCATGGAGCCAATAGAGTCGGTAATAACCGCTCTCCACTCCGTCGGTGGCCAGGTCCAGAGCATCGCTAGCGGACATACCGCTAGCGCCACCGCAGCCCCAATTTCCTCGGTCGTCAACCGCTACTGCGATACGGATCTTGATTCTGTTTCCTTTTGCCATACTACCTGCTCCTTCTATTTTTAATTAACATCATGTCGTTCTTGAATTGCAGAAACCTGTGTCAGATATTGTGCATACAGAGAAGCTAGGACAGTCCAACACAAAAGCATGGCTTCACCAATCGTTAATCTCATTAAAACATCCGATAGTTCATTTAAAGCTTGCTTATGCCGATCTTCGAACGGGAACTGCGCTAATAATTGCTCCACTAATATGGGCAAGTGCAGATACAGAACATCAACAACTTCTCCTGGTTCGTATACTTTTTTCACTGATTCTTCTCCTGAGTGTGTCAACTGAAACTCCGAGCATCTCTGAAGCCGCCCGGAGACCTACCCTTTCCACTAGATCCAACCCGCTACCTATATGTATGCGTGGCCGGCCCCTAGATCTGTGAATTGCAATCCTTCCATTATGGTACCTAAGTAGCTCGCGGAGTGTGTGTCGATCAAGTATAATGGAATGCTCTGTGAGTTCAATTGCCGCGTTGATCTGATTCAACAACTCCAAGACATTTGCAACGCGACAATCAAACAAGTGGCTCAGATTGGGTGTGACAACAACATCGGCTTTTAGGTCATGTATCCTCCCAATATGTCGCTTAGTAATGGTCGAGTAGACACACATAGTACCAACAATAGTATAGGACTTCGCCCGGCAATAATCAGCTATTGGGAAACTACTTCTCATCAATGTACGCTTGTACAGAATCACGGCCATCATGCAACCGTCTCTTGACCGTGGCGACGCTAACACAATAGTGCCGGGCAATCTGAGACAGTGTCATGCCCTGTGCCCGCAAGTCGAGAATTCTCACCCTGTCGAGCACTTTTCTAGGCCTTCCGAGCCGCTTCCTAGTGCGCCGCAGGCCGGCGATAACCCGCTCGCGGATTAACTCGCGTTCGAATTCCGCAATCGCTCCGAGTACGTTCATGAGAAGCCGCGAGGCAGGGTTCGACTGATCGGTGTCAATGCCCTGTGTGATCACGATCAGTCGTACGCCGGCAGAGTCGAGATCATGGATGATCTGGATCAGATCGCGCATAGAACGTGCCAAACGGTCGAGTTTCACGACAACCAGAACGTCGAATCGCCGCGCCCGGGCGTCCGCGATCATCCTTTCAAGCCCCGGCCGCCTCTTCACCGCCGATATTTCGTCACTGTATATCTCCACCAGTTTCCACTGCCGAGCTTGCAGGTATTGTCGAGCTGGTAATAGCTGGTTTTCTAACTCTTGTCTTCCGGTTGATACTCTGGCGTAGATGGCTGCTCTCATATTCCTTGATATCCATTAGTCTAGCCGTCCCAGTCATCGTCATAATATGCGTTGTTTCCGAAATGTGCCTTGCGGCCTCAGGCCAAGTCTTACACTTGAACCCACAGCCGCAATTATATATCGTATCCAACATTGGTTTCATCGGCTCAAAATCCTCCCTCAAAAAGGGAAGCGCCGAGGCCTGAGAACTCGAGGTTCGGCACCCGGCGCTCTCCATCGCTCAGAAACAAATCTTTTCGATCACCAAGCATCGGCAAGCTGCCGCTCTTCCCACGTGGCAGAGAGAAGCTTATCCCCGTCATAGAAGTAGTAGTGTGCGGACGGCCGGCCGTAAAGCCGTCCAGAATAATGGGTCCGAAAGATGGTGCCGGGCTGGATCACAGCGATAAGCTGCTGGCCGCAGCCCATCCGTCCGGCCGCCCCCTGAGCGATGGTCCCTTCAACTACCACCCGGCCAGGAAACGGATGGTAGCAGATCTCCACTGGAGCCCCACACTCCGGACACTGCTCCGGAGCGGGCAGAGGCCGGAGGGTCCGAACCCCGTTGTCAAGGCAGGGCGTGCGCTCCCAGTCAATCTTCCCCGAGCAGTACCACCCGGAGCGGTCTCCAGTGTGGGAGTTTCCGCCCCGGAAGCCGATGGGCGTCCGGAGGATAGCCAGAGCGTCCGGACCTTCTGGGGCGGGCAAGACTACGAGTTTTGGTCGCCCGGAGCGAGTCTGCTCCAGACGGCCGAATCGGATTTGGTCACCCGGGCTGGCGCCGTAAACCGGCAGCACTCCAAGCTGCCGGCCACGACCAGCCTCTCCGATAATGATGGCGGGGATCTTCAGCCCCGCTCCCTTGAGCGTGTATTCCTCGATTCGCGCATAGGGGACGACATCCCCTGCACAGGCAGTGAATATTCGCATGCCACGATTGTGGCATATGCGGACCAAAATGTCAATGGGAAATTTTGAGCCACCCCTAATCGGTGACTAAATAGATCATCGCCGCGAGCGCCACGGCCAGGGCCCACCAAGGGGCCTCTTCGGGAGTCGAAACAACATCTACTGTAAATGTTGGAGTGCCTAGAACTTTCCTAACATAACTAGAGGGTATGTAGCCTTTTTCAACATTCCTAGGGCCGGCATTGTAGGCTGCTACGGCTAGTGACCAATCCCCGAATCTATCATGCATCATCTTCAAGTACCGGATTCCGCCACGTATATTTTCTATAGTGTCATATGGATTAACCCCCAGTTCTCTGGCAGTGCCCGGCATTAGCTGCATGATGCCGATCTCGCCCTTCGGCCCGCGAGCATTCTGGTTTAGACCGGACTCGACCTGCGCGACACGCAGGGCAATATCGGGAGGAACGCCCTGGCGAATCGCCTCGTCTCGTATCAGATCGGCAACCGCCATGTTAGTGGATCACAATTCCCCTTCTCCGGATTGGGACGTCTCCATCCCCAAACAAAATGGCTAGCATTTGCCTTTGAGTGCTATCCACCGGGCTCCAGTATAAAGTGAAACCGTCAGAGTTCCATGAGACGAAGTCAGCTCGCGCAACCTCTGAGGTCGTGCCGCCTGATGGGACAGCTGTACACGCAATGACACTGTCGTTTCTGTGGTATCTAATAGTAGAACCAGAGTTACTGAGCGCAGTCATATGTAGAGCCCTGGCGGTCGGGGATACGGCCGTTCCTACATTTAGGAATCCGTGTGTCCTTTGGCCAGTAGCTGCAATATCGCAGTGGGTGATGAACAGCCCGGCCTTGGGCTGAAAGGAAGTAAGACTATATGCCTGGTCTCCTGTAGATGTTGGTTGCAAAAAGTCTACTACCCCAAAGGACGGGCCCTTAAGGTACAGTACCCAAAAGAACATAGCCGTAGTTTGTACGCTACTCCAGTATAACGTTATCCCGTCCGAGTCGAAGCTTTGGACACTGGCGGCCCAGCGTATATCGCCCTCGTCTGGAAGGTAAATGACGTGGGAGTTACTTTGTGATCGGCGATGGCCGCCAGCGGCGTGTTTGCTCAAATATCCCGAAGCGGCCTGAGCTGTCGGTGTAGCTATCCCAATTCCCGGCCAGGAATCTAGGTTATCACGAGTAGAGTTAACTGCAGTGTCCGACCCCAACGTAGCTATAATTGCCGCAGTAGGAGCAAACCCAGCTCCGGTTAGAGGCTGGATGCCTGGTTCAGTTGGAGATGTATATTGAACGATTGATGCATTTGTTAGATCGCTACCACCAAGAGCAAGCCAACCAATCCGAGCGATGACCGAATTACTAGCGCTATGCACTTGGATAGTCACACCATCAGAATTCCAGGACGAAATAGACCCTCTCGCGATGGTTGTGCTATTGCTTACAATTGTATGAACAATGCTGTCGTTTCTTTGGGAAGAGTCGGAATTTCCGGCACCACCATCACTAGCTCTAACGAATATAGTCATTTGGTATGAAGGGCTAGCTGTAGCCATCCCGAACCCGAAGGACGATCCGCTAGCTACGGTCCCACTTACACCACTTTCGTTGTAATGGAAGATGATTACCTTCGGGGCAAACGACAGCCCGCTAATCAAGTTGTTGTAGCTTCCTGTCGATGTTGGCCAACTGAACCAATCTTGGGCAACCTCGATTGGCCAGAGAGGCTGTAGTGCGAGAAGTAATAATAGACTACTGCTCAGTAATCTCAACATGGACTGTCACCGCCTGCGGATTGCCGCTTACAGCACTAATCGTTAGTGATACAAGCTGTCTTGCAGACAGGCCCGGAGACGTTAGTGTGTTTACATCGCACCCCGAAGCACAGCTTGTCTGGCTGTTGTCGTCACAGACAAGCCCGGAGCTGAGAATATCGGTTCCGCTAATACCTGGAGAGGTCTCCGATCTTTTGTTCAGATTGATAGTCGCGGTACTGCCTGCCCCTATGGTGTGACAGGAAACCCTGACCACGTTAGAGGCCCTAGTAACCTGGAAGTTCAATAGCCCGCTATC
>Ga0308411_10001571_pt1 | contig 15613 bp, 13 predicted proteins | sample HotsprottomLayer_2_FD_203530 | JGI IMG/M metagenome (GOLD analysis project Ga0308411, IMG submission 203530) | Hot spring phototrophic mat microbial communities from Octopus Spring, Yellowstone National Park, Wyoming, United States -... | ecosystem: Environmental > Aquatic > Thermal springs >...
CAGATCGAGGGCCACCCGGACAACGTGGCCGCCGCGCTGATGGGCGGCGTCGTGGTGGTCGCCCGCGACGAGGTCGGCCTCCGGTGGGCGAAGGTGACGCCGGCCCTGCCGCTGGCCGTGGCGCTGGCGGTGCCGGAGCTCGAGATCGAGACCGGTCAGGCCCGGCAGCTCCTGCCCGCGCAGGTCTCGCGCGAGGACGCGGTCTTCAATCTGGGCCAGGTGGCGCTGCTCGTCGCGGCACTCGCGCAGGGCCGCGGCGACCTGCTGCGCCGTGCGCTCGGCGACCGGCTGCACCAGCCCTACCGGGCCGCGCTGGTGCCGGGGTTCGACGCGGTGGTCGCGGCCGCGCGCGAGGCCGGCGCCTACGGGGCCGTCCTGAGCGGGTCCGGGCCGACCGTGGCGGCACTGGCGCCGCCCGAGGCCGCGGCGGCCGCGGGCGCAGCGATGCAGGAGGCGTTCCGGCGCGTGGGGGTGGCCAGCCGGGCAATCGTGACCGCCATCGAACCGCGCGGTGCGCTCGACGACGCGCCCGACGCCGCGCGGGACGCCTGAGGGCGTGAGAGGAGGCAGGGGGGTGGCCGTGACGCTGCTGCGATGCCGGGAGTGCGGGGCCGAGGTTCCCGCCGGCCCGGCCTACGTGTGCGAGCGGTGCTTCGGCCCGCTCGAGGCGGTCTACGACCTCGACGCGCTGCGGCGGCTGCCGTTGCGCGAGCGGATCGAAGCCGGCCCGCGGTCCATCTGGCGCTACGTCGACCTGCTGCCGGTGGACTACGACCCCGCGGTGGACCTCTCGCCCGGCATGACGCCGCTGGTGCCGGCCCCGCGCCTGGGCGATGCGCTCGGCCTGCGCCGGCTCTACCTCAAGAACGATTCGACTAACCCGACCTGGTCGTTCAAGGACCGCGCCGTCGAGATCGGCACCGCGGCCGCCCGGCGGTTCGGCTACCAGGTGCTGGCGTGCGCGTCCACCGGCAACCTGGCCAACTCGGTCGCCGCCCACGCGGCGCGCGCGGGCATGCGCGCGGTGGTCTTCGTGCCGGCCGGCATCGAGCGCGGCAAGATCGTGCAGTCGGCGATCTACGGCCCGACCGTGATCGAAGTGGAGGGCGGCTACGATGAGGTCAACCGGCTCTGCACCGAGATCGGCGAGGAGCACCGCTGGGCGTTCCTCAACGTCAACCTGCGGCCGTACTACAGCGAGGGCGGCAAGACCCTGGCCTACGAGGTCGCCGAGCAGCTCGGGTGGCGGGCGCCCGACGACGTGGTGGTGCCCGTCGCCTCGGGCAACCTGATGGTCAAGATCCACAAGGGCCTGGGCGAACTCGCGGCGCTGGGCCTCATCGAGACCGCGGCGACCCGCGTGCACGGCGCCCAGGCCGCGGGCTGCGCCCCCGTGGCCGAGGCCTTCGCCAGCGGCGGCGAGGTGCGGCCGGTGCGGCCGCGCACGATCGCGCACTCGCTGGCGATCGGGACGCCCGCCGACGGCCGCTATGCGATCGCCGCGGCCCGGGCGTCGGGCGGCCGCGTGGTCGCGGTCACCGACGACGAGATCGTGGACGCGATCGGCCTGCTGGCGCGCACCGAGGGCATCTTCACGGAGACGGCGGGCGGCGTGACCGTCGCCACCCTGCGCGCGCTGGCCGCCGCGGGCGCGCTCGACCCCGACGGGGTCACGGTCGCCTACATCACCGGCATGGGGTTGAAGACCGCCGACGCCGTGGCCGGCGCGGTCGCCGAGCCGGTGCGCATCCGGCCGTCCCTGCGGGCGTTCGAGGAGACGGTCCTCATTCCCACGGCATAGCGAACAGGAGAGCGTGCCATGGCGACGATCCGCATTCCCACGCCGCTACGCCGGTACACCAACGGCGAGCGGCTCATCCCGGTGACGGCTGGCACCCTGGCCGGCGCCATCGCCGAGCTCGACAGCCGGTTCCCCGGGCTCGCCGAGCGCCTGCTCGACGGCGACGGCCAGCTCCACCGATTCGTCACCATCTTTGTGGGCGAACAGGACGTCCGCCTGCTCCAGGGCCTGGCCACGCCTCTGGACGAGACCACCGAGGTGTCCATCATCCCCGCGATGGCCGGCGGCGGGGGCCCGTGCTAAGGTAGGGAGGGATCACCGGCCGCCGGGACGGCGGCCCGCGGGCCCGACGGTCGCATGAGCGTACCCGCCTCGGTACGGCGTCGCGCACAGACGCTGCGCGCGGAGATCGACGAGCACAACTACCGCTACCACGTCCTGGACGCCCCGATCATCTCGGACGCGGCCTACGACCGCCTGCTGCGCGAGTTGCGCGAGCTGGAGGCGGCCTACCCCGAGCTGGTCACGCCGGACTCGCCCACCCAGCGGGTCGGCGCGCCGCCGTCCGCCGCGTTCGCCGCGGTGCGGCACCGCACCCCCATGCTCAGCCTGGCGAACGTCTTCAGCGAGGAAGAGCTGGAAGCGTGGGATCGCCGGGTGCACGCCGCGCTCGGCGAGGTGCCGGTGCGCTATGTCTGCGAGGTGAAGGTGGACGGCGCCGCGGTCTCGCTGACGTACGAGGACGGCCGGTTCGCCGTCGGCGCCACGCGCGGGGACGGCGAGCAGGGCGAGGACGTCACCGCCAACCTGCGGACCATCCGCAGCATCCCGCTGACGCTGCGGAGCCGGCGGGCGCCGCGGCTGCTGGAGGTGCGCGGCGAAGTCTACCTGCCCCGCAGCGCCTTCGCCGCGGTGAACGCCGAACGCGAGGCCCGCGGCGAGCCGCCCTTCGCGAACCCGCGGAACGCGGCCGCGGGCTCGCTCCGCCAGCTCGACCCGGCGGTCACGGCGAGCCGGCCGCTGCAGATCTGGGTCTACGGGCTCGGCTACGCGGAGGGACTCCGGCTCAGCTCGCACTCCGAGGCGCTCGCCTGGCTGCGGGAAGCGGGGTTCCGCGTGAACCCGCTCACGGCGACGGCGGCCTCGCTCGACGAGGTCAGAGCCTACATCCGTGATTGGGCGGCGAGGCGCGCCACCCTCGACTACGACAGCGACGGCGTGGTCGTCAAGGTGGACGACTTCGGCCAGCAGCAGGAGCTCGGCGCCACCTCGCAGGCGCCGCGGTGGGCCGTGGCCTACAAGCTCGCGGCCGAACAGGCGGTCACGCGGCTGCGCGACATCACGATCAACGTCGGCCGCACCGGCGCGCTCACGCCGACCGCGGTGCTCGAGCCGGTGCGCGTCTCGGGCGTCACCGTGACCAGCGCGACGCTCCACAACGAGGACGAGATTCTGCGCAAGGACGTGCGCATCGGCGACTGGGTCGTGGTGCAGCGCGCCGGCGAGGTCATCCCCGAGATCGTGGGGCCGCTGCCCGAGCGCCGGACCGGCGAGGAGCGGCCGTTCGTCATGCCACGGCACTGCCCGGCGTGCGGCACGCCGGTACAGCGGCCCGAGGGCGAAGCCGTGGCGCGGTGCCCCAACCTGGCGTGTCCGGCGCAGGTCCGCGAGCGGCTCATCCACTTCGCCTCGCGCGACGCGATGGACATCGACGGTCTGGGGGAGAAGCTCATCGCGCAGCTCCTCGAGCGTGGCCTCGTGCGCGATCCGGCCGACCTCTACTCCCTCACCAAGGATGACCTGCTCACCCTCGACCGCATGGGCGAGCGGCTCGCGCAGAACCTGCTGGACGCGATCGCCCGCAGCCGAACGACCACGCTCGCCCGACTGCTCTACGCGCTCGGCATCCGGCACGTGGGCCAGCATGTGGCCGAGCTGCTGGCCGCGCACTTCCGGACGCCCGAGGCCCTGATGGCCGCCTCGTTCGAGGAGGTGCGCGACATCCCCGGCGTGGGGCCGACCATCGCCGAGAGCGTGGTCGCCTTCTTCGCGACGCCGGCCAACCGGACGCTGGTGCAGCGGCTGCTCGACGCCGGCGTGCGCCCCACGCCCGGCGCGGGGGCGGCGTCGACCGACGGCCCGCTGGCGGGCGCCCGGGTGGTCTTCACCGGGACCCTCTCCCGATGGAGCCGCCACGAGGCCGAGGCCCTCGTGCGGAGCGCGGGCGGTACCCCGCAGGAGACGGTGTCGAAGAAGACCACGTACGTGGTGGCGGGGGAGGCGCCTGGGGCGAAGCTCGACCGGGCGCGCCGCCTGGGCGTCCGCGTGCTCACCGAGGACGAGTTCGCCGCGCTGGTGGGGGCGCTGACGTGAGGCGCCGCGTGCTGGCCTGGGTGGTGCTGGTCGCCGCCGCCGCGGCCGCGGTCTGGTGGACGCAGCTGCGGCCGCGCGAGACGCGCGTGAGCGTCTACTTTGTCGGCCAGGTCGACGGCAGCGGCACGCTCGTCGCCGTGGAGCGTGTGGTGACGGCCCGGGACGCCGAGGCGCGGCTGCGGGCGGCGCTCGACGCCCTGCTCGCCGGCCCGACGCCGGCCGAGCGCGCGCGCGGGCTCACCACCGAGATCCCGGCGGGCACCCGGCTGCGCGGGCTCCGCCTGCGTGAAGGCACCGCCATCGTGGACCTGAGTGGCGAGCTGGCCTCGGGGGGCGGCTCCGCGAGCATGCAGGCCCGCGTCTGGCAGATCGTCTACACCGCCACGCAGCTGCCTGCGGCCGACCAGGTGCGTATCCTGCTCGACGGCCGCGAGACTGCGGCACTCGGGGGCGAAGGCGTCCTCATCGACCGGCCGCTCGGCCGCCCGGGCGCGTTCCCCCGCTTCTGACGGCGTCCGGCCGGACCCGCGCGGCGCGGGCAGGAGGACCCTTCCGTACCGCAGAAAGACAGGCTGTCCATCACGCGGCCCGCGGAGTCGAGCTTGCCCCGAGAAGTGTTCGCCGAGGAGATCGAGGCGTTCCTCGAACGGCTGGACGCCGTCGGCGCGGTCCGTATCGTCGCCAACGACGCGGGCGAGATCGAGCGCATCTACGCCACGACCGAAGCCGCCGGGGACGACGGCGCGGTGCGCCGGGCGATCACCTCGGCGCTGATGAGTCAGTACAACATCCATGTGGACGGCTGGCGCGTGCACGTGGCCCGACTCGAGCGGCCCGCGCAGCCCCAGCCGGTGCCGGAGTGCCGGCTCGTGCGGCTCGAGGAGACCCTGACCGAGACCGCCACCCGCGTGGTGGTCGAGCTGGGCTACGAGCGCGACGGCGTGGCCAAGACCACGCGCGGTACGGCGCAGGGCCCGCCCGGCCCGGCCCAGCGGACGCGCACGGTGGCCCTGGCCACCCTGGCCGCGGTACGGCCGCTGCTGGAGCGGGCCGGGATGCGGCCGTCCCTGGAAGGGTTGATGTTCCAGCCGTTCGCGGGCACCACGGTCGCGCTGGTCGCGGTGTCGCTGGCATCGGAGCAGGCGACCGTCGTGCGCGTGGGGTCGGAGACCGTCTCCGCGGGCGAGGCCGAGGCCGTGGTCGCGGCCGTGCTCGACGCGGTGCGCAAGCCGACGCGGCCCTTCGTCGAGGCCGGGCGCCGTGCCGATCCGCTGCGGCGCTTCGAGGGCTTGCGGCGCCACTACGAGGGGCTCGTCCGGGCCGCCGCCGGCGCGACGCGAGCCGCGGACGCGCGCGCACCGGATGAGGGCGTCGAGTCGGTCGAGGGCGCGCCGGACGCCGGGACGCCGGGGCCGTGGCCCGCGGAGGCCGCGGCCGGGAAGCCGGACGTGCCCGATGACCATCCGCGCGCGGCGACCGCCGGAGAGGAGTCCGCCGGAGAGGGACCCGTCGGCCAGCCGGGCGCCGGCTCGTCGGCGGTCGGCGAGCCCATCCTGGCCGAGATTCGCCCCGAACGCGAGGGAGGTGCGTCGATCGTGATGCGCGAGGAGATCCGCGGCGACGGTCCGCCGGGCAGGGCCGCCCCGCGCGTGTCCATGGAGGACGCGTTCTACCGGAGGCTCGTCGCCGCCGGGGTGCCCGTGCACATCCGCTGCCGCGACGGCTACGAGATACCGACCGCGGTGATCCGGGACTTCGGGACGTACAGCCTGCTCGTCGAGGTCAACGGCGTCGCCGAACTCGTGTTCAAGCACGGGATCATCGCCATCCGGCCCTACGGCCCGCTGCCGCCCGAGACCCCGCCGTCGTAGGCCAGCGTGTCGGCTGACCGGCTCGAGGAGCTGCGCCGTCGCCGCGAGCGCCTGCTGGCCATGGGCGGGCCGGAGCGGGTCCGCCGCCAGCACGAGGCGGGGAAGCTGACCGCCCGTGAGCGCCTGGACCTGCTGCTCGACCCCGGCTCGTTCGTCGAGCTCGACCCGTTCGTGGAGCCGCGCAGCCGCGAGTTCGGCCTCGACCGCGTCGAGGCGCCGGCCGACGGCGTGGTGACCGGGCACGGGACCATCGACGGGCGGCCGGTGCACGTCTTCTCCCAGGACTTCACGGTGCTGGGCGGCTCGCTCGGCGAGGGCCACGCGGCGAAGATCTGCAAGGTGCTCGACCTGGCGCTGCGGGCCGGCACGCCGGTGGTCGGGCTCAACGACTCCGGCGGCGCGCGCATCCAGGAGGGCGTCGCCAGCCTGGGCGGCTACGCCGACATCTTCCTCCGCAACACGCTCGCCAGCGGCGTCGTCCCGCAGATCTCGGCGATCATGGGGCCGTGCGCCGGCGGCGCGGTCTACTCGCCAGCGATCACCGACTTCACGATCATGGTGCGCGGGGGCGCCTACATGTTCGTCACCGGGCCGCAGGTCGTGCGCGCGGTCACGCGCGAGGAGGTCTCGTTCGAGGAGCTCGGCGGCGCGGACGTGCACGCGGAGCGCAGCGGGGTCGCCCACTTCGTGGCCGCCGACGACGAGGAGTGCCTGCGACTCGTCCGACGGCTGCTCGGCTTCCTGCCGTCGAACAACGTGGACGACCCGCCGCGGCGGCCGCCCGGCGACGACCCGGGCCGCGAGGACCCGGCGCTGGACGCGCTGGTGCCCGAGGACCCCTCCCGGCCCTACGACATGCACGAGGTCATCCGGCGCGTGGTGGACGACGGCGAGCTGCTCGAAGTCCACGCGGCCTACGCGCGCAACCTGATCGTCGGCTTCGCGCGGCTGCACGGCCGGCCGGTCGGGGTGGTCGCGCAGCAGCCGGCGGTGCTGGCCGGCGCGCTCGACATCGACGCGTCGGTGAAGGGGGCACGGTTCGTGCGCTTCTGCGACGCGTTCAACCTGCCCCTGGTGACGTTCGTGGACGTGCCGGGTTTCCTGCCGGGCGTGGCGCAGGAGCACGGCGGCATCATCCGCCACGGCGCGAAGCTGCTGTACGCCTACTGCGAGGCGACCGTGCCGAAGCTCACCGTGATCACGCGGAAGGCGTACGGCGGCGCCTACGACGTCATGGCCAGCAAGCACATCCGTGCCGACCTCAACCTGGCGTGGCCGACGGCCGAGATCGCGGTCATGGGGCCCGAGGCGGCGATCGACATCGTCTTCCGCAAGGAGCTCGCCGAGGCCGCCGACCCCGAGGCGCGGCGGCGCGAGCTGGCGGCCGACTATCGGGCGCGCTTCGCGCACCCCTACATCGCGGCGGCGCGCGGCTACGTGGACGATGTCATCGTCCCGCGCGAGACCCGGCGGCGCCTGATCGCGGCGCTCGAGGTGCTGCACCGCAAGCGCGAGGCCGGCCCGCGCCGCAAACACGGCAACATTCCGCTGTGAGCGGCCCGCGGCTGGACCCACTGGCGCAGTACGCGTATCTGGTCGCCGCGCGAGAGCCCATCTTCGACCGGCTCCGCGGGCTGACGCCCGAGCAGTACCGGCAGCCGTTCCCCTTCGGCCTGGGCACGCTGCGCCGCACCGTGCACCACCTGGCGGGCGCGGAATGGTTCCTCATCGGGCAGATTGCCGGCGGCGCGGCGGGGGAGTATCCCTTCGGCGCAGACGCGGTGCCCGACGCCGAGACGCTCGAACGCCGGTGGCGCGCGCTCGAGCCCCAGACCCGGCGCGTGCTCGAGACCGTGGACGACTGGGCGCGGCCGATCGAATACGTCGTGACCCTCCCGAACCGCAGGCGCTACCGCATCCGCAGCACGGTGTTCTGGGTCTTCGTGCAGTTCTGCTACCACGAGGTCCATCACCGCGCGCAGGCGATGGCGATGCTGCGCCAGCTCGGCGCGTCCGTCGAGACCATCGACGTCTTGTGGTTCACAGGCACGCCGGCCGAGGAGCCGTAGCGCACAGGAAACGCAGGGCGGGAGGCGGAACTCCTCTTCGAGAATCCCTCGGGTTGGGCACGCCATGCAACTGCACCGCGTGACGGCGGGAGACCCCAAGTTCCGCGACTGGCTCCGTCGGTACCGCGAGGAGATCACCGGCGAGCCGCCGGACGACGCGTGGCTCGACCGGTACGTCGAGGCGCTGTTCGCCGACGGCGGCAAGCACCGCCACGTCTGGTGGGGCGTGGACGGCGGCCGCCGCGTCGGATTCGTGGTCGCGGTGCTCAACCGGCACTGGGCCGACAAGGGTCGCGTGCAGGGGGTCATCGGCGAGTTCTTCATCTACCCGGAGTTCCGTCGCGAGGGCCTGGGCCGGCGCATGGCACAGGCCGTCATCGAGTGGCTCAAGGATCACGGCGCCGACGAGATCCAGGCCGGGGTGTTCGCCGGCAACGTGCGCGGGCTGCGCTTCTGGGAGTCGGTCGGATTCCACCTGGCCCGGTACTCGCTCGTCTACCGTCCCGATCTCCCCCGCGAGACCGAAGACGACGAGTGACCGTCCCGCGATGATCCTGCCCGGCCGGCTGCTGGTCGCCAACCGCGGCGAGATCGCGGTGCGCGTGATCCGGGCGTGCCGCGATCTCGGTATCTCGCCGGTGGCGGTGTACGCGCCGTCCGACGCCGCTGCCCGGCACGTCCGGCTGGCCGACGACGCGCTGCCCCTGCCGGGCGATGCGCCGGCCGAGGGGTATCTCAACGGGCCGCTGCTGGTCGAGCTCGCGCGGCGCGCTGGCGCCGCCGCGGTTCACCCGGGCTACGGATTCCTCTCGGAGCACGCGGGCTTCGCGGCGGCGTGCCAGGCCGCGGGCCTCACGTTCGTCGGGCCGCCGGCCGAGGTCCTGGCCCGCTGCGGCGACAAGGCCGCGGCGCGTGCGGCGGCCGCCGCCGCCGGCGTGCCCGTGCTCCCGGGCACCCCTCCGGTGGACGACGACCGCGCCGCGCACGAGGCCGCCGCGATCGGCTACCCGCTGCTCATTAAGGCCGCGGGCGGGGGCGGCGGCAAGGGTATCCATCTGGTGCGTGCCGCCGACGAGCTGCCGGCGGCGTTGCGGCTAGCGCGCGGCGAGGCGCAAGCCGCGTTCGGCGACGCGCGCGTCTACCTGGAGGGGTGGCTCGAGCGGCCCCGGCACATCGAGGTGCAGGTGCTCGCCGACGCAGCCGGGCGCGTGGTGCACCTCGGCGAGCGGGCGTGCTCGGTGCAGCGTCGCCACCAGAAGCTCATCGAGGAAGCGCCCGCGCCCGGGCTGTCCGCATCGCTGCGCGGAGCGCTGGCCGACGCCGCCGTGCGCGTGGCCCGCGCGATCGGGTATCGCAACGCGGGCACCGTCGAGTTCCTGGTGGACGGCGAAGCGTGCTTCTTCCTCGAGGTGAACGCGCGCATCCAGGTCGAGCACCCGGTGACCGAGGCGACCACCGGCGTGGACCTGGTGGTGGCGCAGATCCTCATCGCCGCGGGCGCGGGCGTGCCGGTGCGTCAGGAGGACGTGACGCCCGTCGGGTGTGCCATCGAGTGCCGGATCAGCGCCGAGGACCCGCACGGCGGGTTCCTGCCGTCGGCCGGGCGCGTGGACGGCGTCGTGGAGCCGGCCGGGCCGGGCATCCGGGTGGACAGCGCGCTCTACGCCGGCCAGGTCGTCTCGCGGCACTACGATCCGCTGCTCGCGAAGGTCATCGCGTGGGCGCCGGACCGCGCCGCGGCGATCGCGCGGATGCGCCGGGCGCTGGCGGAGTTCGCGGTCTCCGGGGTGGACACCACGATCCCGTTCCACCTGTGGGCGCTCGAGCAGCCGAGGTTCGTCGCCGGCGACTACGACGTCCGGTTCGCCGAGGGGTGGGGGGCGGGGCTGGCTTCGGCGACGGCCCAGCGGCTCGCGATCCTGGCCGCCGCGGCCTGGACGCAGGCGCGCGCCGGGCGTCTGCGCCTGCCCGCCGACGGCGCGGCCCCGCGCTGGACCGCGCGCGCCCGCGAGGAGGCGCTGCGATGAAGCTCGAGGTCGAGGCGGCGGGCCTGCGGCGCACCATCGAGGTGGACGAAGGGGCCGGTGGGCTCGTCGTCGCCCTGGACGACGAGCGCGTGCCCGTGCGCCTGGAGCCGCTCGCGGGCGAGGAGTGCGCGCGGCTGTGGGTGGACGGTGTGGCGCATCCGGTGCGGCTGCGCGAGGCGGAGGACGCGCTGTGCGTGACCGTCGGCTCCGCGCGCGTCGAGGTGCGGGTGCGGCGTGCGCTCCCGGCGCGCGCGCGCCGTGCGGCGGCAGGCGCGGGCGCGCGCCGCGTGGAAGTCCGCGCGCCGATGCCCGGCCTGGTGGTCGCGGTGACCGTAGGGCCCGGCGCCGCGGTGCGGGCGGGCGAGACCGTGGCGGTGGTCGAGGCCATGAAGATGCAGATGGACCTGTCCGCGCCCGCGGACGGCCGTGTGGCCGAGGTGCGCGTGCGCGCCGGTGGGGAAGTGGCGGCCGGTCAGGCGCTGGTCGTGCTGGCCGTCGAAGGGGACGACCGGTGACCGGCAAGGGGTCCGACCGCCAATCGAACGCGGTCGCCACCGCCGACGGCATTCCCATCGCGATCTGCTACGGGCCCGACGACGTGCGGCCCGACTACCTGGCGTCGGTCGGCGCGCCCGGGGAGTTCCCGTTCACGCGCGGCATCTATCCCACGATGTACCGCGGCCGGCTGTGGACCATGCGGCAGTACGCCGGCTTCGGCGACGCCGAGGCGTCCAACGCCCGCTACCGCTACCTGCTCGGCCAGGGCCAGACCGGGCTGTCGGTGGCCTTCGACCTGCCCACGCAGATGGGCTACGACTCCGACCATCCCGCAGCGCTCGCCGAGGTCGGCCGCGTCGGCGTGGCGATCGACACGCTCGCGGACATGGAGGCACTGTTCGACGGCATCCCGCTCGACCGCGTCTCGACCTCCATGACCATCAACGCGACCGCGGCGATCCTGCTCGCGATGTACATCGCCGTGGCCGAGCGCCAGGGCGTGCCGCGCGACCGCATCGACGGCACCACGCAGAACGACATCCTCAAGGAGTACATCGCGCGCCGCACCTACATCTTTCCGCCGCGCCCGTCCCTGCGGCTGGTCACCGACACCTTCCGGTTCTGCGCCGAGCGGCTGCCGCGGTGGAACCCCATCAGCGTGAGCGGCTACCACATTCGCGAGGCCGGCGCGACCGCCGTCCAGGAGGTGGCGTTCGCGCTGGCCAACGGGCTGACGTATCTGCAGGCCGCGGTGGACGCTGGACTCTCCCCCGATGCCGTCGCCCCGCGCATGTCGTTCTTCTTCGCGGCGCAGATGACCGTGCTCGAAGAGGTGGCGAAGTTCCGCGCCGCGCGGCGGCTGTGGGCGCGCCTGGTGCGCGACCGCTACCGGCCGGCCGATCCGCGCGCCATGATGCTGCGGTTTCACACGCAGACCGCCGGTGTGGCGCTCACCGCGCAGCAGCCTGACAACAATGTTGTGCGCGTTACCCTGCAGGCGCTCGCCGCCGTGCTGGGCGGCACGCAGTCGCTGCACACGAACGCGCGGGACGAAGCCCTGGCCCTGCCCACCGAGGACTCGGCCCTGCTCGCGCTGCGCACCCAGCAGATCATCGCTCACGAGAGCGGGGTGGCGGCCACCGTCGACCCCCTGGCCGGATCCTACTACGTGGAGTATCTGACCGACGAGATCGAACAGCGCGCCCAGGCGCTCATCTCCCAGGTCGAAGCCATCGGCGGGGTGTTGCGCGCGATCGAGTCGGGGTGGATCGAGCGCGAGATCGCCGAGGCCGCCTACCGCGAGGCGCAGGCCGTGGAGCGGGGCGACCGGATCGTCGTGGGCGTCAACCGGTTTCACAGCGAGACGCCCGCGCGCGTCGAGCTCCAGCGGATCGACCCGGGGGTGGCCGAGCGCCAGCTTGCGCGGCTGCGCCGCGTGCGCGAGGAGCGTGACGGCACCGCGGCCGCGCGCGCGCTTGCGGCGCTAGCGGACGCGGCGCGGGGCACGGAGAACCTGCTGCCGCCGATCCTCGAAGCGGTGCGGGCCTACGCGTCGATCGGGGAGATCTGCGACGTGCTGCGCGGGGTGTTCAGCACCTACCGGCCGCCGGTGGTGGTCTAGGTACCTCGGCGTTCTCCGTCCGGGTGCCCGCGCGCTGGCTCAAGGATCTCCACGACCCCCAGGATCGCCGCCACCGCCTCTGCGCGGTTGCGCGCGCCCAGCGCCTGGAAGATCTCGCTGATGAGCTTCTTCACCGTGCCCTGGCTGAGGTACAGCCGACGGGCGATCTCCTTGTTGGACGCGCCATCGCGGATCAGCGCCAGTACCTCACGCTGGCGTTCGGTCAGCCGCACCTGCGCGTCGCAGCCTCCGCTCTTCAAGAACGCCGTCAGGACGCGGTCGACCGCCTGCCGGGAGAGCACCCGATCCTCCACGCGCACGCGGCGCAGTGGGTCGAGGAACGCGCTCGGATCGTCGCCGCCCCACGCCGCGACCCCGTCTGCGCCGGCGTTGAAGGCGTCACGCACGGTCGCCAGCCCGTCGTGCCGCGGCACGGCCAGCACCCGCGCACGAGGCCAGGCCTGCCGGCAGGCGCGCACGTCCTCGGCCAGCGTGGCGCCGGGCACCAGCACCACCACATCGGGCCGCCACGCGCGGTCGGTCGTGGCTTCGCGGATCGTGGCCGCCTGGCGCGCCACGTACTCGTCGGCCCACTCCTCCAGCAGACTCATGAGCCCCATGCGGACGATGCGCTCAGAACAGACGACGACCACCCGGCAGGCCATCGGCTCTTCCCCACCTAGTGTGCGGTCTCAGGTGTCCTGCAGCGTCTACGGCTCCTGGCGCGACGGCGGCGGAGCGGGCGGCTCCGTGGAGGGAAGAGACAGAAGGCGGGGCGTCACGGTGATGACCAGTTCGGTGCGCCGCTGCTCGCGCCGCTCGGAACGGAATAGCCGGCCCAGGAACGGCAGGTTGCTGAGGCCCGGAATCCGCGACATGCTCACGATGTCGCGCTCTTCCAGCAGCCCGCCGATCACGATGGTCTCGCCGTCCCGGACCGTCAACGTCGTCTGCACCTCCCGCGTGCTGATCTGCGGCGCCCCCTGGGGCGTCGTCCCGGTGATGGTGCTGACCACCGGCCGCAGCACCGTGGTGATGAGGCTGTCGGCCGAGATTTTCGGGATGATCTCCAAGGTTACACCTGCTCGGAACGTGATGACATTTTCGATCACTGTGTTGCCGAATACCTGCCTGGTGACCAGGGGAATGTCATCCCCGGTGCGGATGAGCGCCTTTCGCCCGTCTATGGTGGCGACGGTCGGGCTCGCCAGGATCTTCCCCTGGCCCCGCTCGACCAGCAGGTTCAGGACCACGTTCAGGTTGAGCGGTGTCCGGCCGAAGACGAAGGGGCGGTTGTTCGGGTCCTGCTCCGTGATGGTGGAGCCCACGATGGGCGACAGCGAGATGCCCAGGTTCTGGAGGGCATTCGCCGCCACCTCGATCACCCGGACCTCCAGGGCCACCTGCCGGCTGGGCTGGTCGAGCTGGGCCACCAGGTCGCGCGCCGCGGCGATGGCGGCGGGCGTGCCGGTCACCAGGAGGGCCTGGAGGCGCTTCTCAACGGTCACCCGGACCTCCGGGTAGATGGGCTGGAGGGCGTTCTGGAGCGCCTGGGCGAGTTCCTCCGCCGACCGGCTGGTGGCCGGCTCGGTGACGAACTCACTCGGCATGGCGTGCCGCAGCACGATGACCTCCACCCGCATCTGGCCGGTCGGCGTCACCGGCTGCGACTCGAGCGAGGAGACCATGGCCTTGGCCCGCTCCACCTCGGCCCGCGGCCCGCGGAGTACGAGCGCGTTGATGGCCCGGTCGGGCGTCACGGTGATGGCGGGCACCGCCTGTCCCAGGGCCCGCGCCAGGGCCTCGGGGTCGGAGCGCACACGGACGATCTCGCTGACCTGGTCGGCGGGCGAGGGCGCGTCCACCTGCTGGAGCAGCGCCTTGGCCTGCGCCAGGACCGGCGGGGGCGCGGTAATCGTGAGGGTGCGGGTGGCCGCATCTATCCGAATCTGGACCTGCGGCAGCGTGCCGGCCAGCAGCGCGGCCACGTGCGCCGGGTCCGCGTGCCGGAGCTGGAGTACCTCCGAGGTTGGCGCGGCCGGGGCGGACGGCGGCACGTCGAGGGCGTTGACGACGGCCTTGATGCGGGCCTGCAGGGTCGGCGGGGCGACCACCACGAGCGCGTTGGCCCTGGTCTCGGCGCGCACCTGTGCCTGCGGGAAGATCGCGGCCAGTAAGGGCGCCATGGCATCGGCCCTCCCGGCCTGCAAGGGGAGCACCTCGGTCACCGGCGCGCTCGCCGGCGGCGCGTCCAGGGCCGCCACGAGCTGCTTCGCCTGCGCCAGCAGGTCAGGCGGGCCGGTGAGCAGGACGCTGCCGGCCGCCTCGTCGGGCCGGGCGGTCAGGCCCGGCAGCAGGGTCTGGAGGTGGGCGGCGACTTCGCGGGGCCTGACGTGTTGGAGGCGGACGACCTCGGTGGGCAGGACGGGGCCGGCGACCGGCGCGCCCGGGCTGACCCCGACGGGATGGAGCCGCAGCGTCAGGCTGCGCGAGTCCGCCGCCAGGGTGACGTCGGCGAACACCGGCTGGGTCAGGTCCACGACCACCTGGACGAACCCACTGCCCCGGGACAGCCGGATGGCCCGCACAGGCGGGATCTCGACCGCCTGGTCGCCTCCGAGGGTGGGGTTGTCGAGGCCGGTGAGGTCAACGACGAGGCGGTCAGGGCTCCGGAGCTGGCGGAGGGCGAAGCGGAAGGCGATGGGGGCGGAGATGGTGAGCTGGGCGCCGGGTGGAGCGGGGCGGAGGGCGACGGAGAGGGGGGCGGGGGCGGCGGTGGCCGGTTGGGGCGCGGTGCCGGTCCAAAGCACCAAGCACGAGATGAGCAGAGCCAGGCTTCTCCTGAGGCCCCGTGCCGGGGCCGACGGGCCGCGGCGGTGCCGGAGCCGAGCGCAGCGCGAGCCACGGCGGGCACGGTGGACCCATCCTCGGTCCTCACGCCGACCGCCTGAGCCCCCGTAGCCAACTGGCTACACAGAAAACGGGCCATCTGGCCCCCCAGAAATAGCCATTTGGCGACTGCCGCCCGCCCGCCGCCCTACCTATGCTCGTGGCCGCAAGACTCCCCTACCCAGGAGGCCTGCGGCCATGCGTCCCATCCGGCGGCCCGGCAAGCTCGTCCTGACCTGCCTCATCACGCTGATCTTCCTCGTCGCGTCGTTGACGCCCCGGCTCACGCCACGCGCCCACGCGGGAGAGGACCCCGCCCCGCCGCTGCCGGTCCCCGAAGACCCACTCGGCCAGCAGCCGGAGCAGCAGACGCCCGAGATCTCCGTGGACGTGGACGTTCGCGACGGCCATGCCACGGTGCGCGTCGTGGACCTCTGGGGGCCGGGCCGGACGCCGTTTGTCGT
>Ga0308411_10001572_pt1 | contig 15601 bp, 10 predicted proteins | sample HotsprottomLayer_2_FD_203530 | JGI IMG/M metagenome (GOLD analysis project Ga0308411, IMG submission 203530) | Hot spring phototrophic mat microbial communities from Octopus Spring, Yellowstone National Park, Wyoming, United States -... | ecosystem: Environmental > Aquatic > Thermal springs >...
CGCTCGAGGAGGAGCTCGACGACGCGCGGCCGGTTCGCTTCGACCGCGAGGAAGAGCGCGGTCGCCCCGGCGAGGCTGCGGAGGGCGGGATCGGCACCGTGGTCGAGCAAGAGCCGGACGATGTCGATGCGCCCGGCGCGGGCAGCCTTGAGGAGCGCCGTCTCGCCGGTGCGGTCGCGGACGTCGACGGGCGCGCCAGCTTCGAGCAACCGAACGGCGAGCGCGAAACATCCGCGCTCCGCGGCAGAAGCGAGCGCCTGGGCGAGCTGGCGCGGGCTCGGCTCGACGAGCTGGGCGAGCCGCAGTTCCTGCTCGCGACAACTCTGGGCGTGGGCGGGAGCGGCGATGGCCAACGCCGCGAGCGCCACGATCGTGAGGAACAGGTCGGCGAAGCTCGCTACCGTCGGCCGCGCACGACCGACCGCGTGGCGGAAACGGGCTGGTCGGAACGAAAAGCAAGTCTTATGCTCTCGATAAGCGATAGTGAGGGGAGGACGGGGATGGTCCTGCGCACCATCGGGTCCGCGCTGTTGGTCTCGACGGCTCTCGTCGGAGCGGCGGTCGCCGCCACGGGCAATCGGATCGTCGCGAACGAGAAGAGCAGCACCCTGACCGTGCTCGACGCCCAGGACAAACTGGTGGACACCGTCCCGACCTGCGGCCGGCCCCGGGGCATGATCTTCACCCCCGATCGCAAGCAATTCCTCGTGGGCTGCGCCGACGACAATCTGATCGCGATCTACGAGGTCGCGACGCTCAAGCTCGTGCGGCGGATCACCAACGTGGCCGCACCCGAAACCTTCGATCTGCACCCCGACGGCCGTCATCTTTACGTCTCCAACGAGGAGGACGCGCAAGCCACGGTGTTCGACCTCGAAACCGGCGAGCAAGTGGGCGCGTTCGACACCGGCGAAGAGCCCGAGGGCGTGCTCGCCACGCCCGACGGCAAGCTTGTCTTCGTGGCCTCCGAGGCCGCCAATCTCGTCCACGTGATCGACGTCGACAAGCAAGAGGTCGTCAAGGACATCGTCGTCGACACCCGACCGCGGCGGTTCGCGCTCACCCCGGACGGCAAGGAACTCTGGGTCTCCGCCGAGGTGGCGGGGGTCGTCAACGTCATCGACATGGCCACGCTCGAGGTCGCGCACACGATTGAATTCCTGCCCAAGGGCATGCGCCGCGAGATGGTGACCCCCGTCGACGTGTTGATCACCCGCGACGGCAAGCGTGCCTTCGTGGCACTCGGCCGGGCCAACCACGTGGCAGTGGTCGACGTGCCGAGCAAAAAGGTGACGGATTACGTGCTGGTCGGACGCCGGCCCTGGGGCTTGCGGCTGACCCGCGACGAGCGGCTGCTCTACGTCGCCAACGGCCTTTCCGACGACATCACGGTGATCGATACAAGTAGCCTCAAGGCCTTGCGCTCGGTGCCGGTCGGCGAGGTGCCCTACGGCCTCTTGATCGACGATTGAACGGGTCGCCCCGCGGGTTCCCGGGCCGCGCAGCGGACCCTCGGGTCAGGGCGCCGGCCCGCTGTCGCGGACCACTGGGCCCTTCCGCCGAGCCGTCCGCAGGATGGCGGTGTGCCCGCTCGAGCCGGCGGGCCTGCCCGACGAACGTCCCGAGAGCGGAGCGGCCGTCGCGATCGCGGCGGGCGGCGGCGGTCCGCCCGCCGATGGAATATGTTGCGCTGCAACATCGTCGTTCGGCAACCCTGTGCCGCTTGACGGGGGAAAAGGGGCGCCGTAGCAGGGCTGTGACGGATTGCCTCACGGGCATCCGCACGGGGCCGAGCCCCCGCCATCGCGAGGCCGGTGGTTCCCTGACGAAAAAAAGTGGCCGGGCACGAGGCCCGGCCGAGTGGATCAGGGAGGCTAAACGTCTGGGGGAAAGGGATCCGGAGATCCCTACCCGAGGGCATCGCGCCCCCGGGGCCGCGGCCCTGAGGCCGCTGCCGCAAGGGCTCCCAGAGCAGCCCTTGCTGCGCTGCATCAATTAGGGATCCCTGGCGGCTTTCGCTAGTGCTCTCGTGCAACAGTGCCATGCCGTTTCGGCATGGATGGTTCACCAAACCGGCTGCTGGGCGACCTTCTCGAGGAGGAAGTCGCGGAAGACGGCCACCCGCTTTGAGTTCCGCAGCTCCTCGGGGTAGACGAAGTAGCCGGTGAAGCTGGGGCCGTCGAGCTCCGGCAGGACACGCACGAGCCCGCTGCTGTCGCTCGCCAGATAGTCGGGCAGCGAGGCGACCCCGAGGCCGCTCTGCACCGCCCGCAGCATGCCGTAGACGTTGTTGACCCGCAGCGCCGCCTTGCGTGGCCGGTCGATCTCGCCTTCCTCGAGCCCGGCATAGAGGATCCAGTTGAGTGGTTGGCTCGAGAGGTTCGGATCGTCGCCGTAGGCGACCAGCCGATGCCGGTCGAGGTCGGCGGTGCAGGTCGGTGTGCCGTGCCGCTCGAGGTAGGATTTGGCGGCATAGAGATGGGTGTGGACCGTCATGAGCCGGCGTTGAATGAGGTCCGACTGGGTCGGGCGCTGCATCCGAACGGCGACATCGGCCTCGCGCATCGAGAGGTCGAGCTCGGCGTCCGTGACGATGAGGGTGATCGTGATGTCGGGGTAGCGGTCGAGGAACTCGCCGAGATGCGAGGCGAGCCAGACCGTGCCGACACCCACCGTGGTGCAGACCCGCAGATGCCCCGCCGGGACCTCACGGCTCTCGCGCAGCGCGGTCTGCGCCGCGGCCATCTTGCGAGCGATCTCGCGGGCCGCCTCCAAGAGGATGTCGCCCTGCTCGGTCAACACCAGCCCGCGGGCGTGTCGGTGGAACAGGGGGGCTCCCAGATCCTCCTCGAGCGCACCGATCTGCCGGCTGATCGCCGACTGCGAGAGGCCGAGCTTGTCCGCCGCGCGGGTGAAGCTTCCCGCTTCGGCGACCACGTGAAAAATCCGGATACGATCCCAATCGAGCATCGGCTCCGCCTGTCCCCCGCTGCGCCGACCTCGGGCGTCAGCCGCCCGCGGCGTGCTCCGCGAGCCAGCGATCCGCCTCGAGCGCGGCCATGCACCCCGTGCCGGCGGCCGTGACCGCCTGGCGGAACAGTTTGTCCTGGACGTCGCCGGCTGCGAAGACGCCCGGAACACTGGTCCGGGTGCTGCCCGGCGCCGTCACGATATAGCCGCCCTCGTCCATGTCGAGTTGGTTCTTGAACAGAGCCGTTGCCGGATCGTGACCGATCGCGACGAACACGCCGTGCACCGGGAGCAGGCGCGGCTCGCCGCTGCGCACGTGCCGTAGCCGCAGCCCGGTCACGCCGGGCGGCTCCTCGGTGCCGAGTACCTCCTCCACCACGTGATCCCAGATCACCTCGATCTTGGGATGAGCGAACAGCCGATCCTGGAGAACCTTCTCGGCCCGCAGCCTGTCGCGGCGATGGACGAGCGTGACCTTGGCGCACATTTGGCCGAGGTAGAGCGCCTCTTCGACCGCGCTGTTGCCGCCGCCCACCACCGCGACCTCCTTGCCGCGGAAAAAGAAGCCGTCGCAGGTGGCACAAGCGGACACGCCGAAACCCCGGAAGCGCTGCTCGCTCGGCAGGCCGAGCCAGCGCGCCTGGGCGCCGGTGGCGACGATCAGGGCGTCACAAAGGACGACGTCGCCGCTGTCCAGGACGAGGCGGAACGGCCGCCGACCGAGCTCGACCGCGCTCACCACGTCGGCCAGGAGCTCGGCACCACAATGCCGCGCCTGGGCCGCCATCCGCTCCATGAGTTCGGGGCCCTGGATCGGCTCGGGGAAGCCGGGGAAGTTCTCGACGTCGGTCGTGATCGCGAGCTGCCCCCCCGGCTGCAGGCCTTGGATCAAGAGCGGGGCGAGGTTGGCGCGCGCCGCATAGATGGCCGCGGTGTAGCCGGCCGGCCCGGCACCCACGATCGCGAGCCTGACCCGTCGTTCCCCCATCGCCGACCCCCGGCTCCCAAGGTTCGGCCGGTGCTGCCGGCCGTCGTTCGCTCAGCCGTATTTGACTTCGAGGATCTCGAAATAGCGGGTGCCGCGCGGGGTCGTGACCTCGACCGAATCGCCGGCCTCCTTGCCGAGCAGAGCCTGCGCCAGCGGCGAGTTGATCGAAAGTAGCCCTTGAGCGATCTCTGCTTCCTCGGGTCCGACGATCTGGTAGGTGACCTCCTCGTCGGTCTCCTCGTCGACCAGCCGGACCTTGGCTCCGAACATGATTTTGGAGCCCGAGAGGCGCGAGATGTCGATGATCTCGGCACGACCGAGCTTGTCCTCGAGCTCCGCGACCCGGCCCTCGATGAAACCTTGGCGCTCGCGGGCCGCGTGATACTCGGCATTCTCCGAGAGGTCGCCGTGCTCACGGGCGGCGGCGATCGCCTTGATCACGGCCGGTCGCTCGATGGTCTTGAGCCGCTTGAGTTCAGCGCTCAACCTAGAGTGGCCCTCGGGGGTCATCGGTATGCGGTTGGACATCCCTGCCCGTCCGTTGCTGAGACAAAAAAACGACAAGCCGGCGATCGCCGTACCGCCGGCTCAGCCCTTTTCGAGGTCGGCAAGATAGGCCTGCAGCGGTCGCACTTCAAGCGACCCTCGGGCGAGCTCGCGGAGGGCCTCAACCAATGCGCGAGCCCCGGCCATGGTCGTGTAGTACGGCAGGCGGCCCATCAGCGCCGCCCGCCGCAGCGAGTAGGAATCGGCGATGGCCTGCGCCCCCTCGCTCGTGTTGACCACGATCGCGACCGCCTTGTCCTTGATCAGGTCGACGATGTGCGGCCGTCCCTCGTGGACCTTGTTCACGACCTGGACCGGCAGGCCCTCCGCGGCGAGTGCGGCGGCCGTGCCGCGCGAGGCCAAGAGCTCGAAGCCGAGTTCGTGGAGGACCCGGGCAATCCGACAAGTGGCGGGCTTGTCCTTGTCCTTGACCGAGAGGAAGATCCGACCCCGGCTCGGGAGTTCGGTGCCCGCCGCGATCTGGGACTTGGCGAAGGCGCTGGCGAAATCCGGGGCGAGGCCCATGACCTCGCCCGTGGACTTCATCTCGGGGCCGAGCAGGAGATCGACGCCGGGGAACCGCGCGAACGGGAAGACCGCCTCCTTGACGGCCACGTGGCGGAGCCGCGGCGGCTCGAGGCCGAAGGCGGCGAGCGGCTCGCCGGCCATCACGCGGGCGGCGATCTTTGCGATCGGCCGGCCGATCGCCTTGGCCACGAACGGCACCGTGCGGCTCGCCCGCGGATTGACCTCCAGGACATAAACCGTGCCGTCCTTGATGGCCATCTGCACGTTCATGAGGCCGCGCACGTCGAGGGCGCGGGCCAGGGCCTCGGCTTGCCGGCCGATCTCGGCCACGGTCGCGGCCGGCAGCGAGTAGGGCGGCAGCGAACAGGCGCTGTCCCCCGAGTGGATCCCCGCCTCCTCGATGTGCTCCATGATCCCGGCCACCACGACCGTCTCGCGGTCGGCGACCACGTCGACGTCGACCTCGATCGCATCGGCCAAGTAACGGTCGAGCAGCACCGGGCCGATCTCCGAGGCGGCGCGCGCCTCGGCGAAGAACCGGCGGACCTCGTCGAGGGTGTGGACGATGCGCATCGCCCGGCCACCCAGGACGTAGGACGGGCGCAGCACGATCGGCAGGCCGAGCGCCTCGGCCTTGGCCACCGCCTCCGCCTCGCTCGTGCACACGTCATTCGGCGGCTGCGTGAGCCGCAGCCGCTCGAGCAGCAGCTTGAACCGGTCGCGGTCCTCGGCGAGGTCGATCGCCTCGGGCGAGGTGCCGAGGATCGGTACGCCCGCGGCCTCGAGCGGCTTGGCGAGCTTCAACGGCGTCTGGCCACCGAGCTGCACGATGACACCCAAGAGCTCGCCGCGGCTCGCCTCGACCCGACAGATCGCGAGCACGTCCTCGGCGGTCAACGGCTCGAAATAGAGCCGGTCGGACGTGTCCGGATCGGTGGACACGGTCTCCGGGTTGCAGTTGACCATGATCGTCTCGAGACCGGCTTCTTTGAGGCCGAAGGCGGCGTGCACACAACAATAGTCGAACTCGATACCCTGGCCGATCCGATTGGGGCCGCCGCCCAGGATGATCACCTTGCGCCGGTCGGATGGACGGGCCTCGCACTCGGGCTCGGGGTCGTTCCACGTACCGGTCTCGTAGCAGCTGTACATGTAGGGGGTGAGCGCCTCGAACTCGGCGGCGCAGGTGTCGATCCGGCGGAACACCGGCCGCACGCCGAGCGCTTCTCGTCGGGCGCGGACTTCACCCTCCTCGAGCCCGGCGAGCCGGGCGAGCCGCCGGTCGGAAAAGCCCTTGGCCTTGAGTGCAAGTAGGCCGGCACGGTCGGCCGGCAGCCCCTGCTCGCGAACAACCCGCTCGCTCGCGACGAGATCGGCGATCTGCTCGAGGAACCAGGGATCGTAGCGGCAGGCACGGTGGACTTCCGCGATCGACAAGCCCTCGCGGAACGCTTGGGCGACGATCCGCACGCGATCGGGGGTGGGCTTGGCGAGGGCCGCGAGGATCACCTCACGCGGCCGATCGGCGCCGGCGAGCCCCGGGATCTCGATCTCGTCGAGCCCCGAGAGCCCGGTCTCGAGCCCCCGCAGCGCCTTCTGCAGCGATTCCTGGAAGGTCCGGCCGACCGCCATGACCTCGCCCACCGATTTCATCGAGGTGGTGAGCACGGGCTCCGTCTCGGGGAACTTCTCGAAGGCGAACCGTGGGATCTTGGTGACCACGTAGTCCAACGTCGGCTCGAAGCTCGCCGGGGTCACTTTGGTGATGTCGTTCTGGATCTCGTCCAAGGTGTAGCCCACGGCGAGCCGCGCTGCGACCTTGGCGATCGGGAAGCCCGTGGCCTTGGAGGCAAGTGCGGAGCTCCGCGAGACCCGCGGGTTCATCTCGATCACGACCATCCGGCCGTCGGCCGGGTTCACGGCGAACTGGACGTTCGAGCCGCCCGTGTCGACACCGATCTCGCGGAGCACCGCGATCGCCGCGTCGCGCATCCGCTGATATTCCTTGTCGGTCAGTGTCAGTGCCGGGGCCACGGTGATCGAATCGCCGGTGTGCACCCCCATCGGGTCGACGTTCTCGATCGAGCAGACGATGATGCAATTGTCCGCGCGGTCGCGGACCACCTCCATCTCGAACTCTTTCCACCCCAAGACGGACTCTTCGACGAGCACCTCATTGATCGGCGACGCGTCGAGCCCGCCTCGGACGATCTCCTCGAACTCCTCCCGGTTGTAGGCGATCCCGCCACCCGTGCCGCCGAGCGTGAAGGAGGGGCGGATGATCGCCGGCAGGCCGACCAAGGCGAGCGCTTCGCGGGCCTCCTCGAGGGAGTGCACGGCGCGCGAGCGCGGCAAGTCGAGGCCGATCCGCGCCATGGCCTCGCGGAACAGCAGCCGGTCCTCGGCCTTGTCGATCGCCTCGAGCCGGGCGCCTATGAGTTCGACGCCGAATTCGCGCAATGTCCCGTCCTCGGCGAGGGCCTTGGCGATGTTGAGGGCGGTTTGCCCGCCCATGGTCGGGATGAGCGCGTCGGGCCGCTCGGCCTCGATGATGCGGCGGACGAAGGCCGGGGTGATGGGCTCGATGTAGGTCGCATCCGCCACCTCGGGGTCGGTCATGATGGTGGCGGGGTTCGAGTTGACGAGGATCACCCGGTAGCCTTCGGCCTTCAAAGCTTTGCAGGCCTGGGTCCCGGAATAGTCGAACTCGCAGGCCTGGCCGATCACGATCGGGCCGGCGCCGACTACGAGGATCGATCGAAGATCGGTCCGCTTGGGCATGGGGGAGGCTCGCGCGGGTCAGGCCGCGGCCCGCTCGACGAGCGCGCGGAAGCGGTGGAACAGATAGTGACTGTCCTGCGGCCCCGGGGAGGCCTCGGGGTGGTACTGGACCGAGAAGACCGGCCGGCCCACGAGGCGGATGCCCTGGATGGTGCCGTCGAACAGCGAGCGGTGGGTGACCTCGACACCTTCCGGCAGGCCCTCGTCGGCGATCGCGAAGCCGTGATTCTGGCTCGTGATCTCGACCTTGCCGGTGGTCAGGTCCTTGACCGGATGGTTGGCGCCGTGGTGGCCGAAGCGCATCTTCTCGGTGCGTGCGCCGACCGCCAGGCCGAGCATCTGATGGCCGAGGCAGATCCCCATGATCGGCAGGCCGGCAGCGAGCAGCTCGCGGATCACCGGAACGGCGTAGGCGCCGGTCGCAGCCGGATCGCCCGGGCCGTTCGAGAGGACCACGCCGGCCGGCTTCAACGCGAGGATCTCCGAAGCACTCGTGGTGGCGGGCACCACGGTGACCTCGAGCCCGACCGAGACGAGAGAGCGCAGGATGTTGCGCTTGATGCCGTAATCGATCGCCACGACCGGCGGGCCACCCGGCGTTCCCGCAACGTAGCCGCGGCCCCATTCCCAACGACCCTCGCGCCAAATCGCGCGTTGCCGGGAGGTCACCTCGGGAACGAGGTCCATGCCCACGAGGCCCGGCCACGAGGAGGCCCGCTCGACGAGATCGTGCAGATCGAGCCGACCGTCCGGGGCGTAGGCGAGCGCCGCGTTCTGCGCGCCCTTCTCGCGCAGGATGCGGGTGATCCGCCGGGTGTCGACACCGGTGATCCCGGCGATCCCGTTGCCCTCGAGCCAGCGCACGAGGTGGCGTTCGGCCCGCCAGTTCGAGGGCGAGGTGACGGGTGCGCGCAGCACGAGGCCTCGCGCGACGGGCGTGGTCGCCTCGACGTCCTCGGCGTTGGCTCCCACATTGCCGATGTGGGGGAAGGTGAAGGTGACGATCTGGCCGGCGTAGGACGGATCGGTCAGAATCTCTTGGTAGCCGGTCATCGCGGTGTTAAAGACCAGCTCACCGACATGGACGCCCGGGGCGCCGATGCCGGAGCCCAGGAACACGGTTCCGTCCTGCAGAGCCAGCGCCGCGGTGGCCGTGCGCTGGTCGGAGGCTGGGTTCACGCGCGAGGATCCGCTGCTCGGCGCACGGCGGGGAACGTCCGCGTCGCCGTTCGGGCAAACGCCCGGGGTTCTATCAGCCTGTGGGCGGTCGTCAAGCAAGGCGGCCGATCGCGGCTCGAGGACGGAGTGATCGAGGTGCTCAGAGAACGGCTGCAGGCCGCGCTCAAGTCTGCCACCGAGCGGACCGACGAGCAGGCCGCGGCAACGCTGCGACTGGTGCTCGCGGCGGTCCGCGAGCGCGACCACTGCGCGCGCGCCGCGGGCGCGAGCGAGGGCGTGAGCGATGCGGAGATCGAAACACTCTTGCGGGAGATGGTCGCCCAGCGGGCCGAGCAGATTTCGCGCTGCGAGAGCCAGGCACGGCTCGACGAGGCCGAGCAGGAATCGGCCGAGATCCGGATCCTCCAATCCTTCCTGCCGCCGAAGCTCGGCGAAAGCGAGACCCGTGCGGCGGTCGAGGAGGCGATCCGCGCAGTGGGGGCGGCCAAGCTCAAGGATACCGGCAAGGTGATCGCCTGGCTCAAGCAGCGGCACAACGGTCGGATGGACTTCGCGCTCGCGCGCCGCCTGCTGTGCGAGCGGCTCCACTGAGGCGCGGCCGATGGCCGGCGCTCCACGCGTGCGGCCGCGCGAGGGCGGGTCGGGCTCGCTCGAGGAGTTCAAAGCCCGACTGCCGCTCGCCGAGATCGTCGCCCGCTGGGTGAAGCTCACCCGCCGCGGCCGTGAGTGGGTCGGCCTCTGTCCCTTTCACGGTGAGAAGACGCCATCCTTCACCGTGGTCGAGGACAAGGGCTTCTATCATTGTTTCGGCTGTGGCGCGCACGGTGACGCGCTCACCTTCATCATGGCGATGGAGCGCCTCGAATTCAAAGAGGCGCTCGCCCGGCTCGAGGAACTCACGGGGATCCCCGCACCGCGACGCACCGGCCCCGAGACGCCGCGGGTCGACCCCGGCCTCTACGAAGTCAATGCGGCTGCGGCGGTGTGGTTCCAGGCGCGGCTCGGCGAGCCCGGGGCGGAAGCGGCGCGCGCCTATCTCGAGCGGCGTGGTCTCGACCGGACAACGATCGCCAGCTTCCGCCTCGGCTGGGCGCCGGCGGACCGGACGGCCCTCGGCCGCGCGCTCGCCGAGCAGGGCTTTCCGCCGGAGCTCGCCGTGGCAGCCGGGCTGCTGCGGGTCCCGGAGGGTGGCGGTGAACCCTACGCGCTCTTCCGCGAGCGGGTGATCTTCCCGATCGCCGACGCGCGCGGGCGCATCGTGGGCTTCGGCGGGCGAACGCTCGGCGACGGCCAGCCCAAATATCTGAACACGCCGGACACCGAACTCTTCCACAAGGGCCGGCTGCTCTACGGGCTCGACCGGGCGGCCGAGCCCGCGCGACGGACCGGCCGGCTCGTCGTCGCCGAGGGCTACATGGACGTGATCGCGCTCGAGCGGGCCGGCTTTCCGGCGGTGGCCCCGCTCGGCACGGCGATGGGCGAAGAGCAGCTCCTGCGCTGCTGGCGGCTCGTCGACCAGCCGATCGTCTGCCTCGACGGCGACGCGGCCGGGCTCCGGGCGGCGCTGCGCCTGGCCGAGCGTGCGGCTCCGCTGCTCCGTCCCGATCGCGCGCTGGGCTTCGTCGTCCTGCCGGAGGGCGAGGACCCGGACAGCCTCCTGCGCGCCGGGGGCGGCGACACGCTCGCCGCGCTGCTCGCCCGGCCCGAGCCCTTCGCGTCGTTCGTTTACCGGGTGATCCGGGCCGGCCTCCCGGGCGGGCTCGAGCGGATGGAGGAACGCGCGCGCTTGCGTAACCGGCTGCGCGAGCTCGTGGCCAAGGTGACCGACCCGGACGTCCGCGCGAGCCTTGCCGAGGATCTCCGGGCACGGCTCGCCGCCGAGCTCGACCAGCTCGGGCTCGACCGCCGGGCGGCGCGCCGCGGCGGCACTCCGGCGCCCCGCTCGGGCGGGCTGGCCGTGGGCGCTCCGGCGGCAGGGGCGGTGGCGGCGAGCGAGCGCCTGTCCGGCCTCGGCCGGCTCGAGAGCTGGCGTGAGGCGCCGATCCTGGCACCGCTGCTCGCGGCTCCGGAGCTCTTGGCCGAAGTCGAGGAGGAACTGGCCGAGCTCGTGCTCGAGAACCCGGTGCTCGAACAGCTTCGCCAGGAGATCCTCCTCTGCTGGTCGCAGAGCCATCATCTTGACGCACAGGGGCTCGCTGACCATCTGGCTCGATGCGGCTTGGCCGAGCCGGCGGCGCGGGTGCGGCAGGCGGGCGGGACCGGGGGCGAGGTCGGCACGGACGAGGGATCGGGTTCGCCCCGGGACAGGTGGCGGGCCTCGGTTGCGCGTCTTCGCAGGCGGATCACCCGTAAGCGTGAGCTCGAAGCGCTCGCGCAGCGTTCCGACGTGGCACACGCCGAGCGACCGCTCGGAGGCCTCGACCGCTTGTTGAACGCACGGGACGAGGATGCCGCTGGTCGATCGCCGCCTTTTCCTCCCGGTCCGCACGATCCTTGAGCGGGCCGTGGTGGATCGCGCGGCGGTGGGCCGTAGGCTTTCACCGTCCGACGCGCGCCGCCATCGCCTGCCCCCGAGGAGACTTTCCGAATGGCCAAGAGCCAGCCGGCGTCGCAGAGCACCGCGGCCGTGAAGGCCCGCCCACCCGTCAAGACCAAGCCCGAGGACCGGCTCGAGCCGTTGCTGGCGGCCGCCCCGGCGCTGCGGCGGGTGGTCCTGCAGGCCAAGGAGAAAGGTTCGCTCACGATCGACCAACTCAACGCTGCCTTGCCGGCAGATTTCCCGCCCGAAAAGGTCGACGAGCTGATCGCCGGCCTCGAGGCGCGCGGCATCGGCGTGGTGCGCGACGACGTGATGAGCGAGGGCGAGGCCGAAGCGGCGGTGGCGCGGCCGGTCGAAGACGAGCCGGCCGAGGCGCCCGCCGAGGAGCCCGAGGAAGCCGAGGAGAGTGCGGCCCCGCTCGAGGAGGAGCTGGGCCGGACCGACGATCCCGTCCGCATGTACCTGCGCGAGATGGGCTCGATCGAGTTGCTCTCGCGCGAGGGCGAGATCGAGATCGCCAAGCGCATCGAGGCCGGCCGCAACATGGTCCTCGAGGCACTCTGCGAGAGCCCCTTGACCATGCGCGCGGTGATCGGCTGGCGCGATGCGATCCGCGACGGCCGGGCGATGCTGCGCGACATCGTCGACCTCGAGGCCACCATGGGTGGTGGCCCCGGGGCCGAGCCGGCGGCGCTCGGCCTCGCCGCACCCGCGGCGTCCGGTACCGGCGCGGCTGGTGGCGAACGGGAGCAAGCGGCGGGCGCAGCCGCGCCGAGCCCGGTCTCCGCCCCGGCCGGCGGGCATTCGGTGGCGGCCCGGCCCGTCCAGGCCGAGGTCGAGGGGGCCGAGGAGGACGACGAGCCCGAGGAGGAAGAACCGCTCGAGGAGGAGAGCGAGGAGGGTGCCGAGGAGCGGTCGGCCGAGGCCGAGGGCCGGCCCGCGGCCGAGGAGGAGGAGTTCGACGACGACACACTCTCGCTCGCTGCCCTCGAGGCCAAGCTCAAGGACAGCGTGCTCGCGACCTTCGACGAGATCGCCGAGGCGTACCGTCAGCTGCGCGCCCTGCAGGAGAAGCGGCTGGCTCTCGTCCAGGCCCAGAAACGCCCGGATCCCAAGCTCGACGCCAAGTACGAGCGGGCGCGCGCTCGTGTCGTCGAGCTGATGGCCAAGGTTCATCTCAATCAGAGTCGCGTCGAGGCTCTGGTCGAGCAGCTGTTCGACATGAACAAGCTGTTGCAGAGCCTGGAGGGCAAGCTGCTCCGGTTGGCGACCTCTTGCCGGGTGTCGCGTGAGAGCTTCCTGGAGCACTATATCGGGCACGAGCTCGATGCCGACTGGCTCGACCGGGTCGCCGCGCTCAAGGAGAAGGGCTGGGCCGACTTCGTCGCCAAGCACCGCGCCGAGATCGAGCAGCTCCGCGCCGACATCGCCGGAATCGCCGAAGAGACCGGGCTGCAGATTTCCGAGTTCCGACGGATCGTCTCCAAGGTTCAGAAGGGCGAGAAGGAGGCGAGCCAGGCCAAGAAGGAGATGGTCGAGGCGAATCTCCGCCTCGTCATCTCGATCGCCAAGAAATACACCAATCGTGGCCTGCAGTTCCTCGACCTGATCCAGGAGGGGAACATCGGGCTCATGAAAGCGGTGGACAAGTTCGAATACCGCCGGGGCTACAAATTCTCGACCTACGCCACCTGGTGGATCCGGCAGGCGATCACCCGCTCGATCGCCGATCAGGCGCGCACGATCCGCATCCCGGTCCACATGATCGAGACGATCAACAAGCTCGTGCGGGCGAGCCGGCAGATGCTCCACGAGTACGGCCGCGAGCCGACCCCGGAGGAACTTGCCCAGAAGCTCAACATGCCGTTGGACAAGGTCCGCAAGGTCCTCAAGATCGCCAAAGAGCCGATCTCCCTCGAAACGCCGATCGGCGACGAGGAGGACAGCCATCTGGGCGATTTCATCGAGGACAAGAACGCGGTGCAGCCGTTCGACGCGGCCAACCTCGCGAACCTGCGCGACGCGACGACGCGCGTGCTGGCCACGCTCACCCCGCGCGAGGAGCGGGTGCTGCGGATGCGCTTCGGGATCGGTATGAACACCGATCACACCCTCGAGGAGGTCGGCCAACAGTTCAGCGTGACCCGCGAGCGGATCCGCCAGATCGAGGCCAAGGCGCTGCGCAAGCTCAAGCATCCGAGCCGGTCGCGGAAGCTCCGCAGCTTCCTCGACAATTGAGGTGAAGCTTGCGCGCCGGTGGCGGTCGATTAGCGTCGCCGGCCGTGGGCCCGTAGCTCAGCGGTCAGAGCTGGCCGCTCATAACGGTCTGGTCGCAGGTTCGAATCCTGCCGGGCCCACCAGTTCCGAGCGGGCCGCGGCGAGCAGCGCCTCGGCGAGCGGTGCGGGCGCGATCGCCTCCTCGAGCCGGGCATAAACGCCACACAACAGGAAGCTCACCTGGTTCTGCACGACCTCGCGATCGCCGCGGTGGTCGGTCTTGAGCGGCAAGAGGTCGAAGATGAGGTGGCCGGTGGCCGTGCCGAACGCGCGCACGGCGCGCGGCGGCGCGTCGCCCGCTCGGGCGAGCCGTTCGAGGATCGCCGCCTCGGCCGTTTCGAGATCGAGCGGGATCTCGGGCTCGCCGTGGTGACGGAGCGCTCGGGCCACGACCGGCCGAAGTGGCTCCGGCCGGGCCGCGCGCTCGAAGCCGGCGCGGCGCAAGAGGATCTGGGTCATCTCGGCGACGTCGCCCAAGACCGCGGGGAAAGCGGTCCAGCGCGCGCGAGTCATCGCCAGGACGAGCTCCTCGGCCTCGAAAAGTTTGGTCCAGCTGCACCCGGCGCGTGCGCGGCAATATTCGATCGTCGACTTCTGTGCGACGAAGGCGGCCTCGCCGGCGAGGAGCGCCGCGAGTGCTTCGGGACTGCGGCAGGACGGAGGGCTCGTACGGCCGAGGCGGAACCGTCGGCCGATGTTCCGGATTCGTTCGAGCGCTGCGGCAGCGTGTCCCAGCATGCGTCGGCTCCGGGCTCGCGGGTGCGTCCTTGCGCCCACCTTACAGCGAAGTAGCGTCGTGAAACACCGCGGCGCGGGTCGCACCGGGGTCGTTCGCCGTGGGGCGGGCGATGGACCCGGTCGACGAACGAGCGAGAGGGAGGGCCGACCGCGCGCGTCGAGCCGAGCGAGCGACGCGAGCCGGAAGGACCGGGAGGTGGATCATGCAGACGTCGCCACGCGCGGAAGAACATTGGCGTCGAACGCGCAACTTGATGATCACGGCGCTCGTGATCTGGTTCATTTTCAGCTTCGGAATACACTTCTTCGTCGCTGCACTCAATCAAGTGGTGATCGGAGGGTTTCCCCTCGGGTTTTACATGGCAGCGCAAGGCTCGCTGATCGTCTTCGTCGTTCTGATCTTCTGGTTCGCCTGGAAGCAGAACAAGATCGACGAAGAGTTCGGCTTGGCCGAGGAAGAGTGAGGGAGGCCGAACCGTGGCACAGCGAACCGGTCAAGACGCGTTCATCGCCAACCTCGGCAAGATCTATGGTTATTATACCGGAGCCTTTCTCGGCTTCGTGATCGTCCTCGCGATCCTCGAGCAGCTCGGCGTCCCGGGCTACGTCCTGGGTTATCTTTTCGTGCTGCTGACGATCGCGGTCTACGCCGGCATCGGCTACCTCTCGCGCACCGCGCAGGTTTCCGAATATTACGTCGCCGGACGGCGCGTGCCGGCGTTCTACAACGGCATGGCGACCGCCGCCGACTGGATGAGCGCCGCCTCGTTCATCGGGATGGCCGGCTCGCTCTACGCCCAGGGCTACGACGGGCTCGCCTTCATCCTGGGCTGGACCGGCGGCTACGTGCTCGTGGCCGTGCTGGTGGCACCCTATCTGCGCAAGTTCGGCGCTTACACCGTGCCGGACTTCCTGGCCGCCCGTTACGGTGGCAACTTCGCCCGCTTCATCGGCGTCGTCATCCTCGTGAGCTGCTCGTTCATCTACTTGATGGGTCAGCTCACCGGAACCGGGCTCGTCGCCTCGCGGCTGCTCGGCATCCCGTTCGAGTACGG